>JAEEGI010010643.1_pt1 | contig 19959 bp, 15 predicted proteins | sample 8958751 | NCBI WGS metagenome assembly JAEEGI01 (sample SAMN16246545, study PRJNA631951) | gut metagenome | biome: gut microbiome; feature: rumen; material: KS-attached | host: Bos | place: Iran: Karaj | collected 2018-10 | reverse complement strand
CGGAAGTGGTAGCAGCCGTTGGCGGGGAGGGCGAGGGTGGCGAAGGCGGTGTCGAGGGTGAGCACCGTGGCGTCGGCCCAGTCGGTGCCGTCGGCTATGTAGGCCAGCTCGTAGGAGCGGCGGGAGCTGTCGCCCTGCCAGGCCAGCGTGAGGTCGAAGCCCTCCAGGGCGGCCACCCACAGCGAGTCCACCTCGGGACAGGGACCCCGCCGCGTGTCTAATGTCGGGTCATAGAAGAAGGTGAAGAAGGATGCCATCGTTGGGGGATTCATTGAGAAACCGTCGCCGGAGACCGTTTGTCCTGTTGTATTTAGGCCGCACCGGAGGAGATATCCGTTGGGGTGGCTGTATATTCCGAAGTCATCTTCGCCTCCTATTATTGGGGACGAGGTCTCAATCGCTCGGGTCCTAAGATTTATCTTGCATAATCGGGACTCGGAACGTCCAGCCATCCATTTCTTTACAGCCTGCCCGATGAGCATGCTGTCGCGTATTGTTAGGGAACGGAGTCCTCTTAGCAATGGATACCAATCCAAATCCGACGGAAATTGTACCGAATCGTAGTCGAAGAGGTCATAATAGGTGTCGTACTCGCCCGTGTGGCAGTCATAGGCCAGGCATACCGAAACCATCCCACCCGTATCGCCTCTCAGCACAGGCGCTATCGGCTGAAGGTGACTGCTGTCGGCATAGAACCGATTGACTCCTGATACATTCGAGGAATTATAATTGAAAACGTCCAACTGGATGCTGCTGTATACGCGGGAGGAGTCGTAGGCACACTCCATGAAGTTATATCTATCATCGTATATGGGGAAGGATGGCTTTGCTGTGTTCGTCTCCACATACACTTTCTGCACCCACAGCACGTTGCCGTCGCCGTCGTACTTAATGATGAAGGGGCAGTTTTGCAACTCCCTGAAGCTCTCCACCTTCAGGCTGTGGACCGAGTCCAGGAAGAAATAGCAGGGGAAGGTAAACGGATTGATGGTGTCCCAATCAAATGCCCCCTGCAGCCATCCGCACACATACATGTTGCCCTCCTCGTCCATGTTCACCGAACGGAAGTGCATATAGCATGAGAATGGGTGGCCTTCATAGTATGGCTGCCAGCCCACGACGGTGTCTATCAGCGGCCGCATGGCCACTAGGTTCCAGTTGCTGTCTATCTTCAGGAAGGACGCCGTCGGCCCTATGTGACTCGGGTCCTCATAGCGGTCGCTGTAGCCCAGATAGTAGCGGCGGTTGGTGTCGTTGTCCAGCTGGATATAGGGGTCATGACCCGGCTCCCACCCCAATGAAACACAGTCGGCAATATTGCCGAACAGGCAGATGTTTTTGTCGGCATCGATGGCAAATTTGGGTTTTATTATTCCCTGGACTTGAGGCCAATTTCTGTCAGATGTTACAGTGTTTCTACCGTTGTTCAATACCAAGAAGTGGGTGTCGGTGCGGTTGCCGTCCAAATCGAAGGTGGCAAAGACAGTAAAGAATTTCCAGTGAAACCAGGCACCGTCCCAATTATACAAAGTGTCGAACATCCAATACCAATCATGAATATGAGTTGCACCTAAGCCCGGCCTATACATGCTTTCAACGGCTATCGTCACTCGGTCGCCTTTCAGCACCATGTTCAGCGGATGACATCTAGGTTCGTTCTGCGAGAGGAGGGATTTGCACCACAGCAATGTGCCCATGGTGTCGAACTTGGCCAGGAAGCAGCCGAAGCCAACATTGGCCTGTTGGAAACCCACGGTGTCGTCCATAGGGCAGATATATATGCTGCGGTCGAACTGGCCCCTCACCCCATATTGGCCAAAAACATACACGTTGCCCGCACTGTCGAAGGCCGTGGAATGGATTATATCATAATCAGAGCCTGTTGAAAACTCATTCCCTTTATAGTACACCCCCCAACGGAACTCAGGTGCTTGGGCTGCAAGGTGGCTTCCACATAGCACAAAAAAAGCTAAGAATAGATATAATACTTTGTATTTCATTTTTTTGTTCGTATTCATGACATTCTTTATTAATAGCACAAAATTACATTTTTTTTACCAAAGTGTCAGCGTTTCTTGATGAGTTGGGAGTCTATAGCCGAGTGAAAGGGGTTCTTATTTTATCACCAGTTTACGGGTGGCGGTGGCTTGGGGGGTGGCGACGGTGACGAAGTAGTGGCCGGCGGGGAGGCTGCGGGTGCTCAGGCGGGTGCGGCGCGTGGTGGCGCGGCGGCTCTGCACGGCGTGGCCGGCGGCATCGTAGACGGTTATCTCGGCCGGAAGGCCGGCCCCGTCAAGGGTCACCGTGACGCTCTCGCGCGCAGGGTTGGGCGTGAGGGCGAAGAGGGCCGCTGCCTCGGGCGTTTCGATGCCCTCAAAGGCACTGCTGTCCACCCCGAAAATGGCGGTGAAGGAGGTGTCGCCGTGTATCCGCACCACGCGGGGGTTGTCGGTGTTGCCGTCGTCCCAGCGGACAAAGCGGTACTGCCGGCCGTTGGGCACCGCTTCCAGGGTGATGTCGGTGCGCTCGGGCTGGTGGCCGCCGCCGCTCACCGTCCCCGCATCTTCAGGCAGCGCACTCACGGCTATGTGGTAGAACTCAGCCTCGCGGAAATAGGCTACGAAATGGGTGTCACCCGCCATCAGCACCTGACGCGGGTTGGTGGTGTCGCCGTCGTCCCAGTGGGAGAAACAGTACCCCCACTCGGACACCGCCTCTATCGTCACCTGCGTACCGTCGGGATAGTAGGCGTTGCCGCCCAGCACCTGCCCCATTGTGCTGTCGGCACTCTCTACTTCAAGCAGCCCCTGCGGCTGTATGATGGGAAGGAACGGTCCCCAGCCGGGATAGTCATCCAAAGGCCACGAATCAGGATGGGGCCGCCATACCCCGTACGGTGAAGTTGTTCGAATCTTATTATGCTGAAGCGGATAGATGGGCGCGCAGGTGCGATGATTCCCATCGAATGCCAGAATGTAGCGTACCGGCTTGTGCGTGTAGGCAGGGCTCATGAGAGGGTCGTGGTAGTCTAGCCTGTTGCTGTTCGTGGTTCCTATCAGCCAGAACACGGAGTCTACACGGACGGGCTTTTCGAAGTAGGCCTCGTATACATAGCTGTATTGCGTGCTATGCCCATGCCATGGATAGTATTCGGGCGTGGCGCTGAGTACCCATTTCATTATCTTGGGCTCCAGGGTGTCCCACCGAGCAGAGTCGAGCATCTGCATCTGGAGGGATGAGTCGTCCCAGTAGCCGATGCCTACATATTCGGGGGCATGATTTGTGTCCAGCCAAAATGTACTGCCCTCGGGGGAGTGCAAGGGCTTCACCATCGCTGCCACGCCTAACACTTCCAACGGCCTTTCCGTGTAGTCAGAGAATGCCAAGGCCAGATCTTGTGAACCTCCTCTTTCCGTGAGAAAGAGCCTGTAGAGATCTGTGGAATCTCTCTGGACATAATTTCTTGTGCATGTGTCGTACCATTGTGAGTAGTAGTAATGACGCGCGCGGTGGGTAATCGTGTCGGTCAGCTGGGCCTGGGCCACCTGCAGGCAGGCTGCTGACAGGAAGAAAAGAATTAGCTTTTTCATGTTGTATAGTTTTTTAGTATAGTCGGTGTCAGCCATGATTAGGCGTGTTGTGTAACAATTATTTACTCTATAATAGCCCCTTTTTAGGCAAAAAGTTGATGGCAGGGGGCAATATTTAACTTTATTTAACCCCAATCGGTCATTGGACCGATCCTTCAAACCCTAATGACCGATTGGGGGATTATAGCCGAGCGAAAGAGGTTCTTATTTTATCACCAGTTTACGGGTGGCGGTGGCTTGGGGGGTGGCGACGGTCACGAAGTAGTGGCCGGCGGGGAGGCTGCGGGTGCTCAGGCGGGTGCGGCGCGTGGTGGCGCGGCGGCTCTGCACGGCGTGGCCGGCGGCATCGTAGACGGTTATCTCGGCCGGAAGGTCGGCCCCGTCAAGGGTCACCGTGACGCTCTCGCGCGCAGGGTTGGGCGTGAGGGCGAAGAGGGCCGCTGCCTCAGGCGATTCGATGCCCTCAAAGGCGCTGCTGTCCACCCCGAAAATGGCGGTGAAGGAGGTGTCCTGCGTCACCACGATGGTGCGGGGGGTCTCGCGGCTGCCGTCATTCCAGCGCCGGAAGTAGTGTCCCGCATTGGGCAATGCCTCGATTCGTGCCCCGGTGTTTTCGTAGTAGGTGCCACTACCTGTCACTCGGCCGTATGCTTCGTTGTTGCTGAACACCTCGACGGTGTAACTGGGTATGGCTTCGAAAATGGCGGTGAAGGCGGTGTCCTGCGTCACCATGATGGTGCGCGGATTGTCCCTCACGCTGTCATTCCAGCACACAAAGCGGTATCCGCTGCCGGGGCGAGCCCCTATGTTGGCTGTCTCTCCCTCATAGTAAGTGCCTCCGCCTGTTACGTCGCAATGCCCGCTGTCGCTGCTCTGCACCTCCACGCTATATAGCGGCAAGGAGTCAAAATAGGCGGTAAACGCCGTGTCGCTGACCACATAGACGGTGCGCGGGTTGGTTGTGTCTCCGTCGTTCCAATGGCTGAAGACGAAGCCCCGCTTGGGCACGGCGGTTATGGTCTGGTATGTCGAGTCGGGGTAGAAGGCCGTATAGAGCCCGAGTCCTTGCGAGGCATCGGCACTCGATACCTCCATATAGCGCTGGTCGTCGGTGATGATTCCGAAGGGCCCAAAAGCGCTCCAATCCCTTTTGAGACAGAATGGTTCATTGCCATGGGTCCTTGATGCAACTAATGCGTTGGTGTCGTGACACCTGTCCCAAAAATCGCCAACGGAAACATAATGGGTCGGAAAGTGCAGCCATCCGTGTGGCGCCGGGTCAGTAAGATCATGTCGCATAGTGCTGTGTTGGGAGCCCCCCAACCAGAACTCCCCCTCCACAGTATACACCGTGTCGAACAATGCCTCGTAGACATGGCAGTAGTAATTCTGCCCTGCAAATACGGTGTCGAGGGTGCTCTGCAGGCACATCATCTTGGGGTGCGCGGTGTCCCAGCGCACGGAGTCTATGCAAAGCAACTCGAAGCAATCTGGCTTGTATTGCGTGGTGTCCCTGCCCACGGAGTCTTTTCCATGCAAATCGGTGCAACCTGTCTTATTCACGGCGTTCGGTATGCGCTGATACAGATAGAAGACCTCGCGCAGCCTCGCGCTGTCCAATACCGGGTAATAATAGTTGCCACCGTTTAATTCTTTTGGATCATCCCCCGAATATTGCGACAGCATTCCCCAGATTCCTTTAACCCTAATCGGATGCGAAGCATACTGCTTATACGCTACTTGATAATTCGGCTCATTATAGAAAGAAAAGCTATAAAATGCAATCCGATTCGGGGTCCAATGGAAATAGTATGTGTCACGCCCGTCGTTATAGATATGGATGGAGTCGCGGCCCGACCCGTACAGATACCAGTTGACGGTGTCGTACCATGCCCCGTACCAATAGCTGGGCAAACGTACTCCACAGGGCAATGTGTCGGTTGAAATGCGCGTGTTCTGCGCCTGAAGGGTGGTGCAAAGCCCCACCGCAATTACAATTGTCAAAAAAATCTTTTTCATGGCTGTTTATTTAATACATTTTTTACAAACTATGGATTTGGAAAAGTCCGTATCGGAATAACTGATGACCTTACTGTGATATTCTTTTTCTTTTGTGAATTTCCATTCAGCTACTAGCCTAGCCGCCTGCTGACCACCGAGGGAAGTGCGATGGATAGCAATGCGATAAGTGCCAGGGTTTTAGTTGTTTTCTTCATAATTTTTCAAATTGGATAATGAAAGGTTATTAATCATTGTTTCGAATTGCCAATACTGAACGCTTCTATATTGAAGCATGTTGTTGATATGAAATACGCATATTATTTTATCTGTGAATGAGCATAGGATACCATCATTATTAGTTTTTTCAGCGGTATCCATCTTCGAAGTGTAGTCGCACTTAGGGGCGAAATAAAATAATAATTGTCCCTTATTGAGCCTACTTTCCATCTTGGGGTCCATCAACTCGAGGCCGAAATCTTTCTTCATCCTATGCCATGCCGAGTCGGTGGAGGCCTGGAGGAGGGTGATGTCGACGGCGACGGAGTCGTTCAGGGAGTAGTCCTTGACGAAAGAGGCCTCGATGCCGTCGGTATGGTCATAGCAGCGATAGACCTCGCTGCATTGCGAGCGGGGCACCACCGCCTCGCCGTGGCGGTAAAGGACCATGGCCAACAGGACAGCTGCCATGACGAGCGCCAAACCTGCCAGCAGCCAGGGATTGATTGTGTGAGTGTTGTTTTTCATATATTCTTCAAAAGGTTGTCGACACTCTCCACCACTACCGTGCGCGAATGGTGCTGCCGATTGCTTTGGCGGAGGAAATAATCGTCGGAAGCCGAGGTGCAGGCACTGGCCGCAAAGGTGAACACCAGGAAGAGGGAAAGCAGGGCCAGCCGCAAGCCGTGGACTGTCGTGGGCACGGCAGGGCTGCCACCTCTGCGCCGTAGGATTGACGGGAGGCCACCCAGCAGCCACAGGCGCTCAGCTTGGTGGGGGTTTACACGCAGGGGGCGGAACAGCAACAGGGACACAAAACTCGCACCACAGGCCACCGCCACGCCCACCAAAAAAATGCCGAAAGCCACGGCAAACACCTGACGCGGCAGGGTGTAGGCAAAGGGCGCGGCGGTGAGCACCCAATAGATGAAGAAGGCAATGCTCATCAGCGTCAGCAGGCCGTTGGCAACAAGCAGCAGCCGGCGGTGGGAGCGCCTCGGAAGGGAGCTAACCACCACGGGAGACGGCGCGGCATCCACAATGGAGCCCACACGCTGGCGGTGCGCATCCCACTGCTCCTGCATCAGGTCTAAGAAATCAGATTCGGGTAATGAGTTCATAGTCTTTTCTTATTTTATTTTTAATACGGTGAATTTTCTGCTTGACGGCCCGCTCGGACCGACCCAGGATGTCGGCTATCTGCCTGTTGGAGAGGTTGTCCAGATAGAGATAGAAAATAGCGCGGTCCAACACGGGCAGACGGTCGATGATGGTGTAGAGGATGGCAACACGCTCGTCCTTGACCTCTTCGGCCAGCGACTCCAGCATCTGCTGATCGATGGCAACAAATTGGCGTTCGGCGGCTTGCCTACGTAAAGCCGAGGTAGCGGTGTTGACGGCTATGCGGTAGACCCACGTGGTACGGCTGCTCTCCCCCCTAAACGAGGGCCAGCTCTCCCACAAACTCAGGGCAATGTCTTGATAGAGGTCGCGAACATTGTCGGGCTGCCGGTCGGTGAATCGCAGACACACCTCCACAAGAATCTTGTTGGACTCTTGCAGAAAATGGTTGAACTCGTCATATATATCATTTTTCTCCATCAGCATGCAGCTTTAAACCCCAATCGAAAAGGCCGGATTGGATCTCTTTTATATAGTTAGTCTCAAAAGATGCAAAAAAGTAACGCCTGGTTAACATTATTTAAGAATAAAGTGTATCGCTGGGACTGCCCGGACAGCTGATTAATGATTGCATAAAACTGAAAGACAGAGGACAGGATGGAATTGTGGGTTGAAAGTATATTGTTGAACGGCAATTGAAGTTTATAATTGATAGCGTAAAGGATGGTAGAAAATGAATCATTAGCGGAGTGCCAATCAGAGAAATCCCCCAGCATGCCTGCATGACTATAAAATCTGTGTGACGCAACCACCAAACTTACGCTTGCACAGCAGACTCACCCGATGGCCAGTTGAGCTGTAGGGGGGCCTCATGGGCTGCATTGCCTCGGGAAGAACCAGCCAAGATTTTGCGCAGAACTTGCTGTTGAAGAGAACAAATAGCAAGAAGTAGGCAAGGAGTTAGTGAGGAGATTGCAAGAAAGAGGAGCTGCTAGGGATAAGGTAGCTAATAGAGGGGGACAAAGAAAAAAGAAAGAGCCTGAGCTCTTTCTTTTTTTGTGGAGTAGATGGGACTCGAACCCACTACCTTTTGATTGCGAACCAAATGCTCTACCAGATGAGCTACTACCCCGATTTGTTATAAAAAAAGGGTCGTCGCAGCGACCCTTCTGGTGGAAGTATATCGAAATAAAATGAGATATACATTCTTGTTGATATAGAGTCGGCCACACAGCATGAATTGTTTCACGTGATAAAAACGTGATAGAAATACACCATTTCAAACTAAAACCCTTTCTCAAAGTTCTCTTGCATAAATGCATTGCAAAAATACGCAAAATATCCGAATTGCATACATTTTTTTCCAATTCTATAACAATGGCTTTGGGGGCGGTGGCTATGAGACAGCTATTTACACTTTCAACATGCGCTCATAAAATTCTTTGAAAAGCAGAATTCTATTACCTGCATTGCCTGTAAAAAGCAGGTGCTGGAAGTCTTTTTGCTTGTCGTGGAGATTGGTTTCTGCCAGCTTCTCATCAAGGGATGCCTTCAATTCGTTTGGCGTGCTGATGCCGCACCTCTCTACAAGAAAATCGTAGTCTGGTTCTGCCTGTTGCCACAAGAAAATGGTGTCGTAGAAGTCTCGCCCCTTGGCACGTGCCAACAGGGCAGAGAGTCTCATAGAAAGCATCACACTTTTGGAGGGCACACCGAGAGGGAACAAGAAACCGTTGCGGTTGACTATGGTTGTTTCTGGCACGTAGGACACCCCTTGGTCCTGGTCCTCAATCTTCATCAGGAAACGCTCCTCTCGATGCCCTGCAAGGTTCATTTCAAACAGCAAGCCAGGGAAATAAATATTTCTGCGATAGGCGGTGAGCCTGGTGTTCTCTTTGTCTCGCACCTCCGCTGTCAAGCCATTACCACGCAGGAAGTCAATCAAATCATCAGTCATCAGTATGAACTCGTCATACGAAAGGTTCTTGCAATCGAAATCCAAGTCTTCGGAGAAGCGGTCGATACCGTGAACCAGCCTCAAACATGTGCCGCCGATGAATACTAGCTTAGGTGCATAATGAGTTTGCGACAGATGCTCCAAGGCAAGCAACTCAACATACTCTTTCAGAATATGCTTGTGGAAAGAGGCGTTCTCGGCAATTGGCTTAGGGTAATAAGGCAGTAGCTGCTTGATGTCAATCATTGTCGTAGGTTTTTAGTAGTAGTTCGACTGCTCCCGCCTCCGCATCGACACCTAACCTCCATAACTTCATTTTTTATATAATTAACAATAAAAATTCCCAATAAATGGGAATTATTTTGTATCTTTGCATCAAATAATAGTTATGGATATAATATTTGAAGATATAGATTTAGAGGAACTTATTACCACTGGGAAGAACAAAAAATACAAAAAATATCAAAAGAATTCGGCTTTCCTCTCCAGTCTGGCCGATGTATATGGAATACTCTGCGCTGCCCCGAATGCCAATTCTCTATACAACATCAGCCACCTCCACTACGAACAACTCAAATACGACTACAGCGGTCTCTGTTCCATGCATATCAAGAATGGCTACGTCGAACGCCTCATCGTTCGCGAAACCGACGAAGGACTCACATTGGTAATGATAGAATTAAACACAACACACTATGGAAACAAGAAATAATCCAGTACCCTTCATGGCCTCTCATCCTGGCAGGATACTGAAATCAGAACTCGACGAACGCAACATCAAACAGAAGGAGTTCGCCACCACACTCGGCATGCAGCCCTCTCATCTCTCCGAGATCATCAGGGGCAAACGCGGCATTAGCCACGATCTTGCCGACAAACTACAGGATGCACTCGGGATCCCCACCATCTTTTGGCTCAACCTTCAGACCCAGTACGAATACAACACCAAAGCTATCGAACAACGCGACATTAAGGAACAGCAAGCCCACAACGAATTAGAGGACTACAACAGAGTTTGCGACATCCCCACCCTTATCAAACGTCTCGGCATTACTGCCCAACAGTTTGCCGACCGTCTTCTGCAACTCAAACAGCGTCTCAACCTCCCCGAGGTCGCCAGCCTACAGCTGCAGTTTGACGGAGCCTTCCGCAAGTCAGTCAAAGTCGGTACCGACCCCCGCATGGTCATGACATGGGCTCTCCTTGCCAAAGCCACAGTCTCCAACGAACCCCTGCCAAGCACCTACAGCCATGACCGAGACCAAGATATGATCGGCGAACTCGTCGGCATTTTACACCAAAACCGCGACACCATCGTCCGAGTCCGTCAGGCCCTCGCCAACTATGGCATCCGCTTTGCCATCGTCGAGAAAGTTGACAAAGCCTCTATTGACGGCTACTCCTTCATCCTCGATGGTGTACCCTGCATCGTTCTTACACTGCGCTATCAACGAATCGATAACTTCGCTTTTACCCTCATGCACGAGGTGGGTCACATAGTCAACGACGACACCGACAACCTTGCCCACCTCTTCGCCGAGGAATCCGCCGACAACTTCGCCTCATCCTCTCTCATTCCTGACCGCCTTTGGAAGAACATCCCCTCCGTCCAAATGAAACCATTTTCCGTTCAAAAAGTCTATACCCAGTGGGCCATCGAAAATCACCTAGACCCCTGGATCGTCCTTGGCCGTGTAAGCCATGAATTCAAGATATGGAACTTCCGAGGCTCTGCCAATCGCCAAATCCAATAGCCAACATCAAAACAGCACAACAATAAAACAGGAGCTCGGAAAAGCAAGCAAGCTTGCTCCTCTCTCGCTTTGCGAAACGTTAACTTCGTTGACGTTTCTTGGGCTCGGAAAAGCAAGCATGCTTGCTCCTCTCTCGCTTTGCGAAACGTTAACTTCGTTGACGTTTCTTGGGCTCGGAAAAGCAAGCATGCTTGCTCCTCTCTCGCTTTGCGAAACGTTCAAAAGAAAATGTAAAAATACAAATTTTCTTGAATATAATACTATTTTTTTTCTTGGCATACTGCTTCTAGAAGTGCACTATGACCACTTCAATAATCTCTTTTAAATATCCATAATGTCGAAAGCGTAAGGGTAGCTGCATAGCTCGCAGCCACCCTTTTTTAGAGTTACCATTAAGGGATTGTTACTAGGATTTTATCTCTATAATTTTCACACTCGAGCAGACATCACCATCCAGATACAACTCAATCTCGCCCGATTCAATCTCACCATGATTGAGTAACTTTGTATCGTCAGTTGTCCAATCCGACACTTTAGAGGCTCGAGATTGGACCCTCAAAGTCGGGTTTTTGAAAATGTATTCTCCTTCATTTAAATCCCCGTAAATATGGGTCGCAGTCTTGTTGCATGTGTAGTACCAGTCCCAAACAATCTTCCTGGGTGAGTGCATATCGACAGTCTTGAAAATAACAGGTTTTCCATTCACGACACGGAAGCATTGGACTTCAAGAAACACTCGAACATCACCGCCACCAGAACCTCCGATCCTTACGGGTCCAACATTAACGTATGCCGACAGTTTTCTTGGACATCTAACATATCCTATCTGGTACAGCTTGCCATTGAAGAGTGGTCTAATGGGTTTGCCCGGAGTGGTACTAGTCACCAATTGTATAGTATATTTGGTAACCACGCCCTGGTTGTTGCGACTGAACTGCATGTTGTTGGCCATGGCTTTCTCGATTTCTTCTTGGGTCTTCTTTCCTTCTAGAACACTTTTGGATAGGCTTGTGCCACCAAGGTTGAAGATTTCTGAGTTTTGATAGGATTCTGAAGAGGAATAGTTCTCGCTGGCATCCACATTAGTTCCATAGGCCGACACCTTCTGACTGGAATCGACCTTTACCGCCTTGGCAGAATACTCACGCAGATAGCTGAATGTACGTCCGTATGTCACAGAGGTGACAATGGCAAGGGCTTTGCCGTTCATCGCCTTTCTCAGTTGTTCAGTGGTGACGCTCTTGTCAAACAGTGTTGAGGGGTCTTGCAGCCAAGTGTCTTTCAGTTTGACTGTGAAGTAGTCCTGTTCCAAAGTTGTGGCATGGATAAAGGTTTGTTCGGAAGTGTTCGTCTTTGCATTAACATTAACATTGACACCGGCAAATGAACTGTCGACCTTAAGATCCAGCATCAGACTTTTTTGGCTGGAGTGTATGCGGGTTCTCGGTGTCTGCATGCCCGGAGCCTCATACCTGCTGTCTTTCAACAAGGTTTCCATAATTCTGTTGACTGCAGAAGAGACTGCCGAGTTGTTCGCTTCAACATCATCCTGGGTGGTGGTGCTGCCGGCAAGGAAATCGCCGAATATACTAATCTTATTTCTTTTAACGTTGGCTAGCGGAGTGGGGGAACCCGTGGTGAGGTCTGTATCAACCAGCAGTAGGGCACCGGGATAGATGTTTTGGTATCCACTGCCGCGGACATAGATTTCCTTCTTGGTGATAGGGGTCTCCTTCTTGGTCAAGAGGAATGCAGCATCCCTATCTGGCAAGCTCTCAATGGCATCGGGATAGTTTGTCTTGTCATCATACAGGTCGTTGTTGATCAATGCTGTCTCGCTGTAGGGTACACTGGCAAGCAAGTCTCTGATGGCTTTGGAGTTGTCGACTGGATCAGGGGCACTTTCGGAAGTAGTAGCATACAAGGGGGAATAGGCTGAGGTATTCACCCCATCGGATACTAAGACTGTCACTTTGTAGCTTCTGTTGGGAAAGAGTCCTGTGATTGTGTAGGAATTGTTTCGTGATTTCAAGGGCACTCGCATTCCTGGTCGCGGTTTTTTATTTATGATATCCGGTATTGGCGAACTGATTTTGGCATTCGAATCGGCGTAATCGGGTCCCGGAGTCCATACGACATAATATTTCAAGTCTTTTCGAGCCGTTTCCTGATCAGTTGCGCTCTGCCACCTTATGGTCATGCTCCCGGCTCTAATATTGTCAATGGAAACAATCTTGTTGGGAATAACAGGGGGATTGTCAGGCAGTTCCTTTGTCAAAGTGTCAATGGTAGTAATTGCGTACATACTATCGGCACCCTGTGGGTCGCGCACATAGACGATAATGTCATACTTTGTGCCGGGTTTTAGCCCTTTGATGGTGTAGGAATCAGTGTTGGCTATCCATTCGCCCATCTTGCGCACTTTGTTGTCCCACACGTATGGTGAGACGCACCATGTGACCAAGTATTCAAGCTCTTCTGCTGGGGACTCATTGTCGGAGGCCTTTTGCCACTTTACGGAGATGGTTGTGGCCGTCCTGCTTACAACGGTGAGGGCACCATTTGAAATAACTGGGTAAGTGTTTGACATGGTATAATGCAATTAACCTTATACTATTGCGAGGTTCTTAATAATAATATTTTATTTTCAACATGCTTTATGGACAAATTAAATAGATTTCTTTCACAAAAGTTAACACAATTCCACTTTGCAAAAATACATTTAATGTTTAATAATTGCAAATAAAATAATTCATAAAACATATAAGTGATTGTTAGCAAGATAGTTTTGCTAAAAAATTAACTTTTGTTATTAGAAATTCCGAGGTTATTTTGGGCATATCGGGCATATTATTCTGAACAAAATACAATCACAAACATACCACATCATGGCTCGTTGCGAAGAGCAGACCGAGCTATAACTGATTGGCGACGTTAGTGCGTATAAGGAGCTAAAGCATTTCTCCGAAAGCACCCTACCGTCAGCCTGTGATTGAGAGTTCCACCCGAAGAGGGTGGTTTCTTTTTTTGTACATAAAGCATTTACTACTTGACAAGAGATTTTTATTTTGATTGTTAATGACTTATGTGAAGGCTGTACTAGCCAAGTGAGGTGTACCGTTCGCGCACGGCACCGTTCTACAGTACAAATAGCTTCCATCGCATCCTGCGCCACAATTCAATTAATATATTTATTTTGGCGATTTATCAAAGTTATATTTCGCCATTTTAATCGTTTTTTTTTAGTTTTGGCGATTTATCCAAATAAAAGTTGTACCTTTGCATACAGAATCAAATTGGACATTATGGATAAATACTTCATTGGCAGAGAACAAGAAATAAAGACTTTACAGAATATCATGGATTCTGGCAAAGCAGAATTTGTGGCAGTCTATGGCAGACGCCGTGTTGGTAAGACCTACCTGATTCAGCAGTTCTTCAATAACAATTTCGCATTCTCAGCAACTGGCATTATAGAAGGAACCCGGGAAGAAGAACTATTTGCTTTTTCAAGTGCCTTGATTAAAATTGGTTATTCTGGAAATCGGCCAAGAACATGGCTTGATGCTTTTGAGGCACTAAAGTCTACCTTGGATAGCTGTCAATACAAAGGCAAGCGAGTAATATACATAGACGAACTCCCTTGTTTTGACACACCCAAATCAGGTTTTGTAAGAGCATTAGGACACTTTTGGAACACATGGGCATCATTGCGGAGCGATGTTGTTTTAATTGTTTGTGGATCCGCCACCTCATGGATGATTGAAAACATTATCAACGACCATGGGGGCTTACACGACCGAATCACACACACTATTTACCTGAGGCAGTTCTCGCTGGCCGAAACTGAAGCTTATTTGAAATCCAGAAAGATTCTATGGCCACGACAGACAATTGTTGAGGCTTATATGATGCTGGGTGGTGTTCCGTACTATCTCAGTCTGTTAAACCCAAGTGAGAGCCTTGCCCAAAATATCGACCGCATATATTTCCGAAAGAACTCCGAATTAGGTCAGGAATATCGCAGATTATATTCATCGCTGTTCAGGGCACCAGACCCATATATACGCATTATTGAGGTTTTGAGCAAAAACAAGCAAGGAATGACTCGGAATGAGATAGCTGATAGTCTGAAAATGTCTTCAAGCGGCACATTGAGCAAGCATCTTGAAAATTTGGAATACTGTGACATCATCAGGCGTTATGTGACCAAAGTGGGGGGCAAACCAAAAAAAAACGAGGCATACTTTCAATTGGTTGATCTTTTTACGTTGTTCCATCTCACCTTCTCGAAGAAACTTACTACCGAGGACTATTGGGAACAGCACCTAAATACCCCTGTCATTAACACATGGCAAGGACTGGCCTTCGAACACGTATGCATGGTGCATATCAACCAAATCAGACATGCCCTAGGTCTTGACCGTATTGCTGTTGAATACTACTCATGGCGCAGTTCAACAACTCCCCATGCACAAGTAGATATGATTATTGAACGAGCTGACCATCTCATCAATCTATGTGAGATAAAATATACTCAGGCGGAATATGTCATCACTTCCGATGAAGACCTGAAACTCCGAAACCGGGTAGCATCATTCGTCCGAGAGTCCAAAACCCGTGGCGGAATTCTTCCTACATGGATTACACCCTTTGGGCTCTATCAGAATGAGTTCTCGACCTCGGTTCAGTATCAAGTACAATTGAACGACCTCTTCATTCCATAAATACCATCTTATTGAGTAATTCGGCTGGTTTTTGTTGGTAAATTCGGCTGGTTTTTGTTAGTAAATTTGGCCGAATTATGAGAGAATCTTGTTCCAGTTAATTTCAAGGAACAAACAGTTTTTTGATTGGCGACGTTAGTACGTATAAGGAGCTAAAGCATTTCTCCGAAAGCGTACTACCGTCAGCCTGTGATTGAGAGAACCACCCGAAGAGGGTGGTTTCTTTTTTCAGTCTTTCAAGCAACTTATTGGAACAACCATAACGCCGTCGTCTCTTCGGTATGCATATCTTCCAACTCCCACTAATACCATTTTGAATGCGGGAGTATTCATTTTCCCGACATCAATCTTCTTTTCAAGCATATTAAGAGTATGAACACCCTCTTCAATCAATTTGTCTCCTCCCAACTTTATTTCAATCAATCCATATTTTCCATTGCGCAGGTGTATTACGGCATCACATTCAAGGCCATTCTTGTCTCTATAGTGATAAACATGCCCATCAAGAGCGTCGGCATAAACACGCAAATCCCTCACGGCCATTGATTCAAAGAGGAGCCCCATAGTTTTCAGGTCTGTCAGCAAGTCTTCCGGGCCGAGACCCAGAGCGGCAGTAGCAATGGAGGGGTCTGTAAAGTATCGGGTATCGGAAGTTCTTATCGCGGTCTTGCTCCTGAGATTGGGATTCCAAGCAGACATGTCTTCAATGACGAAAATCATCCTTAATGCTTGCAGATAAGAGATAATGGTGCTTACGCTCATATCCCCGTCATTAGCCGCCATGTCATCGTTTAGCGACTTTACAGACACTTGAGCACCTTGGTGTCGGGCATAGCTACGCATTAGACGCATTACGTATTCCCTGTCTCTTGAAACACCATCCACGCGAGACATATCGCTTTCGGCTACAGCATCGACATAGTTAGACGAAAGTCTGAGCGCAGCAGACTCGGACATTTCCATTGTCGCTGGCCACCCCCCACGACAAATCAGATATGCAATTCTTTCAATCTCCATCTTCTTCTCACCGCCTTCAGGCTCTCCACCCATGAAAAGATTCCTTAGTGAGACTTCCCCTGTAGAGTCCCCGGACTCCCATAACGACATGGTACGCATTGTCAGCCATGAGAAACGTCCAGTTCCAGAGTGCTTTATTGCACTCTTGTCCGGAGGAACAGCAGAACCCGTAAGTATGAACTGGCCGAAATGGTTATCGCGGTGGTCGACTTCAAAACGGACTGCATCCCATAGTTGGGGAGCAAGCTGCCATTCGTCTATCAGCCTTGGAGTATCACCCGTCAAGAGCCTACGCGATGCCATTGATGCCATTCTCAGATTCTCGGATTGTTCGTCAGGGTCATTCATATAGAGCTTGCTTGCTGCCAATTGTTCTGCCGTTGTCGTTTTACCACACCACTTAGGCCCCTGTATCAGCACTGCCCCGGACGATTCCAGTTTCTGACTTAATATCAGGTCTGCTATTCTACTTTTGTACTCTTTCATTTTCAGTATTTTTGATGTGTATAACGAAGGACAATTCTTTTTATTATGTAATTCGGCTGATTTTTGTTAGTAAATTCGGCCGATTTTTGTTAGTAAATTTGGCCGAATTATGAGAAAATCTTGTTCCAGTTAATTTCAAGGAACAAACAGTATTTTGATTGGCGATGTTAGTGCGTATAAGGAGCTAAAGCATTTCTCCGAAAGCGCCCTACCGTCAGCCTGTGATTGAGAGAACCACCCGAAGAGGGTGGTTTCTTTTTTTGTACATAAAGCATTTACTACTTGACAAGAGTTTTTTTTATTTTGATTGTTAATGACTTATGTGAAGGCTGTACTAGCCAAGTGAGGTGTACCGTTCGCGCACGGCACCGTTCTACAGTACAAATAGCTTCCATCGCATCCTGCGCCACAATTCAATTAATATATTTATTTTGGCGATTTATCCAAGTTATATCTCGCCATTTTAATCATTTTTTTGTCATTTTGGCGATTTATCCAAATAAAAGTTGTACCTTTGCATACAGAATCAGACTTTCCTTATATAATATGTCGCAAAATCACAATATTTTTACGACAAAACAAGGAAAAAACAGACAAACCAGACTCTGCAACAGCCCCAAAAATCATGATTTCAAAGCTTTATATATGACAAATGAGGCCTTATAGGCCTCATTTTTGTGTGGAGTATATCGGAGTCGAACCGATGACCTTTTGACTGCCAGTCAAACGCTCTAGCCACCTGAGCTAATACCCCATCTCTTGTTGAAATCGGGTGCAAAGGTACAATCTTTTTTTGAACTGACCAAATTTTTTTTTCTTTTTATTGAATATCAATGGAATATTTTTTATTATGAGCCTAAAAATGCCTCCAAAATCACCCTTTTTTGGTCTAAAAAATCAGAAAAAAGAGGCAAAAATAGATTTGATTGACGAAGAGTCACATAATAGATTATGTATAAACTATTTAGAGAATAGACGACGACCACCACTGAGAATTTAGGTGGGTTCTATAAATTCCACATTTAAAAACAATAATTAATATGAGTGTACTTAAATTTTTCAGCGCTTTTGCCCTTTTTTCGGCATCTTTCCGATTGTCAGTCGGTTACAATGCACCGCATTAGCTTCGCTGACGTTTCTTTGGCTCGGCAAAAGATACAAGCATCTTTTGCGCTCGCTTTGCGAAACGCTGCTCCCTCCTTCCGCACGGAAATCTGCTCGAAATAAGAACAAAATCGATTGAAAGCAATTTATAGAACCCACCTTTAGGGTTTAGTACGCTGAATTCTCAGTGGTGAATTACCGACTAACCTGATGGCAGAGGGCAAGGTAATTCTCAGCCAGCTGGCGGGTGGGGTCGTCAGGGTCTTGTTCTAGCACCCATCGCAGTTCTTCTTCGGCCTCGTGGATGTGATTCATGTTGAGGTTGTAGGCGGCGCGGTTGACGTAGGCGAGGAGGAAGTCGGGGTCGGCATCGATGGCCCGCTCAATGTCGGCCAAAGCCTGTTCATGCTGGCCCAACATGCCGTAGGCACTGGCGCGGCTGCAATAGGCCTGGGCGTAGTCGGGATTGAGCTGGATGGCGCGGTCGAAGTCGGGGATGGCCTGGGCGTAGTCGCCTTGCTTGTAGCGGAGATAGCCGCGGTTGTTGTAGCCCTCGGCGAGTTTGGGGTTGAGGCGTATGGCCTGCTCGAAGTCGGCCAAGGCCTTGTCTCTGTCGCCCAGGGCATCGTAGGCCACGCCACGGTTGAGATAGGTCTGGGCGTCGCGCGGGGTGAGGCAGAGGCACTCGGTGAAAAGGCGCACCTGCTCGGCAGGGTCGTCGTGCCAATAGGCCTCATAGAAAAGGCGCTCGGACTCCACTTGGGCCCGCTTCTTGGGGCCAAAAAGGACATCGCGGACGACGAATTGGAGCGTTCCAACCGTGACCCGGTAACGGGTTTTGGTGATGCGGAATAATTTGCGTTTTCTATTATGTTTCATAGCAGAATAAGGTTAATAAAGGGAAAAGAGCCAGTCAGAAATCCCAGGTGAAGCCCTCGAAAGGTTTATTGCGGTCGAAATTCTGCTGCTGCGAGAGGTCCTGTAAGTGGTGGATGCGGCGGACTCCCCATTTCCACATCTTGATGTCGAAATAGATGAGGATAATGAAGAGAACGCTGGAAACAATCGTGCCGTCGGCCCCCATGCTTTCGGGCACCATGAGCAGGGCATCGAAGGTGCCGTGCATGAGCATGGGCACCAAGAAGGCCAGCAGGCGGTATTTTCCCCTGTGCTGGGGGTCGAACTTGGCCAAAGCAAAGTAGTAGCCCATCATGACGCCGAAGAGGAAATGGCCCGGGACGGAGAGGATGGCGCGGACCGACCCAGTATACATGGCACTAAAGAAACTCTCCTGGGCAAATATGTAGGTTAGATTCTCAAAGCAGGCAAAGCCCAAGGCCACAAAACAGGAGTAGACGATGCCGTCGAAATATTCGTCGAACTCGCGGCTGCGCCAGACGGCCCACGTGAGCAAGAGCAGCTTGCACAGCTCCTCGCAGCAACCGGCCACAACAAAGCCGGTATAGACCCCGCTGACAACGGGAAGGCCAGGATCATACTGGCTCAACACCGACTCCAACAGGGCCGCCGGAAGGATGGAGAGCGCCCCGAAGAAGAAACACTTGATGAGCAACCCGATGGGTTCCTTGTTGAACTTGTCCTGCCGATAAACCACAATGGCGAGGATCAGCACTGGAAGTATGGCTATTGCTAAAAGATAGATGTTCATGGTGCCTATTATTTTGAGGGTGCAAAGATACAATAAAAAAACGGAACAGCGTTGTTTTATTTGCACAACTGTAACAAGAAATGAGCACCTAGGCCAACTACTGCCACCGCCAGTTTGGCCGCCCGATGCTGAAGCTGACCATCGACGGCGGCTTCAGCAGCCTTTCAACCATCATAATCAGAAGATTTCTCAACTGCAGAGGTATAAGTTTTTTTGATTATAATAAGGTGGGTTCTATAAATTCCACATTTAAAAACAATAATTAATATGAGTGTACTTAAATTTTTCAGCGCTTTTGCCCTTATTTCGGCATCTT
>JAEEGI010010641.1_pt1 | contig 19963 bp, 10 predicted proteins | sample 8958751 | NCBI WGS metagenome assembly JAEEGI01 (sample SAMN16246545, study PRJNA631951) | gut metagenome | biome: gut microbiome; feature: rumen; material: KS-attached | host: Bos | place: Iran: Karaj | collected 2018-10 | reverse complement strand
TAAAATAGATGCCAATGCTACTTTAAATAATTTCCAACTTGAAAGTGTTTCTCAGTTGCAATTACATAAAGAATTATTATGGGAAATAACATCAAACACAAGAATAATAAGTTTTGAAACTGAACATATAGATTTCCATTATGTTAAATGTAACAATACATCAGAAGCATATATATTAAGAGCAAAAAATAATACAAATTATAATGTAAAAGTTAAATGGATTTTAGAACGTCCAATAATAACTTCAAATTTAGTAAAAACAGTAAATTTATTTACATATAGTGATGCAATATTTATTGTTCAACCTGAAGAAATAGTGTTCGGTCCAAATGGTTATTTTGATTTCAAAGTTTATTTTAAACCAAATAAAAGAGAATTCTATTTTTATTCAGATATCCCATGCCAATCAACAATAATAGATCCAAATAATAATAATATAAATAATTCATTACTAAATAATAATACTTCCTTAAAAGAAGAAAGTAAAAACCAAAATGATAAAAAATCAATGTTATTAGGAACAACCTCAAATTTCAGAACAAAAACAAATTTAAATAGTAAAAGACAATTAAAACCAATATCAAATAGAACTTGTATTAATTTTACAAATAAAGCAAAACAAATATTAGGAATAACAACAAGAGAAAAGAAAAAAGATCCAACACAAACAAATGAATATTTTAATCCTCCTATAACGACACATTTATCTGTAGTAGGTCATTCTTTTCCTCCTGATAATCAAATATTTATTCCTATGTTTGAGTTAAATCCAAAAAAAGAAATTTATTTTTCTCCAGCTTCAATAAATCAATCAATGTATCAAACTTTAAAAATAAATAATAAAAGTGATACTCCTTTATTTTATTCTTTTTCAACAGATCCAGGAAATGTTTTTAGAATGCAAAATAAATATGGTTTAATTGAAGGAAATAAATTTAAATTAATTTTAATTGAATTTTGCCCAAAAGATACTTTAGTTTATAGATATCCTTTAAGAATAATTTTTAATCATGATACTTCTAATGTTAAAACTATTTTATTAAATGGTTTATGTGTTGATCCTGTTATTGAAATTCAAGGAGTTAAAAATGAAATTTATTTCCCTCCTTCTTTCATAGGAATAACAACAAAAAAAAAATTAACTATAATAAATAGAAGTCCAATTAGAATTAAAGTTAAAATTACTTGTGAGAATAATGAAGATGGTATTATTGAAGTTCATCCTAATAATTTTGAAATGGATAGAAATTTAATAATGAATTTTGAAGTAAGTTTAACTCCTTTAAAACAAGTTGATTTTTCAAGTCAAATTCATTTTCATGTTGAAAGATTATATGAAAGTCAAATTGAAAATATTGGAATTTTTAATCCAGGTTCATTTAATAATGATAATAATAATATTAATAGTGATATAATTAATAAAGGAACTCCATTAATGCCAATTTATGAAGAAGATAAAAGGGAATTTTTAAAAACAATTAATGTTTTAGGAAAAGGAAGTGATGGTAATTTAACAATTAAACCAAATTTATTAGAATTTGGAACAGTAAAAGTAGGATTTAATAAAAAATTATCTTTTTCAGTTTATAATCCAACAATAACAAACTTTTATATTAAATTAGAAACTGAAATATTGAAAAATGATAATATATCAAATGAGAAAATTAAAGAAGTGGTTCAATTTGATTTTACAGAAGGTTTAATTAATTCTTTTTGTAAAAGAGAAATTACAGTAACTTTTAAACCAATTTCACGTTCAAGTGTAGATATTCATGTTTTAATTTATGCAACTGAACATAATGATAATTTAAAAGATGAAGAAAATAAAAATAATAATAATACTAATATAAATAAACCTTTAAAATGTGAATTAAATATAAAAGCAAATGGAGATTATCCTTTAATTAAAATATGTGATGTTAGAAATGATCAAGTTGGAATAAATAATTTATGGCATTTATTTAATGTTGATGAAGCAAATGAAGAATTACAAAAACAATTAACAGAAGAAGAAATAAATTATAATGTTGGTGATAGAGATAATAAGAAAATAAATGAAATGAAAGGTAAATTAAAATGTATTAAATTTGATTTTGGTAAACATATAAGAAAGAAAAATGCAAAAGTAAATTATTTTGATGTATATTTAACATTAAAAAATGAAGGAGGAGTTTCAAGTGAATTTTACTTTAAATTTCCAGATGATATAAATATTAAAAGAGAAATTTGGATGGATCCAGTTGAACCAACATCAAATGATAAAGTAGAATATCATGTATTAAAAGAAAAAATATTTGAAATTGAGCCAAGAAAAAGTAAATTAGAACCAAATGAATGTTGTAATATAAGATTAAGATATAATTTCAAAGAAAAAGGAAATCATAAATTAAGAGTAATATTCCAAATTGTAAATGGTAAACCATTAATATTTGAATTAAATGCAGTAACATTTAATGAAAAACAAGGAACAATAGAAATTAAAAAACCAACATTAAATTTTTCTTATGTTCCAATTGGATATATGGATTATATTGTAAGACCTTTTGAATTATATAATGTTGGAGGAATAAAAATAAGATATAAAATAGATGAATCGGTGATAAAACAATTTAATGAAGAAAATCATAATTTTGAAATATTTAAAATAGATGAAATAGAGGGTTCAATTGGACCAGGTGATTATAAATATATAGCAGTATTTTTTAGACCTTTAACAAGTAAAGAATATATTTTGCCATTAACAGTATATTATATTGATGATATTAATCATGGTAAAGAAGAGGAAAATAGTAATAATAAAAGACCAAATATAAGTCAAATTCCAATTACTATTAAAGGACATGGTTATCATCCTTTAAAATTTATTCCTGAAAAAATTCCAAGTCCCTTTTTAACAATGCCAAATGATAGAATGTGTAATGAATTTAATGGAGAAATTATTCAAAAATGTGGTGTTTCTGTTGAAGAAATTGATTTTGGAGAATGCCAAATTGGGCAAAGTAAAAATCAAACTTTTATATTATATAATTTTTCAAATGAAACCTCTTTAAATTTCGATTTTAGAGATGCTGGTTTTATTTTAAAAGATGAAATTGAAATTAAACCTAATAAAGATAAATTAGAAAGAAATTCACATATATTAATTAAAATGATTTTAACTCCTAAAGGTTATATTAGTAATTATGATGGTGAAATAGATATTAATATTACTTGGAATGCTGAGAATTCAAATAAAGTTTTAGATAAAGAAGTATTACATATTAGAATAAGAAAACAAACTAAATTAAAAGAAATTTCAGGTTATGTAGAAAAAACAGAAAATGAACATCAATGTTTTATAGAAACTGTTTTAACTGATTTAACAAGAGAAATTTTATGTGAAGAATCTTTTCAAAAAAATTTAACATATTTATTAGATAATCAACCTTTAGGAATATATGATTGGTCTAATAATATTCCTTATCCAAGCAATGAAGAAGTTAGAGACAAAATAATGAGTAATTATTTTCATAAAGCTAAAATTGAATTAAATACTGATAATAATACTAATATTATTAGTAACAAAAGAAATGTTGCTACAAAAGGAAATTCTTCTCATTTAAGTTCTAATACTAGTCATGCTAAAAATATTGCTGAAATGGATAAAATAATGGAAAATACTTTTTGTGAAGAAGAAGATTTTATTATTCAAGAAAAATATTCTAGAGAATTGTTAGATAAATATAAATTAACTGTTACTGAAGTTAATGAAGGTTATGCTCTTGTTAACAAAGAAAGTAGAAAATTAATTTCTAATGATATTATGGAAACTACTATTTATAATATTATCAGTGAAGCAGTATATGGTGAAACGGATTTGACTGAAAAAACCAGAATATATTTTTTTAATAAGTAATTTAAATAATAGTTTACAATTTCTCATTTTTTTAATGCTTAATAAATGAATTGTAATAAAATAAATATAAAAAATAATTAATCATATAATTTTTACAAAATAATATAAAAAACCTAAAATAAATAAACAAAAAGAAAATATAAAAAATATATTAAAAATAAAAAAAATGACATCTAAAGAAGAAAATCAAACAACATTAAAAGAAGAAGCTTCAACATTGATACCAAAGAACGAAATAATTTTAATGAAAAAAGGAGATTATACAGTTCATATTTTAATAGAAGAAGTAAAGAATTTAATTAGTATAGAAGAAAATAATGCTCCTTCTCCAATAATAAAAGTAATATGTTTCAATGAAATAAAAAGAACATCAAAATTAAACTTACCTTGTAATTCTCATATATATAATGAGCATATATATTTTGAAAAAAATGATTTAACAAATGAGATATTAGATTCTTCAAAAATAATAATAGAAGTATATGATGCAAATTATTTAAAAAGAAAAGATTATTTTGGGATATATGAATTTGACTTTGAATATATTTATAATTCTAAAAATCATTGTATGAAAAATTTATGGATTGCTTTAGCAAATCCAGAATCAAAAGATATAACAAAAGTAAATGGGTATTTAAAATTAAGTATTAGTGTATTAAATTCAAATGATGAAAGAGTTGAATTAAATCCTAATTTAAATAATGATTCTGATTGTATGATTCCTCCTCAAATAAAAACTGAATATAAACAATTAATGATATATTTATTTAAAGCTGAAGAATTACCAGATATGGATTATTACAATAAAGAAAAAAAAGTTAATAAAGAATGTAATGGATTCATTGAATGTCATTATATGGGAATTGTTAAAAAAACTAAAGTTTCAGATAGTTTAAATGATTCAGTTTATTGGAATGAAATTATAGAAATTCCTGTTTCTCAACCTGCAATAAGTCAAAAAATAGTATTTTATGTAAAAGATAAAAATAGTGTTTATTCAGATAGATTAATTGGTTCTTTTGAAATATCAGTAAATGATGTTTTAAATGATTTTTATAGTGATATTTCTATAGTGAATTTATATGGAGCTTATAATGTAAAATCAAATTCAAATATGGCAAATTTAATGAATACTAATGCAGAAATAGGTTCTAGATGGAAAGGAAGAGTTTTTTTAAAAATAAATTATATGGATTCTATAACTCCAATTGCAGGAATAAAACCTATTGAAGATAATGATTTAATTAATAAAGTTAATAATACAAGTAGGAAACATTTATGGAGCATTTACATTAAATTATTTTCAGCATATTATTTGCCTGAAAAAGATAGTGAATATAGTATATGCTTCTCAATTGCTGATATGAATACTACATTTAAACCACAAAAAGCAAATAATAGGACTATTGATTGGAATTTATGTAATAGTATTCAATATCAAAATATTTCTGATAATATCAATCATTTACCTGAGTTATTTATATATTTATTAGATAAAAAAGGTAATGTTATATCATTCCAAAGAATAGAAGCAAAATCTTTTTATTTGAGTGATGATATTATTATTATTAAATTATATCCCGAACCAATAAATCAACTAGTCAAAGAAATTTATTTTTCAGGAATAATTAAAGCTAGAATAAAAATATTTAATAGGGAGAAAGACAATGAATATAGTTGTAATACAGATTTATTTAAAGATGGTGATGAAAATAATTTAAATCAACAATCCCGAAATAGACCAGATGATTATGATCCAGATGATTTAGAAAATATATTAAAAAAACAAGAAAGTGTAGATTTAATAGGAATAGGAACACCAATTCAACCTTCATCATATAAAAATTATACTATAGTAGCAAATGTATATATGTCAAGATATTTAATATCAGGAGATTCAGATGGAACAAGTGATCCATATACAATAATTCGTATATTTGATAAAGAATTAAGAACAACAACAAAATCAAATTGTGCAAATGGAATATGGAATCAATCATTAATATTTAATGATATTTCATTTGATTTAGATAATTTATCAACTTGGCCTATTATGTTAATTACTGTTATGGATAAAGATTTAATGGGTGATGATTTATTAGGTTATACTTATATATGGTTAAGTGATTCCGAACACAAAATCAATACTAATATGAAAATAAAACCTAAATGGGAACAATTATATTTAGAAAAAAGTAATAAAGCTCAAGGACAAATATTATTATCTTTTTATATATTTGATGAAGAACATAAAAGTGATGCTTATAATTTAAATATTGTTCCTGAAACTGTTCCTTATACTATTGAAATTAATGCTTTAGGTTTAAGAGATATTAAACCACTTTCTTTTCTTCCTGTTAAAAAAGCTTTTATTTCTTTTGATTTAAATTCTATTAATGTTTCTGGAAAAAAAGAGGATAGTTTTGAACCTATTAAAACTCAACCTAATGAAGCTGGAAATAATCCTAATATTAATAGTGTTATTAAATTTAATGTTAAATTACCTAAAGATGATATTTTTATTCCTGATTTACAATGTAATGTATATGATCATTTCCTTGGAGGATTATTTAATCAATTATTAGGAATTTTTTTAATTAATATTAAAAGTGTTATTAAAGGCACTCATGATATGTTTAAAGATGAATATGAAATGACTGAAAAAATTAAAAAGGAAATTAAAAAAAAATATAATATTAAAAAAGAGGATATTGATAATAGTGATAGTTTAATTGAAAGTGATAGAGCAGTTATTGTTAATATGCCTGAAAATGATGAAATAGATACTAGTAGTAAAAAAAATAAAGTTCATAATGAAAATGATGGTTTAAAAAATATTGAAGATCCAAATAAAAATACAATTGAATTTTCTAATGATTTTATTTGTAATAATCCAAATGATTTAGACAAAGTGTTTAAAGGAAAAATAGATCATAATTTAATTTTGAAAAATAAATTTAATCAAGAGTATTTTGTAATAAAACCTTCATTTAAAATTTATTCAATTCCAGGAGCTCAAAAAAAATCAGATTCAAAAACAGATTTTTTAATAGAAGATATGACACAAATTCCAGATAGTAATTTATATATGGAAATAGGATTTAATAAAAATGATAATCCAATAAAATATAAAAAAGAAAATTCATTAGAAGCTCAAATTTTATCTCAGACAACAGAAAGTTACTCAACTAATGGAAAACATTATAGAAGATATTTTGGAAAAGAATTAGAAAAAGTAAAAGAATTAAATTTTGTTCCTCCTTTTATAACATGTCAATTAGTTAGAGGGAAATACGAGGATAAAAAAAATCACATTGATATATTTGATGCTTTAAGTGATATAGATAATAAAATAGTTAAAAGATTTCCTGCAAAAAAAATTATAATGTCAAAAAAACTTAAAGCTCCAATAAGAAAATTATTTGAAGAATATGATGAACAAGAAGCTTTAAATTCAATTAAACAATCTTTTGATACAAAACCATATGGTCATTTTAAAGGATTAATTAGAATTGCAGAAAATGATAAAATAAAAGAACATAATGATTTTATTAATAATATTAAAAATGAATTTGGTGGTAAAATTCCAAAAGAATTATCATTCTTAAATGAATTTGATGATATATCAAGAAAATTATTAATTAAAAGAAATGTAATAATAAGAATATATATATTAACTTTAAATCACTTAGCTAAAAAAGATACTTTTTCAGAAAGTGATCCTTATATAGTAATTAAATTAGGTAATGAAATAAAAGTTAATGAAAAGAAAAATTATCAAGAAAATAAAACAGATTGTAATTGGTATAAATATTATGATATATTAACTGAATTACCTGGAAATGGAACATTAACATTACAAGTATATGATTATGATCAAGTATTTAAAGATGAATTAATAGGAGAAACAGCAATAGATTTAGAAGATAGATTTTTCGATAATGAATGGAAAAATATAAAGAATAAACCAATAGAAACAAGACAATTATATAATGTTGATGCTCAAGGTTCTCAAGGTGAAGTAAAATTATGGTTAGAAATATTTGATAAAGAACAAAGAAATGATATGATACCATGGAATATAAGACCACAACCTGACAGTTTATTAGAATGTAGATTTATAATATATGAAACTGAAGAAATGGAAAATTTAGATATCGAAGATACTTCAGATATATATGTTTTAAGTTATATTGATATGAAAGATAAACATTCAACTGATATTCATTATAGATGTCAAACTGGAAGAGCATCATTTAATTGGAGAAATAAAATCCCAATAAAATTACCAAGAAATAAATATGATTTAACAATCCAAGTATATGATAATGATATACTAGCAAGAGATGATTATATATGTGGTTCAAGACTTAATTTAAAATATTTAATAAATTACTCAAATTTATTAGATTGTCCAATAAAATTATCTCGTGAATACTATAAGAAATTACCAGATAATGAGAAAATATTTTCAAACATAGAATTTTTATCAAAAGAAGATGATAAAGAAGGAACAAAATTTTGGATTCAAATGGAGAAAAATGGAAAAAAAGGTGGAAGAGTATTATGTTCATTAGAAATATTACCAGAATGGTATTCAAATATAAATCCTGTTGGAAAAGGAAGAGAAGAACCTAATGTTAATCCTTATTTACCTCAACCTTTTGGAAGATTAACTTTTACTATGAATCCTTTAAAAATGTTTAATCAATTAGTTGGTCCTAAATTTAGAAAAAAATGCTGTGTTGTATTATGTTGTGCATGCGTTGTTTTTTATTTAATTTTTGTTGTTCCTTATGCTCTTTGGTTTATAAGTGGAGAACTTTTTAATCCTTTTAATTATATAAAGAAAAAAAATGGGAAGAATATTTAAAATACTTTTTTAGGAATTATGAGTTTTTATTTATTTTTTAATTTATTTAATTTTGAAATAATGGTAATTTATTATTTAAGATTTTGATTTGGATTTTTGTGTTTTTTAAAATTTTTTAATTTTACTTTAAAGGCTTTTTTAGAAAGGCATTATGATTTAAATTAAAGTCAAATACATCAAATAATTATATAAAATTTTCTTTTCCTAATTTTTTATAATTAATTTTTATTCATTTGAAAAATTTATAGAAGTATTGAATTTAAATGCTTAAATCATTTTTTATATTATCATTATTAATTCATTCATCCTTAATAGTTTTACTATCTTCATTTATTTCATTTATATTATTTTCTTTCGGTTTATTGATAAATGAAAAAGTAATTTTTATTATTTATTTATTCTCTTTCAATTTTTTCTAAATCATTATTTACTTTTTCTAAATTAGAATTTAATAATTCTTTAGCTTCATTCATAGAATATTCACATATAATATTAGCACCTAACCATAAAAAAACACTTTCAGGAACTTTTAAGTCAGGTTTTCCCCATAAATTATTACTAACCATATAATCAATTTATAATATTTCTTCTTTATCTTTTTTTTCCATATAATCTATTGTTTCTAAAGAGTTTTCCAAATCTGGAATTTTATTTTTTACTCCTTCACTTTTTTTTTGATATTTGAGCTTCCATGTATTTAAATTTGTTTAAATATTGATTCAATATGATATTAATTTTTCTGAAGTGAATTTGTCTATTAATGGCTCCACTTTTTCCATGAAATTCATTGTAGGTATTCCACAAGTGTTTTTCTTTTTTTTTATCTATTAATTCATCTATTAGGGAATCTTCTTCTTTTGGAACTGTTGATTCCATTTTTTTTAATAAAAATTTTTTCTTGTTTATTTTTTTTATTTCTTTTTTTTATTCTTTTTTTAATTTTTAAATGAGTGATTCTATTTCTAATTTAAGTAATCATATTTTTTCTATTAATAAAAATACTATTTTATTTAAAAATAATAATAATAAAAATTCACTTAATTTAAGCTCATAGATATTATCTCATAATAAATCAATTAGTGAATGTATTATAAAAATAACAAATTTAACTTCAAATTAGTTAGCTATGAGAATAAGAACAACAAAAAAAGAATTTTATACAGTTACTCCATCATATTCAATAATTGAACCTAATTCAGATATTAAAGTAGTTTTTGATTTATATATAATAGATAACTCTTTATTTTTAGTAAATAATTCTCAACATAAATTTAAATTTAAATGTGTTGCCTTGATATATATAATAATGAAGGACCTAAAAAATTTTTGAAGATATTGAAAAAAAAAATTTGAAATATAAAATAGAAAATATTAAAATAATTGCTGAATTTATTGATATTAGTAATGAAAATAATATTATTAATCCTAATGGTGATTAAATTTTTTAAAAAGTATATCACAAAAAATAATTTTTTCGGAAAAAAATTAAAAAAATAAATATAAATTATATAATCATTTATTTACTAATTTTAATTGTTGAATTATTAAATAATTCACTTTGAGTAATTTCAATTTCTTCATTTTGAGCTAAAATTAATAAATCATAAAATAATTTCCCAGGAGGAAATTTTTCTTTATTAACATGTTTACAAATATTATTAAAATCACTTGACTTTTTTTTATTGAAAATTTTTTCATTAAGAACTTTTTTTAATTCTTTAATATTTTTCTTTTCTTTTTCATCTTCATTCATATATTTTTTACTAATACTTATATCTTTACTTTTATTAATTGAATCATCAATATTATCATTATCATAATTTAAATTTAATTCTTCATCATTTAAATCATTTAATAAAGGAAGTTCATTTTTATTTTTTTCTTTTTTCTTTTCCTTTTCTTCTTTTATTTTTGTAGTTAATAAAATTCCATTAAAATCATCTTTACTTAAGCTTAATCTACTTAAATTTTTTAATAAACTTATGGTTTCATTTTGTAAATTAGAAACTGATAATTTCTTTTTTATTGTAGATATAATTGGAGTAATATCATGTCTTTTTTCTAATTCTTCTTCTTCTTCTTCTTTTTTTTCACTAATTTTTTCTTTTGATTCAATTTTAGATTTTTCATTTATATTATCTATATTTATTGTTTCATCATTTAAATTCTGATTTATTATATAATTATCAGGAATTAAATATTCATATTTTTTCTCTCCTTCAAATGATAATATTTTGTCTTTATCAAAGATATTTTCATATAATTTCTCTTTAAATTTATTTACTATATTATCAATATTAATATTAAATTTGTCTTCATCTGATTTTAAATCTATTGTTATTATATTGTCTTTTTCTAAAAATTTATTTGAATGAACTAATATAATTCTCTTTTTCTTTATTTTTAATTGTTTCTTAATTTCTTTACTAGTATCTTTATTTTGTTCTAATATATTAGATAAATCAACAACTTCATTTTCAGAATCCAAATTCTCATTAATGATATTATTTAAATCTTTATTAATATTATTATTGACAAAATCATCATTAATATCATAATTAATTTCATTATTTATTTCTTCAAAATTTAAATTATTTTTATCACTAATATTTAAAACATTATTTTCTCTCATATTAGAAATTCTAGAAATATTTTCTTTACCTTTAACAAGAGAAAAATTGTCAGAAATTTTTTCTGAAGGTGTGAAAATTCCTCTTTGTAATATTTCTTTTGAATTTATCCCAAAAGAATAACTATTAGTTTTAGAAGGAGTCATAATCCTATTTATTTCTTTACTATTACTATCAATATTACTAATCATGTGATGTAAAGATTCATTCATTAAAGAAAAAATATTATTTGAAGAAGAATTAGTAAACCATTTTAAATTACTTTGATTATTCACAATTGAGTTTTTTTTCCCTTTTTCTTTTTTTTCTTTTTCTATTTTTGAAATATAATTATTTTGATTTTCAGCTTTTTGTTTAAATATATTTAATGCTTCTTCTAATACTATTAATAATTTTTTATTATAAACTCTTATTAAACCTAAAATTAAAGGTCCAAAAGCTTTCATTGGGATTTGGGAATTAGCGGCATATTTTTTTAAAGAATTTGTTGTTTCATCTATCATTACTTTTGTAGCAAAATTTTTTGTAATTCTATTTCCATTAAATCCAATTTCATATAATTTATTAAATATTTTATTTGAATATATTAAATCTAAAGATGTTGAAACTGATGTATTATCTTTTTCTGATAATTCAGAATCACTTGTTGACATTTTTTAGTGAATTATTAAAATTATTTTAATTTTTAGTTAAATGTATAAATATTTTTTATTTATTTTTAAATTTCAATAATTTTTAATGAATGTTTAATAATGAAACTTAATTATAATTTCAATAAAAACAAAAAAAACATTAAGTATTAAATAACAAGAAAAATTTTTTATTTTTTGTATCAAATACTGTCCAAACAATTAATTTTCGAAAAACACCTAAATATATTCAAAATATTTAACTTAACAGAAATTATGAATTGTGAAAAAAGTGTTATACAGTTGTTATTTAATTTATTAAAGAATTTTTTTATTTGTCTTTTTCTTTCTCAGATTGGAATTCAACAATACATATTTTATTTAATGAAATTAAAAACTAAAAATAGAGTAATTAATACAATAAAAAAAATAATTAATTTTTTAAATAAAATTTTTTTTAAAAAAAGGAGAAGAGATTTAATAAATAGATTTATAAATTAGGGATTTATTGGTTAATTTATTTATTACCTATTTTTGAAATAATTAGAAATAAATAAATTTAATAAAATCAATTATAATACTTAATTTAATTAATCTGTAACTGATTTTTAAAAAATAGCTGAATTATAAATAATAGATATTTTATAGTTACATGACATATTATTTTAAAATGATGATAAATAACTAATTATCTTCACAAAAAAGAAATATTCATTAATTGCTTTTTTTGTTTTTGAATGTCTTACTTGTCTAAAGATTTAAAAATTGAATTTCATTCAATTCAATTAATTTATATTTTATAGTTCAATCGATGAGAGTTCATTAATTGTCAATTTTTATTTTTTAAAATAACTCTTATATTATTTATTTGTTAATTAATATGATTTGGAAAAAATTTGAGAGAAAAGAAGAACAAACAACAATTTTTCAAAAAATTCATGAAAATTACATCCCAGGAGAATTTATGAAAGAAGAAGGAATTTTAAAATTTTATAAACCAACTGAAGTTATAATACCTTTTAATGACTCAAAAAAAATATCTGAAAAAAAAAAATCCAAAAAAAGTAAAGGAAGAAGACCAAAAAATTTTATTTCAATAATAACTCCCTGTGAGAGGATTCATTCAAGATTAAATGCTGATAATATTAAAAGAAAGATAAAAACACATTTTCATTGTTTTATTATATCATTATTGAATTTGACAATAAAAAAAGAATATGACGGAGTTCAAAAATTTAAGTTTAAAAAAATGGATAGTCAAATTACTCAAAATATAACAATAAGTTATAATAAAGAATTATTATCTACTCCTATAAAACAAATTTTAAAAAATGTTAGTCATAAATATCATGATCGATATAAAAATGAAAAAATATTATCTAAAATTCCAGAATCAAAAACTGAAATAAATAAACTTTTGAATTGTACTTATCAAGAGATGTATGAAAATTATTATTTAAAATCGAGAAATGATATGTTTAAAAATGAAAAAGAAAATAATTCTTTTGAATATCATTTAATAAAAATTCAAAATAAATTTGGATGGGAATATATGGAGAAGTATAAAGATAATGCTATTAATTTTATTTATTTTTTCCTTTATGGTAAAAAAAGAAAACAAAAATTATTATCTGAAAATGACGTCAATGTAGAAGAAAAAAAATATGATTTTACATAAATTAATTTCTACAATTAATTCATCGAATTCTAAATTTATTATTTAGAAAGAAGATTGTTAATCTTATATTTTTATAAATATTTTATTGTATATAATTAAAACTTTAAATTATATTATAGTATCTAGAAGGCAAATTGATATTAAAAAAATCATTTAATAACTCAGATATTTATATAAATATTAGGAATAATTTATTTTCTAAACATTATTAAAAAATTTGGATTAATCTGTTTTTTGGTATATAAACGTAACTTTTAGATTTAAATTGGAAATATTATTATATATAAAATCTATATTTAGTTATTGTCATTTCTTAAATAAACAAATTTATTTATGTTTTAATTTAATTATTTAATCGAACAAATTTAATTTAAAAAATATTAAATTTCTATATTAGTATATTTTTAAACTTCTGAATATATTCTAATTCTTCTTTTTTATTATAATTATTTTCAACTTTTTCAATTTTTTCTATTGGACATTTTTGTTGTATTAATTTTACTAAATCTTCAAGTTCATTTAAGCCATCAGTAGAATAATCTCTTAAGAAATTAACCATTAAGACGCAAAAACAAAGTTCATTTATATATATATCTTTATTATCACAATAATCTACTATAGCATAAATAACTATATTTTTATACAATTGTATAATTTTTTTTTTTGATTTCCTATCTCCAAAAGAAAAACAATTAAAAAAGCAATAATATGATTCTTCAATAGTTTTATAATCTATAAAATTATTTTCTTTAAGTTCATTATTTAAATGATTAGAAATTTGAACTAAAATATTAGAATTTAAAGTAACTTCAATTGAATTATTAATATATTCTGCAACATAATTTGAAATGTCAAATTGAATTTGATTGAAAAGAGTTTTAGTAATATTTTCAATTTTCATAATTTCTTCTAAAATATAAATAAAACCTTCTTTTTTGTACACTTTAAAATGTTCTAATGTAGCACAAGTAAAAAAACTTCCTGGAATAAAAATTAATTCTTTTAAAAATAAAAAAGTTATTTCTCCTTTAACAACATATGGAATTATAATTTTTATTAAACTACAAAGTGAAACAATAAAACTTTCACTAAAAAATAAATTTATATATGAACTATTTTCAGTTGATGCTATAGCTATTACTTTTAAATTACTGATTATCACTCCAAGCAATTCTATTACGTCATAAAATTTATGTTTGAATGATTTATTGATTATTAAACTTGAAATATTTTGAAATAATTTTATGATTGTTGGATATAAAAATGATAATTTTTCTGAATAAATTTTTTCATCAAATTTAATTGGTTTTATGATTAAATCACAATTAACTATTAAATCTTGATAATTAATGTCTATACTATTTATATTATTTGCATTATATTCATAATAATCTAAAAGAATTTCCTTATAATTTATTGTATTATATATTTTCTCAAAATTGTCTTTTGAACTTGCTAAATTTTTCAATAACCAAATAATATTATCATTAATTAATCTTATTTTTTTATCATAAATTTCATTTAATTTTTTCAAAAATGATATATCATTTATAATTCTTTCAATTAAACAATTTTCTTCTTTTGATGAACAAAGATTTAATAAAATTAGTGTTATTGAATAAATTATTTTTATATCTGAAGTTTTAGAAATTTCATTAATTAAAGAATTTGTAATTGATTTAATATATTCTAAATTTTTTACTGAAATATCACTGAAATTTAAATCAAATGAAATATCTTCTAATTTTAATAAACAAAAATAAATAACATTGATCTCTGAATAATTATATTGTTTTAAACTTGAAAAATCCTTATTTAAAAAATTATAAATTATTTCTAATTTTTCATCATAAATATCAAAATCAGTAATTAAAACTAAAGGTAAATATTTTATAATTTCATTTTCCTCAATTTTTATATCTTGATTTTTATCAGTTATATTTCTTTTTTTCAATAATAACTGTTGTAAATTATTCTTTCTTAAAGTTAATTTATTATCTTGTCGAACAATATTAATATCTTCTTTTTTAATGTTTATATTATATTGATCAATCCAATCAGTTTTTGATTTATTCATTTTTCAAAAATAAACTAAAATAAATTTAAAAAAATAAATTAAAAATAAATACATTAAAAAATAAATAATTTTCAATATTAAAAAAATGGGGGCAGTTAATTGTAGGAATTGTCATTGTAAAAAAGAAGAAAAAGAGCAATCAGAATTAAATTTTGAAGGAATGAAAAAAAGAAATAATGATGGAGTAATAAAATTAAATCCAAAATTTACTCAATATTTTAAAAATGGAAAAAAAGTAATTTCTGGAGAAGAAGTCATTCAAGAAGAAACAAATAAAAAAGAAATAACAAATGATACTCAAATTACTCAAAAAGATTTAAATAGTGATGAAAGAGTTAAAAATGATATTAATGAAAATTATAGTTTTAGAAATAAAATTAATGAAAATAATAATAATAATGATAATGATACTAATAAAAATGATGAAAGTAATTCTAGTGAACTTATTGGACAAATTGAAATTGAAGATGATAAAGATTTAAAAGAACAATTTGATAATTATATTAAAGAAAATAATAAAAATGAAATATTAAAAACTGGGAAAAATAATAATATTGATTTAAATGATGATATTAATTTAAATAAAAAAGAAAACGTTAAAGAAGATAATGAAAATGATTTTAATATTGAAAGCAACAATGATATTCTTAAGGAAAACAATGAAGAAAATAATTTTATTATAATTAATAATGAACAAGCAAATCAACAAAATATACAAGAAAATATCAATGAAAATAAAAGTGAAGGAAATATCGAAAATAAAGATAATATAACAGAAGAAAATATTAAGGAAGAAAATAATATAATTAATGATAATAAAGAAAATAATAATTCAAATGAGAATAATATTAATAATAATATAATTAAAATTAATGTAGAAAATAAAAAAGAAGAAAATAACATAAACAAAAATAATAATATAGAAAATAATAATAATAATATAATTAATAAAGAAAGGAATAAAAATAACAAAGAAAATAATAGAAATGAAGTGAAAAAACCAGAAAAAAAAAATGAAAATGTTATAAGAAAAGAGGAAAAAATAACATTAAATCCAAAGAATCCAAATTTAGATTTTAATAATATTAAATTTGAAAACACTGAAAGTTTCCAAATAGAAAATTCTTTTATAAATCACATTCCAAATTTTGAAATAGGTAAAATTCAATTTGGAATAGAAAATAAAGAGAAAGAAATATTAAATGATGAAGAGCAAAAATTATTTGAAGAAGCTCAAAAAAATTTAGAACAATTTTATCCTCCTGAACAAAAGGAAGTGAAAGTTATAGAAAAAAAATTAAAAAAAATTTCATTAAAATCAATTTTACCTCAAGATAAATTAAAGCAAATTTCTCAAGATGATAATACAATAATATATCATGGAGAATTAAAAAAATTAATTAATTATGAAATTAGTGTTACAAAACCTCAAATGTATTCTGCAAGATTTTGTATAATGAATTCTAAGGTTTTTAAATATTATAAAAGTAAAGAGCAATTTTTAAAAAATTTAAAACCTTTATGTATAGTTCCTTTAACTCAAATTACTAAAATTAATTTTGCTAAAATTAAAAAAACTTCAAAAAAAATTGACCATATTATTCTTTGTAATAAATTAGGTATTAAAAAAAAAGAAAAAGATTCTATATTTGGTCATATGTTTGATGATGTTGAAGCTAAAAGTTATTTGCAAAGTCCTGAAACAGATGAAAGTTTATTAATTTTTACTTGTGATAATGAAGATTTTATGTATAGATGGTATGTATTATTACAATATTTTACTGAAAAATTTAAATCTAAAATTAAAGATAATGAAGATGAGTAATTAATTCTTAATTTTTTAAATAATGTTATATTAAATTGTTTTCTTTATAATTTTTATTAATTTTTTTATATTTGTTATTAGAAATTTTATATTAAATTAAAATTTTTTTTTGAAAAATAATTTTGAAAAGAATGAATGTTTACATACATTAATATTTTATTTTATTTACTTCATTCGTTTTTTTCAAAAAATAATAATTAACTAATCAAGACTTATATTTGTGAATCTTATATTAAAATATTATAAAATTCAATTTGAATTATAAATTTCCTAAATTTTAATTCTTTTAAATTAAAAGATGATAATCTAAAATATATCTTTTTAAAGAAAATTAATATAGAATAAAAAAATTAGAGTTAATTATATTGAAGGACATTTTATTAATTAATTTAACAATATAATATATTTTTATATTCTATTATTTTATCTCTATAAGAAAAGAAATTAAATGAAAATTTTAAAAAAATAAAATAGATATAAAGATAAAAAATTAATATTGTCAATGAAAATGATTATAAAAAAAACAAAACTTTAATTAATGAAACGGACAATAAAATATATTCTGAATAAAGAATAATTAATATTTTTTATTTCATTAAAAATTATTCATTTTCAAAAAAATTCATTTTTCTTTTAAAATGTATTAATTAACTTTCACTATTTTATTAGAGAAAATAATATGATAAATATAATATTAACATAAAAATAATTATCATATTAAATAATAAACAAATGAAAAGTGAAATAGAAAATAAAACTCCATTTTTAACAGCACAATATAGAAATACAATATCATTTTTACTTCTAAGCTTTTATTGTGGTCTGGGGATCATTCCTGACTTATCAATTAATTATTTTTTAAAAGATAATTTACATGTTCAACCAAGTTTAATGACTTTAATTTTAGCAATTAATAAAATTCCATGGACGTTAAATTTATTATATGCTACTTTAATTGATTTTTTTCCTATTTGTGGTTTTTCTAGAAAAATTTATATTTTATTATGTGGATTTATTAATTGTTCGGTTTGGTTATTTTTGACATTTTTTAAAAAAGATAATTTATATGTTACTATAATAAGCATTTTTTTATCAAGTGTCACTAATAGTTTTTGCTCAGTTTTAGGTCAATCTATTATATTAGAATTATTATCTAATAGTAATAATTTAAATTCTAAAAATAATTTACATAGTTATAATATTATGATTAATGATATTGGAATTTTAATTGCTTCATTTTTACAAGGTTATCTTGTTCAATATTTTAAAATTAAAACAGTATTTTTTATAACTTCATTTTTACCAATTTTAGTTATTATAAGTGGGTTATTTTTAACAGAAAATTTTCAAAAAAATTCCTCGATTATATCCTTTGATGATCCTAATATATCAATCAGTGAATATTTTTTACAAAAAAAAATTATAATACCTTTAATAGTAGTTTTCATTGTATTTAGTTCACCGAATTTTTATGAAACTTTCTTTTATTTTTCTGTTGATATTTTAAAATTTACTCCTACTAATTTTGGCTTTATTGCAGTTTGTAAAACAATATCAAGTTTATTTTTAATATTTTTATATAATTCAATTCCAAATGTAGAAACTTATAATAAATGTTTAATTATTTTAGGAAGAATTTTATATTTAATTTTCTCAGAATTACATTATTTTATTTATAGAAGAATGAATTTAAAATATGGAATAAGTGATTTTTATTCAATGTTAATTGTAACTTCATTTCAATATGCTATTGGTCAATGTTTAAAAATACCTGTTTTAAATATTGGAACTTTATTATCTCATAAAAGCTTTGGTGAATTTGTATATACTACTTATGTTTTTGTTATGAATTTAGGATTTACTTTTTCTTCTTTTTATGGTTGTGTTTTAACTATATATTTTAATATTAAAAGATATGATTATTGGTATTTAGGAAGTTTAATTAATAACTGTTTGATCTTTGGTTTTATCTTTTTAATTCCTTTAATTTTAACACCTTCATATTATTTAACACCAATTAAAAAGAAGAAAAAAATTGATGAAACTGAAAATCTATTTCAACAAGAATTAAAAGAGTTTGTAACTGATGAAAATATGTATTAAAACACTTTATTTTGTTTATTATTTATCTTTCGTCTTAAAAAATAAATTTGCTCCTTTATATAGTAAATTTTAAGTTTAAATGGTATAGAATCATTTAATATTTGGACTCATTTAATTTAAAAAATATAATTTTTTGGAAAAAAACATTATTTTTTTTTTTTAATAAATAAATATTTAAAAAGTAAATAAGCAAAAATATAATTTTTTAATATATATAAATAAATATTTTTGTGTTTTTTTATACAAGAAAATT
>JAEEGI010010632.1_pt1 | contig 19977 bp, 15 predicted proteins | sample 8958751 | NCBI WGS metagenome assembly JAEEGI01 (sample SAMN16246545, study PRJNA631951) | gut metagenome | biome: gut microbiome; feature: rumen; material: KS-attached | host: Bos | place: Iran: Karaj | collected 2018-10 | reverse complement strand
CTTCCTACTCTTTCTTTAACATCTTTTGTTGAGTTTAATACATATGAACCACTTGATAAGTGTCCAGAGTATACTCTGAAGAATGTTAATTTACCAACGAATGGGTCTGTAGCAACTTTAAATGCTAAAGCTGAGAATGGTTCATCATCTGATGGATGACGTACTATTTCATTACCATTTAAATCAGTTCCTTTAATAGATTCTACGTCAGTAGGAGCTGGTAAGTAATCAACAACAGCGTCTAATAATAATTTAACACCTTTGTTACCATATGCAGTACCAAGCATTACTGGGAAGAAATCTACAGCAAGTACACCATTTCTAATACATTTCTTAATATCTTCAATAGATATTTCATTACCTTCAAGGTATTTTTCCATAACTGCATCATCATATTCAGCAACAGCATCAATTAATTCAGCTCTCTTTTGTTCAGCTAAATCTTTTAAGTCTGCTGGAATTTCAATTTCTATAGGATTTTCTTCAGGTTTACCATCATATTTGTAAGCCTTCATTGTAATTAAGTCAATAATTCCTTCGAATTCTGATCCTTCACCTATTGGCCATTCAATTGGTGCAAATTTAACTCCAAGTCTATCTTTAATAGTTTTTAAAGTATAGTTGAAATCAACACCAAGTTTATCCATCTTATTAGCGAAGATGATTCTTGGAACTTTAAATTCAGTAGCTTGTCTCCAAACTGTTTCAGTTTGAGGTTCAACTCCTGCTTGAGCATCTAATAATGCAACAGCACCATCTAATACTCTTAATGATCTTGATACTTCAACAGTAAAGTCTACGTGTCCTGGAGTATCAATGATATTCATTCTATAACCTTTCCAATATGCAGTAGTGGCTGCAGATGTAATAGTTATACCTCTTTCTTGTTCTTGTTCCATCCAGTCCATTTGAGAAGCACCATCATGTGTTTCACCAATTTTGTGGATTTTATGAGTATGGAATAATATACGCTCAGTAGTAGTAGTTTTACCAGCATCTATGTGTGCCATTATTCCAAAGTTTCTTGTTTTTTCTAACGGATATTCACGAGCCATATTTTATTCCTTTCTTACCATCTATAATGAGCAAATGCTTTATTAGCTTCTGCCATCTTATGTACGTCTTCTTTTTTCTTAAATGCTGCACCAGCTTCTTGTGCTGCATCCATAATTTCGTTAGCTAACTTTTCAGCCATAGATTTACCACCTCTAGCTCTAGCAGCTGTAACTAACCATCTTAAAGCTAATGTTTGTCCTCTTGAAGCACTAACTTCGATAGGAACTTGTACATTAGATCCACCAACTCTTCTTGCTTTAACTTCAAGAACTGGTGTTATATTTTCCATTGCTTTTGTAAATACATCAAGTGGATTTTGGTTTTGTTTTTCTTGAATCATATCAAAAGCACTATATACTATTTTTTGAGCTTTTCCTCTTTTACCATCAAGCATAATTCTGTTAACTAATTTAGTAACAACCTTTGAATTATACACTGGATCAGCTAAAACATCTCTTGAAAATGAATGTCTTTTTCTCATATTTATCTCCTTTCAAATTATTTTTTTGCTTTTTTAGCACCGTATTTAGAACGGCCTTGTTTTCTGTCTTGTACACCAGCAGTATCTAATGTACCTCTTACAATGTGATAACGAACTCCGATTAAGTCCTTAACTCTTCCTCCACGTACTAGTACAACGCTGTGTTCTTGTAAGTTATGTCCTTCACCAGGAATATAAGCATTGATTTCCTTACCATTGCTTAATTTAACCCTAGCATATTTTCTTAATGCTGAGTTTGGTTTCTTAGGTGTTGTAACACCAACTCTTGTACATACTCCACGTTTTTGAGGAGAAGATAAATTTCTAGTTTTCTTTGTTAAACTGTTTAATCTAACATTTAAAACTGGAGATTTACTCTTTTTAGTTTTACTCTTTCTTTTGCTTCTAACTAATTGATTAATTGTAGGCATTTTTATTACTCCTTTCTTTACACACATCCTTGTGTTCCAAATTATGATATAAATTAAAGATTTGTTTAAAACAAATCCTTTTTTTAATCAGCACTAATAATATAACATTTTAAGGTATTAAAGTCAATACATTTCTTTAAAAATAAAAGGAAACTAATTGCTTAGTTTCCTTTATTTATACTATCTAAATATTCAGCTAGTTCTTTATATACTTCACTACTTTTCCAAAAGCCCCATCTAATTTCATCTTCAAAATTAGCTAGTGTTTTAGTTTCACCTTCAGGAATAAATATGAAGTCCCAACTCCAACCATGCTCCCCAGATTTTTTAACATCTATTGTTCCTTTAGTTACAGCATCAAACACAACTGGTTCCTTACCTGGTTCACAATATGCTATAGATTCTTTAAAATATGCTGTTCTATCTTCTAAACCTTCCATTAGTTTTAATAAACCATCTTCTCCAATAGTATCTTGTACATAATGAGTATAAACTCCAGGAAAACCTTTTAAAGCATTAACAAATAATCCAGTATCGTTTTTAAGAACAGGTACTTTTAGTTCTTCACATGCCCATTTAGCAGAGTATTTTGATACTTCAGTAACATCATCTGCTTGTATTTCAGGTGTTTCCATCTTAATATTATCAATTTCAAATCCAAGTGGTTCTAACGCTTGTTTAGCACTCGCTATTTTAGCCCAGTTTCCTGTTACATAAGTTATTTTTTTCATTTTTATCACTTCCTAATTCAATTATACTACTAGTTTTCTTTTTTATGTTCAATAAAATAATCATAGTTCCCTACATATTCAGTAATATGTTTATTACTAATATATAAGATCTTATTTGCTAATTTATTAATAAAATATCTATCATGAGATATAAATAATAAAGTACCTTTATAATCATTAAGGGCTTCTTCTAAATTCTCTTTAGTAAATATATCTAAATGGTTTGTTGGTTCATCTAGTATTATAAAGTTACATTTATCTTGTATTAAAGCAAATAGTTTTAATCTTACTTTTTCTCCACCGGATAAACTATTAACCTTCTTAAATACATTCTCACCGTAAAACCCAAATTTACTTAGGGCACTTCTTAAATGTGATTCTTCACCAATATAATAATTTTTAGCGAAGCTAAGTATAGTTTCATCTTTATCAAATGACATTTGTTGTTCAATATATCCTAGTTTAACATTAGTCCCTAGTTTTATATTATTACTATTATTATCTATTATTCTTTTAATAAATGTAGTTTTACCACATCCATTATTACCAATAATACATATTTTATCTCCATAATTAATAGTCAAATCTATGTTATCTATTAAAAGATTATCTTCGATAGATACACTATAATCATGAATAACTAATGCATCTTTACCAGATCTTTTATCAAATTCTAGATTTAAAGGTAAATCTTTTTTAACTATAGGTTTATCTTTAATCTCTATTTTCTCTAATCTTTTTCTAATGCTTTCTGCTCTTCTAAAAAATGGTTCTCCACCAGGATATGCTAATTTACCCCATTCCTCTAATTGTTTTATTTTTCTTTTCATGGCTGCTATCATCTTTTGTTGGTCTTTATATTCTTTAAATTCTCTTTCTATTCTTGCTTCATTTTCTTCTAAATATTTAGAATAGTTTCCATGAAATACTATTGATTTACCATTTTCTACTAATACTGTTTTATTAGTTACAATATCTAAAAAATATCTATCGTGCGACACTACTAATATTGTTCCATTACATTTATTTAAGTAATCCTCTAACCACTCAATAGTATTAATATCTAAATGGTTTGTTGGTTCATCTAATAATAATATAGATGGCTTACAAATAAATATAGAGGCTAATACTACTCTCTTTTGTTCTCCACCAGATAATAACTTAAACTCTTTATCTAAAAGATGATCTATATTTAATCCATGAGTAACTTTATCTACTAAAGTATCAATCTCATAACCACCAATACTCATATACTTTTCTTGAATTTTAAGATACTTATTAATAATATCCATATCGCCAGGATTATTATTCATCTTTTCTTCGTATTTATCTAAAGTGTTTTTAACTTCTTCAACATCCTTTAAACTATCATATATAATATCTTTAACTATTTTATTTGAATATATAGCTTCTGGTTGTTGAGTTAAATATCCAATAGTAGCACCATTTCTAATAGCTAAAATGCCGCTATCTATATTCTCTATTTTATTAATAATATTTAATATAGTTGTTTTTCCACAACCATTTTCCCCAATAAGAGATATTTTATCTCCTGTTTTAACTTCTAGATTAAATCCATCTAGAATATTTTTAAATCCATAGGATTTCTTTATATCATTTAAACTTATTTCTATCATAATCTTTCCTCTCCTTTAATTTTGTATAAAAAAACCAAATAGACGTACTTACATCCATTTGGCGGATGCAGGCACGACAAAAATGTCATACCCGCTAGATTATTTTTTTATCTTACAGGTATGACTATGCTACTACATACATGATTGTGCGTTCATAGTAATTTAATAACATAATCATCTCTTCCTTTCAGTAATAATTCTATTATACGTTTTATTAAAAGTCAAATAAAAAAAGAAACTAACTATTTAGTTTCATTTTCTTTCTATCATAATATCTGATACATTTAATCCTTCATAAGTTATGTTATCCATTATTACTTTAGCAACGTCTTTTGGATTCATAAATGTATTTGCTTTTTCTTCTGATACATAATCTCTACTATTATTCCAGAATGCAGTATTCATTCCGCCAGGATAAACGCCAACTATTTTTACGCTTGTTCCCTTATATTCAGCTTTTAGAGCTTCTGTATATCCTCTTTCTCCCCACTTAGCACCGCAGTATACAGTTTCACCTTTATTTCCCTTTAAGGCTGCCGAAGACATAATATTAACTATTTTAACATCTTGTTCATTCTTTGCTTTTAACACTTCTGCAGTACAAAGTATCATACCTTTTAATCCAGTTAAGGATATATCTATATCTTTTGAATCATAGTCAGTCGCTTTCTTAAAACATCCTTTTTCAGCGGCATTTATTAAAACTGATATATTACCTAGTTTATTAATTTCATTTATTGATTCTTGAATAAATAATTCGTCACTAATATCGCCGATAAATCCTTTATAGTTTTCTTTAAACATGGAATCTAATTCTGCCATTTTTTCTTTATTTCTAGCTAAATTACATACATAGAATCCTTGTTCAATAGCTTCTTTTACTATTTCTAGGCCTAGTCCTGAAGATCCTCCAGTTATTATTAATATTTTATTCATATTTTCATCTCCTAAAAATATTATAACATAAAAGAAGAAACTATTTAGTTTCTTCTTTCTTTTCTTTTTTAGAACCTTTTTTATTATAGTTTTCTACTATTTCATCTATTTCTTCTTTTGTTAAAGTTTCCTTATCAATTAAAGCTTTAGCAATAGTATCTAAAAGGTCTTTATTTTCTTTAATAATTTTCTTAGTTACTTCATATTGTTCAGAAATAATATTTCTAACTTCTTTATCTATTTCAAATGCAACTTGAGATGAGAAGTTTCTACTCTTGTTGTAGTCTCTTCCAAGGAATATAGATGAAGTTTCTTCTTCTAATTGGATAGGTCCAAGTGAACTCATTCCATATTCAGTAACCATAGATCTAGCTATTTTAGTAGCCTTTTCAAAGTCATTTGATGCTCCTGTAGTAACTTCTTTAAACATTAGTTCTTCAGCCACTCTACCACCTAAATAACCACTAATTCTATCAAGTAATTCATTCTTAGTAGCTAAGAACTTTTCTTCTTTTGGAAGCATTAAGTTATAACCACCAGCTTGTCCTCTTGGAATAATAGTTATTTTTTGAACATCATCAGCACCATCTAATTTGATACCAACAACAGCATGTCCTGCTTCATGGTATGCAACAACTTCTTTTTCATGATCTGTATATTTTCTTGTAACCTTAGCAGGTCCCATAATAACTCTATCATATGCTTCATCAATTTCAGGCATACCAATAGATTCTTTATTTCTTCTAACAGCAAGTAATGCAGCTTCATTAAGTAAGTTTTCTAGATCTGCTCCAGAAAATCCAACAGTTCTTTGAGCTATATAAGAAAGTTTTACTGTTGAAGCAAATGTTTTATTTTTAGAATGAACTTTAAGTATTTCTTCTCTTTCAATTTTATCAGGAAGTCCAACAGTAATTTGTCTATCAAATCTTCCAGGTCTAAGTAATGCTGGGTCTAATACATCAGGTCTATTTGTAGCAGCTATAATGATAATACCTTCATTAGCACCAAATCCATCCATTTCTGTTAGTAATTGGTTTAATGTTTGTTCTCTTTCATCATGTCCACCGCCAAGACCAGTTCCTCTTTGTCTACCAACAGCATCTATTTCATCTATAAATATTAAACATGGAGCAGTTTGTTTAGCTTGTCTAAACATATCTCTAACTCTTGATGCACCAATACCTACGAATAATTCTACGAAATCAGAACCACTTATAAAGTAGAATGGAACATCTGCTTCACCTGCTACTGCTTTAGCAAGTAAAGTTTTACCAGTACCAGGATTACCTACTAAAAGTACTCCTTTAGGTATTCTAGCTCCCATTTTAGTAAATTTCTTAGGATTCTTTAAGAAATCTATTAATTCTTGTAATTCTTCTTTTTCTTCTTTTAAACCAGCAACATTTTCAAATGTAACTTTATTTTTATCTGATTGTAATTTTGCTCTAGATTTACCAAAATCCATAGACTTATTATTAGCAGATAATTGTTTATTTAAAAACCATAAAATAAGTCCACCAATTAATAAATATGGTAATACGTTAATAACAAATTTAAATATAATTCCAGATGTTGGATCATTTTTAGCAGTTACTTTAAACTTATTCTTAACTTGATATTCATTAATAGTTTTATATGTTTCATCTGATAAAGGTGCTACTACATAAAAGCTTTCATTTTTAGCATAACCTTTTAATTTACCAGTTATATCAATAGTTCCACCATCAGTATTTGCAGATGTAACAACAGTTTCTACATTATTCTTCTTTAAATTAGAAACAAATTTACTATAAGATAAGTTATTTACTTTACTTCCAAAGAATACAGAAGCTAAATAAATACCACCTGCTACTAATATTAAAGCAATGTATGGTGCAAATATTCTTCTTGTTTTTTTACTCATTTTCATTCTCCTTTTCATACTTAATTATTATATCATAGTTTCCAGTTTTAATAGTATCATATTTTGATTTTTTTATACCAGGAATCCATAATATTTTATCTTCACTATCTACTAAAATTGGATATATATTTCTTTCAGTAATATTTAACTTAGAATCTATAAATATATCTTTAACTTTCTTTGTTCCTGATAGATTTAAAACTTCTATTTTATCTCCCTCTCTTTTATTTCTAATATATAAAGGAAGTTTAATCATAGAACTGTCTAAATGACATATATAATTATTAGTCATATCTGTTTCTTTAACTATAGTAAATTTACCATTATAAACAGTTACTTCATCTTTTAATTCAAATTTATACTCAAAATCATCCTTTAAATAGGCCATACTAAGCTTATTATAATCTTTTGATATAATCTTATTATTTGGGAGGAATACCTCTAAATTAGGCTTATTACTGTGGATAATTGATAGAATATTTTTTATATGTTTACTTTCAATTAAATTAAAGTCTTCTTGATATATATTTTTAAGATACTCATATATTACTTTCTCTATAATATAGTCATCTTCCTCTAATAACTTAGTTAAATCTATAATATTATTTTCACATACTTTTGAATATACACTAGATACATATCTATTAATAAACTTACTTGTCTTATCTATTTCTTCACTAAATTTTAAATACTTTAAATGAATATCTTTATTTTCATTCTTTAAAACAGGTAAAACATGATTTCTATATCTATTTCTTGTATAGTTATCAGATTCATTTGTTTTATCTAATCTATACTCAATATTATTATCTTTAGCGTACTTAAGTATTTCTTCTTTAGTGTAATAAACTAAAGGTCTAATAATCTTATAACCATCTCTATCACTAATCTTATTAAAACCAACATAACCATCAAGTGAAGATCCTCTTGTAATCTTCATAAGAATAGTTTCAACTAAATCATCTCCATGATGGGCAGTTACTAAATAAGAAGCATTATATTTTTTAATTAACTCTTCAAAGAATTTATATCTTCTATTATGAGCTTCACTTTCAATATTTGAAGTATAGTTTTCAAATGTAGTTCCTTCAAATATAACATTATTCTTTTCACAGAAACTTTTAACAAATTCATATTCTTCTTTTGATTCTACTCTTAAAGAGTGATTAACATGTGCGCACACAAGGGTTAGTTCTAACTCATCCCTTAATTTTAAAAATAAATCAAACATTACCATAGAATCCGGACCACCAGAAATAGCCAAAACAATATTTTGTTTTGGTTCAATGTTTTTCATAAGGAAATCAATTGATTTATTCATAAAAATCACCTTGGTATGTATTATATCATACATTTTCTTTAAAGATACTAAAAAAGAAGCATTTTATATGCTTCAATTCTATTTACTATTTTTCTATATTCCATAAATTCTTTATTATATGGATCAACTGATAAAACAAATAGTATTCTTCCAAGAAGTGATTTAATATATAATTCTTTATCATCTATATTATTTTTCTTGCAGTGATCATTTAAACCAAATTTGTTAATATAGTATATCTCTTGTCTAATTCTTTTTCTATATGTAGAATCTACTTGTACTTTATCATTAACAACAATACCTGTTATCTTTTGTCTACTACTCCTATTAATTAAACAAATCTTATCATTATTTAGTTCTAAACCATATTTATATAAACAAACTCTTACAAATCTTATTAGTTCTTTATTATATTCATTCATAGAAAATGTCATATCATCAGAATATCTTGTATAATTAATATTTCTTTTTTCACACCATTCCCCAATCTTATAATCAAAGTCCCTAAGAACTAGATTAGATAAATATGGAGAAGTAGGAGCTCCCTGAGGCAAATAGTCTTCATATGTAGTTAAATAAGTTAATAATCCACATAATTTATTTGAAAATCCATATTCTTTATAAATATTAAAGACATCAACAAAGGATACACTATTAAAGAAGTCCTTAATATCCAATTTTAAAATATATTTATATCCTTTATGAACTACTACATTATCTCTTAGGTTAACATGTTTAATATATGCTTTAGCATAAGGAGAAACACGCTTATCATATAATAGACTATTTAATATATTAAATTGAATCATCTTAAGATCGTAACATGGACTAAGTATATTTCTTTCCTTTCCGTTTCTCTTTTTAATAGAAAATTTTTTATAAAATTTTCCTATATTATTACTCATATAATATAGTTTTTTTATCTTCTTATTATCACTTATTTTATTATTAAAAACATAAAGAGATAATAAAAAGTCTCTCTCATTAGAATCCATTTTATTACCTCCTTACTAGCAATGCTAAAGATATTATAGAATTTGAGCGTACTTTAGTAAATGAAATTTACTTATTATAGTACGTGAAAATTATATAATAATATATTCTTGTAATATAGTCCCTTAACGACTCGTTAAAGTAGGATAAATCCAATCACCATTGCTTGGTGTATATTATATCATATATTTCTTTAAAGATACTAAAAAAGAAGCATTTTCATGCTTCTTATTCAGTTAATTCATCTTCAAGGATATCAAGTGGTTCTTCATCATAATATTCATTGTCCATTGTGAAATTAACATTTGAATATTGTTTTAAACCAGTACCAGCTGGAATTAATTTACCAACTATTACGTTTTCTTTTAATCCTTTAAGTTCATCAACCTTACCTTTAATAGCAGCGTCTGTTAATACTTTAGTTGTTTCTTGGAATGATGCAGCTGATAAGAATGAATCAGTTTCTAGAGATGCTTTAGTAATACCAAGTAATACTGGTCTACCAGTAGCTGGTTTTTTACCTTCTAGTAAAGCATTCTTATTAACATTAGTAAACTCATTAATAGATATAACTTTACCATTTAGTAATGTTGTATCTCCAGCGTCTACTATTCTAATTCTATTAATCATCTTTCTAGCAATCATTTCAATGTGTTTATCTGAAATATCAACACCTTGTGATCCATAAACTTTTTGTACTTCTTTAATAATATAAGATTGTACTGTTATAGGATCTGTAACAGCAAGTAATTCTTTTGGACTAATTAATCCTTCGTTTAACATATCACCTGCTTTAACTTCATCTCCAACTTGAACTTTGATTTTAACACCATAGTTAGTTGTTTGATCATGTGATTCTTTATCATTTGTAATAGTAACTTTATATTTACCATTTAAATTTTCAACATTTGTAACTGTTCCTGAGATTTCAGCAACTGATGCCTTAATCTTTGGAGTTCTAGCTTCAAATATTTCTTCAACTCTTGGTAAACCTTGAGTGATATCGTCTGCTGAAGCAACACCACCTGAGTGGAAGGTTCTCATTGTTAACTGAGTACCAGGTTCACCGATAGATTGTGCAGCCATAATACCAACAGCTTCACCAACTTCAACTACATTATTAGTAGCTAAGTTCTTACCATAACATTTTTGACAAACACCATCATGAGTTTTACAAGTTAAAGTAGTTCTAATTTCAACTTCTTCAATACCTGCTTTAACGATCTTTTCAGCTATATTTTCAGTAATATATTCATTTTTATCAATAATAACTTCTTTAGTCTTTGGATCAATAACTTTCTTATTAGTAAATCTTCCAGCTATTCTATTCTTTAGACTTTCAATAACGTTACCATCTTTTTCATTTACGAATTGTCTTACAACAACTCCTTGGATTGTACCACAATCTTCTTCTTTAACAACAACGTCTTGAACTACGTCTACTAATCTTCTTGTTAAGTAACCAGAGTTAGCAGTCTTTAAGGCAGTATCAACGTTACCTTTACGAGTACCATGTGTTGATAAGAAGTATTCTGATACGCTCATACCTTCTTTTAAGTTAGATAATACTGGGATTTCAATGGCTCTATTTTGAGGGTCGTTAACTAGACCTTTCATACCAGCTACTTGTGCGAACTGATCCATAGATCCACGAGCACCAGAATCCATCATCATAAAGATTGGGTTCTTACTATTTTCTTTAGCTATTCTTTCTAGATCTGCAGAAACATCTTCTTTAGCCTTAGACCAAACTTCGATAGTTTTTTCATATCTTTCGTTTTCAGTAATAAGACCTCTCTTATATTGTTTAGCTATATTATCAACTTTTTCTTTACTTTCTTCAATTATCTTTTCCTTTTCACTAGAAGTGATAGCATCAAATAATGAGAATGTAATACCTGAAATAGTTGAATATTTGAATCCTAAATCTTTAAGTTCATCTAGCATAGCAGATGTTTCAGATGTTTTATATCTCTTAAAGATTTGAGCAATTAATTTCTTTAAAACTTTCTTTCCAAATGGAGTAGATATTGGTAATTCTTTGATGTATTCTTTAATATTTGTACCCATTGGAACAAAGTATCTATCTGGAGTAGCCTTTTCAATATTTTCACTACCACCATCATTAACATATTGATATGTATCAGGTAAGATTTCATTGAATTTTAACTTACCAACAGTAGTAATTAAATATTTACCTTTTTGGCTATCTAAGAATACTTTATGTTTAAATGAATTTACAGGAAGAGCAATTCTTGTATGTAAATCTATTTCTTTTCTTTCATAAGCCATTAATGCTTCATTTTCATCTTTAAATACTCTACCTTCATTTTCATTAGGTTCTTCAAGTGATAGATAGTAGTTACCAAGAACCATATCTTGTCCTGGAGTAACAACTGGTTCACCACTTGATGGTTTTAAGATGTTATTTGAACCAAGCATTAATATCTTAGCTTCTGCTTGAGCTTCATAACTAAGTGGAACGTGTACAGCCATTTGGTCACCATCGAAGTCTGCGTTAAATGCAGTACATACAAGTGGATGAAGTCTAATAGCTTTACCATCTATTAACTTAGGAATGAATGCTTGAATACCAAGTCTATGTAGAGTTGGAGCTCTGTTTAATAATACTGGATGTTCAGCAATTACTTCTTCAACAACATCCCATACTCTATCATCTTGATTTTCAATCATTTTTTTAGCAGATTTAATATTATGAACTATTTCTTTTTCTACAAGTCCTCTAATAACATGTGGTTTAAATAATTCAAGTGCCATTTCTTTTGGAAGACCACATTGATACATCTTTAGATTTGGACCAACTACGATAACTGAACGACCAGAATAGTCAACACGTTTACCAAGTAAGTTTTGTCTAAATCTACCTTGTTTACCTTTAAGCATAGAACTTAATGATTTTAAAGCTCTATTAGAAGGTCCTGTAACATTTCTACCTCTTCTACCATTATCAAATAAAGCATCAACTGCTTCTTGAAGCATTCTCTTTTCATTTTGAACAATGATAGATGGAGCATCTAATTCTAATAATTTCTTTAAACGGTTATTTCTATTAATAACTCTTCTATATAGATCATTTAAATCTGATGTAGCAAATCTACCACCATCAAGTTGAATCATTGGTCTTAGTTCTGGTGGAATAACTGGAATACAATCTAGTATCATCCATTCAGGTCTATTATTTGATTCATTAAATGCATCTAATATTTCAAGTCTCTTTAATAATCTTGTTCTCTTTTGTTCTTGAGCATCTTTTAATTCTTCTTGAATCTTAGCTATTTCAGCAGGTACATCTACTTCCATAAGTAATTTCTTAATAGCAGCAGCTCCCATACCAACTTCGAAATCATCACCATATTTTTCATAGTAAACTCTATATTCTTTATCTGATAATGTTTGTTTCTTAGCTAGAGGTGCTTTACCTGGATCAATAACTACATATGAAACAAAGTATAAAACTTCTTCTAATTCTCTTGGTGACATATCAAGAACTAATCCCATTCTTGAAGGAACACCTTTAAAGAACCAAATGTGAGAAACAGGAGTTGCTAGTTCAATGTGTCCCATTCTTTCTCTTCTAACTTTAGAAGATGTAACTTCAACTCCACATCTATCACAAATAATATCTTTATATCTTAATCTTTTATATTTACCACAAGAACATTCATAATCTTTAGATGGTCCAAATATTCTTTCACAGAAAAGTCCATCTCTTTCTGGTTTTAATGTTCTATAGTTAATAGTTTCTGGTTTTTTAACTTCACCATAAGACCATTCTCTTATTTTTTCAGGTGAGGCAATAGATATTCTTAAACCTTCAAATTTATTTGCATCCATTATTCTTCAACCTCCCCTTCTTCATCAAAGTCTTCTGTTTCTTCTAAAGACTCCTCTTCTTCCTTCTTAGGTGGAAGTTCAATATCTTCTACCTTAACAGGAACATTTTCAGTAGTATCCTCTTTTTCAAGTTCTGTAATACCAACTTCAGTTCCATCTTCTTTGATTACATTAACATCTAATCCTAAAGCTTGGAATTCTTTAATTAATACTCTGAAGCTCTCTGGTACTCCAGCTTGATTAATTGGATTACCTTTAACTATATCTTCATAAACTTTAACTCTTCCTACTACATCGTCTGATTTAATAGTTAAGATTTCTTGAAGGATATTAGCAGCACCATATGCATATAATGCCCAAACTTCCATTTCACCAAATCTTTGACCACCAAATTGAGCTTTACCTCCAAGAGGTTGTTGTGTAACAAGAGAGTATGGTCCGGTAGCACGTGCATGTAATTTATCATCAACCATGTGGTCTAGTTTAATCATATACATAACACCAACAGCTACTCTACTTTCAAATTTATCTCCAGTTCTACCATCATATAATTCTGTTTTTCCATCTGGTGATAATTTAGCTTCCTTCATCATTTCTTCGATATCTTCGATAGTAGCTCCATCAAATACTGGTGTAGAACAGTGTACTCCAAGTGTTTTAGCAGCCATACCTAAGTGTAACTCTAGAACTTGTCCTAAGTTCATACGAGAAGGAACACCTTGTGGATTTAAACAAATATCAACTGGAGTACCATCTGGTAAGTATGGCATATCTTCTTCTGGAAGTACTAGTGAAATAACACCTTTATTTCCGTGACGACCAGCCATCTTATCTCCAACTTGAATCTTACGTTTTTGAATAATATAAACTCTTATTTCTTTACTAACACCGCTAGGTAGTTCATCATTATCTTTCTTAGTATAAATCTTAACATCATGAACTATACCAGCTGCTCCATTAGGAACTCTTAAAGAAGTATCTCTAACTTCTCTAGTCTTTTCACCAAAGATAGCATGTAATAGTTTTTCTTCTGAAGTAAGTTCTACCATTCCCTTTGGTGTAACTTTACCAACAAGAATATCATTTTCTTTAACTTCAGTACCTATTCTAATAATTCCGTTAGCATCTAAGTTCTTAATAGTTTCTTCAGATACATTAGGAATATCTCTAGTAATTTCTTCAGGTCCTAACTTAGTATCTCTACATTGAATAGAGAAACTTTCTATATGTATTGATGTAAATGCATCATCTTTTACTAATTTTTCATTTAATACGATCGCATCTTCGTAGTTATAACCATCAAATGTAGTAAATGCGATAGTCATATTTTTACCAAGAGCAAGTTCACCTTTATCTGTACTTGGTCCATCTGCGATAATCATATCTTTTTTAACTTTATCACCAGCTTTAACAATTGGTCTTTGGTGATAACAAGTATTATTGTTTGATCCTTCGTAATTCATTAATGAATATACATCAGAACCATTTTTAGTCTTAACAACAATTTTTCTTCCATCAGCGTATTCAACAACACCATCTGCTTTAGCAACTACTGTAACTCCTGAGTCTCTAGCAATCATGTATTCGCCGCCAGTTCCAACATATGGAGCTTCAGCTTTTAATAATGGTAATGCTTGACGTTGCATGTTTGCACCCATTAGAGCACGGTGAGCATCATCGTGATCTAGGAATGGAATACAAGAAGCTGTTACTGAAATGATTTGTTGTGGAGAAACGTCGATATAATCAATATCTTTAGTTTTAGCAATAATTGTTTCTCCTCTAAATCTTGCTGTAACTTCTTCTTCAATTATTTTATTATCTTTAATTTTAATAGTAGCTTGTGAAATAACATAATCTAATTCTTCATCAGCTGTTAAATAATCTATTTCATCAAGTAATACACCATCTTTAACTTTCTTATATGGAGTCATAATGAAACCATATTCATTAATCTTAGCATAACTAGCTAAAGATGTAATAAGTCCGATGTTTGGTCCTTCTGGAGACTCAATAGGACAAATTCTACCATAGTGAGATTCGTTAACGTCACGAACTTCCATAGCAGCTCTTTCTCTAGATAAACCACCAGGTCCTAGAGAAGATAAACGTCTCTTATTAGTTAATTCTGAAACTGGGTTAACTTGGTCCATGAATTGTGATAATTGTGAACTACCAAAGAATTCTCTAATAACAGATGTTAAAGGTCTAATACTAATTAATGTCTTTGGAGTAGCATCTGCTTCTTCAATAGTAGTCATTCTTTCACGAATAACTTTTTCCATTCTAGATACACCAATTCTAAATTGATTTTGAATTAGTTCTCCAACTTGTCTAACTCTACGATTAGATAAATGGTCTATTTCATCAGTTTGTCCAATACCATGTAATAAATTTAAATAGTATGAAACTGATGCATATATATCAGATATAGTTAATCTCTTAACATCAATTGATTGATCGTTACCAATAATCTTAATAACTTTTTCTTTATCATTAGGATCAATAACTTTAACTACTTGTACTTTATTATATGTATCTAACTCATCATTAATCTTAACTTCTTCCATGTTAATACCATTATGAAGATCTTCTTTTAATGAATTAAATACTTCTCTATCAATTAAAGTACCCTTCTTATATTTAACTTTTCCATCTACTTTAATATCTTCAGCTAATGTTTGATTAAATAATCTATCACAAACATCTAACTTCTTATTATATTTATATCTACCTACTTTAGATAAATCATATCTAAATTGATCAAAGAAATGAGTAATTAAATGGTTCTTAGCACTATCTAAAGTTGCTGGTTCACCTGGTTTTAACTTCTCATATATTTCAATTAAAGCTTCATCTGTATTAGCAGTAGAATCTTTTTCTAAAGTATTTAATAGATATTCATCCTCACCAAAAACATCTAAGATATCTTCATTAGATGAAAGTCCAAATGCACGTAAAAATGTTGTTATAGTTACTTTTCTGTTTCTATCAATCTTAATATCTACGCCATCTTTACTATTTAATTTAAATTCAAGCCAAGTTCCTCTGTTTGGTATAATTTGTGAAGTAAAAATGTTTCTACCATTTTTATCCATTTCAACTCCAAAATATACACTAGGTGATCTAACTAATTGAGAAACAATAACTCTTTCAGCTCCATTAATAATGAAAGTACCACTATCAGTCATTAATGGTAAATCTCCAAAGAATATTTCTTGTTCCTTAACTTCACCTGTTTCGTTATTAAATAAACGAGCTTGTACTTTTAAAGGTGCAACGAAAGATGTTTTTCTTTCCTTACATTCCTTAATAGTAAATCTAGGTGTATCAATAGAATAATCAGAAATTTCAAGTGATAATGATCCTGAGAAATTTTCTACAGGGAACATGTCATCTAGTACCTCTTTTATTCCTTCAGTGATAAATAAGTCATATGACTTCTTTTGGATCTCTAATAAATCCTTTAATTCTAAAGAGTTTTCATTCTTAGAAAAATCTCTTCTTTCACGGTCTTTACTTACTTTTTTAATCTTATAAGCCACTAAAATTCACCCCTAACAATAACATTCAAAGAACATGTCCATAAGCCAGAAAAGGACATAGTACCAATTTAAGATTTTAGCAAATAATGGAATAACAGTCAATACAAAATAGAAAAATATTGTAAAAAAATGACAAAATGTTTAAAAAACAGTCATAAGCATGTATATTCCTTATTCCAATTCTAAGGTGCAATTTTTGCACCTTAAAATATTTATATATTCATCTCTTGTTAATTGAAACCTATATTCCTCATCAAATCTACCAATATTATTTTTTACTTGCCTATTAAAATCTTTAGTAGTATATCCGTAAATCTTAGCTAGATCACTATCAAGCATTACTTCTTTATCCCTAATATAATATATTTTGTTTCTTATATCATCTTCAGATATTATAACTAATTCATTTTACATTTTTCCTCCTTAATCATTCATTAATTTTAATTATATCTGAATCCACGGAATTAAAATTATGATTATTTAATTCTTCATAAGATTTATTTTTTTTTAATAAATTCATTTGTTCTCTTGCAGTTTTATTTAAACTAATAAGTCTTTCACTTTGACTCAAATTCATTTCAATTAATTTAGCATTTATATTTTCTAAATTACTAAGAATTATTAGATGAAGTAGATCGGTATAATCTCTAATATTGCCTTTATCAGCTAAACCAGGATTTTTGTCCCTCCATTCTTTAGCAGTCATACCAAATAATGCAACATTAAGTACATCTGCTTCTTCCGCATAAACAAATTTAATTTGTTTATCAGTTAGCTCAGGAATAATATAATTCTTAACAGCTTCTGTATGAATTAAATAATTAGCTTTAGATAATAATCTGTTAGCATTCCATTCTATTTTATTTTGATATGCTTCATTTCTTTTTAATCTTTGGAATTCTTGAATTAAATATAATTTAAACTCTGGACTTAACCAACTTGCAAACTCAAAAGCAATATCACTAACAGCGAAAGTACCACTATCATATCTTCCTGATTTAGATATCATACCAATAGCATTGGTATTCTTTATCCATTTTTGTGGTGACATTTTAAAATCATTGCTTCCCGCTTCATTTTTAAAGGGGGCGAATTCGCCCCTGTTAAAATTTTGATTATTAATAATTTCCCATAATCCTAGGAATTTAATCACTTCTTTATTTCTCATCCAATCTCTTATTGGGAGTCTAGGTTCTTCACTATCCACATATCTCGCTAGATCAGTAAGAGAAATATATTCTCTTCCATCAATTCTAATGACTCTAACATCTTGATCTTTAACCTTTAATATTGTAGATACATCATACTTCATATATATCTCCTTTCTACAATATTATTCTCTAGAATCATTTATTATTCCCTTAACAAAATAAAAAAGGCTAGATTATTCTAGCCTTTATTATTAAAAATCCTTTATCCTTAGTAACTACTTCAAAACTATATATATCTTGATTATCTTTCATCATAGATAAAGCACCTTGATCTTTTCTCATAACTATCCATAGTTCACCATTACTATTTAAATGAGATTTAGCTCCTCTAATAATCTCATATACTTTTTCTTTTCCAGCATGTATAGGAGGATTACTAATTATACAATCATATTTAGAATCTATATTACTATAAGCATCAGATTCAAATGCAGTAATATTTATTCCATTCTTCTTTAAACCTTTATTAGTTAAATCTACTGCTCTTTTATTAATATCGCACATATCCACAGTATAATCACTATTTAACTTCTTTAGATATATACCAACTACTCCTGCTCCGCATCCAATATCTAAGAAACTACTTTTATTACTTAAATCTATATTATTCAAAAGTAATCTAGTTCCATAATCTAAACCACTTTTATTAAATACACCATTATCAGTATAAAAATAATATTTAATATTCTTAACAGTTACTTCTTTTAAACTAATATTACTTTTAACTTTATCATCATTCTCAAAATATTGACTCATTATCTTTTACCCTTCTTACTCTTATTATTCTTGGTTAAATATTTAACTGTACTAGGTGCAAAATGCTGTGGATAATTAGCTTGTAGTTCTAGATAAGCATCAATAATAGCCCTAGTTCCTTCTCTTTCAGTTTTCTTTAGTACTTTTTCTTTCTCAGTTAATTCTTTTCCAAGTTCTTCTAAACTTTTACTCATAGTAAACCTCTTTTTTATTGCATTTATTATAACACTTATTAATATAAAGTCAAAAATGATGTGTTATAATTCAATTAAGGTGATAATATGAAGTTTGATAAAATAATAAAAGATGGTCTAATAGAATATGGAATAATAAATGGTAATAATACTATAGTATTAATAAAATCAGGAGCTAATGTTACATTAGCAGCCAAATATTTAGGACATATAAAAATCGAGGAGATACTAAATACATATTCTCATATGTTTAGCACTGCACTCGATTCTGTTGTTTCCGTCATAGATAGCTTAGAGGATAACTAAGCTTTTTTTAATATATATCTCGCTCATATTCCGCGTGTAATTTTAAACTTTTTGAATATTCATATAAGCATTTTGCAAAAACATCATAAGAGTTTTTTTCTAATTCATGAGCTTTATTTTTATATTCTTCAGCTAAATCATCATATACCGATCCCGTACCATCACAATTAATAACGCCAATAGAATTAAACGCTTCAATTGTATAACCATCTCTTACTTTTTCATTATCTTCTTGATTGATAAATGAAGCAATAGTTTTGTTTATCCATAATCCATCGAAATCAGCTGGAGAATGAAACAGCATCTTACCAATCAAGTATTTTGTAATATCAAATCTATCTTCTTTATTGGCTATAGCTAGTGCTCTATTTGTCCAATCATCAAATTGCTTCTTATTAACTTTATCACCAATTTTTCCGGGAATAACTTTACACTTTTCAAGTACATAATAAGCGTTTTGAGCAATTGATTCATTAACAATTTCAGTCTTCTTTCCATCATCATTATGTTTTTTATAGGCTAAACATATTAAATCCATAAATACTGTTGGATCACTTTGAATTTTGTTACAAATAGTAACAGGCTCACAATCTTCATCTAGTAATCTCATATAAGACC
>JAEEGI010010631.1_pt1 | contig 19977 bp, 17 predicted proteins | sample 8958751 | NCBI WGS metagenome assembly JAEEGI01 (sample SAMN16246545, study PRJNA631951) | gut metagenome | biome: gut microbiome; feature: rumen; material: KS-attached | host: Bos | place: Iran: Karaj | collected 2018-10 | reverse complement strand
CAGCTTTCTTCAGGTAGCCTTGTACGGCGATATGGGCAGGACAAGCGGTCTTGCACGGTGCCGTACCCGTCGGGTAGCAGTTGATGCGGTTCTTGTCGCGGTAGTCTTCCGTCCACTTTTGAGGTCCCCATTTCTTGGCATCGGGAAGTTCCTGTTTGGGATAGGTCTGCTCGCCGTGTTTGGTGCAGAGTTTCTGTCCCAAACGGACAGCACCTGCAGGGCAGTATTCCACGCAGCGGCCACAAGCCACACAATTCTTCGGGTCGACATGAGCCACGTATGCGCTACGCGACATGTTCGGTGTGTTGAAAAGCTGTGATGTACGCAAAGCATTGCATATCTTTACGTTACAATTACAAATGGCGAATATCTTTCCTTCACCGTCGATATTAGTGACTTGATGCACGAAGCCGTGGTCTTCGGCCTTCTTCAGGATGGCAATCGCCTCGTCGTAGGTGATGAAGTGTCCACGGCCCGTCTCGGCAAGGAATTCGGCCATGTCGCCCACACCGATGCACCAGTCGCGGTAGTCGTCGGCACAGCCTTCATCGAGTTTTTTGCGTCCGTAGCGACAGCTGCAGATGCCCACTGCCAGGTGGCCTTCATAGCGTTTGAGCCAATAGGAAATATGCTCGATGTCGGCAGTCTCGTTTTCCATCGAGATGGCTTTTTCGACGGGAATCACGTGCATGCCGATACCGCTACCACCCATGGGCACCATTGGGGTAACCTTTTCCAAAGGCAGGAAGGTCATGCGCTCGAAAAACATGGCCAGCTCGGGGTGTTTGTCCATGAGGTCCACGTTCATGTTGGTATATTCTGCTGAACCTGGGACAAACATCGGCACCCAGTAGATGCGGGCGTCGCGTTCAAACGAAGTACCGGCCACCGGTCCTTCCTTGGTGTATTTGTCGCCGTAGTCGTACTCCAACATACCGAAATAGGCCAGCTTGTCCAGAAGTTCATCAAAGGATTTGTCGTCGGGGGTGTAGTGATTCTTGGCGTTCAACTCATGCAATTCGGCATAGCTGTGATGCTCTCTCACTTTGAAGAAGTTACCGGGAAGCATATCCAAGAGCAAATCCAACGAGGCCTCGCGGGTGGCGGCGTCCATCTCGTCCTCGAAGATGCAGGCGAGGCCCCAATACTCTGGGGCGTCGGTGTCCATCTTGATTTTTCCGGGGATACGATCCGTGACGTGACGGACGAATTTCAACAGTTTCGGGTTCGGGTTTTTGTCGCCTTTGTGCTTGGGGACAAACTTGGTTGACATTTCGGGCATAATATTATCAGTTTGGAGTTATCGGTTTGGAGTTAATAGTTAAGCAATCGTTTAAAATAATGTACAGTTTTCTTGGCTGTGAGCTATCAGCCGTCAGCTATCAGCTTGGTAGCATCATGGCTGACTGCTGATGGCTGACTGCTGACTGCCAATTTTTCTTACTTTTTATGTAAGCTTTATTCGCTCATATATTTATCAGTTGTTTTTCCAGGCGTTGACTTCGGTGAGGAGCCATTGGACGAAAGCGTCCACGCCTTCACCGGTTTTTGCGCAAATGGGGATAACTTGTGCTTTGGGGTTACGCTGGTGGATGTATGATTTGCAGCGTTCAAGGTCGAAGTCAAAATAGGGCATGACATCGATTTTATTGATAAGCACCAAATCGCAAACCGAGAACATCAGCGGATATTTCAGCGGCTTGTCGTCGCCCTCAGGTACAGAGAGGATCATGGCGTTGCGCACAGCACCTGTGTCGAACTCGGCGGGACAGACCAGGTTGCCTACATTCTCAAGAACGACCAAGTCGGCATCTTCCAATGCCACATTGTCCAAGCCTTGTCGGGTCATCTCGGCGTCGAGGTGGCACATCCCTCCCGTATGCAGTTGTATGGACGGAATTCCTGTCGCTTCCTTGATCTTGATAGCATCAACATCGCTATCGATATCTGCCTCCATCACGGCTACACGAATCTTGTCCTTGAGACGATTGATGGTCTGGATGAGGGTGGTGGTCTTCCCACTTCCTGGCGATGACATCAGGTTAAGAAGATACACGCCTTTGGTTTTCAGTTCTTTGCGCAAATTATCCGCATCTTTGTCGTTTTCGGCAAAGACGCTTTTCTTGATTTCAATAACTTTGACTTTCTCCATAGGCTGCAAAGATAGGGATTTTTTGTTCTGTTATGACAGCCAATGATAGATTTTCTTGGCAATTCATGGGTGCAAAAGCACAAGAAATCCGCAATCCATGCCTTTCGCCTAGATTGCGGATTTCATCGTTTCATTTCGTCTCTTATCTGATCATCCGAATCACCTTGGCAGGGACGCCGCCCACGATGGTGTTGTCGGGGACATCCTTTCCCACCACGGCACCAGCGGCCACGATGGCGTTCTCGCCGATGGTGACCCCCGCCAATATCGTGGCGTTGGCACCAATCCAGGCGTTTTTCTTGATGACAATGGGCTTGGTAAGCAACGAATGTCTTATTTCCGGGTCTTCGGGATGGTATTCTGTGGCCAAAACCACATGAGGCGCTATGAACACGCCCTCTTCAATCGTGATGCCACCAAGTGCCAGGAAGGTGCAGCCGAAGTTGACGAAACTGCCCTTGCCGAAGGTGGTCTTCTTGCCATAGTTGATGTTAAACGGCGGAAACACACGCACGGTGTCGTCGATGTCGGAGCCTGTGATTTGTCGCAGGTACGCGCGCACTTCAGCCTCGGTATGGTAGCCGGTGTTCATCTCGGCAACCAGTTTCATGCAACGCTGCACATCGGCATAAAGCTCATCGCTGCCGACGTAGGTTTTTCCTGTGGGTTGTTCGTTCATTTTGTGTTACTTTAGGTTTTCAGTGAAAAACTCCGCCAACTTATTCCACGGGATGTAATTGCCCTCGCCGCCGTCGTAAAGGTCGCAGTGGGTGGCACCTGGGATGATGAGCAGTTGCTTGTTTTCGGGGTTGGGATTGGGTTTGCCGATGAAGTTGTAGCCTTCGGCATGGCCCTCTACCATGTATTTGTAAGCGGCCTCACCGAAATAGCGGGAGTGGGCTTCCGAGCCATGCATCACGAGGACGGCAGAGCGGATCTCGTTGATGTAGTAAAGGAAACGGCTGTTGGCGTAGGCCTGTGTGCCGATAACGCGCCAGCCGTTGTTCGAGTTGCCAGAGCGAGCATGATAACCGCGTGAGGTCTTGTAATAAGCATGGTAATCCTTCACAAACTGCGGGGCATCTTCGGGAAGGGGGTCGATGACACCGCCTGCCATTGCCATTGGGTCGGAGAGGCGTTGCTTGCCCATGGCCTCGCGGGCAGCGTGGCGCGGCTCTTCTTTGTCTTCGCTGTCGAAGTAGCCATTGCCGCTGACACGGGTCATGTCGTACATCGTGGTGGCCACGGTAGCCTTGATGCGGGTGTCGGCGGCGGCAGCGTTGAGCGCGATGCCACCCCAGCCACAGATACCGATGATGCCGATGCGTTCGGTATCTACGTTGTCTTGTTTCGACAGGAAATCAACAGCGGCCATGAAGTCCTCGGTGTTGATGTCGGGCGAGGCTGTACGGCGAGGCTCACCGCTGCTTTCGCCAGTATAGGAAGGGTCGAAGGCCAGTGCCACGAAGCCGCACTCAGCCATCCGCATGGCATAGAGGCCGCTCGACTGCTCCTTGACGGCGCCAAAAGGTCCGCTCACGGCAATTGCCGCCAATTTGCCTTCGGTATCCTTTGGTGTATAAAGGTCTGCTGCCAATGTCAGACCGTATTGCGTCTCAAATGTCACCTTGCGGTGGTTCACTTTCTCGCTCAGCGGGAACACCTTGTCCCACTCCTGCGTGAGGTTCAGTTCTTGTTTCATTTCTTCTTTTGTTTTTGTTGCTTCTGTTGTTTGCGGTTGGTTGTTGCAGGCGGTCATGAGTGCTACCACTGCTGCCAGGATGATTGTTTTTTTCATGGTATTAATGGTTTATTCTCTTTTTCCCGTTTTGAATTACAATGCCTTTATAGCCTTGGGGGGCAATTTGTCCAGTAATCGTGTAGGCTGTTCCCTTGTTGTTTTCGTCGGGCGAAAGTTCTTGGATTCCCGTATGGATAGGCTGCAAGGAAAGCGTGATGGTAACCTCGCCTTCGCCTGCTTTGACAAACCGACGCACTTCGTCAGCCGATAGGTTGTCGAGTTTGCCAATGCGCGTATACGACCAAGAGTTGCTACCATAGAAGATGCAGATGTTGTCGCCGTTGTATAAGACAAGGTCGCCCGCATCAGTGGTGATTTGGTGGTCTGCTGTGGGGAACGACTGCCCGACATAGCCCACCTTCTCAAAGTTGCCGTAGTCGTGTGCAATGTAAACGATATTTTCGGTGTGCAGAGCGGCAATCAAGGCTCGTGTGCCCACATTGTCTTCCATAGTGACGGTATGCGTCTCCTCTCCGATAGTGATATACATGGTCTCTTCCATTGTCTGTGCAAAAGTCTCGCTGTTCTTCGAGCAACCTGTAATCAGTAGAGCTACAAATAACCAAAGCATCTTTTTCATTTGACCGAGTTTTAATTTCGTTTGCAAAAGTACACTTGTTATTTAAAATAGGTATTACACAAATTGGCTGAATTTATACCAATTTCGCAGATTTAGTATAATTATCATGTAAAAAAGTACCATTTTTATCTCATTATTCATATTCTTTGTACCTTTGCATCGCAATGAAGAAGATTCTGAAAATAGATAACCCCAACGATTTTGCCCGATTTGTGGATGCTCCTGAGCTGCATCCATTGGTCAGCATTATTCATTACGATGAACTACCTCCTTTCCGTCATAGCCTGAACAACTACGGTGTCTATGGACTCTTTATCCAACGCCAATTTCCCAAAGATCTCTCGTATGGCATGAAGACCCTGCAGGTGAGCGATGCCTCGATTATTGCCGTTGAGCCAGGACAGATTGGCGGTTTGGAGGACAACGGGGAACGCATCTCGCTGAGCGGATGGGTGCTGTTGTGGTCGCCCGAGCTGCTGCATGGTTCTGAACTGGAACGTCAGATTAGCCGTTACCAGTATTTCTCTTATTTCTTCACCGGCTCGCTGCGGATGGAGCCTGATGAATGGCTCAGCATCACACAACTGCTTGCCCAGATGCGGCAAGAGTTGATAACTCACGATGACTCACCCTCGCTCAGAAGCATCTTATTGGGCTATCTGCACCTGATACTTGAATACTGCAACCGCATCTACCTGCGGCAACTCTACGAAGAAAACAATGGCGGCAGCGACCTCTTGAAACGCTTCCACGACCTGCTGCAACAGTATTTCCGCGAGAATCGGCAGCTGTCACAAGGCCTTCCTACCGTTGCCTATTGCGCCTCAGAGTTGGCCTATTCGCCGCGTTATTTCGGCGACATAGTCCACAAGGCGACAGGTGGAACCGCCATTGGCTACATCCACAACTATGTCATCAACCAGGCCAAGAGCCTGCTCATGAACGGTCACAACATCAGCGAGACCTCGCGTCTCTTGGGCTTCGATTTTCCACATCATTTCACCCGCCTCTTCAAGAAGATGACGGGGCTCACGCCTAGCGAGTATTTGGGGAAATAAGACTTGAATTGAAAAATCCGCAAGCCAAGGCTTTGCCTGAATTGCAGATTCATTTTTGTAAATAATGCCCAATACTTCCAAAACCTCACAGGCATCAATAATGCCTTGGAAGAAGAAAGAACATAAAAAATGGCGACAAAAGTCATTGTCGCCATTAACTAGTGCTAAAGCATGTAAGCACTCATTTAAACCAGCCTTGATTTAAATGCTAATTCCCAATGGCTGTCTTTCCATAAAAAGGATATGCCGTTTATCCATAAATAAGGCAATCCATCGGGTTCAATTCTACTAATATACTTAATTAAACTTTCCATACTTTTATTGGTATAGGAGTTATGCAAAGATAGAAAGTTTTGGGGGATTTTGCAAGCTTATAAGTGTTTTACTTGTTCCGAAATAAGTCTTTTCCAAAATTAGTTTTTCGAATAACCTACAATATTTACATCGTTCGCCACTCGGTCGGCATAGTCCAGGAATTCTAAATATGTGAAATCAAGTTTGTGGCTTTTCCCGTAAGAAGACCTATAAGTTACACTTGTTGAGTTTGGCGGCAATCGGAACATGAAACTATTCTCATTATCATTCCAATAGAAATACTCATTTGGTTTGATAAGCAATCCTATTGGTTTGTTAGTATCAGAACCGTCTTTCGTATACTTAACACTATATTTTACGAGATCTTTTCCTGTATCATTTTTGTATACACCTTCTCGATTGCGATAAACAGTATCATTACCAACAAATTCGCTCTTTGGTACTTTTATAGTTTCTCTTGAACTAACAAGGGTAACTGTCACAAAATGATTTTTTTTGTTTGATGGTCCAGTGCAGCCCACCGCAAAAAGCAGTGTTACGGCCATCAAGATGAGATTTTTTGCTTTCATGATGATTATTTGTCTTGAGATTTATTGAAAAGAAACGAAATAAATGCAACATGGAACTTATCTAAATTGCGGTTTGTATTACAAAAATTGAAAGATTAAACATTCTTTTATATGAGATTATCAAACATCCCTAACAATTCTACCGAGAAATATTTCCGTCGATGAGAAGTCAAATTTGTATACAATGTTAAATGGAACGACCTTGCTGCTGTTTTTTTCGTAAACAAAAGCTATTATTACATCTGCTGGTCCGCTATCTTTCTCACAATTTCGTCCAAAATATCTAACATATTCATAATCCCCATATACATAGGATTCTTTGGATAGGATTTCTGCATAGTAAGAGTAGTCTGTGCCAATCACAATTGTTATTAATTCCGCTGACTTTTTGGTTCCATTTAATTGTAAATAGGTGACAATTGCATGATTTTCATTATCATCAAGAGATGTTTTATCTTCTGTATCATATAAGGACACAGAAAAACATTCATATTTTTCAAGAATCTTCCACGTTCCTTGTGCAAGTGAAACAGAATTAACCATTACCAAAAACAATGTACTAAACAAAAGAAAACACTTTTTCATAATAATCAAATCTTATTTATTGCCTTAATATTTTCAGTTTCAATAGAATATTCGATAGCTTCAAATGGATTCTGCCCATTCACGAATGCCAAGACTTTTATTTTTATGCTATTTGTATTAATAGTACGAGTCGCATTTTTAATCAGCAATTTCTCTTCTTCCTCTGATATGATTACTTTCAGAATAAATAACTCATCGTATTCTATTCCATTACGAATAATAGGTAACTTTAATTCTGCACCTAAACAATGCCCATGGACATTACACTCTAAAAAGATGTACTCTAAACTGAATTTTTCCATAACTTAATGAATTACACCAAAATAACAAATAATGTATTTATTTCGTATATAGTTTTTCTGATTCTTTTTCTATTTCTACAAATTCTTCGTATGTAAGCCCTTCTTTGTTAATCCGTGAGAACAACTCGTTTGCTAATGACACTTTTTCAGCATCATAAGGTTTCATGTATCTTTGTGGGTTGACTTTTTCCTTTAATCTTTTCAATAGCTGATCATCAATGAGTGCTATTCCAAGTTCATTAACTGCTTGCGCTTGTAATGCCATCAGCTTCTCGTTGTCTAAATTTCTAGTCAATAATTGTTGATAAATCGCATTGGCTTTCTCTAATTTGTCTTTGTCGTACTGTTTGATAAAAATAGTTGGATTACATAGCCTTTTTAATTTGTCTTGCAATCCTTCGTTTGCGATTTTCTCCTCTCGTTTGTATAAAACTGCCAAAGGTATTATTGCCCCAAGCATTAAAAGGGTTATTCCAATGCCAAACCACAACAAAAGTTTCTTTTTTTCTGATTTTTCAGGATGCCAAGGCTGTCGGTAAACCGAATATGTAATGGGCTGTGTTTGCCCTACAAAAACTCGATAGTATCCATTGTGCATATATGTTAATTCCAAAGGAGAATTATCCCAAGTATGATTTGTCTCATATCCGAATAGAGGTGTGCCTGGTATATTATAACTTGGTTCATCGTCTCTCGAAATACAATAATACTCGTTATCGACTTCACTCATTGCATTTCTAATTCTACTATAGCAACCTCTTTCAAGCTTTCCATTATAAAACTGATCTGTAGAGTTGTCACTTAAAAACATGGATTTAGGGTTTGATACGAAGAACTCAAAAGCTTCTTCAACGGCGGTTTCAACAGAAGGGATAAAGTCGTAGTAATAAGAACGTTCCTGCCGTTTCAAGCCAACTGCATACGGGAAAATCCATTCAATTGATATTTGAGGCCCACAAACTTTACCATTCCATTCTTGGTTGAAATGGTTATAGCTTGTGTTGTCTATTCTGACAAGACTCCATCCGTCTTCGTGATATCCATGCCATGCTCCACTTTCATCATTTGAGATTCGGTATAATTTGAATAAATCGCCATAGTAATCTTTCCAATGTGCATCAATATCAAATCTTTTATGAGACTTTCCCATAATACTATCTAACTGATTTTGATTTTTTTTCTTATCTGCGATTTTTTCAGCTGATAGTCTTTTACTAGGTCGTTCGGGAATATCCATTTGTTTATAAACGACATTTTTACCATGATAATCCACATCTACAAGGTTTAATCCGTCTCCACCAAATATGTCTGATATACTGCTGAATATATCTTGACGCAGTTTTTCATCTTTTGTTTTGATGTGTGCATTGATAATAAAGTACGCAGCAACTAGCAAGGCAATATATGCTGCAATAACAATGATAATACCTTTTTTCTTGTTGTTCATTTGTTTATCTATTTTTGGAAGTGATGGTTTATCTTTATGGCTTGCGAGTAATTTTAGAGCAAAAAAAGCGCGGACATTTTCTTATCCACGCTTCAGAGGCTCTGGTATTGCCTGCAAAATTCGATAAGTCCATGCCCGCGCTAACGCACAGGCATTTGCAAACTTATTCGCGAACTTTGCATTTTGAAATTTACCAGATTTCTGAAGCAGTGCCGAATAAATAGCAAACGCTATGATTTTTAATATGTTAGATTAACTACTTTTCTTTGTTTATTTCGTTTTTATTATTTTGATATTCAATTATTTATTTTCTTGTTGCAATCTATACAATTCCTTTTGTTGCTCTATCTCACGGCGAAGTTCCTCCTCAGTAGGCATCAGAGGCATGTATTTGGCGGCAAAAAGATTGTCGCTGTCGTGCAGAATCGAGTAACGGGCAATATCCTTGCTGGTCTCGCTGCACAACACGATGCCAATGGTTGGGTTGTCGCCCTCGGTGCGCTTCAGGTCGTCATACATCCGCACATACATATCCATCTGCCCCACGTCTTGGTGGGTGATTTGCCCCTTTTTCAAGTCGATGAGGACGAAGCACTTCAAGAGATAGTTGTAGAAAACGAGGTCGATGTAGAAGTCGCCCATGTCGGTGAAGATATGCTGCTGACGGGCCACAAACGCAAATCCGCGTCCCATCTCAACCAAGAAATCCTGCAAATGCGAAATCAGGCCTTTTTCCAACTCCGTTTCCGTAAAGTCGGTGTCATGCTTGAATCCGAGAAATTCAGCCATGATAGGGCTTTTCAGAATCTCTAATTTGTCAGGAACCGCCTTGTTTTCAGGGCTATCCAAAATCTGCGGCTGCTTGAAATGCCGCTCGAAATATTGTGTGCTGATGTTACGGTCGAGGGTGCGTACGCTCCACATTTCCTGCGAAGCAGTTTGCAGATACCACCTTGCCGCAACGGGATCTTCGACTCGCAATGTAGTCAGGATATGAGACCACTTCAAATTGTGCAAACGCGTTTGCACAATTTCCAAGTTATTGAATGTCAAATAGAAACTTCTAAAATACTGAAGATTACGTTTGCTGAAACCTTTGCCGTATGTTTTGGTCAGTTCCTCGGAAAGCATTTCTATCAACTGCGTTCCATATTCGGCGCGTTCCTTGCCTTTTTGCTCTTGCTCCACGATGCGTTGTCCTATGCGCCAATAGGTTTCAATCATCACAGCGTTCACGGCTCCGTATGCCGCATTGCGCCCATGCTCCACCAGCCGCTTGATGTCGCCAATGAATGATTCCGTATTGCTATGTAAGGTTAGGTCTGACATATCGTTTCGAACTTTGCAAAAGTACAAATTATTTTGAAATCCAACCATCAATTTGCAAAACGGGCGGTTTCATAAATTTTTCGGGAAATAACATGTAGAGAGATGAAACTGAAATGAGCCTTATTTCAGCCCCTTCAGCCATTTCTTGACCTTCGCACGACCTGTACGCACTTCGTGCTCATAGATGCTGAACTCGCCCAAGCCTGCTGTGATGTTTCTTTTGATTTATTGATCTAAATCACGGAAGATTGTGTATCTTTGCCCCATGAAACTTATCGACTTTCTTACTCAGGAACTACAGCAAAACTGCTCATTGGCCGAAAAGGCTGACCAGTTGTTTGTGTCTCGCAAGGTAAAGAAAGGAACGCATTTGGTCACCGATGGTTTCAACACCGACCGCGTGTATTTCTTCGAACAAGGCATTGCGCGCGAGTTCACCAATGTGGACGGCAACGAGGTAACCAACTACTTTCACCTTGAAAACACATTCTACATCCCGTTGAATTACTTGTTTTTTGGCGACGACATCACGACAAGCCTTGAAATGGAAGAAGACGGCGTGGTGCGAATCGCGCCTTATTACGATATCGAGCAAATGATGGCCGACAACCTCTCGTTGCAACGCTTTGCATTCCAAATGTATTCTGGCACCATCCGCCAGATGTTCGCCATATCGCACAGTCTTCAGCACCGCTCCGCTGCCGAGCGCTATGAGGCTTTGTTGCGCGAACAGCCCGACATCGTGCTTCGTGTGCCACTCGGCCACATTGCCTCTTACCTTGGCATTACACAACAACGCTTGAGTGTAATTCGCAAGGAAGTCAAACTTTAAACTTCCTTCCTTTTTTAATATATATTAAAAGCCAATCGCAACCGCAGTTCTATTTTTGCAGCCGTAATATTTAACGCTCAAAAATATGAAATTGCTTAAGACACTGACGATTGTGGCCTTGATGATGACAGCCTGTGGAAGGCCCAATGAGCCTGCCGCTTTGCAAATCCCGACAGTAAACCTTGACACACTTCGGTTGATGGGGAGCAAAGCCACACTGCAATATCCTGGACGGGTAAAAGCATCCGATGAGGTAAACCTTTCGTTCAAGGTCAGCGGACGCATCGACCGCATCTTAGTGAAGGAAGGCGACCACGTGAAACGTGGCCAGCTGGTGGCCTTGCTCGCCCCCTCTGACTACGAGGCGCAACTGAGGGCCACCGAAGCCGAACACGCTCAAATCACTGCCGAAAGCGAACGTATTATCGGCCTTTATAATGATAGTGCCACCTCGGCCAACAACTACGACAAGGCCGTCTTTGGCAAACAACAGATCGATGCCAAACTAAAGAATCACCAAGACCAGTTGGCCTACACGCGCCTCTATGCCCCTATGGATGGCTTCATTCAAAGCAAGATGATGAGTACAGGCGAGATTGTGAGCGCAGGAATGCCCGTCTTGAGTCTGCTCGGCAGTGGCAGTACCGAAGTGGAAATCAGCCTTTCGGCAGCAGCCTATTCACAGCGTGAGTCGTTCAACGGCTACACATGCAGTTTCGACATTTTTCCTGATAAGGTGTTCAAGCTTGTCCCCGTCAGCATCTCCCCCAGGGCCAACGCCAACCAACTCTACACGATGCGTTTTGTGTTGCGAGATGACGGGAAGGAGATGCCCACTCCTGGGATGAACACCATGGTGACCATCAGTAAGGAGCAAAATGACTCCAACTCCGGACTCACGATGCCCACCAGCGGCGTGCTCCACGCCAACGGACGCACCAGCGTGTTCGTCTTTGACACTGTCAGCCACACCTTGCATGAGTACACGGTGAGCCTCGTGCGACTGCTTAATGACGGACGTTGTGTAGTGATGTCTGATGACTTACATGAAGGCGACCTCGTTGTGGTGTCTGGAATCCATCATGTGAGAGACGGCCAGGAAGTGAAACCGTTGGAGCCAGCCAGCGAGACTAATGTAGGAGGACTGCTATGATGGATCTCAGCGGATGGGCTTTGCGGAATAAACACTTGGTGTGGTTTCTCGTGGTGGCACTGGCTGTGGGCGGCATAGTGTCGGTGGGGAACATGAGCAAACTGGAAGACCCCGAAATCAAGGTGAAGAATGCCTTGGTAATCACTACCTATCCTGGAGCCTCGGCCCACGAGGTGGAGCTGGAGGTGACGGATGTTCTGGAGAAGAGAATTCGCACCATGAAAGGACTGCGATATGTAAAGAGCCAGTCCTACAGCGACCTCTCGCTCATCTCGGTGGTGCTTGAACAAACGGTGCCCGACGACGAGGTGGAGCAACACTATGACATGCTGCGCCGCAAGGTGGGCGATGCCGTACTGCCCGCTGGAGCCAGTCGTCCTGTAGTGCGCGACGACTTCGGCGACCTCTACGGCATGTTCTTCGCCCTCACTGGCGACGGCATGGATGCGGCACGGCTGACCGATTATGCCGAGATGGTGAAACGCGAATTGCTGGGAGTGGACGGAGTGGAACGCGTGGAACTCTATGGCAGCCGCCCGCAATGCATCAACATTTCGCTGCAAGAAGACCGCATGGCCAACCTCGGAGTGGGCACCGCCGAGGTATTGATGACCTTGCAAGGACAGAACGCTGTAGTCTACCCTGGTTATTATGAGAACGGCACTTGCCGTTACCGTGTGCGCATGAGCGACAAGTTCAAAGGCACCGATGACATCGCTGCCATGCTCATTCAAGGCCACGACGGCAGCCAAATGCGTTTAGGCGATATTGCTACGGTGGAGAAAGACTTCGCCGCGCCCACGCGCAACGAGATGACCTACGACCGTGAGCCCGCCATTGGCATCCTCATTGCTGCTGGCAGCGGTACCGACGTCACCAAGGTGGGCAAGGCCGTCGATGCCCGCATCGAGCAGCTGAAACAGACGCGAATGCCCGCTGGCGTGGAGTTCCACAAGGTATTCTATCAGCCCGATCAGGTGAACAAGGCTCTCGGCTCATTCGCCATAAACTTAATAGAGTCCATTGCCATCGTGCTCATCATCCTGATGTTCTTCATGGGTATGCGCAGCGGAGTTATCATAGGCATCAGCCTACTACTGACAGTGTTGGACACCTTCACTGTGGTGGGCGCCCTGGGTGGCACATTGCAGAGGGTGTCGTTGGCAGCGTTTATTATGGCAATGGGTATGCTGGTGGACAACGCCATAGTGATAGTGGACGGCATACAAGTAGGCCTTGCGGCAGGCAAGTCGCGTCTGCAGGCACTGACCGACATTGGCCGTCAAACCGCCATGCCGCTGCTCGGTGCCACCCTCATCGCCATCCTCGCCTTCTGGCCACTCTATATGTCGCCGGACACAACGGGCGTCTATGTCCGCGACCTCTTCGTCGTACTGGCAGTGTCGCTGTTGCTTAGTTGGGTGCTGGCATTGTTCCACTTGCCGTTGATGGGTGAACGGATGCTCAAGTCACCCCAAACCACAGGCTCAGGAAACTATGACGGTGTGGCCTATCGTACATTGCGCGGAATGTTGCGCTTTGGTCTGCGCCGCCCGTGGCTCTTCACTGGCATGGTGGTAGCACTGTTGGGACTGTCGCTGTGGGGTAGTCGCTTCATGAAAAACGCCTTTTTCCCCGACATGGATTACAGCCAGCTTTATATGGAATACAAACTGTCCGAGGGGAGCAACTCAACGCGTGTGCGTGCCGACCTCGACTCCATACAGCAGTATCTCTCAACACGGCCAGAGATTGCCCATGTCACTGCCAGCGTAGGCGGTACACCGGGCCGCTATAACCTAGTGCGCGTCGTCTCTACCTCATCGCTTTCCTACGGCGAGTTGATTATCGACTTCACCTCCTCCAAGGAACTGGTGGACAACATGGACGAGATACAGGAGTATGTGCAAAATCATTATCCCGACGCCTACATGAAGCTGAAACGCTACAATCTGATGTGCAAGAAGTACCCCATTGAGGTGAAGTTCACCGGTCCCGACCCAGCAGTGTTGCACCGTCTGTCCGACTCAGCACGCGCCATCATGGAACAGTCGGGCGAGGTGATGCAAGTCACCACCGATTGGGAGCCGCAGGTGCCAGTGCTGACCATCGACTACAAGCAGCCAGCGGCACGCCGTAGCGGTCTGTCGCGTAGCGATGTGGGCCTGTCGGTGCTTGCTGCCACCGAGGGTGTCCCAGTGGGATTCTTCTACGACGGCATACACCGCGAGAATGTGAACGTCCGTATCCGCACTGCCGATGGGCAGCCCATACCTGACCTAACGCAGGCCCAGGTGTTCCCAACGTCGCCCTCGCTTGGCACCCTCCTCAGCGAGGAAAACCTGCTCAAGCTCCGCGCTGGCAAACTCAGCAGCGATGAGTTGACACAGCAGTTGCTGGGCTCCACACCGCTGTCGCAAGTGGCAAGTGTGAAGGTGGATTGGGAGGACCCGGTGGTGATGCGCTTCAATGGTCAGCGCATACAAACCGTGCAGTGCTCGCCGAAGCCGGGCCATGAGGTGGCTGCTACGCGCAACCACTTGGCCGAAAAGATTGACCAGATACCGCTGCCCGACGGATACACCCGCACATGGATGGGCGAATACGAGGCTAACGGCGATGCCATGAAATACCTCTTCGCCACCTATCCGATTGCCCTGTTGCTCATCATCTCCATTCTCATCATCCTCTTCAAGGACTATCGCAAGCCCCTCATCATCCTCTGTACAGTGCCGACAGTGCTCACCGGCGTGGTGGCTGGCATACTGGTCTCTGGTAAGGCCTTCGGCTTCGTGGCCCTTGCTGGTACGCTGGGACTGATAGGCATGATTATCAAGAACAGTATTGTGCTGATGGACGAAATCAACCTACAGCTGTCGCAAGGAGTGCCACCGGTCAAGGCACTCGTCTACGGCAGCCAAAGTCGCTTGCGGGCGGTGATGATGGCCGCACTGACCACTATCCTAGGAATGATACCGCTGCTCCCTGACCCGATGTTTGGTTCCATGGCGGCAGCCATTATGGGCGGTTTGGCCTACAGCACGGTCATCACCTTGGTCTTCGTGCCGGTACTTTATTCCATTTTCTTTCCCATAAAAACCAGTGGCAATGAAAAATAAAATTCTCGTTATCCTATTGACGCTCTTTTCTTTAGCAGCAACAGCCCAACCCTTGAGCCTCGACGAATGTTTCAGGCTGGCACAGGAAAACAACAAACAAATCCGCTCGCGGCAGGCTCAAACAAAACAAGCCACCTATACGGTGAAGGCACAACGTGCCAACTATCTGCCTGACATCGCCTTGACAGGATCCGGTTACTGGAACAACAGCAAGGGAACGCTATTGAATATCCCCGAAACCTATTTGCCTTGTTACGACATGATGACTGGAACACCATTTCAGACCTCGTTAGCGGCACTATTCCCAGGCACGACCATCGGCTACGAAATCGGCACAATAATGAGAGGTGGTGTCAGTGTCACGCAACCCATCTATACAGGCGGAAAAATTACTTCGGCTTATCGTATGGCCCAAACTGCGGAGAAAATGTCGAAGCTACAAGAAACGCAGACCCAACAATCGGTTTGGATTGAAGTGGCCGAAGCCTACACGCTATTGGTGCGCGCCCAAGAGATGCAACAAGTGGCCCAACAACATCATGCGCTGCTCGGCAAACTACTCAATGATGTGCAATCCGCTGTGCGAAACGGCATGAAAATCCACAACGATGAGCTAAAGGTGCAGGTGCGACTCAATGAAAGCGAACTGGCTGTGCACCGTGCCGACAATGCTCGTCGACTTGCAGCGAAAAACCTGTGTCAACTCATCGGCCAGTCCTACGATGAAGACTTTGCCGTGGAGGGCACTTTGCCTAAATTTGACGGTGACAGAATGTATGAAGCCCATCTTGAAGACCGTCCCGAGTTCCAGATGCTTGACTACCAAAATGAAATGGCGAACCAGCAAATGCGCCTCGTGCGTTCAGAGATGCTGCCGCAGGTGGGGTTGCAAGGAAACTACAACTACATGCATGGGCTGAAGGTCGACGATGCAACGGTGCTGGATGGCGGCTCGTTCAGCGTAGTGCTTAATGTCAGCATCCCTTTGTATCATTTTGGCGGTCGATCCAACAAGGTCAAGGCTGCGCAAGCCAAGATGGAGCAGGTGGAACTGGAGCGTCAGGACATGGTGGAAAAAATGCAACTCGAACTGTCGCAAGCCACCGACAACCTTGACGAGGCCTGCCTTGAAGCGGAACTGGCGGTGAAGTCGCTGTCGCAGGCAGAGGAGAACCTCCAACTCAGCCGTAAGCAATACGAGGCAGGCATGGAGTCGATCAGCGACCTCCTCGAAGCGCAAACCCTTTGGCAACAAGCCTTTGCCGCCAAGGTGGAAACCGACTGCTCCCTTTACCTAACTCACATCAAATATCTCAAGGCCACCGGACTCACGCCTGGCGAGTATTTTGGGAAATAGTTGGGTTGAGAGGGTATATTGGAAGATTATTTAAAAGACTACCTTACAAAGTTCATATCTCTTCAGTTGATTGTTCCGATGTCATGCTGGTTTATTGTTGCAATCTGAGCCACAGCACCGACGAGGGCAAAAACGAAGAAACGGGCTTGTTTTTGACAATGCAAAACTACAACCATCATTCATCATGGCTGTTATGGTTTTTTAGGGAAAAGTTTCACATTTTGCGGTTATTTAAAAAAATCCGCAATCCAAGATTACACCTGAATTGCGGATTATCGTAAACCACGCCGAAGCAATCACTTTATTTAGCAATCCAATTATTTGTAAACCATTGTCTTTGCTCCGACCATGATTTATAGGCTTGCAGGGCATGATTCTTTATTATCGCAAAGTCCATATCCAAAGTATATATGCGGCCACCTGGTATAGTGTTTGACAAGTCATACATTCCATGCCAGCCGTTATCTCTGAATGTGGTCTGACCGCCATTTACCATTGCAATGTATTTCGGCGTTTTTAGTTGTGTTCCGTCCAATACCAATGAAATGCTCCAGAAAAAAGCACGCATTGCTTCTGAAGATAATTCCCTGTCTCTTGAGACCCTATCTCTAATGCTCGTTTTGCATTGAACACAACCAAAGCAATATGTTTCTTCGTTTTTCTCAGCTACCACAAATAAGTCAAAATTATCGACTTCCACTTGTTTTTCCAACCAAGCTATATCTCGCGGGTCGTTGGCGAGTTCTTTGGCCTTTAGTAATGTACTTATATCTTTTTGTAGCAAGAACCTAATTGGAGTGTCGTATAATGCGAGATTTGCCAGCTCTTTTGTCATATACTCAAAAGCATGGCCCGATGAGGCTTTCCAACTTTGTGCAGCAGCGATAGCATTGTTAAGTACGGTGATGTCACTAATACCAGATTTGCGGAATAGATGAACACGATATATTGAATTCCATAGAAGCGGAATGTCATTCGGGAAAAGTTTTCTTCCCTCAATCATCGTACACTTAATAGCCTCTAACTGAGCAGTATTTTCTATCTCTTTCTGTTTGCTAGCAGGAATGTGGCGATTAGTAGTTTTTTCTGTTGTTTTTTCCTCTAGCTGTTTATAAACCCTGTCATAGACTTCAGTATAGTGTTTCTTGCTATACTCATATATTTCATCTTCCTTTTTCATCTTTTATAACGATATTTTGTAAGAATTTCTAATATGGTTTTTCCCCAAGCATATGCCAATAGTGGTGGAACAGCATCACCTATTTGTTCGTATTTATCTTGTACTGAGCGATTGTCATGTCCGACCATATATGGACCTCCGCAAAAGTCATACGAATCAGGAAAAGATTGAAGACGAGCGCATTCTCGTACAGTTAATGCTCTGTCCTGAGTGGGGTGCAAATTCTCGTCTAAACAGTGACTGGTAATTGTAAGTGCGGGCTTATCTAACTCTAATCTAATATTTCTTTTTGAGAAGATCTTTTTCGGTAAAGTACCATCTTTCTGTAACTCTTCTATCTGTTCTGCTGGCAATCGTTCGAAAAGAGCCTTTAGACCTTCTCCTGGTCGAATAAGTGCAAAACGCTTTAATGTGTGGGGTTTGTGACGCATAGGAACTTGATAGGAAAGTTTCTCTGCCTTCTCCGCAAATTCGGTACGATTCCAAAACTCCAAATTGCGCATTAGTTTGGAGTAATTCGAGGCTTCACCCTCATAATTTTCGGCGGCAATATCTGAATTTGCTACCACCGCAGGTAATTCAGCAAGTGCTTCGCGCACAGTAACAGGTATTGCACAAGTGGGGATTGGTTTTTTTAATTTCCAACTTTTATATCTGGTCGCTAAAATAAAATATCTCTGCCTTTTTTGTGGAACGCCAAAATCTGTCGCTGTCAATTTTGCTTCAATGAAATTTGAGTACCCAGCGGCAGTCAATTCTTCTTTGAGAACTTTGATTATTAGCGTGGGGTCATCTTCATTAACCGTTTTTGAGGTAATGCCTGGGACATTCTCAAATAAAATCATTTTGGCATTTGAAAGTTTAGCAATTCTAATACCCTCTCTAAACAAAAATTGCCTATCATCAAAAAAAGAACGTGAAGTAGTTCCTGCCATAGAGAAAGTTTCACAAGGCATACCGGATGTGACTAAATCGACACCACCTTTAGGAACATAGTCCATTATATCCTCTTTCTTGACTTTTCGAATATCAGACAGAATTGTATGTACTTCAGGGTGATTCGCTGCATACGTTTCGCAACAACTTTTTACATATTCAATAGCAACAACTGTATTAAATCCAGCAGCATGCATACCAGTACATATACCACCAGGACCCGCAAAACAATCAATGTGAGTGAATGTATCATCAGAGAATGATACATTTCCCTCGTTAAATATGATGTCGCTATTTCGTTTCTTCATATTCGTTTGATAGACATCTTCTAAAGTCGTGTCTGTAAAGGTATCCCAAATCTGCAATCGATGGGGCTTATATTGGTCGTACAAGTGCTTAATGAACTGCAATTCAAAAACTATTCTCAAATCGTTTGGGTCGTTATCGGGTGTTCCTTCTTTGCGAGAACCAACTCTTGCTATAGTAATCAAGTACAAATCACGAATACCTGTAAACTCAAGGTTGCATTGTTTCCCAAAGTATGGTATGAAATAGTACAATTTATTGAGTGCCACCGTACTCGGGAATCTCTTGCCAGTGTAATATATTTGTGCCGTTCCGTCAAGGAAATGCTTTACATTGTCCTTTTTGACATTACAAATCAGTACATCACGGGTCAAATCCAAATCTTCAAAATGACCTAAGCCGCTTTCATTGTTTACAATCTCGTTGGGGAATTCTGCTTGTACACTAAACAAGTCAAGTTCAAGAACGTCTGATTTACGGGCTCGTTGTGACATAAAAACAATTTTTCTGCAAAACTACAAAAATTTTGGGATATACAAGCATAAACCGCAACCCAAGCCTTTGCCTGAATTGCGGATTCGTCCTGAAAACTGAAATGAGCCTTATTTCAGCCCCTTCAGCCATTTCTTGACCTTCGCACGACATGTACGCACTTCGTGCCCATAGATGCTGAACTCGCCCGTGACCTTGGCCTTTGGAAAAGCTCTCTTTACATTTATATTATCCTAATTGATATTCACCAGCGCGAATGGCAGCGATGACACCACCGTCGATGAGCAGGTCGGTGCCTGTGATGAACTTGGCGTGTTCACCGAGCAAGAAAGCTGCGACTTCGGCAATCTCGTCGCTAGTGCCTGTGCGCTGGGCGGCTGAAGCATCAATCATGCGCTGGTAGCCCTCGCCGTTGGCGTTGAACTCGTCGTAGGCCAACGGGGTGACGACGACACCCGGCGAGA
>JAEEGI010010630.1_pt1 | contig 19978 bp, 10 predicted proteins | sample 8958751 | NCBI WGS metagenome assembly JAEEGI01 (sample SAMN16246545, study PRJNA631951) | gut metagenome | biome: gut microbiome; feature: rumen; material: KS-attached | host: Bos | place: Iran: Karaj | collected 2018-10 | reverse complement strand
AGTCACCAGGCGCCGGCAGCGAGGGATCCTGGCCAGGAGAGCGCCGACGTCCGTCGGCTCCAGGACTTCCAGGAAAGCATCCGAGGCATTGTCCTTGAGGCGCTTCACGACCGTAGCCGTGTCGAAGAAAGCCAGTCCCCGCTCCTCGCAGAAGGCGACGATCCGTTCGCGGTCAAAGCCTTTCCGGACCCCCTTGACGTCATTCCGGACCCCGCCTGCGTCATTCCGATCCCCCCAGACGTCATTCCGGACTTGATCCGGAATCTCAAACCACCGTGCCTCTCCGAAATGGATCAATCCCATCACGCGCCAGAAGTCGTTGATGTAGTTGGGATAGAAGAAATCCATCGACCAGCGCTCCCGCGGCGGCGGAAAACTGCCGAGGAAGAGCGTCGTCGCTCCCGGCGGCAGGAACGGCTCCAGGGGATGATGTTCGATGGTCATATCAAGTACAAAGATACGCCGGAATACGGATTCGGCAAATGCTTCCTATCCTCAGATAAGGACTGTTTTGAGGACAAACAGCATTTTTCCCGCTTCAGATTTCCATCTTTCGTAGAAAAGCCGTATCCTTGTATCTGAGTGAGGCCTAAGTAAAACTATAAAACTTTCATGATGGATCCTTTTGAGCCGACCCCTGTCTCCCAACCTTCCCGGGAGATGTGCATCCAGCAGATCCTGGACGAGCACAGGTCCATGGCCTACGAGGCCCTGGACGATCTCATGTACGAAACTTTCCTGGCCATCGGACGGCTTCTCGCCGCATCAGGCACGCCCCCTGAACGCGCAGTCGGTGGCTTGTCTCTTTACGAGCTGAGGCAGATCCTGCGGCATTGCGAGGCAGACGACCTGGCGGACTGGCTGGCGGCCGGCGCCGACCGCGACAAATCCCTGTATCTGCGCGATTTCCTGAATCTTGGCAGACTGCAGATGACGGAGCTGCGGTCCCGTTATCCAAGGGCATTCACCAAATGGACCCCGGAAGAAGACGATTCCCTGCTGGCTCGCTATCATCAGCAGACAGAATCAGGCAGACAGGTTTCCTGGAGCGAGTTGGCCAGCGCTTTCCAGCGCAATCCGAATGCCCTGCGGCTCCGTCTGGGACAGTTGGGCATCGATCTGGGCAAAGATGCCGGACGTCCCGGACGATTCGGCAGCCGTTCCTGATGATACGCGGGTCCGCCTGTGAGACCGCCTTCCGCCAAGGCGGTCCCTTCTGGCATCTCTACACGGATGGCGGCAAGATGGAAATCGTATTCGCCCGTCCGGAGGACTTCATCTTCGGGATCACCCTGCTGGGCATCTGCAGTGCAGCCTTCCCGGCGTGCAGGATCCTGACTTTCGCCTTGATGAGCAACCATATCCACCTGATCCTGGCCGGCCCGGAGCAGGATGTCCGGGCTTTCTTCGACTTGTTCAGGCGACGCCTGCAGCGCTACCTCAGCTCGGAGAAGCGATACTGCACGCTCGACCGCTTTGATCCGGAACTCTATCGGATTCCGGATGTGCGGGGCCTGCGCAATGAGATCGTCTATGTCAACCGCAACGGATACGTGGTCCACCCGGACTGTACGCCTTTCTCTTACTGGTGGAGTGCAGGCATCTTCTATTTCAATCCCCTTGCCTGGATTCTCCCTTCACAACCATTCGCTTCACTGACGCTTCGGGAGCGGCGGACGATGTGCCATTGCAGGGAAGCAGAATTGCCTGCAAAGTATCAGGTCTTTGCCGGCTTTGATCCAAGACAGGGTTCCGACCGGAGCACTCTGTTGCTGGCATCCAGTTTCTGCGCCATTCGCGAGGGAGAAGGCTATTTTAGGGACGCCCATCAGTATTTCCAGCGACTGGGGCGGAACCTCGAGGCGGACAGCGAGGTGGCCAGGCGCCTGGGAGACAGGATATTCCTGACAGATGACGAATTGTATGGCGCCGTCTGCGCGCTGTGCAGCCGGGATTACGGCCAGGCAAACCCGCATCTGATTTCGGGTGGGCAGAAAGTAGAAATGGCGAAGCGCATGCATTTCGAATACAATGCTAGCAACAAACAGATCCTGCGGATCCTGAAACTGGAGCCTTCAGTCGTCCAAACGCTGTTTCCCTCCTCAAAAACACCCTGATTTGAGGAGAAAGAAGGGAAAAATGGTCACTCATCCTCAATAACAGGGCGTTTTGAGGATGGAGCGGTGGTTGGGGCTGGGGCTGGGGTTGGGGCTGCGGGAGCGCAAAAGCGCCGGCCTTGTGAGGGGCCGGCGCTGCACTACTACTAACCTGCGTTGCCCGTTGCAACGCTTTTTAGTATCATTCTCTTCCCGGATATGCCTCCAGGGCTTTCTGCAGGACAATGAGTGCCTGACGGAGATCCTCCTTGCAGAGGACGTAGGCGATACGCACTTCCTGGCGGCCCTCCCCCGGCTCGGTGTAGAAGCCGGCGCCGGGCGCCATCATCACCGTGGCCCCCTCGTACTGGAAGTCGCGCAGGCACCAGATGCAGAACTTCTCCGCATCGTCGACCGGCAGCTTCGCCATCGTATAGAAGGCGCCCATCGGTATCGGCGAATAGACCCCGGGGATCTTGTTCAGGCCGTCGACCAGGTAGTTGCGGCGCTCCAGATACTCCTCATAGACCCCCTGCAGGTACTCCTTCTGGACATCCACCGACGCCTCGGCCACGATCTGGCCGAGCAGCGGCGGGGACAGGCGCGCCTGGCAGAATTTCATCACGGCCTCGCGCACCTGGCGGTTCCGGGTGCAGAGGCAGCCGATGCGGATGCCGCACTCGGAATAGCGCTTGGACACGGAGTCGAAAAGGATCACGTTGTCGTCGATCCCCTCCATGTGGAAGGCCGAGATATAGGGCATCCCGGTGTAGATGAACTCGCGGTAGACCTCGTCGCTGAACAGGAACAGGTTGTGTTTCTTGACGATATCGCGCAGGCGCTGCATCTCCTTGCGGGTGTAGAGGTAACCCGTGGGGTTGTTGGGGTTGCAGATGAGGATGCCCTTGGTGCGCGGGGTGATCTGCTCCTCGAAAGCCTCGACAGAAGGCAGGCGGAAGCCGTCCTCGATATTGGTCTTGACGCTCTTGACCACGGCTCCCACCGAGATGGCGAAGGCCATGTAGTTGGCGTAGAACGGGTCCGTGACGATGACTTCGTCTCCGGGCCCCAGACAGGCCAGGAAGGCGAAGAGGACCGCCTCGGAGCCACCCGTCGTGATGATGATCTCCTCCGGGGACAGGAAGATGCCATACTGTGCATAGTACTGCACCATCTTGGTCCGCAGGCTCAGGTAGCCGTCGGAAGGGCTGTACTCCAGGATGCTGCGGTCTATGGACTTGAGGGCATCCAGGCCGCACTGCGGCGTCTTGATGTCCGGCTGTCCGATGTTGAGATGGTAGACGTGGATGCCGTTACGCTTGGCGGCGTCGGCATACGGAGCCAGCTTCCGGATCGGGGAAGAAGGCATGTTCTGTGCCCTTTGGGAGATTTCCATTTTGCAAATATAAGCAAAATCTTACTCCGCCACAACGAAGATGCCGGTCAGGGCGGGCAATTCCAGGGGGAACTGCGTCACGTTGCCGAGCGGCGCGCCCTCCGCGGCTCCGCGCCTGGCCGGTGCCCTGCGCTCCGCCACGGTGGCCTGCACGGTGCTGCGCCCGCCCGTCTGCGGGTCCCAGAGCTCCACGCTGCGCTTGGCGCCGCGGAGCGCGACGTTCAGCTGCACCGGGGCATCCGTCGAGTTGGAGATGAAGTACAGGTCCTTGCCGCCGCGCACCTTGTGGGTATAGGTGAGGGCGCCGGCGTAGTCATGGTCCATCTTGACGTAATAGTCCCCCGGCACACCCAGGTCGATGTCACGGACAGGCATGACCTCGGCCAAGACCTCTTCCAGCACGGAGGTGTACGGATTGGCCAGGAAGTAGCCGCGTCCGCCGGCCGCATTGGTGTTGGTGAAGATGTTCAGGAAGCGGTAGGTCGCATGGCGTACGCTGCAGGTCATCGGCTTGATGTCGGACATCCCGAAGACCTCGTAGACCATGTCACGGACCTCCTGGTCCCGGCCCGCCTCCGCGGCATAGACCGGCAGCTTGCTGGTACCGATCACCGTGCCGCCGGCACGGTAGAACTCCAGCACCCGGGCCGCCGCGTCCGCGGAGAACGTGTCACCGCCGGGCAGGATCAGCACTTTGTACTGCTCCCAGTTGTTCACGTTGTTGAGCTTGAGTTCCTTCCCCTCGACCGTGCACTTCTCGACGAGCACTTCTGGATGCAGGTAGGTATAGTCCACATGCAGGCCGCGGAAGAGGCTCTCCCCCACGTCCATGTAGTCGATCTCCGGCGGCAGGATGCCGCCCATGTAGGCGTAATAGTGGCCGTTCTGCTGTTTGGACGGGAAGGTGTAGGCCGTCTGGAGCGCCGCGATCGGATAGACCACGGCCACGTCGGCCACGTGCCGGCCGCCCCGCAGCATGTAGCCGCCACGGCCGAGGAAGTAGTCGATGCCGTCGAACTTCTGCTCGAACTCGATCTGGATGTTGGTGCCCATGGCCATCTGGTCCAGCGAGACGCGCTTGTAGTTCTCCGGATTCAGGGCGGCATACTGCGGACGGCTGTACGCGGCAAAGGTCTCCGTGAACATCTCGGGCTTGTCCCAGTTGTAGGCCGACGAGGACACGATCTTGTAGCCCACGTTGGAGCGCCCGGGATAGTAGATGTCGTCCGTAGCGGGCACGTCCTGGTATTTGAAAGCCAGCATCAGGTCGCCGTTGGGGCCGACCGGGTTGCGGGTCTCCTCCTGGTCGAGGTGTCCCCCGCCCTTGATGCCGTGGGCGCGGCACCACTCGGAGACCTGGCCGATGTAGTTCTCGGCGAAGAGCTCCGCACGGTACTTGAACAGGGCGTTGCGGGCGGAGGCCGTATCGGGGCCGATGTTGTACCACAGCGCCGGATAGAGGGTCATCGGGTCGTAGCCGTAGCGCTCCTTGAAGCCCTGATTGAACTTGGGCGTCCACATGCGCCCGCCCTGCAGCATCATCGTCGGCTCGTCATAGAAGGTCCGGCGAATCACGGTGCCGAAGAAGTCGGACAGGTGGGCATAATAGGCCCCGAAGCTCATGTCGATGTACTTCTTCACGGCATCCCGGTCCATGTAATCCACGAACCCGCCCTTGCTGGAGCGCGGGGCGAACTCCGGATTGAGCCAGAAGAGCATCACCTTCCAGCGTCCGGCCGGGACCTTGCAGCTGAGCTGTCCGTTCCGGAAATCCGCGCTGACGTCGCGCCGCTCCCAGGTGTCGAGGTTCATCGCCACGGACCCCACATAGATGCCGCCTTCCGGCATCTTCAGCGAGACGGTCTGCGCGCGGCCGGACACGTCGGTCTCCTCCATCTCCAGGCCCTTGGCACAGTCCTGGGGATAGCGGCTGTAGAAGAGTCCTTCCACCATGCCGCTCGGATACTCCCACTCGTCATAGAGCGTGGTGCACTTGAAACCAAGTTCCAGGCCCTTCTCGATAGCGGCCCGGTAGAGCTTGAAATACTCCTCGCTCAGATAGGCCACCCCGCTCTCTTTCCGCTGGCGGCCGGAGCCGGCCAAGTACTCGTCGGACAGGCCGGCCGTACTGCCGCCGCCGGCAATCAGCACGAACGAGCCCCACTTGTCGGTCTTGAAATCCCGCTCCACGGCATCGCGCATGGACTGTTCCGTGGCGCGGTCCAGATTCAGGGAGATGAAACGGACGCCCCGGAACTCCCGGTCCGGGTTCCGGAACTGATCGTACTCGACACGGGTCATGTCGATCCCGTTGATCTCGTACTTCTCCTGGGCGGAGAGGGCGGCCGGAAGCAGGCAGACGGCCGCAAGCATCATGATGATTCTCTTGTACATGGTCGATAATTGGTTGATTGTCAAAGCAGTTCGCTGCGGATCAGCTCCAGCAGCGCGTCGGCGGTGTCGGCTTCCGGGACGAGCCAGCGCTGGCCGGCGACCAGGCGCGGCACGCCGCTCTTCTCCGCGGTGGAAGTCCGCCCGAAGAGTTCATAAACCTGACGCAGGTAAGCGTCGATCCGCGGGTCCGTCATGGCGGCCTCGAAACCGTCGCCGAGCAGGCGCCGGACCTGCGCCTCCGCCTCGGCAGGATCGACCCGGGCACGGTCATCCCCGCCGCCGAGCAGGCTGTCCCAGCAGACGGCATACCGCTCCGGGGCGGCGTACCAGACGGCCAAGGCCAGGCGCGTGAGCTGGCACGAGCCGGCAAAGCGGTCCGTCCCCGAAGCCGGGATATAAGGATTGCAGGCACTGCTGAGCGGGACCGGGCACAGGCGGATACGCAGGCCGCCGTCCGCCTTGTCCAGCAATTCGGGCAGCAACCGGTGCAGGCTGCGGCAGTGGGTGCACTGGAAATCGAACAGCAGGGTCAGGGTTTCCGCCCCAGCAGCCTCCGGGCCCAGCACCGGCACGTCCCCGTCCGCAAAGACAGGCAGTTCCGCACCGGACAGCCCGCTGTCATACACCGCCTCTGGTCGGGTCCGGACCTGCAGGAAGGCCAGGACGGCCGCAGCCGCCAGACCGGTAGCGAACAGCCACCACGGGCGTCCCTCACACCGACGCGCGCGAAGCAGGATCAGTGCTGCCAGTACACACCCGGCCAGGTGCACGGCCGTGCAATAGGGACAGAAACTGTGCAGGATGCCGGCCTGCAGCCAGCAGAACCACAGCGCGGCTCCGACGATACAGCCCCCGAAAAAGGGTAAAAGCCGCCAGATCAAGCGATCCAGCGACCGGTCTTCCGGCCGCGTGCCGCCCAGGAAAAGCAGGCAGGCAAGCAGGAGGAGATAGAGTACACAGGAAAACAAGCTCACGGGAACGCCTCCGAACACATATGCCCAGGAGCTCCCCATCACGCTGTCACACCCGCTCCCTACGCCGCAGCCTGCCATCGGCGTCCGGGTCAGGGAATGCACGAGCATCCAGACCGAGAGCGCCAGGCAGGCTGCGCACAGGGGCAGCGTCAGGGCCTTGAATCGGCGCAGGCCCTCCATGGAATCAATACTGGTTGGCAGCACCGGGCGTAGGAACGGCCGATGCGACAGGAGCGCCGGGAGCAAAGGCCGCCTTCAGCGGAGCGGACAGGGTCACGCCCGTACCGCTGACCGGGTCGTCCGCTTTGTGGGCCTTGCGGAGCGGGGTCTTGAGCACCAGTCTGTTCTGCTGCTCTGCCGGAGGAAGCCTCCAGCCGCGCGGGATGATGACTTCGGCCACCACGGCCTTCTCGTCACCCACCAGCACGTCCTGTCCGGGCACGAAGCCCTGGGCCGTGGCCACGGCGATCGTCCGGGCGCCCGGGCCGGCAGGAGCGGACAGGACGGTCGCGCCGGCGGAGCCGACTTCAGCCACCTGGACGGTCTGCGCGTCGGCACCCTTGCCGATCACGAGCGAAGCTCCGGGACGGATGCCCTGCAGGTTCATCATCTTGATGTTGTCCGCACCGGCTCCGACAGGCAGGGATACATTGAAGGTCCGCTGGACCTGGAAGTCATTCTTGTTGTCATCGCGGTCGGCACCGTCCGGGAAACGGCCGGCACTGGTGGACGGCGTGACGGCGGGCATGACCGGGCCGAAGCCGCGGCCGCGGCCGGCAGCGGGCGTCGGAACGAAGTTGCCCGGTGCATTGGCCCCGGAATCCGCCTGATAACCCTCGGCGAGCCAGGGATCCACGAGCAGTCCGAAGTTGAGGGCGTCCGCCACATTGCCGCGGGCGTCGCGCAGCAGGATGCTGCCGCCCGCATCGGAGAGGGCCGGGCCGCCGAACACCAGGTCGGCGGGGACGGCACCGTCATAGGCGCCCGGCGCCACGGAGCTGCCGCCGGTCACCGCAGCGTCGATGGGATGCGCGGAAGAGAGCGGGCTGTCCAGGACGATCTCGTAGCAGAGCGCGAGCACAGGCTCATTGCTGTAATGCGGACGCTTGGTGGCGGGCTCGAAGGTGATACCCGTGCCGTTCACGCTGTAAGGCATGTTGGAGGCGTGGTTGAACTTCAGCGGCTCCGCAATATCCAGGCCCGTGCCCGGGTCCTCGTCGGGACGGAGCGGGCCGCCCAGGGTGTTGCGCGCAGAAGCCGTACCGACCTTGGTCACAGTCACGGTCTCGATGCCGTGGCCCTGGCTGTCGATATCCAGGCGGATCTTGTCACCCACGGAGATGTTGGCCACCGAGGAGACCTTGATGTTGGTGTCGCCGGGCTTGGCGTCCATGGACAGGTAGCCCTGCGTGCCCGGCTTTCCGACCTCGGTCACGGTGACGACCTCGTATTTCTCGAGGTTCAGGGAGACGGCCGGGCGCTCGGCGCCGTAGCCGATGGCCATCTTCTGGCCCACCTGGAATCCGAGCGTCGAGGTGACCGGGATGTTGGTGGAACCGACCGGGATCTCGATGCCGTGGCCGCCCGGGAGGGGCTGCCACACCGTAGTGGGAGTACCGATGGCACCGGCCGGCCTGCGGCCGGGTGCGGCCGCTGCGGGAGCCGGCTGCGGAGCGGACACCGACTTCACGGTACGCTTCTCGCCGTCCACCACGATCTCATCCCCCTCGCGGAAACCTTCCACGCTGCGGACATAGATGGTCGCGTCGCCCTTGGCCGCGTCCACGGCCAGGCCGGAGTTGGCCATACCCAGCAGGTAGAAAGCCTTCGGAGCCAGCTTGGTGCCGGACGGGATGCGGATCTCGGAGAAGGCCGGGATGTGGGTCGCGTGCTGACGCACGGTCCAGCCGGAGATGTCAGCCTCGCGGTCGGAAGCATTGTACAGCTCGATGAAGCCGTCGGTGATGCTGAACTCATTGATCTTGACGGCCGGGGTGCTGTGCACCTTGAGACGGCCGGTCTCGCGGACGGTGCCGCCGGCGTCCTTCCAGGCAGCCAGGCCCACCAGGTCGCCGCTGAAAGCGGCCGAACCCGCGGTCACGTCGAACTCTGCCACCACCATCTGTCCGGGGGCGACGGCATAGGGAACCTGCATCTGCGGGTTGCCGTTCGCGCTGGCTTTCCAGCCGCGCGGGGTCTTGAGCGAGAGGATGAGGCCCTCCACCGGCGCGTCGGTATTGTTGACGAAACGCACCACCGTCTTGCGGGTCTGTCCGGGCTCGAAGCTTTGGACGTTGGACGGGCGGTTGTCCTCCAGGGACGGGAAGACCTCGAGGGTCGCCACGCGGTAGCCAGCCGCCACCACGTTCGCCTGGATCTCCTGGTTCAGCGCCTCGGTCGGGAAGGTCCCGGCAGCGGTCATGGCGCCTTCGTAGAAGGTGCCGGCGGAGCCGTTGCTGTTGTCACCGCCGTTGCCGAGCAGGATGGCGCCCTGCTTGCGCATCGGGTCATAGCTGCTGCGCGGATTCTGGATGCGGCCGCCGTCATAGTAGATCTTCAGTTCGCCCTGCTGGGCGTCGCCGCCCATCGAGCGCCAGTGGTGCGGCTCGCCGTCGGCCATGGCCGTGACGAAACGCCAGTTCACGGTGTCCAGTCCGCGGCAGTATTTGTCGTTGGGATCGGGGTTCACGCAGCCGACGAGGTTGTTCTCCTGGTCCGTCATGATCCAGGGGCCGTCGCCCTCGCCGTAGTACCAGCCGCGGGAGTTGCCGAAATAGGTCGTCTCCATCGTGCCGTCGCCGTCGTCACGGCTGTCGGTCTCGGCATTGCCGTAGTCGAAGCAGCAGCCGGAATTGTAGTGCTGGCCGCTGAAGACCCAGTACTGGCCCTCGGCCTGGTCGTCCACCGCCGTGCCGACCGGGTCGTTGAGACGCAGGCCCATGCCGGGTGCGATGAACAGGCCGTAAACCTTGTGGCCCATCACCGACACCGGAGCCCAGTCCATGAGCGGGACGTTGTTGTAGCCGCCCATCGCGGGACCGCTGAAGCCGCCGCGCGGGGCCTGGTACAGATGGTTGCCCTTGCCGGACTGGTCGTACAGGACCGTAATCCAGCAATAGGTGTCCTTGCAGAACGCATCCTGCGCCGCCGCGTCGGCATATCCGCCGGCGTCGCCGGCGCCGGCCTTCACGACACCGATATCCAGCGTCCGGCCGTCGGACTGACGCATGATCTGGTAGAGCGGGCCGTCATACGCGGCGTAGAGCGCACGCGTGGTACTGTGGGCCGCCACGCAGGGTGTGCCGCCCCGGGCATAGACATCGCAGGGCCCCTCGGGGCGCGCAAGCGCCTTGGAGCCCGCCAGCTGGTTGCAGGCGATCGCAGCCCCGAGAAGCACCAGGCCGACGACCACCCCGAACAAAACTTTCCTCATAAAAAACAGAATTGGTTATTTGCCTATAAAGTTAGCAATTTTGGCCAAATATGGCGCACGCGAAAAATAAAAAAGCAAAACGGGGTGCGCTCACGCGGACCCCGTTTCCCACAATACAATTAACCAAAATCTACCACCCGGTATTTATGTCTACCGGAAGGGTCACGGGTAAAACCCTTCCGTCACGGTTTTCGAAGAATTCCGCAATGCAAAAGTATTTCCTTTTTTGCAATAATAATATCAAAAGGAGTTCAAATACAATCAATCCTGTTCCAAACACCGGATTAATACGCGGTTTGGAACAGGATTGAAAGGATTAATCAGAATCTGCTATTCCCAGCCCGGATTCTGGACGAGGTTCGGATTCTTGTTCATCACAGAGGTCGGATACGGGAAGAACTCATGCTTACCGGCCTGGAAACCAACCTTGTCGCCACGGTCGATGGCCTCGTGCGAGGTAATCGTGTAGAAACGGCTGTTGGCCTCGGTGCCGTTCTCCCAGGTGACGTTCTGGTCACTGCCCTGAGGAGCCCTGTAAAGCTTGTCAAAGAGCTTCGGCACGCTCTGGCCGGCATTCTTGACGCGATCGGTATCGCCCCAGCGGAGGATGTCGAACCAGCGGCTTCCCTCGAGCCAGAGCTCATAGGACTTCTCCTTCTTGAGTACATTCATGTCGACGGTGCCAAGGGCCTCGAGGCCGGCACGCTCGCGGATCTGGTTGACGGCCCAGGCGCCCTGGGCTGCATCACCGGACTGGAGGCAGGCTTCGGCATAAAGCAGGAGTACTTCGGCATAGCGCATGATCACGCCATTGTTCAGACGGACGTTGTTGCCATACTTGGGAACGATCTTCCCTTCTTTCTCATCCCATTCACCACAGTCTTCAGCACGGACCATCTGCTTGAACGGGAGCCAGAAAGACTGTCCGTAGAGACCGTCCTTGACATCGGAGATACCGATGGCCTTGCAGGCCTTCTTCTCCTCGAGGGTCATATCGTTGACCTTCTTGCCGCCTTCCGCGACCGCGTCACCGTAGACCATGCCATAAACAGCATCGTCGATATGCTTGAGCGTGGCATCAAAGCGATAAGAATGTCCGTCGTTGGCGAAGAACTCGTCACCGAACCACTGGGGGACACCCAGTCCACCCCATCCATCAGCGCCACCCTGATACTCCAGGTGGGGAGCTGCGGCGAAGTGGTCGACACGCCAGCTCCAGATATTGGCCTCCATCCAGGTGGAACGCTGGATCATACCGCCCCAGGCACCGATACCGGAATTGTATTCGATGTTGGTCTCGAAGACCTTCTCTTCGTTGGCATCTCCCTCGATGTGGAAGTTCTGCCAGTACTTCTCACCCGGGACCAGGGCGTACTTACCGGAATCAATGACCTTCTTGAGTGCGGCCTTGGCTCCGTTGTAATCTTTCACGAAGAGGAGTGCCTTGCCCTGGAGAGCCCAGGCGAAGCCCTTGGTCACCTTGACGGCGCCATCCTTGTCCGCGGTGCTCGTGCGCTCGTCGAGGTCTGCTACCGCTGCCTCGCACTCGCTGGCGACCCATTTGAACAGGTCTTCATGGGACATCGGGTTGTCAGGATCCTTGTCGGAGTTGTACGGAAGGCCGTCCGAGATCACATGGTCGATAAACGGCGGGGTGTTCCACAGTGCGGTAAGCAGGAAGTAGACATACGCACGCATCACACGGGCCTCGGCGACCGCCCTGCGGGTCGTAGCAGTCGGGCCGCCGTCGGGCAGGCCGTCCTTGAAGTTGTCAATCACCAGGTTGCAGGCATAGTTGACCTGGAACAGGTTGCCGTAGAGGTGGTCGACCACCTGGTTGCCGGAATCGAGACGGAACTCGTCAAGCTGGGCCATGAAGTCGTTGTCACCGAAGTTGGAGCCGGCCGCATACATATCGTCGGCGCAGTTGTTCGTGGCGGCCTTGTAGTCCGTGTAGATGGAGCTGCCGTCCTGTCCCGTCAAACGGGTGGCGAACCTGGCATAAGCAGCTGCAAGCGCCGCCTCAGCGTCAGCATCGGTCTTATAGAAAGTCTCGTAAGCGTCAACACCTTTCTGCGGGATGTCCAGGCGGGACTGGTTGCAGGCAGCAGTCATGGAAAGTGCGGCAACGGCGAGAACGAAGTATACTATTTTTTTCATATCGATTCTGTCTTTATAGGATTAGAAGGTCAGATTCACACCGAACACGACTTTCTTGGTGGTAGGATACGAACCGGAGTCGACACCACGGGCGGTGGAACTGTTGAGGGAAGCCGTCTCAGGATCGGCACCCGGATAATTCGTGAAGGTGAAGTAGTCATCCAGGGAGACGAAGAAACGCAGGTCGCTGACCGCCACCTTCTGGGTGAGGCTGCGAGGGACTGTGTAACCGAGCTGGATCTGCTTGATCTTGAAGAAGGCGCCGTTGAAGACCGCTGCACTGGAGCTCCAGTATTTCCAGTCGGTAGCCACCTGCTTCGCATCCGGATACTTGGCCGTCGCCTTGTTCACGTTCGGATTGCCCCAGGAATTGCGCCAGTAGGTATTCAGACCGTTGGTCTTGGGACGGTCGGCGGAGACCATGAGGTTGTAGATCTCGTTGCCGGCGGCACCGGTACCGAAGATGACGAGGTCGAAGCCCTTATAGGCGAAATTCGCAGTTATACCGTAAGTGAAGTTAGGAATACCTTCTCCCAGGTACTGCATGTCGTTTTCGCCGACCGTATCGGCCTCTTTGCCATCCTTGTTCAGGTATACAGGAGCACCTGAATCCTTGTTTACACCGGCGTATTTGTAGCCGCGGAAATACCAGATCGGATAGCCTGCCTCGAATGAGGAGACGAGGTTCTCATTCAGACCACTGACCACGTCGTTAGTGATCCTGTTGAGCAGTGAGTGGACCTCGAGGACCTCATTGTGGAGTGTCGCCGCGTTGGCGTTGATGCTGTAGAAGAAATCACCGACATTGTCCTTCCAGCCAAGTTCGAACTCGAAACCGGTGTTGAGCACCTTACCGGCGTTGACCCAGGAGGAGGAGACACCAATCTCCGGAAGCGGGGTAATCTGGATGAGCAGGTCGTTGGTGTACTTCTTGTACCAGTCGAATCCGAAGGACAGACGATCACGGAGGAAGCGGGCGTCGATACCGAAGTCGTACTGTTCGGAGGTCTCCCACTTCAGGTCGGGATTGGCCAGGCCGGAAGGCATGGAACCATAGGTCGGACGGCCGTCGCCGGCGGACGGGTTATACTGGTAGAACTGGCCGTTCTTGGCGATGGAGGTCGAGTAGCGGTATCCGTTCAGGACGTTGACGTTACCGTTGAGACCCCAAGATCCACGAAGTTTCAGGAAGGAGACGGCGTCGCGGCTCACGGCGTCGCGGAAGAAAGGCTCGTTGCTGACGGTCCAGCCGGCGGAGACGGAGGGGAAGTAGCCCCAGCGGGCCTGCTTGGAGAGCTTGGAGGAATCGTAAGCATCGGCACGGAAGTTGGCCTGGATGCTGTAACGGTTGTCATAGCTGTAGGTCAGACGGCCGAAATAGGACAGCTGGACGAGATTGATGTTCGGGGCGTTGCCGACATTCTTGGTCGCACCCGAAGTCAGGTAGTCGATATAACGATAGTTCGGCTCATATCCCTTAAGGATATTCGCACCGGTGGAGGAAATGCTCGCATTGTCGCTGTGGTCTTCGACATAGGACATACCGGCCATGACGCCGACAGCGTGTTTGCCGAAGGTCCGGCTGTAGTTGGCGAAGTTCTCCCACTGGTAGTACCAGCCCGTGTTGACGTTGGCAGAGATGTCATAGTTCGTGGACGATGCCATCGAGGTGATCCAGTAGGGCTGGGTGAAACTGTGGCTGTTGTTCTGGGTGATCCGGTAGCCGAAACGGGAGGTGATGGTCAGGCCCGTGATGGGCATGAAATTGGCCGCCACCGCACCGCGGATGTTGAAACCGCCGCTGGTGCCCTCGCTCTTGTCGCGCTGGAAGAGCGGGTTACCGGTAGCTTCCTGCAGGAACTTGGACGTACCGTAGAAGTCGTTGTTGTGGGTCGGATCCCTCGGGATGGGGTCGCCGGCGGCATAGTGGGCCTGCATGTCGATAGGCGTGTCCTCGATATTGCTGATATAAGGAGGGGTCAGCGGATCGATGGAGACCACGGAGTTCAGCGTGGAGCCGTAGCCATTGGAGACGGACAGGCGTGACCACTTCTCAATGGAGTTGTTGGTGGAAATCGTAAACCACTTCTTGATCTGGTAGTCGGCATTGACCTGAGCGGTCAGACGCTTGTACACATCCTTCTTGCCCACCACGATACCGTCATTGTTGACATAGTTGAGGGAGGTGAAGAAATGTCCGTTGTTGTTGCCACCCTGGAAGGTGATGCCATGCTGCTGGCTCCAGCTGGGCTGGAACGTAGCGTCATACCAGTTGGTATCGGTACCCTTGTAGCCGTTGGCATTCAGCGAATCCTGGTTGAGGTTATTGATGTAAGTCTGGTACTCGATGTACTCTTTGGCACCGAAGATCTCGGCCTTCTTGCCCAGGGACTGGAGCGTGAAGCGTCCGTTGTAGGTGATGGAGCTGTGGCCGCTCTTACCGCTCTTGGTGGTGATGAGCACGACACCGTTACCAGCCTGAGCACCATAGATGGCTGCAGACGCGGCATCCTTGAGGACCTCCATGGACTCGATCATGGAAGGATCGAGGTATTGGATGTTATCCACCTTGAGGCCATCCACGATGAGGAGCGGTCCGATGTTGCCGGAGTTGGAGGAGTAACCGCGGACGCGGATGTCAGCTCCTGCTCCAGGGGCACCGGAAGAGTTGATGATCTGGATACCGGCGGCCTTGCCCTGCAGGGCTGCGGCAGCATCCGTCGTGGAACGGTTCTCCAGGTCCTCAGAACGCACGGAGGCTACGGCACCGGTCAGGTCGCTCTTCTTCTGCACACCGTAACCGATGACCACGGTCTCTTCCAGCATCTCGGTATCGTCCTCGAGGACGATGTTGTAGGTGCTCTGGCTCGTGACCACGAAGGTCTGGGACTTGTAGCCGATGCTCTCGACACTCATCGTCGCGCCGGCAGGGACGCTCAGGGAGAATGCACCGTTCAGATCGGTTGCGGCACCGATGCGCGAGTTGCCGACCACCGTCACGGCTGCGCCGATGACCGGCTGCCCGCCGGCATCGACGACCTTACCGCTGATGGTGCGGTTCTGGGCATAGACAGCGTCCATCCCCAGCAGGCTGGCGGCTGCGACCATCAAGGTCATCGCCACCTTGGCAAATAATTGCTTTGTCATACGTAATTTATTTGGTTAGTGAGTTGTTGTCTTGCGACAGCACAAAATTATTTTTCTTTTAATAATAGGTATTTCAATCGCTGACCAATTGCAATCATTTTTCGACCTTTTTGGATTCGCGGGTTTTACATAGCGGAAAATGAAAACATTTCAAAAGGGATTGACTTAAAAATTAAAGAACTAATTGCTAACTTGCATCTTGAAACAAAAGACATCGATGAGACGCTTTTTCTGCACTTTCCTGCTGTTCGCGACGGCCCTTAGCGGGTCGCTGCAGGCTGCTCCTTATTATTATTTCGAGCATTATACGACCTACGAAGGACTGCCCTCCAATACCATCCACTGCACTTTCCAGGACCGCTACGGATTCGTCTGGATCGGCACCCGGGACGGGCTTTGCAGCTTCGACGGCTATGATTTCCGCAAGCCGGGCGCACTCGCGAACACGGACATGACCACGCTCGCGAGCATGGATATCAGCGAGGATGAGGACGGCCGCCTGTGGTTTTCCACCTCAGACGGAATAGGTTGTTTCGACCCGACCACGGGCGAGACCGAGTCCCTGGGCAAGCTGGGAACGAGCCTTATCTTCGATTTGCAGCCGGACCTCAAAGGAAGCGTCTGGTTCGCCGGGGACCGGCTCTTCCGTTACCTCAAGGAGACCGGTGAGATCAAGGAATACACCTTCGCCGGCACCAGCCCCTCCAAGATTGCCATCGACTCCTACGACACCGTTTGGGTGATCCTGCCGGACGGCTCGCTCTGGTCCTACGACAAACGCAGGGACAACTTCGAGCAGCGTTCCTTCCCTGAGCGGCTGGACAACATCCAGGCCGCTGAAGACGGGCACCTGCTGGCCTCCACGCCGGACGGGAAGGTCCTCCTGGTCGAGACCGTCAACCTGACTTACACGACCGTGTTCCATGACTCGACCCGCAGCATCCGCCACATCCTGGAGCGGAGCCGGGACGAATACTGGATCGGCACCAACGACGGCGTGTTCGTCACCCAGCCCGGAAGCGGCGAAGTGGCGGAAATCCGCAACATGCCCGGAGACCCGCACTCCCTGTCCGCCAACTACATCACCAGCCTCAACAAGGACAAATCCGGCAACGTCTGGATCGGCACCTACTACAACGGGCTCAATATCTGGCAGGACAAGCAGGATGAGTTCACCATCTACTACCCCAACCCGAGCGGGCGCTCGATGAAAGGGTCGATCGTCCGTGCGATCGCGCCGGATGCCGAGGGCAATATCTGGTTCTGCACCGAGGACGGCGGGTTGAACCGCCTGTCCGTCTCCCTGCGCAGCGGCCAGGCGTATGAACTTGTTCCGGACCTCAACATGCAGGGCCTGGCCATCGACGGCAATGACCTCTGGGTTTTCACTTTCGGCGGGGGTGTCTATCTGGTCAGCCAGTCGAATGCGGCGATCCGCAGGCACTTTGACCTGCCCGGCTCCTCCGGCTGCGGACTGAGGACTGCCGGCGGGCTCATCTACGCCGGCGCCATGAGCGGGCTCTATGTGTACGATCCGGACCAGGGCAGTTTCATCCAGACACCCGTCCTCCAGGGCCGCTATGTCCACAGCCTCTTCGAGGACAGCCGCGGCATCCTGTGGGTCGGCACCTACGGCAATGGCCTGGTCTGCTGCGACAGTGACGGCAACGTGCTCGCGCACCTGACCACCGAATCCGCCGGTCGCGGGCTCACCGCCGACCGCATCACCTCCTGCTTCGAGGACAGCCGGAAACGGATATGGATCACAACGGAGGGTGGAGGTATCTGCTACACGGATCCCGAACCCAACCTGTCCAACCTCCGCCTGCATTCCATCACGCGGGCCAATGGCCTGACCAACAACGTCACCTGTGCCGTCGCCGAAGACGAAGACGGACTGCTCTGGGTATCCACCACCCGAGGCATCGTGCGCATCGACGGCGAGACGCTTACCGTACACGATTTCCTCTTCGACCGGCAGCAGATCATGGGAGCCCAGTTCTCCTACGCCGCCGCTGCCACTACCCGCAACGGCGTCATCTACATGGGCAACACCAACGGGCTGGTGACCTTTTCGCCTGCCAAGATGAAACGTTCCGTGCAGAGCTACCACCTCTACATCACCAATATCGAGGCTACCGGCGAGGACGGGACGGTCCGCCTGCACGAGAAGGGCAAATCCACGATCATGACCGGCCGGATCCGCATCAAGAGCCGGGATGCCAACCAGGTATCCATCAGTTTCGCCGCCCCGAACTTCTCCATCCTCCAGCAGGTCTCCTATGCATACACGCTGCACCGCGGCCGCCGCACCGTGCTTTCGTCCGTCACCCGGGACAACAAGGTCAACCTCTCCGGCCTCCAGCCCGGCCACTATGTTTTCAACGTCGGCATCCAGGGCTCGGACACCCCGATTTCAAAAGCGCAGCTGGCTTTCGACATCCTCCCTCCCGCCTTGTGGAGCACGGCTGCCAAGATCCTTTACGGACTGATCCTGGCCGGCATGATCGCCTTCTTCATCTACCAGCTCGAGCAGAAACGCCGGCGCGACCGCGCCCGTCATCTGTCCCGTGTCGAGGCCCAGAAGCAGAAAGAGATCTACGACGCCAAGATCAACTTCTTCACCAACATCACCCACGAAATCCGCACGCCGCTCTCACTGATCAAGATGCCGCTGGACAAGCTGATCGCCGAAAAGGAATACACGCCCAAGTCGGAGAAGGACCTGCTCACCATCCAGGCCAACACCGACCGCCTGCTCACCCTGACCAACCAGCTGCTCGACCTGCGCAAGATGGAAAAGAACGAGATCCGTCCCGTCTTCGTCAAGCAGGACCTCACGGAAATCGTCCGGACAGTCTGCGCCCGCTTCGAGCAGATGGCTTCCGAACAGAAGATCAAGATCGTAACGGATATTCCGGAAGGGCCGTTCGAGGTGATGTGCGTGCGCGACTCCGTTATCAAGATCCTGGGCAACCTGATGTCCAACGGCGTCAAGTATACCAAGGACCTGATCAAGATCTCCCTGAAACCCTCCCAGGACGGCACGATGGCCGTGGTACGGGTGGACAGCAACGGCGCCCTGATTCCCACCAAGGAAGCCGAGAAGATCTTCGAGGTATTCTACCAGGTCGGCGACTCCCACAAGAGCAAGGGCACCGGACTCGGCCTTCCTTTCGCCCGTTCGCTGGCGGAGGTCCACGGCGGACAGCTCTATTTGGACACCAACGAACGCGACTGCAACTCGTTTGTGCTTGAACTCCCCGTCAAACAGCATGCTCCTATCATCGTGGATGAGAGCGTCCCGTCCGCTGACCGCGAGCTGGAAGCGGCCGCCGAACGGGACAGCAGCCGCCACACACTGCTGGTCGTGGAGGACTCCGCCGAGATGCGCAACTATCTCGCCCGCGAGCTGTCCGACGACTACAATGTCGTCACGGCCGTCAACGGCCAGGACGCCATCGAGCAACTCCAGAAAGAGCGTGTGGACCTGGTGGTCAGTGACATCATGATGCCGGTCATGGACGGCTGCCAGCTCTGCAACTACGTCAAGACCAACATGGAGTACAGCCACCTCCCCGTCCTGTTGCTCACGGCTGCCGTCGGTATGGAAACGCGTCTGCAGACCCTTGAGGTCGGCGCCGACGGCTATATCGAGAAACCGTTCCCGGTCGAGCTGCTCCGCGCCAGCATCGCCAATCTGTTCAAGAACCGGGAGATCTCCTACAAGCAGTTCACCAACTCCCCGCTGACACATTTCAACAGCGTCAACAGCAGCAAGATCGACGAGGAGTTCATGGACAAGCTCCACGGCATCGTGATGAAGCACATGGCCGAGCAGGACCTCAGCATCGAGACCCTCACCGGCCTGATCGGCACCAGCAAGTCCACCCTGTACCGCAAGGTGAAGGCCAACACCGGCCTGAACATCAACGAGTACATACGGCTCTGCCGCCTGAAGCAGGCGGCAGAGATGCTGTCTTCGCAGAAATACCGGATCAACGAGGTGGCCTACATGGTGGGCTTCTCCTCCCCTTCCTATTTCGCGACCAGTTTCCAGAAGCAGTTCAACATCTCGCCCTCGGCCTTCGTCAAGAACCTGAAGGACTGAGGGCGGGAGGAACCGCCTATTCCCAGGTAAACCCTTCCACGTCGTCGAGGAAGATCTTCTCGCGCTCGTCCGGCGCCATCAGTTCCATCGTCACGTTCCGGAAACGGATGTTCCGGGCGTGCTGCATGGACAGGCCCCAGGCGGGCTGGATCCCGTGCGCGGAGGGCTCGGTATAGCCGCTGTTGCGTCCGGAAAAGAAGGCGTTCGCTCCCCGCTGCAGGCGGACGTCCTCCTTCGTGAGGCCGCCCTTTTAGCTGATATTGATGT
>JAEEGI010010629.1_pt1 | contig 19980 bp, 16 predicted proteins | sample 8958751 | NCBI WGS metagenome assembly JAEEGI01 (sample SAMN16246545, study PRJNA631951) | gut metagenome | biome: gut microbiome; feature: rumen; material: KS-attached | host: Bos | place: Iran: Karaj | collected 2018-10 | reverse complement strand
TATTATTATTATTATTATTATTATTATTATTATTATTATTATTATTATTATTATTATTATTATTATTATTATTATTATTGTTATTATTGTTGTTGTTGTTATTATTATTATTATTATTATTATTATTATTATTATTATTATTGTTATTATGTTCTTTTTCATTAATTTCTTTTATAACATTTTTTTTATCATTTTTTTTTTTTCTTATAGGATTAAAAAATTGTTTATATACAGGAGTTAATTTTCTTGCAGGATTACTTATTTTTTTTTCTTTTAAATCATTATTTGAATATCCCTTTTTATTATTTTGAGAAAAATCCATTTTTACTTTACCAGATTTGCTTCTTGTTGGAGAAGAAGTATATAATAAATCACTTTCATTTAAATCTTTCTTTTGCTCATTTGAACTTAATTTTCTCTTATTTAATAACATCGAAGATTTTTTTTTTGTGGGAAAATTTTTCAATTCAAAATTTACTTTTGTTTTATTTTGATTTTCTTTTTTTTCATTTTGTTCAGAGTTAATTGAATTTTTATTTAAAACATTATTATTATCTTTTTCTAATTTATGTTTATTCTTTATTGGACTTGTTAAAATTGATTTTTTCTTTTTTTTTTCTTCTATAGAAGAATTAATATTATTAGAATTAATTCTTTTTCTTTTTTCTTCATCACTTACACTTATTGAATTTTTACTTGAAGATTTATTAGTTTTTTTTGATTTATTATACTTAAGATAATTAGATTCATTTTCAAAATCAATTTCATGTGAAGTTAACTTTTTAACTAATTTTTTAACTTTCTTTTTTTTTTCATATTCTTCTTCATCTTCACTAATATTTAAACTTTTCCCATTTTTAAAATTATAATCTAAATCAACATTTTTTAAATCATCAGAATTAATAGATTCATTGTTATTAAAATCTAATTTATGAACAAGTTTACTAATTTCTTTTTTTCTAACTTGTAAATTTTTTCTAAATCTAATATCTTTAATAAATTCAACCATATTTCCAAATCTTTGTTTAACTTTATCAAATTCGATTTTTCCTTCTTTATATTTATTAATAGCTTCAGCAGCATCCATTTTATATATTAATAAATGATCTCCTAATTTTTTATCGATTTCTTTTTTTATATTTAAAATTTTTTGCCATTCAATTTCCATTTCTTCACTTCTTTTTTCTAATTTTTGTGCTTCTTTAATATTATTTATTCTAACTTCCATAATTTTTTCATTAATAATTGAATCCTCTAATTTAAATTCGGTTTCAACATTTTTACATTTATTATCACAATACATATTACTTCTTTGTTCTGCAGAATTAATAATAGTAATAATTTCTTTAACAATATTATCAGTTTTAGTTTTTAATTCTTTTAAATCTTTTCTTATTTGTTCTTTTGCTGTATTTAAAGAAGTAACATTTTGAATATTAAAATAAATATAATCTCCTAAAGTTTTATATTGAGCTTGAGGACCTATAAATCCAGGAACTGTTAAATTATCTATTATTATTTTATCATATTTAAATTTCGATTCTTTTAATTCTTCCATTAAATTATTTATCCTTATATCATGTGTTATTATTTGAGATTCTGACTTCTTTTTAAATATATCTATTTCATTAAATTTATCAAGTTTTACATTTATTGTTGCTATTGAATCTGTAAAACTTTTATTTATTCCATCTAAACTTATAAATTTGGTTCGAATTTTTTCTAAATTATTTTCTTTCTCTTTCTTTTCTTCTTCAAATTTATTATATATTTCATTTTTTAATTCCTTTAATTTTATTAATAAATCATTTTGAATTTTTGCTATATCAAATAATGAAATATTATTATCTAGTATATTATTTTCTAATGTTTCTTGTTTCTCATTTTCTTCTTTAGACATATTCTGTTTTAATTTTTTTTAAATTAAAAAATATATTCAAAAATAAATGAAAGCAAATTTAGCTTATAATTTGTCAAGAATTTTATATGGTCTTTTTTTGATATGGTATGGAATAAATATGATAGAACCACATTATAGAAATATTAATAAAGGTTTTATAGAAAGAACTTTTAATAATTTTAAAAATTCAACAATATATAATATAATAGCAAATAATACAGAAAATTATGATGCAAATATAACAAAATTAAATAATGCAGCTAATAATATATGTTTATTAATGTCTTATTTATTAATTTTAGGAGGTTATTTTTGTATGTGTGGTTATTCTGCTTCTATTCATTTTATTATGTGTGGATTATTAATTGATTTATTTTTAATTCATAATATATATTATTTTAGAGATGAACAAGTAAAAGTTAATACTTTAAGAGTTTTAGCTTTAATTGGAGGAACTTATTTTGTTGTTTAATTACATGTTATTTTTACTTAAATTAATGTTATATGATTTAATTTAATTTTTTAAAATTTAATTAAAAGAAGATTTATTTTACTGAATGAAAATTTTATTTTTTAATTAATATATTTAAATATTTTGTTTTAAAAAAAATGAAATATTAAAAGAGCAATATTATTAAAGGGAAAATTCCTCATAATTGGAAAATCTTTATATATTTGATATTAAATGTAATGAAGATCAAAAAGAATATATAAATTTTTAATAAAAAATGAAGAAAAAATCTTAAATTCTTTAATAAAAGAATAACTAAATTAAATTAACAATGAATTTTTGAAAAGTTTTTTTATATTTGAAATTATTTAATTAAAAGAAAAAATATGGTTTTATTTAAATTTTGAAATTGAAAAAAAATATGAATTAATGTTAAGTAATGTATTTAAATTAATTTATATTAATAATTCAGTACCTCCTTTAAATCACATTTTTTATATAATATTAATTTGTAGTTTAAAAATAAATAATTTTTTATTACAATTATTTGTTATCGAACTAGGTTTAAATTTAAAAAAATTTAAATTTATTCAATCTTAAAATTTCACTTCTTTATTTTCTGATTTTTTGAAAATAGTGTTTTTAAAAAATGTTTATTAATAAAAAGCCTTTAATAAAATATATTTTATTTTCTTTTTTTGTAAAGTATTTATTGAATTCTGTCTTTAATGTATTTTTTTTGTATATAAGAAAAACTATTTTTTAAATTATTTTAAAAAATGAAAAAAATACAAAAAGTTAAAGTAGATTTTAAACTCTTACTCCAATTTTTTATGAAATTGAATCAAAGAACAAATAAAGACTCTCATTTATTATTTCACATAAAAAAAATATTAATTTCAATTCAAAACTTTTATATAATTTCACTGAGAAGAATTTCAAATGAAAATAAAATAAGTGAAAAATTTAATAAATTATTTAGAAACTTATTTAATAAGTTTTGTCGAAAAATTTTTACTTGTAAAATAGTTAAAAGACTTTATTATGGAAAAGAAAAAAATATATATAAGATTTATTTTAAAAAAAAATTTCCTATTATATATATATTGAAAAATTTGGAAAACATTTTTAATGCTTTAATTATTTTTTCAAAAGAATATAAACCTTTGATGAAAACCTTTTGTTTTCCTATTATACAGGATTATAAAGTTCAAAAAAATTTTCAAAATTTTTTCCAAATTTCTCAAAAAATTTTTATATAGATTGAATAAAATAGATTTATTTTAATCAAGAAATAATAGAATAATCCTATATTTAATATAACCATTAATTAATTATATATTTAAAATCACCAATATGAGATAAATTTTTTTTATTTTTAAATTTATTTATAAATAAAAAAATGAAAAAATTAAAACTAGTTTTTACATTATAATACATTAGAAATTAAATATATAAAACAATTTATAAAAATTAAATATTGAATCATTAATTATTTCATTTTAAATAATTAAATTTAATTAATGTCTACTTACTATATTAAAATATCAATAATGTTGAAATTGTTTATTTTCATATAATTAAAATAATAATAAATTTCCCAAAAAATTTTCTTTCTAACATTAATATCATAATTAATATTTCTTATCAATAAATGAATTTAAAATTCATATTTATATTTTTCAAGATAATATATTCTCAAACTCCTTTAAAAATTGGTTTAAAGAATAAAATAATAACATATAATGATAATTGCAAAATATTTCAAATAAAAACAAATTACAAATATATATCATTAGAAATATCAAATTTTACAAATATAAAATATATTCAAATAACAGATAAAATAATTCCTAATTCATGTGAGCCTGAAAATTGTTTAAATGATTCAATATTATGTACAAGTAAAATATAAAAAATAAATAAATTAAATTAGAAGAAGAAGTAACAAAAGATTCAATAACAAAATTTGAAACAAAATTATATTCTAATGAATTATATTTATCCTTAAAGAAAGAAAGAAAGAATTTAAATTCATCATTTACAATTTCAATATTAATAATAAAAGAAGAAAATAAAGAAGAAAGTCAATATAATAATCAAAATTCATTTACATTTTGTGGTTCAGCAAGTTTAAAAGATTGTAGATATTGTAGAGTTGAATCATGTTCAATTGTTCAATGTGGTAATGAAATAATAAATGAAACAGTAAGAGAAGATCAATTTGTATATTTAAATTATAATTTTTTTAGAATTCAATTGTTGATATGTGTCTTCCTTATACGGTCAGTGATAAAGTCAAAAAAACAATGTGTAATAATTTCAATAATGTTAATACTTATAGATCTTTTGATGAATGTATTTTTGAAAATAATGATAAAAATACTAGTTTACAAACTTTAATCTTCTCTATTGTTATTTTTATTGTTGGATCTATTTCTACTTTAATTATTTATTATAATGTTTCAGTAAGAATTTTTATTATTTATTTTTTTTCACAGATTATGAAAACTGGAGAACCACCTTTTAATTTACCTGAAAATTTCCCTGAATTTTTAATTCCAGCGAAAATAAATTTAAAATTAGAAAATGAAGATAAAGAAAATAGATTAAATTCAACATATTTAGATAATGCAACACCAAAATAAAAAAAATTAAATTAATTATTTACATTGAAATTAATAATATATATTATTTTAAAAAAATAAAGTTATTTTCATTAAGCCCATAAAAAATAAATTGAATTATAATATCAAAATAAAAAATAAAAAAAATAAATAATAATAAAAAATAAATTAAAACTTAACACCATATATCAAAAAATAATAAATTAAATTAATTAATAATCATATAACTTAAAAAAATAAAAAAAATGTTCCGTAACACTTTCCAATCAGGATTTCTTTCCATCCTATATGCCATAGGTTCAAAGCCATTACAAATATGGCGTCGTAACATAAACAACGGATACGTAAAGCGTATAACAGATTTTGAAATGCAATCATCAGTGATAGAAATATGTGGAGCTAACGTATCAACATGTTTTTTGACATGCCCAATAAGTCCAAAACAAACTTTAGGAATAAAAATGCCATTTTTAGTACTTTTGATAAAATATTTGAAAAAATATTTTACCTTTGAAGTCCAAGTAATAGATGACAAAAATGTAAAACGTCGTTTCCGTGCATCGAATTACCAAAGTAACACAAGAGTAAAGCCATTCATATGTACAATACCAATGAAATTAGATGAAGGTTGGAATCAAATTCACTTTAATTTAACCGACTTTACCAGAAGAGCATATGGAACAAATTATTTAGAAACTTTAAGAGTTCAAATCCATGCTAATTGCAGAATAAGAAGAATTTACTTTACTGATCAGTTACTTTCTAGTAAAAGTATTCCTGCTGAATATCGTGCATTTAATAATGCTAATGAAGATAATATGGATGAACAATATCAAATGCAACAACAATATCAAATGCAACAACAAATGCAAGGACAAGGTGAAGAAATGATGCAAGGACAAGGAGAAGATATGATGATGCAAGGACAAGGTGAAGAAATGATGCAAGGACAAGGAGAAGAAATGGAAATGCAACATGAAGAAAGACATGAAGAAGTTATTGGAGGAGTTGACAAAGCCGATGATGAAGAAGAAAATGTACTTATGGAAGGAGGAGGTGTTATGATTGATGAAGAAAATGCTGAAGAGTAAAATTTTGAAATTTAGTTTTTTTTTGATTCAAAATTTTAAATTTAAAACAAAATATTTTTTTTATTATTTTTAGATTGTTTTTTTAATGAAATAATATTAATTTTTTAGATATTCAAAAGATATTACATGAACATCTGGTTTTCGATTTTTCACTTTGTGATTTGCTAATTACTCCTTTTAAATTTCCATATTTCATTAAATGGGATTTATTACATAATTTACATTCTAAATAAATATAATCATCTTTGTTTTTATTAAAATTATATTGTTTTGCTTCTATTTCAGCACATTTTTTGCAACTTATATGATTTTGATCTTCTATTTTAATTTTTCCTTCTCCAGGTTCATTTTTAATTTTAATAATACAATATTCATCTTTAAGTTCTTTTTTGCAAAAAAGACAATATTGTTTCCAAAAATGACTTAATCTCCTATAAGCTTCTTCTTTATATTTTTTTGTTTCAGCTTCATTAAATCTTTTATCAATTGCTTTTTGAATAACTATTTCTTTACCACAATTACATTTACTTGGTTCATATGTCATCATAAATTTTTTTTCAGCATGAATTATTATATTTTCAATACATCTATAACAATATTTACAACCACAATCCATTATAATATAATTATTATTTTGGAATATTATTCCACATGTTAAACAAGAATTATTTACCATTTGAGAATTTATTGTTTCTGTATTTCCATATAAAAAACTAAATTCTGGTTGAGATAAAATTAAATTGTTTGTATCTGATTCTAGAGTTAAATTTATAGATCTTGTATAAAATTCTATATTTTCAAATCCATTTTTTATTAAATTTCCTAATCTATTTGATATTACTTTATCAGTATTTATTTTCAAACAACTTTGACATATTGGAAAATCAGGACATATTTTATCTAAAGATATTTCATTTGCTTCTTTTCCACATTCTTTACATTTTTTCATAAGAGAAATGATTTTAATTGAATCATCATCTATTTTATTACTAATATTTCTTTCTTTTATTCCTGGATTAATTGTTCCTGAATTATTAGTATTAAAAATATCTTTATCATTAATAAAATAAAACAATAAATGTAAATTATTATGAAAATAATCATGTGTATAAAATATTGAATAACTTCTTTTTATATAAAGTAAATCAATTGTAATTTCATTTTCAAAAATTATATTTTCATGAATTAATTGTTTATTTCCATAAGATTCATTAACATATAACATTAAATTTACTTTTAAAGCTAAAGGAGTTATTAAATAAATAAATAAATCTGGTTCAGATTGCATTATTAAAATTTTTTCATTAATATAATCAGTACATTTAAATATATTATTTTCATAAAAAATATTTGAAATTATGTTTTTAGAAATTAACTCATCGAATTGAAATAAAGTCTCATTTTCTTGAATAAAACTTGCTAATTTCATTTTCATATATTTTACCATTGTATTACAAAAATTATTATTTGAACAAAAACTTTTATTTAAAAAATTTATTGAACTTTTAATATCACAATTTTCAATATAAGTTATAATAATATCTAAAATAATAACAGCTTCATTTTTTTCAATTTTAATAAAAATAGATTCATCTATTTGATTAAATATTTCAAAAAGGATAATACTTAACTCGAATATTTTTTTATTTATAATATATTTTTCTAATAAACTAAACATAAAACATTTATAAAATGAATCACCATCATTTTTTCCTTTTCTAAAGCAATCAATTTTTTCCGAAAAATCTCCCATTGAATATAATTTAAAACAAGGAGAAATATTATATAAATAAGTTTCAGTATATTCATCATGATTATAATTATCATTTATTTTTTTTGTTATTATTTCATTCTCCATTGATGAATTTGAATTTTTTATATTTTGAATTATTATTTTCACTTCTTTTAATAAACTCTCTTTTTCATATTCTTTTGGTTTTTTAAAGTTTTTAATATTTTCCAATTTTGAAAAAGGAAGATTTGAATACATTATATCATTCATAAAATTCTTTTTTCTTTCTGTTAAGTTTTTAAATTTATATTCCTTATTTAATAAATAATTAAGTGGTTTATCATATGATAATAACTGTTTAATCTGTATTTCTTTCTTTTGTTTAAATTTTCTTATAGTAATATTATTATCAATATACTTATTGTCAGTTGAAAAACTACTTTTACCCTTACCATTATTTATTTCATCATTATTCTCGGAGATAATATATTTATTTTTTGGAAATTCATTTGGGTCTGTTGTTTCTCCTTCATTTTGATTAGGATTTGTATCTAAATTTCCATTTTCTTCTTTAATTGAATACATATTATTTGTTATATCTATAGTTGATTTGAGCTCTTTTTGTGTTTTTATTCTATCATCAGCCAATGGATCTATTATTGATGAATCATTTAATATTTTTTGTTTTACAAATTTAATTTCAATAGGATTATGAATTTTTTTATTAGCTGTATTTTGATTGTCAACATCATTTTCTTTTTGTTTTTCTCTTGATGGTTCATAAAAACCAGGAGTTTCATATTGAAAATTATTTGGATTAATTTTTTTATCTCCATCATCATTTTCATTATCACTTGACAATAGATTAAAACTTGAACGACGGAATTTATCTTGATTTATATCACCAAAATTATTTTCTTCATTTCCATCCATTTTTGACATTTTTTTCTTTTGATTTTTAATTTAAAAAAAAAACTCAAAAATTTTTATTTATGTAAATAATATAAAAAATTATATAAAATCAATGAAAAATTCAAAAAAAAAAGATAGATTAATAAAACTTCCGAATATAGAAAATCCAAAAAAATCATTTTTAAAAAATATTTCAAAATATATATTAAAAAAAAACGATAAAACTCAAAATATTATAAAAGATATAACATCAAATAATAATAGTACCACATTAAACTTTCGTCCACAAACTTCATATTCAAAAAATAATATATTAAAAAACTCAACTCAAACAACAGAAAATGAATATAATAATACTACTCATCAAAATTTTCGTACTCCAACAGCAAAAATAAGAAATTATAGATCAATATTTATAAAACCACCAAGATTATTTTCTCCTATAAAAAGAGAAAAATATTCTTATAAAGGAAAATTATTACCTCCAATTCCAAAAAATTTATTAGATAGATTAAATTTATTAAGAACAATATTTACTTCAATTAATTTTTTAAATTTTATTCATCATGCTCCTTCAAAACAATTAAATAATATAGAAACAATTTCTAAATATTTATTTCAATATAATAATAATTATGTTGATTTAACTCATTATGCTTCTATTTTTTATTATGTTTGTACTCAAATGAATTATGATTATAAAGAAATAAATAAAGATCAAAAAGATTATGAAATAATATTTAAAAGTGGTTTATGTAATAATAATCAATTTTGTAAAATATTTGAATATATGTGTAAAGTAAATAATTTAAAATTTAAACATATAAAAGGATATTGTAAATTATTAGATAAACCATTTAAAAAAGACACAAATGTATTACAAATAAATCATTATTGGGTTGCAATATTTATTCAAGGTGAATGGTATTTTTGTGATCCTTTATTTGGAAGTGGTGGAATTGATAAAAATGAAGAATTAAAAGAAAAGAATTTTAATCCTTATTTTTTTATCACTCAACCTGAATTTTTAATTGAAACACATAGACCGATTGATGATGATTGGCAATTTTTACCTAAAATTATCACTACTAAACAATTTATTAATAAGAGATTTATTAATTTACATCAATTTTATAAAAATGTTTATGAATATGAAATTGAATTATTAACTCATACTTTTCCTATTATTCATTGTAATATGAATTTAGTTATAAAATTAAAATTAAAAAATATGCTAATTCAATGTTCTTTATTTCAAGGAAATTTAAAGACAAAAATTTCAGAAGTTAAATTTAATTATAACAATAAGAAAAATATTTATTCTTTAGAACCTACTTTTCCAAAAAAAGGAGAATATTATATATGTATATCATTTCATCTTTATGGATCAAATAATATAGAATATAAACCTTTAATAAATTATAAAGTAATAGTAGATGATTCTCAAGAAAAATATTTAGAACAATTAAAAAAAGAAAGAAGATTAAAAAAAAAAAAAAAAAAATTTTTAGAAGAATTGAAATTAAATAGACCAAAAAGTGTAAGAATACCTTCAATGGGTCTTATATTAGAAAAAGAAGAAGCTTTTAAAAAAATTAAAAGTAAAATTTGTTTAGATAATTATTCTGCTCATTTAATTGAACCAAAAAATGGAAGTTCAAGTGTTAAAATTGGAGTTGAAACTAAATTTAAAATTAAATTAGATGATAATTCTATTGGTTGTTGTATATTAGATGGATATGATTTTATATATTTAAAAAAAAAAGATGAACATATTTGGGAAGGCAATGTTATTATTAAAAATGAAAATTTTACTATTTGCTCTTTAAAACCTAATAATGTTTTAACTGAAGTTTTTAAAATGAATGCTCATTATGCAACTAGTAAGTTATTAAGAATGAGTAATAATTTTAAAGGGAGAAGTAAAGATAAATTTTAATATTTTTTTTTGTATTAATATTATATTCTTTTTCTAAATTTTAATATAATATTAAAATTAAATTTTGAATGAAATTTAAAATAAATTTAATAAAATGGATATAAACAATAAATCATTATCAAATAAATCAAATGATAATTATATTCATATAATAAGAATTCCTTCATTAGAAGGGTCATATACTTTCGCTCGTAATAGATATGAGCCAGAAATATTAAATGAATATATTTTAAAAAATGATTTTGATAAAATAATAAACAAAGCAAGTCGTTTATATGGAGATTCAATATTAAAAAAAAGAGCAAATGATACATTTTACATAAAAAAAAGTTCAAATAAATTAACAATAATAAGTTTAATTTGTATATTTTTTTATGTGTTATTTTTTTATTTAACCCAAATAGGAAAAGGAGGTTTACCAATGTTTATATTTTCAGCAATATTTTGTATTGCAGGATTACTAATAAATTTATATCAAACATATTCAAGTTATTTTGTAAGAGAAAATAGACAATATATGACAGTTGAAGAAATTATAACAGAAGATTTAACTAAATATTTAGAAAATGTAAATAATAATTTACCTTTACAAAATACGAATGGAAGTACTTTAACTTTTTCTTATAATTCTGATGATAGAAGTATTGAATGTAAAATATATAAAAATAGAAATGGTAATGAATCTGAACAAGAAGATATTAGAAATATTTTTAGTAGTCAAAGTTCTAATACTGAATCTAATATAAATAGTGAAGAAAATTATCAAAAAAAAAATAAAAAAAATAATTCTGTTTCTGATAGAAGTAATACAGAAAGTAATAATGAATCAATATCAAGTAGTGTTTTATCAAATAAAAAAAAACAATAAATCTAAGTTTAAATATAAATATTTAATTAAATACATAATTTTAATAAAAATCATATTTATGTAAATTCATTATTTTTTTTTTCCCTCCAATTAAAATTTTTTTTTCTTTATTAATTAATTGTGTTTTCCTTGAAAAATCAGAAGAAAAAACTCCATTATATTTATATTTACAATTTCTAACAATATGTTTCGCAGAATAAATTCTTTTTTTATATATATTATTCTGATTTAATGATTTAGCTCTTTCCATTTCTTCTTTAAATTTTTTATGTTTTTCTTCATCTAAATAATGCATTTTTTGAATTGTTAATATTGGAAACATATAATCCATTACTCCCTTAACAAATAATACTTTATTTTTTAATATTCCTGCATTATTTCCAGAAAATAAATTTTTTTTTTTTTTCAACATTTTTTTTATCATAATCAAAATACATATCTTCTATATTTTTTTTTACTATTTCTATAAATTTCTTATTTCCTTGTTTTTGCTCATCTAAATTCATAAACAATCTTAATCTTTTATTAAATTGTAATGTTAATGTTTCTATTGTTTTTTTCTCTGTTTTAGCAATTTTTTTCTTTTTTGATGTTTTTTTTTCTGGAGTTTTTAAATTTAATTTATTAAAAAAATTTTTAGTTGTTCTTTGTGATAAAATTGGTGAAAAAGAAGATAAATTTGTAGTTGTTTTAAAATAAATAGATTCTGAAATTGGGTAATTAAATGTTGATGCTGTAAATTTATTATCTGAATTTGTATTTATATTTTCTAATGAATAAAGTGATGATTTAAGATTTCTTAATCTAATTGCTGATTTTTTATTTTCAAAAAATATTGAAGTTTTTTGACAAGAATCAGGAGAGTTTAAACTGTCTAAAAATAATTTCTTCATTTTTTTTAAGTGAAAAATAATAATTTAGTCAATGTTATTTATTAAGAAATAAAATAAAAAAAATTAAATATCAATTATAATAGTTAATAATATATTAATAGTTTAATATTACAATTATTTATTATTCATATTATTATTCTCATTTTTTTCATCCTTATTATCATACATAAAATCTTCTATTTTTGGATTATTATAAAAAGAATAATCATTAAGATTTTTAACTTCTTTTTTAATTAAAAATTCAGAATAATTATCAGTTTTTTTATAAGGAAGAAAATATATTTTATTATCTCTTTTTTCAATTTTTTCTCTTAATTTAATTAATTTATTTTTTTCTTCTTCTCTTTGTTTCTTAGTGTTTTCTGTTTTTCTATGTCTATCAATGTTATTAATGATTCTTTTAATTTCATAAAATCTAATTTTATCTTTAAAATAAATATCCATAATATTAGTTAAATAGTCAATAACTATTTCTATTTGTGATAATTTATATAAAATTTCTTCTTCTTTAGTTTTTATTTTTCTTATTACTATAAATTCAGGAATAATTGCTTCATTAATTACTTTTGAACAGGTATTATATATTTTTAAAATATTCTCATATAAATTTAAATTAAATGATGATTTTTTGTATTTGTCAAAAATATTTTTTTTTGTTATTTTCTTTTTATTATTTTCATTTTGATTTTTTTTATTATTTTTTAGCATAATAAATTCTTTAAATAATATATCATATTTACTTTTTGAATATTTAAATCAAATTCTTTTTCTTTCAAAATTTTTAATTCAGATAAAATTTCTTTTTCTTTTTCTTTTTCAATTTCTTCTTTTTCTTTTTTAAGTTGAAAAATAGAATTTTTTAGATCATTATAATATTCAATAAATTTAATATTTTTATTTTCATATTTTTTAATAGTATCAATTAATTCATCAGGATTTGAAAAACATAATTGATATTTATAATTTCTTATTCTTTGTGCTTCTTTAAAAGAAATATTTTTATAAATATTAATATTAATTTCATTTTTTTGAGTGTTAGATTTATTTTCATAAAAAGAACCTGCTGTATTTTTTCTTATTGTTCTTCTTATTGAATTTTTCCTTATTTGTTTTGTTCTTTCGTAAATTTTTATATTTTCATCTTCTTTAAAATTATATGGATTATCAAATATTTTTTTTATATTTTCTTCTGTTTCTTCTATTATATATTTATAATAAATTGGTAATATTAATTTTTTTTCTTTTAATGATATTTGAAAAAAAATCCATCTTATTATCATATTTTTTTCGTGTTCGACTTTTAATATTTTTGTTTCTATAATTGATATTTCATTCTTAAGTTTTAATATTTCTTCTTCTAAATTAGTATTTAATGTTTTTTCTATTTCTTTTTGAATTTCTAATTCTTTTATATAATCATTAAATTTAATAAGAAATTGATTATTAAATAAAGTATTTGCTTTTTCAATTGAATTAGATAAATTTTCAATTCCTTCTATTTTATTTCTATATTTTTCTTTTATACGAATTGCTCTTTCTTTTTTTATTCCAATAGTATAATTCATTAAAAGTATATCTCTTGTTTTATTAATATAATTAAGAATACATTCTTTTTTTAATCTTATTTGTTTTTTTTTCTTATCTATTAAATCTTCTTTAATTAACTGACTATTAATTATATCTTCATTATTATTATCTTCATCTTTATTTAAATAATTCAAATTATATTTTGTAAAATTATTCCTTTCAGAAAAAGTATTTAAATGAAAAGTATTTGATAAATTCATTTTATTTCTTAATGAATTTAAATTTCTTGAAATTTTTTTTTTTGATTTATTCTTTTTAATTGAAGTATTAAATGTACTTTGAGTTGTAATAAAAGGAAATTCTTTAAATGTTTTTGTGTAATTTGTAGTGTTCATTGTTGTTAGTGTGTTTAAATGTTCTGAATTTAATCTTTCTTTTTCTCTTTTATTAAATAATGTTATGTTTAAAAATTTCGATTTATTTATTCTTTTCCCTTTAGGTGTTGAATATCTTTTCATGATAATTACTTTTTATTTATAAAATTCAAAATTAATTATAATAATTTTTAATGATGCATTTCATTGGATTTTTTTTCTTTTATAAATAAAATGAAATTAAATAAATTTAATGTATAAAAACCAAAAAAAAAAAAATTAAATTTTTTTTAATTAACAAATAACAAACCAACAAAAAAAAAAAAGAATAAAAATAAATAAAAAAATAAAATCACAAATTTAAAGTAAACAAAATATAACAAAAATTAAAAAAAAAAAAATAAAAAAAAAATAATCTCTTAAATTTAACATAAAATAAAAAATGGAAAAACCAATAAAAATAGAAAAAATAGATTTAAATGAAATATTAAAAGATTATCAAGTAAAAGACATAAACACATTTCAAAATTATTTAATAGGAATATGGGGAGATTTAGCACGTCGTTCATCAGAGCCATCAAAAGGAATAGAAAAATTAACATTTAGTCATTATTATGAATTACCAGGAATAATATGTGAAAGATTATTTTCAGTTTTTGATAGAAATCAAAATAATTTTTTAGATCCTGCTGAATTTATTGGAGGAATGAAAATTTTATTCACACAAGATTTTTCTTCTCTTTACAAATTTATTTTCAAATTCTATGATTTTGATCATGATGGTTTAATTTCAAGAGAAGATGTTAGAGTTGTTTTATCTTACGTTCCTTTAAATAAAAAATTTTCTTCTCATAAATTAAAATTTGAACAAGATGAATATTTAGATCGAGTTGAATCACAAGATGAATTATTTCATATTTTAAATATTGCTTTCAAAGATAAAAATATAATGAATTTTAATGAATATATTAATGTCATTGAAAATGTAAATAGTGATATATTTATCTTTATTTTAATGTTTTTAATGGAAAAAAAACCTTTTACTAATAAATCTATTGAATTATTTGTTAAGGAAAAAAAAAATTATGAAGAAAATGAAATTAGTAAAACTCCTCAAATTTATCCTCATAATATTGCATCTCCTTCTTTAACAAGTAAATTTATTTCTCCTAATTTAAAGAAAAGAACTTTAAATATAGTAAATAAAACAATATTAAGTTTATATTCAGGAAAAAATTCAATGTTTAATTCAGATTTTAATAGAAATGAAAATGAATCAAAATTAATTTTTAATTCAAACAATGATAATAATAAAATATTAGAAAAAGAAAATAAAAAACCTCATAGAAGATTAAGACAAAAATTAGATATGTTAGAAGATAAAACTCCTAAAATTTCTGCTTTTACTTTTAGTAAACATGAAGAATATAATGAAGAGAATGTTGATATTATAAATGATTCTGATGAAAGTGAAGATGATGAAATTACTTCTCCTTTAATTACTCATGAAGGATTTATTTATAAAATTTCTCATTCTAAAAAATTAAAAAAAGTCTATTTTAAATTAATTGGAAAAGATTTCTTCTATTATAAAGGAAAAGATGATAAAAATCATAAAGGAATGCATAATTTAAGTGGAATTTATATTAAAAAAGGAGATAAAGTAAATATAGAAGGAAAAATATTTTTTTCTTTTTCAATATTATATCCTCAGAAAGAAAGAACATATTATGTAGAAGATGAAAATGAATTTAATGAATGGATGAATAAATTAAATTTAGCTATAAACTACAAAAGTTTGTTAGATCAATATAATATAAAAGAAAAGATAGGAAAGGGTAAATTTGGTTTAGTAAAATATGGTATTCACAAGGAAACAAATCGTCCAGTTGCAATAAAAATAATGGCAAAGAAAAATATGAAAAAGCAAGATTTAGAATTGGCAAAAACAGAAATAGACATATTAAAAATATGTCAACATCCCAATATAGTAAAATTATATGATATATTTGATAATTCAGATTACATATATATAGTAATGGAATATTGTAGTGGAGGTGATCTATTTTCATATATAGAAAAAAGGAATTATAAATTAAATGAATCAAAAGCAGCAGAAATAATACATAAATTATCAATGGCAGTATATTATCTTCATTCATATGGTATTATACATAGAGATTTAAAACCAGAAAATATATTAATGACAGATGAAAGTGAAAATGCAGATATAAGGTTATTAGATTTTGGATTAAGTAAAATAATTGGACCAAATGAAAAGTGTTTAGAACCTTTTGGAACATTAAGCTTCGTAGCACCAGAAGTTTTAAAGGGAAAACCATATGATAAATCAGTAGATTTATGGTCAATTGGAATTATTGCATATTTATTATTATGTGGTTTCCTCCCTTTTGATGATGAACATTCTGAAAGAGAAATTGCCAGACAAACTATTCAAGATCCTGTTCCTTTTCCTAATCATATTTGGAATCAATTAAGTTTAGAAAGTAAAGATTTTATCAATGGATTATTACAAAAAAAACCTGAAGATAGAATGAGTATTACTCAAGTTTTAGAAAGTAAATGGATTACTAAATTTTGTAAAACTAGTGAAATGAGAATGAATCAAGAAAAGAAAAGAGGAAGTTTATTTCAATTATATTCTAGTGATCAACATAATTAAAATTTTCGTTAGAAAAAATATTTTGTATTTTATTAATTAAGATTTGATTATTTTTAAAAATAGTTTTTTATTTTTTATTTTATGAATATAATTTATTTGTTTAAATATATGTGTTAGGATATTATTATATTTGTTTTAAATTTATTTTAGATTTTTATAAAATAGACAATATATATATATTTATCCTTTTAATTTTTATTTTAATTAAATTATTTAATTAAAAATATTTAATTATATTTTTATTTAATGGGATTCAAATTAAAATTCAAGACACAAATTATTCTTTGTATAATTGATATTCTGATATTAGTTTTCCAAATAATATTAATTGGATTAATTATTTATTTATCTATTATTGATGATAATTTTAAATTTAAAAATGTTATTGGTATAATTGTTTTTACTTTCTCTTTAATTATTTTTTTAATTGCATTTTTAAAAAATATTAAAAATGAATATAGAAGATATTATAGTATTTCATCAATATTAAAATTTTTTTCTTATTCTTTTTTTGTCGTTGCATATATATTAATTAAACAAAATTATAATACACTGAATCTTGGTAATATAATTAAAAAAGTTTATTATTTTACAGGATTAATTGGAATTATATTGATTATAATTAGTATTTATTATGAATTTTTAATATCAACACCTGAAGAAGAAGTTGAATAATTTAATATATTATAAAATGAAATAAATACTATAAATAAATTATTTTTAGTAAATATGAATATAAAATAATTTAAATTTTAAATATTAAATTTTTTTTCAGAGTAAAAAAATTTATTTGAATTTGAATAAAAATAATCATAATGGATCATAGTATTTATAATAAAAGATATCAATTATTAAAAAGAAAAATGAGTGAATCAGCTAAAGGATTTTGGAGAGTTAAATCATTATGTATTTTAAATAGGAGTTTAAATAAAAAATATAATCCAAAAGAGGCTTTAATGAAAAAAGAAATTGAAAGAAGTGTTCCAAAATTACCAACTTTTATACAAATTAAACCTATTCAAATTATATATAAAAAGAAAAATGAAGGAAATCAAACTTTAATAAAACAATTATTTTTAACAAGTCAAAATAAAAATAAGACTCAAAAAGTAGATGAAAAAATGTTAACAACATATTATGAATTATTTGGAAAATTCCCTTATGAACCTTTTCTTTATAATGAATATTTTTTAAAAGTATTTCCTTATTATAAAAAAAATCATAGAACTTTTAGTGAATGTGTTCAAGATAGTAGGAGTCTTAGTGTATGGTTAAGAAAAAAATTATTAACTAAATCTATTTCCCAAAAAAATTTTGAGCAAGAAAATAAATATAATTTAAAAAAAACAAAATATCAAAATATTATTTATAAAAATAATAAAAAATCAATCACAATATTTGGTAATTGTTTAAGAAAAATAAAATCAATTAAAAATGTAAGTCCAGATAATTTAAATTTAAATTATTCAACTTCAGATAATAATATTATAAATAAAAAATATAATGAATCATCATATTCTTATATAAATTAATATTGATTAGTAATTTTGTAATATATTTTATTTTTGAAAATAGATTTTTTTTCATCAAAAATTTCAAAAGAATTTAAATTTTAGTATTAGTATTTTTTCTAAATATCAATAATATAATTAATAAAATTAAATTATATATTTAAAAAAAATCAAAAATGGGTAATTCATGTAATACAAATTTTAGAAATAACATTGATAATTTTGATAATGATAATCCAATATCAATGTCTTTTAATCAATCAATAGAAAAAATAACATTTAAAAATATTAGAAAAAATAATTATTTAAATTCAGAAATACCTTTTAATTATGACTCAGTATTAAAATTTTTAAATAATAATAATATATCAAATTTATATAATGAAAATTCAAACATTGAAAATTTCAAATCTATTAAAAAATTTAATACTGAATTTAAATATTTAAAATATATAAACTTTGAAGAAAAAGGAGAAAAATTATGTATGATAAAGGAATTAAATTTTACTGAAGAAACAAAAAAATATTTTGAACAATTAAATTTAATAATTGAATTAAAATTAAATTTTCTTTTAAAATGTCAAGGATATATTCCTTTAGATAATAAAATTTTATTAATATATCCTTTTATATCTAATAATCTTTCAAGTTTAATTAAAAAAGATGTTTTAGATTTTTCAAATAAATTAATAATTACTGAAAATTTACTATTTTGTTTAAAAATTTGTCATGAGAATAATTTAACCTTTCAATATGTAAATATAGATACAATATTTTTTGTTGGGAAAAATTTGAAGATGAAAATATTAGGATTAGAAAGATTTTTTGATGAAAATAAAGAAGAACAAAGTAAAATTGATATAACAATTATTGGAAAAATATTACTTCAAATTTTTTCTGGAAATTCTGAAAATAATAATATAAATAATTTAGATTTAATTGATAATTTATATATTAAAGCTTTTATTATTGGTTTAATAAGAGAAGTTTTAAATGAATTACCTAATGAAGATAATATAATAGAAATATTTAATCTAATTAAAAATAATATAAATCATAATAAAGATATTACTTAATATAAAAATATTTATACAATTTAATATATAATTATAAATTTAAAAATTATTTGCCAATATTATGTTTTTTATTAATATTTTAAAAAAATGAAAAAATTTTTTTTGTCCCAAATAAAAAGTCCTGAAATGTATAGAAAAAAAAAAAATTTTTATTGATAATCAACCAATAAGATATAGAAATATAAAAAGATCAATAAACTCAATTGATTCAATTCAACAAACTAATTCAAATACTGAATTAAAATATACAGCATCAACTTTTAATTATCCAATAACAGATTCGACTTATTTTAAAACAACATCAAATTTTTCATTTTCCCCAATTTTATCAACAAGAACAACAAAAATAAACTTTTTTGATAGTAAATCACCAAAATCAGTTAAAACAAAATCAAA
>JAEEGI010010619.1_pt1 | contig 19995 bp, 17 predicted proteins | sample 8958751 | NCBI WGS metagenome assembly JAEEGI01 (sample SAMN16246545, study PRJNA631951) | gut metagenome | biome: gut microbiome; feature: rumen; material: KS-attached | host: Bos | place: Iran: Karaj | collected 2018-10 | reverse complement strand
AAGAATGAAAAAAGCATTACTACTGATAGCAATAGTGGGATTATTAATCCTGCCATCATGCAACACCGCTCCTAGCAAGGTTGAGAACGCTGCTACCGAACAGTCGGGCGAGTTCACTCCATCGGGTGATCTTCAGAAGGACGTGCAGGCCATCGCCGATATGAGCATCCAGTCGTCACAACGCATGCTCAATGGCGAGGGGAATGTACTTGAAGATCAGGCTCAGGTCGATAAAATGATTCAGGCTGCTAACGAGTACTATACCCAGCAAGGCCGCGGCGAGGAGTTCCAACAGGCGCTCAACGCCGCCACTGAGGCCAATGTTGACAGCCTGGGAGTCTTGATGGGCAAGGGACAAAGATAAGACCGAAATTATAAATTATAAATTACATATTAGACTAATGAACATCCTCGAGTTGAGCGAACAAGAGATAGTGAGAAGAAACAGTCTGAACACGATGCGCGAGATGGGTATTGATCCCTATCCCGCTGCTGAGTTCCCTGTTGATGCCTATAGCGATGACATCCGTGCGCAGTTTAGCGATGATGCTGAGCCGCGCCCAGTGCGTATAGCTGGCCGCATCATGAGCCGACGCATCATGGGCAAGGCTTCGTTTATGGAACTGAAAGACTCCAAGGGCCGCATTCAGGTCTACATCAGCCGTGATGACCTTTGCCCTGGTGAGAACAAGGATCTGTACAACGTCGTGTTCAAGCGCCTCCTCGATATGGGCGACTTTGTGGGTGTGACGGGTTATGTTTTCCGTACCCAAACAGGCGAGATTAGTGTGCACGCCCAGACTCTGACTGTTTTGAGCAAGTCGTTGCGTCCCCTGCCTGTTGTTAAAGTGAAGGATGGCGTGACCTACGATGCGTTTGATGACCCTGAGTTGCGTTATCGCCAACGCTATGTCGACCTGGTGGTCAACGAGGGAGTGAAGGATACGTTCCTCAAGCGTGCGCTGGTGGTGAAAACAATGCGCCAAGTGCTAGACGATGCAGGCTACACCGAGGTCGAGACCCCGACGTTGCAAAGCATTGCTGGCGGTGCAACGGCTCGCCCATTCATCACTCACTTCAATGCGCTGAACATGGACATGTATATGCGCATTGCCACCGAGCTTTATCTCAAGCGATTGATTGTTGGTGGATTTGAGGGTGTCTACGAGATAGGCAAGAACTTCCGCAACGAAGGCATGGATCGCACACACAACCCCGAGTTTACCTGCATGGAGCTGTATGTGCAGTATAAGGACTACAATTGGATGATGTCGTTCACCGAGCACCTGCTCGAGACTATCTGCATCGCCGTTAACGGCAAGCCCGAAGCCGAGTTCGACGGTCACCTCATCAGCTACAAGGCTCCCTACCGTCGTCTGCCCATCCTCGAGGCCATACAGGAGCAGACAGGCTATGACCTGACAGGTATGGATGAGGCGCAGATTCGCGAGGTGTGCCATAAGCTGAATATGGAAATTGATGACACGATGGGCAAGGGCAAGCTCATCGATGAGATTTTCGGGGAGTTCTGCGAGGGGCATTATATTCAACCCACGTTTATCATCGACTATCCCGTTGAGATGTCTCCATTGACCAAGATGCATCGCAGCAAACCAGGCCTGACCGAGCGCTTCGAGCTGATGGTCAACGGCAAGGAAGTGGCCAACGCTTACAGTGAACTCAATGACCCGCTGGACCAGGAAGAACGCTTCAAGGAGCAGATGCGTCTGGCCGATAAGGGCGATGACGAGGCTATGATCATTGATTATGACTTCCTGCGTGCGCTGCAATATGGCATGCCGCCCACCAGCGGTATTGGCATCGGAATCGACCGCCTGACCATGTTCATGACAGGCAAGACTACCATCCAGGATGTGATCCTGTTCCCGCAGATGCGTCCCGAAAAGGTTGCTCGCCGTGACAAGGAGGAGGTTTTCACCGCTCTGGGCATCCCCGCCGAGTGGGTAGCGCCCATTCAGAAGGCTGGTGTGCTCACCGTACAAGCACTAGGAGCGCTGGAGCGCCCAGGCAAGCTTTTCCAGGATCTGCTTGACATTAATAAGAAGTATAAGCTGGGCTACAAGGCACCCACGGCAGATGAAGTGAAGCAGTGGGTTGAGAAGGCCAAAGAAGCCACAGCTGGAAATCCCGAAGAATAATCTCTCAACAAGATATTAGAATGAAAAAGTTAATAGTCTTTTTGGCATTGTTGCTGCCAGTGTTACAGGAGCACGCTTTGGCTCAGGAGTTAGAGGGTACTTGGTCCTTCCACCCGAGTTACTTGATGAGTACGGCAAATAACCTGATTGACACTGAGCATTATGTGTACGCGTTGACCAATGGTGCCCTAGTTCGTTGGGACAAAGTTAATGAGCAAATCATGGCTTTGTCATCGACTAACGGACTGAGCGATGTCAAGGTTAAGAACATTTATTATAACTATGACAAACGCTATCTCATGGTCACCTATGCCAATAGCAACATCGATTTGTTGTATGAGGATGGGCGCATAGTCAATGTGAGCGCCTTGCATGATGTGGTGATGAACGTGTCACGTGCCATCAATGACGTGACGTTCACCGATGGAAAGGCCTTGATTGCGACTGACTTTGGACTGGTTGTATTGAATGATTCGACCCTGCAAGTAAGCGAGTTCCGCCACTATGGCAAGGCATTAACCTCGGTGGCACAGGTGGGCGAGTATATGGTTATTGCCTACGGTGGTGACTTGTATGCTTCTTCATCTCGTCGCGAGGTGTTGAGCGATTTCTTGGCCGTTGGTGTCTCTCAGGCCGCGGCACAGCTCTATCCAGCCAATGACACCACATTTTTCCTGATGGGAACTGGTGCTCTGAAGCGGTGTGTGATATCTCCTGACGGACGATGCAGTGTTAATACAATCTTTGCGGCAACGCCCAACAACATTCAGCAGACAGTGGGCGGTTGGCTTGCCAATTTCCGGACTAGTTCATGTTACTACACCATCAAGAATGATTCAGCCTTTACGGCGACCAAAGTGTCGGGAAACAGCACTTCGCTTTACTCTTGTGCTCCCGATGCTAATGGGACGGTTTGGCAGATTGATGGCAATGGCATTCACGACAAGGAAAGCACTGTTTATCACAAACCCGAAGGGATTTATTTGCGCAGTGCAGGAGTAACTTTGTTCCATAACCTTTACAACACTTGGGACAATAAGTTTTATATTACTACTGCCGACCAGAATGCGCTGATTACAAGCAACTTTACTCATGTAAAGCATATAATGAACTATGATGGGAGTGCTTGGGTCGATGCTACACCTACGGCAATAAAGAGTACTTCGAAACTTGCCAAGATTACCTTTATCCCTGGACATCCGGGCAGTTACTTTGCCACCGACCGTACCAATACCTTCTATCGGGTAATCAATGGCGTGGTTAAAGGCACATTTAAGAATGGTAGCACAACTACTCCGCTTCAGTATGGTTCAATGAACAACTCGTTGGAGCCTGGACTTTTGGTCGACCCGCAAGGCAATCTGTGGATGATGTCTTCAGCAGGCAATAATGTATTGGCGATGTTGCCGAGCGACAAGGTGCTTGCCGACACAGTGCGTTATAGCGACTGGATAATATTTGATGTTTCAAAATTTAATTTATCTTACCCACAGCGACAACAATTTGTTGCAACAAGAGATGGCGTGAAGGTGTTCACTAATGGTTACCAGAACAGCCTTTTCAACATCTGGCGCACAAAGCCAGGAGCATCCGATGTCACCGACATTGATCTGTTGGTTACTCATGACTTCATCGACCAGAATGGAAAGGCAGTTGACATGAAGTTGCCCGATGTGTATGCCATTGCAGCTGATTCAACCGACCATGTATGGATTGGAATGCGCCCTGGTTTGTTCTATTTCAAGGCCAGTGAGGTGTTTGAGCCAAATTTCCGTGCGACTAAACCTGCTGGACGTGAGGGCGAGGAGGACCCCTACAGCATTGATGTTACGGCTATTGGTGTCGACCCTTACAATCGCAAGTGGATAGGCACAAAAGATAATGGCCTGTATGTGGTAAGTCCTGATGGGTCGCAGGTGCTGAACCACTTTGATGTGGACAATAGTGCCATGCCGTCGTCATTGGTTTATGGTGTGTCGGCCTCTGCCGAGCGTGCCATCGTTACGACCGCAAATGGTATTGTGGAATTCAACATGAGCGATATTCCTCAGGTGATTGACTACACGGCTGTAACGGCAGCACCAGCATATGTTACACCCGACTACACAGGCTTTGTGACTATCGGACAGGTGGATGTGGGCGCTTGTGTGCGTATTATCGATCGTGACGGGAATGTTGTACGGGAGTTTACAGCAACTTCAAATCAGGTGGCCTGGGACACCTGTGATGAGACAGGCGAACGCGTGCCGACTGGCGTGTATAGCATTTATGCGGGCCTCACTGCTGATCAGCTTCCTGGCACTCCTCAAGTCCGAGTCAAGATAGTGAAATGATTGACATTCATTCTGTTGAATTTTATGTCATCGCTTTTGTGGTGGCCATGGCGTTGGTGACGTTGCTCATAGGGCAACGTAGCCGCGGCGAGGCCACCACAAATATTGACCAGATGGACCTCACTCCCTCGCTGACCGAGGTGGCAGGCCAATTGGTTATTAGCAGTGAGGACATCGACCGTGTGACCATAGCCCGCACGGGATTGCCGCTGTATGAGGGCGACACGGTTATACTGGTGAGCACCATTATTGATGACAAGTGGCACATCGAGGAGAAGCGTGCCACTAAGGGTCGCGGTCCAAACGTCGAGATGGACGGCGCTGCGACAATCAACTTCCTGCGCCCAGGTCGATACCATGTGCGCTATGATAGCGAAATCACGGGGCAGTGGTGTACATTCAAGCACAGCCACCGCCCCGGCAAAGTTTCTAAGGTGGAACTAAAATACTAATCTATTTCTCCCAAGGATACAGGCCTTCGCCCTCGGCCTTGATGTAGACGGGCATGCCCACGTAGGCGTATTTTTCCTTCAGAGTAATGATGTCGGCGTCGCGCAGGCGTATGCAGCCTTCGCTAGCGCGGCCTGGCACTGAACTGGCGTTGTTGGTGCTGCCATGAATTCCGATTCCGCTGTGGCCAGGCGTGAGAAGGCGCAGGAACCAGTGGCCATAGGCCAGGATGTTGCCACGCCCGTCCTTGAAGTCATGCTTCCACGTGCTGGCGTCTTGGATGGCTGTAATCTTAAACGGCTTGCCAGCAGGTGACTCAGGGGTCTTCATGTCACCCTTTTTCTGCTTATTGCCCTTGTTCTTGCTCAGGCAGCAGGGATACTCGGCCAGTAAAGTTGAGTCCTTACTGTAGACACGCAGGTTGAGGTCTTTCTTCGAGATGACGATAAAGGAGCCATTGCCCTTGGCAGCAGTTGTTGCAGCCTTCTTGGCCGTGTTCTTCTTTGTCTTGGCCACTGCTGTGGTCTTGGCGGTTTTTTTCGCACCGCCTTTCTTTTGTTCTGTGCCGTTTGCACTGGCCACGAAGGCTGTCAATGCGCAAACCAGCATTAATGATAATATCTTCTTCATATCTTAACTTCTGAATTCCTTAACTCCTAATACAGCATATTTAGCACCTTGTTATACTGATACTGACTGTTAAAGCCCGAGCGTTGAATCAGCTGTATCTCGGACATAATCTGGTCGAGATAAGGAATGGTGGGCGTGCTGGCGTTCTTTGCACCTTTTTCGAAGGTCTTATAATATCCCAATTTCTTGAAGGCTTTTTGAAACTCTTTGTACAAGTCACTGTCGGTGCCTTGTGTTGCCCAACGGGTTTGTTCAAATTTACTCTTGTACTTCTCGAGCAGGTTTCGTATCTCAAGGCTGTACTTGCCATAGTTTTCCACCATTTCCTTGCGCTTGAGCACATCCTTGGTCTCCATGCCATCAAACTTGGTGAGGGCTTGCTCGACTTTTAGTTTGTCATATTGATTTTGCAGCACAGGCAGGATATCCATCTGGTAGATGAGGTTGTCGCGTGAGTCGACGGTTTCTTGGCGGGTCTTGTTAGCGGCTTTGATGCCTTTTTCTTGCTCTTTTCTGAGTTTTTCTAGTGCGCTGATTTGGTCTTTGACATCCTTGACGACACTGTTGAGACTGTCGAGGCGAATTTTGAGAATATCAATTTTGCCGTTGAGGATAGTGATAGAATCACGCATGTCTTGGGTAAGTTCCTCTTGCAGGTCAATCTCGTCTTCTAGCTGCGTCAATTGCTGCGATTGGGCGTTATTCTGCGTGGTGGTGCTGGTTTGCGCCAGCGCGATGGCAGGTAGCAGAACCGCAGCCATCAGGGTGATAATGATGCGTCTCATAATTCGAGTATTTATTTATTGGGTTTAGGGAATCTTACAGGAACAGTGATAGTGCTCTCGATGGGCTGGCCATGGTGAGTGGCGGGGGAGAAATTAGGCAGTTTGCGGCAAATCTTCAATGCCTTGTTATCCAAATCCTTGTTGTAGCCTTGTTTAATCACAGCATTGGTAACTTTACCTTCATTATTGATGGTAACATCAACCATGACACTAACGGGTGACTTGCTGGTGTCCCAGCCAGTCTTCTTGAAGATGTATTCGCGCAGAGCATCGTTGCCTCCTGGGAATTGCGGCATCACAACCTCGTCAGCGTCGGTGATGTCGCGCTCGGTGTAGTCTTCACCGGCGGCGATAGCAGCAGCCGAAGCCTTATACTGTTCGTTATAGTCGATTGCGCGTTGGCGTTTCTCGATGAGCTGGGTGTCGTTGGGGGCAAGGGACACGGCTTGATCATAGTCTGCAATGGCTTCGTCCAGATTGCCTTGGGCGGCCTTGATGACGGCGCGGTTCTCCCAGTAGACAGCTTGTTTAGCGTCGTCACGAATAGCTAGGTCAATGGCCTGCATAGCGGCAACCGTGTCGCCCTTGGCGATAAGCACCCTGAAACGTTCGCTTTGTGTCCAAGCCCTGAATGCGGTGTTCACGTCATCGATGAGTGTGGAAGCACGGTCTAGCGCCGTGATAGCCTCGTCCAGCTGGTCGAGGTAGCGCAAAGAGGAACCTTTGTAGGCCAGTGCGTAGCCATTGTCGGGGTTCTGCAGCAATACTTTGTCCATCCATTCGATCGCTTTTTGGTATTGCTGCTTGTCGTAGGCCATGGTGCCTTTGTCAAATTCTGTCGGGTTTTTACGGGGCACGCGAGCCGATGCTGTGCTGGCCACGAATGCGGCTAGCAGAAGCGTTATCAATACAATTTTTGTCTTCATAGTTTTCTTTATTTATGGTACATTTGGGGCAAAGATAGTGCAAATCGAGCGAAATACAAAATGAAAAACGTTTTTTTTCATTTTTATTTCCGAGATGCCGCCTATCTTCGCCGTAGGCAACGGTAGTAAATATTATCAATATACCGGTTGAAATAAAACGAAAGTGCCTTGTTTTATAGACAAAGCACTTGCATTTTTTTAAGCGTCATGTTACTTTTCGCGGAAGTAGAGGTTGATCATCGTGCCCGACAGCGGCCACTTCTCGCGAATCTTGTTCTCCAGGAAGCGCTTGTAGGGGTCGCGGATCCACTGCGGCAGGTTGCAGAAGAAGATGAACGTAGGCACCTTGGCGCCCTTGAGCATGGTGATATATTTGATTTTGACAAACTTGCCCTTGACGGCGGGTGGCGGCGTGGCGGTGATCACCTCCTGCAAGTAGTTGTTCAGTTGCGACGTGGGGATGATAATCTTCTGGTTCTTGTATACCTCAATGGCAGTCTCCAGCACACGGTAGATGCGCTGCTTGGTCAATGCCGAGCCAAAGATGATGGGGAAGTCGGTAAATGGCGCCAGTCGCTCGCGGATGGCCGCCTCCATCGTGTCGATTGAGCGTTGGGTCTTGTACTCGGCAATGTCCCACTTGTTGACCAGCACCACCAGGCCCTTGCGGTTCTTCTGGATGATAGAGAAGATATTCACATCTTGGGCCTCGATGCCGCGTGTGGCGTCGATGAGCAAGATGCATACGTCGCTGTTCTCGATGGCACGGATGGAGCGGAGCACCGAGTAGTACTCGATGTCCTCGTTCACCTTGTTCTTCTTGCGGATACCTGCCGTGTCGACCAGATAGAAGTCAAATCCAAGCTTGTTGTAACGCGAGTAGATGCTGTCACGCGTGGTGCCGGCGATGTCGGTGACGATGTTGCGCTCTTCATCCATCAACGAGTTCACCAGGCTCGATTTGCCTGCATTGGGACGGCCCACGATGGCAAAGCGGGGGATGTCGTCCTCGGGGATGTCCATCTCTTTTTCGGGCATGCGAGCCACCACCTCGTCAAGCAGGTCGCCCGTGCCGGTGCCCGTGATGGCGCTGATGCTGAATGGCTTGCCCAGACCTAGTGCGTAGAACTCGGCCTCGGCATAGATGCTCTCGTTGTTGTCATCCTTGTTGGCAACGACAATCACTGGCTTGTTGCTACGGCGCAAAATTTCGGCGACATGGTCGTCAAGGTCGGTGATGCCGTTCTTGATGTCGACGACAAACAGGATAACGTCGGCCTCCTCGATAGCCAGATGTACTTGCTTGTTGATTTCTTCCTCGAAGATGTCCTCCGAGTTCACCACCCAGCCGCCAGTGTCGACAACGCTCATCTCCATGCCGTTCCACTCCATGATGCCATACTGGCGGTCACGGGTCGTTCCGCTGGTGTCGTTGACGATGGCAGCGCGGGTCTGCGTCAGCCTATTGAACAGTGTCGACTTGCCCACATTGGGCCGTCCCACGATTGCTACTAGTCTTCCCATCTTTTGAGTTATTTGCCCCCAGTAGGGCAGTTAGTTATTTCAGGCTGCAAAGGTACTAAAAAGTTTTCAGTTCTCGGTTGTTAGTCATCAGTTTTAAGCATTTGCATCTAACTAAGAGGCTCGCTCAGGCGGCGAGGAGGTCAAGGAACTCGAAAGCGGTTTCGGTGGTCTGACCCATGTGGGTGCGCTCGATGCAGGTGCCCATGAGGGCGAAGACCAGCTCTTGAGTCGCGTTGAGCGCGAGATTGTCGCTGGTGGCCAGGCATGAGATAGCCCAGCACAGGGTAAAAAGTTTGAGAATGTAAAGACGTTCCATTGTTGTGCATTTTTGTTGGTTTCGATATTGTGCTTGTCTCATGGCACCCATGGTCGCCAGTGCGCTCCGTCACGACATGATGCCGTGCGGGCGCACCCGGCACTACGGGGCAAGTAAAGTCATCGCAGTGTCATCCAGACACGGCAATGTGGGGAACGGTTCAGCAGTAAAAAGTTAGTAAATCTTTCGGCAGGCAATCAAATCAATAGAACTTCTGGGTAATGATCTCACGCAGATATCGCAGATTAAACATTGCAGATAAGATCCTTATTATCTGCGTAATCCGCGTGAAATGAATGCGCTCGGCCTCCGCGTGGGTGGCCGTCAACTAACATGTGTGACCTGTGGTCGGGAAGACGATGGTTCCCTAATCATGCAGGCTGGTACGAAATAGGATTGTGGGTTTTCATGGCAGACTCGCTGCCTTGAAGTGAAAAACGTGTGAAAATCATGATAATACCTGATAAAGCTAAGGCTGTTCGGTCCTATCAGACATTTTCAGTATGCAAAGGAAAGCTTTTTTCTTGACATGGCAAAATTTTTGAAGCATTTTTGTCAATCTTCTTGGTTTTCCAGAACTTCTAGAAACTACTCAAACACAATAAATCGGGCTGTGTGTTCGTTTAGAAAATTAACGCATGTGCATGGTGTCGAAACTGGTGACATGGTGCATCGTGCATTGACTGAAATGACCCGACGACTCATCTACATATTGCTCATTGCCGTCATCGGAGCGATGGCGGTGGGGACGACCTCGTGCAAGAGCGCGAAGATGCGCGACGCCGACGAGGCATACGAACGCGGCGAATATGACGCTGCGGCCAACATCTACCGCAAGCTCTACAACAAGTACAAGCACAAGGATGACCGATGGCGCCGTGGCGAGATTGCCTTCATGATGGGGCAATGCTACCGCCACTTGAGCCAAGCCCAACGCGCCAGCGCGGCCTTTCAGAATGCCATCCGTTATGAGTATGAGGACTCAATGGCCATCTATTACCTGGCCGAGGCGCTGCATCACGACGGCAAGTGGAGCGAGGCCATCAAGCACTACAACGAGTTTCTTGAACTAGTTCCCGACCACTGGGAGTCGCAGTTGGGCATCCGCGGTTGCCAATTGGGGCCTAAGTGGAAGGAGGAAGGCTCACGCTACATCGTCAAGTCGGCCAAGTTGTTCAATTCGCGCCGTGCCGACTTCTGCCCGCAGTTCCTGGACAAGAGTGCCGACCAAATCTATGTCACGTCTAGCACCGAAAAGGCCACGGGAGAGACCAAGAGCGAGATTACTGGCACCAAGAAGAGCGACGTGTTTTTCAGCAAGAAGAACGAGAAGGGGCAATGGAGCCGACTGGAGCCTGCCGGTGGCGAGCTGAACACCGAGTGGGATGAGGGAATTACCTCGTTCACTCCCGATGGCTCGATGATGTACTTTGCCAAGGCCATCCGCAAGAACGCCCCCAGCAATGTCGAAATATATACCAGTTCGCGCAGTGAGGCTACATGGAGCGCTCCGCAGAAGTTTGAAATCACTGCCGATACCTTGAGCAGTTACAGCGATCCGGCAGTGAGTGCCGATGGCCAGTGGCTTTACTTCACCAGCGACATGCCAGGCGGCTTTGGCGGACTGGACTTGTGGCGCATCAACCTCAAGGACAAGCACGGCACGCTCGAGAACCTGGGTGAACAAATCAACACGCCGGGCGACGATCGTTTCCCCTACTGCCGCGATGACAGTACATTCTACTTCAGTAGCAACGGACACCCTGGCATGGGCGGATTGGACTTGTTCTGTGCCAAACTGCAGCCTTCGGGTGTGTGGTTTATCGAGAACATGGGATCGCCGATGAACTCGCCTTATGATGACTTTGGCATCACCTATGACCGAACGCAGACCGAGGCAGGCTACTTTAGCAGCAACCGTGGTGACGGCCGTGGCTACGACCATATTTTTAGCTTCGAGAAGCCCGACTTGAAGGTGTGGATCAGCGGTTATGTGCTCGACAAGGACGACGAGCCGGTGCCCAATGCCATCATACGCATCGTGGGCGATGACGGTAGCAACCAGAAGGCCGCTGGAAAGCCCGATGGCTCGTTCAGGTTTGACCTGCAGCGCGGTGTGAACTATGTGATGCTGGCTGGCGCCAAGGGCTACTTGAATAGCAAGCAGCAATTCCAGAGCGACCCCGAGGAGGCCGATGCCGAGTATAATGTAGACTTCATTCTGGCAGCGATGTTCAAGCCGCAGGTCATCGAGCAGATTTTCTACGACTACGACAAGGCGGCGTTGCGCGACGAGAGTAAGCAAGCCCTCGACGAGATGGTGCAGGTGATGAAGGACAACCCCAACATCACCATTGAGATGGCATCGCACACCGACCGCATTGGCAGTGACCACTACAATAACGGGCTGAGCGATCGACGCGCCAAGAGCGTGGTCGATTACCTGATTGCCCATGGTATAGCGCGTGACCGCCTCAAGCCCAAGGGCTATGGCAAGACCGTGCCCAAGACGGTGACAAAACACATTGCAAAACAATACCCCCAATTCAAGGAGGGTGACGTACTCAACGAGGAGTTCATCAACGGGCTCAGCGACGAGGACAAGGCGGCAGCCGACCAGATAAACCGCCGCACCGAGTTCCAGGTGCTCAATACCGACTACGACCTTTATTAAGGTATCAGGGCGCATTGCGCTCTAAACCGTAAATCTGACTTGTCCTGACTGACTATTCTGTGGGGTGGCGCATCGTTGGCGTTGCCTTGTAATTTTGCAGCGTCAACCCGACACTGCCAGCTCGCAGCACGGCCTAAACTTTAAACTCTTAACTCTAAACTTTAAAAACGCCATGACCAACACCGATTCACACCAGCCACAGGAGTTCGTCCCCGAGGTTGACCCTGCCTCGCTGCAAGGCGTCGCACTGCCGCCACCTAGCTCCGAAGCCATGCCCCTCGGCTGCTCGCCCACATTACCCGATGACCCCGCCGAAGCGATGCAACAGTTGCCTCCATCACTGTCGGCGCATATCCAGGATCTGCTGGCACAGGCCGATGCCGAGGGCTACCTGCGCGGCCGCAACGAGGTCATCGAGTCGACCCAACACTTTGATGATTCTGACGATGAGTGCCACCTAATCCAAGCTCCTATCCCCTGTTATGACCGCCACACCATCTGGGACCTTTAATAATGCACAATGTAGTCCCCCTAACCCCCTAAAGGGGGAACTCGTGTTTACTCCCCCTTTAGGGGGCTGGGGGGATCCTTAACCTTAACCTAACAATTACCATGAAAACATTTGAAACTGTGCGCCGTTGGCGCAATGCGGTGAAGTGGATGCGCCGCAACTATCGAGTCATCCTCACTGTATTGATTTTTATTTTCGTAGCCATCCTGGCTTTCGGTTTCGACCTTGAGGCTGGCGCGGTTATGGCAATGGCTCTGCCTGGTGTTGTCGTTGATGGTGCCGATGGCGGGGAGCATGTCGTCGGTGGCCCTCTTGTGACCGACCTTACCCGACAGGCTTCGCCTTCGCTGTTGCTCAACGAGATTGACCAGCAGATTGTCAAAATCCGCCCCATGGCCACTCCCCTCGACCAGATCTCACGATATGGCGGGTCAAAGCATGCAGGCTCGATGATTGTCGATTATTACTCGGTAGACACCAAGCCCACCAAGACCGAATTGCTCGAGGCCTACAGCGAGGGCGATGGCCTGTCGCCTGGCGGCAACAACCAGTTCACTCTCGTTACCGACAATGACGACATTTTTGATGTGGCCGACACCATTCTTGTGCAGGGTGTGAATGGCTATGAGGCCGATGGCGTCACTCCCAGCAGCGCCGAACTGGTTCTCTATGTAACCAAGCGTGACGCGGCAAGTGGCCTGGTGGTCATGCCAGTCAATGGAAAAACCGTCAACGGTACGCCCAATTGTCTGCCTGACATTGACGAGGGGACTCCGCTTGTTCGCATGGGTCGTGCCCACACCGAGCTGGATGTGCAAAGCGCTCAGTTCGAGGCACTTCTGTTCAAGGATGAGAATTTTTGTCAGATCTTTAAGATGCAGGTCGAACAGAGCCTGCTTCAAAAACTGAGTAACAAGGAGGTGCCCTGGACAATGAGCGACCAGGAGGAAGCTGCCATCTACGACATGCGCCTGGGCATGGAGAAGTCGTTTCTCTTCGGGTACAAGAAGAAAATGTGGGACCCCAACAAGAAAGAGCAGGTTTACTTCACGCGCGGCATCTGGAAACAGGCTGGCAAGCAATGGAACTATACGACCCCGTCATTCACCCGCGAGCAGCTGGTGGAGTTGATGCGACAGACGTTCACGGGCAACAATGGCAGCAAGCGCAAGATATTGCTGGGTGGCAGCAAGTTGATAGGCTACCTGAGCAACCTTGACTATGACCGCGTTGTCCTTTCGCGCGAGTCGGTCAGCAAGTGGGGCATCGACTTCACCCAGTTGACGAGCAAGTTTGGCACGCTCTACACTCTGTTGAGCGAGGTCTTTGACGAAGTCGGCATGAGCGAGAATGGAATTATCATCGATCCCGAATATATACAGAAGTATGTGCACATTCCGTTCACGACCGAGCAGCTCAACCTCAAGAGCAGCGGTGTACGCAATACCGATGCACTGGTCATGACCGAGGCTTCGTGCCTGGTGTTGCGCTACCCCAAGAGCCATATGCGCATCGTGCGCCGATAGTGAAAGTTGTCACTCAGCCCCTTCTCAAGCAGGGGAATACAAGAGCAGCCTGGCAGATTTTCTGCCAGGCTGCTTCGTTACTATAGCCTTGCTTGTATAAGTTGCCACATGACGATGGCGGCAGTGTTGGCGATGTTGAGCGAGTGTTTGGTGCCAAACTGCGGAATCTCGATGCAGCAGTCGCTGGCGTCGACGGCATCCTGTGCCACGCCCTTGACCTCGTTGCCTAGGATAATCGCTAGCTTTTCGTCGGGTTTGGGCTGAAACTGCTCCAAGCTGATGCTGCCGTGAACCTGTTCGACGGCGCAAATGCGGTAGCCGCGCTCACGCAGGCCGGTGATGGCATCGAGGGCGGTGGGGTGGTGGCTCCAGGGCACGGTGTCCTCGGCGCCGAGGGCGGTCTTGTGGATCTCGGGTCGGGGGGGCACGGCTGTGATGCCGCACAGGCAGATGTGCTCGATGAGAAACGCGTCGGCAGTGCGGAACACACTGCCCACATTCATCTCGCTGCGCACGTTGTCCAGCACGATGGTCACGGGCAGCTTTGCTAGGTGGCTATATTGCTCGGCATCAACGCGATGCAGTTCGAGCATAGTTTTCTTTTTCATTTTTCTTTGTTAGATCACTTCGTTGGTAGACCGTTTTACTGGTAGATCGTCCTTCGGACTGGTAGATCGCGCTTCGCGCTGGTAGACCGTCCTTCGGACTGGTAGACCGCTCTGCGCGCTGGTAGATTGTGCTGCGCGCTGGTAGAAAATCTTGCTTCCCCCTCTAAAAAATGAAGGCATGCCCTTGTGGAGGTATGCCTTCATCGTGTCGCAATCATTCAAGAGTTTTCACATTCCCATGCTACGTCTCTGCATGCGACATAGGGAAATTTAGACTAAATGATTTTTTAGTAAAAGACCCAAGAACCTTAACCCGATAACCATGGGCAGACAGGTTTCTTGCTTCTTGGCTCTTTTAGAGTTCACACGCTTTTTCGGCTGCAAATGTAAAACAAATTCCCGAATTAGCAAAATGTGAGGCAGATTACAGCCCTTCCTCCTACCCCGCCTAAAGGGTGAACAAGTGCTATATCCCTGTCCAAAGGGATTGGCATTGTTATTTGGCTAAAATATAGGTGTTTATAAAAGAGAAAGGCTGTCTCACGACAACCAGTCTCTGATTAACCTTAAAATGTAATACCATGAAAAACACATGCAAAAATAGCACAAAAGTGTTTTATAACATGGTTATTAGGCACAAAAAGCGAAAAACATTAACAATGTTTAACGCCATAGGGCTGCAATTGTAACGATTCAGCCCATTCCTTCAATACATTGTAAGGCGGCATATTCCCCTCACCCTTGCCCTTGGCTCTTGGGGCGCTGGCCGGGGACGGGAGCCTTGACGTTGAGGCGACGAGTGAAACGGACATAATCAAACTGCAGCGTGACTTTGCCATCCTCAATGGTCAGGATGTTGGTTTCACTCACCCCACCTTCCAGTCGAGGCAATGCCAGGATGCCTCGCACGCGCCCGTTCTGGTCGCAAATCTGCAAACCATTGTCGGTGAGTACCCACAGGTTGCCATTGGCATCAAAAGCCCAGTCATAGGTCACATCAGGGTTGTGCAGGTAATAGAAATCCTGCACCGATGTCGCAGCTTGATTCTTGTGGTAGATGCCTTGCATCAATATGTTGTCAGTCGGTAGGATGTCAATGACAACGATGCTGCTGTCGGGCGAAACGAGGCTGTCGCGCATGAACGGTTGGCCCAAATAGGGCTCATAGGAAATCTGCCAGTCTTCATCAGGGATGAGCAATGGGGCAAGGAAGTCGTTCTGTGTGGTGCCCGCTTGGATGGGCTGTGGCCAGTCACGCCACATCCACTCCATCACTTGTGCGAAAACCTCGGTCGACCGCTTGACGTTGTGCCCACCATCGCTCCAGTCGAAATCGCAGTCGTAACCGGCAAACTGCAACGCCGAGGCAAGCATGCGGTTGCCTTCGTACCAGTGGCCGAACAGCGGGTTCCACACATCGTTGGTGCCGTCTTGCAGGAAGATGCGCAGGGACTTCGGTTCGTGTTTGCGCACAAGGGCCTGCAGGTCGTTCCCGCCACGCATTGCCACAAAGGTACCCACACCGCTGAACACGCGCGCAAACAGGTCGGGGCGGTGCCAGGCGGCGGTGAATGCGGCGATGCCACCACTGCTCAACCCGAAGATCATGTGGTCGTTGCCGCTAGGTGAGACATGTAGCTTGCGGCCGTCGGGCGTGACAAGCGACAAGGCGCGTGGCAGCAATTCGCTCTCAAGAAACTCGGCGAACGTGGGGGTGATGTTGTCAAATTCGTTGCTGCGGTTGTAGCGGATGACTTCGCCCTGTGCATCGCGGATGACACCGGGTTGCAGGAAGATGCCGATGGTCACGGGCATCTTGCTGGCGGCGATGAGCGAGTCCATCACAGCGGGGGCGTTGCACAACACGCCGTCCAGCCCTACATAGAGGCAGGCGGGCGTCGTGCCGTCGTACTGATCGGGGACATACACCTGATAGGTGCGGGTGGTGCCGGGATAGAAACCAAATTCCGTGTTGGTATAAGCCCCGTCAATCATGATGTGCCCGCCCCATGCCATCACGACATGCAGGCACACCATCCATATCGTCAACTGTCGTTTCATCGCGTCAAATATTATAAATAAGGTGCAAATTTACTACATCGCCTTCACTCCCACAACAATCTATATGGAAAACTGTTTTATCCGAGAGGGGTAATGTCGTTTCAAGAAATTATTAGTATTTTTGTGTGACTTTTTTTGAGAGTTGTGCGTCTAACGGGCAAAGAAGAAAAAAAACGAGAGACATGAATGATTTGGAACGCAAATTTGCACAAACCATCAAGCAGAACAAGAGCACTATATATACTGTGTGCTATATGTTCTCAAAAGATGCCGATGAGGTGAACGACCTCTTTCAAGAGGCGGTCATCAACATGTGGCGAGGATTTGAAGGATTCGAGAACCGCAGCAATGTGAAGACATGGATCTATCGTGTCACACTCAACACCTGCATCTCGCTCGACCGCAAGAAACGCCACGCGACGGCTGAACCCTTGGAGATTGACATCAACCTGTTTGAAGACTCCGACGAGGACACCCGACAGGTGGAAATGCTCCACAAACGCATCAGCCGCCTGCAGCCCTTCGACCGGGCCATTGTACTGCTATGGCTCGAAAATATGCCCTATGAGGAGATTGGACAGGTGGTGGGAATATCGACCACTGCCGTGAGCACTCGACTCTACCGCATTAAAGAACAACTCAAAAAAATGAACGATTAAACTCAGAATTATGGAACTTGAACTTGATGAAATGCGCCAGCAAATGGCGATATTGAAAGACAAACTCGACAACCAGACAATCGTGAACGATCGGTTCATCCGCCGTTCCATTGGACATAGCGTGAGCACTATCAATAAACGCTACCTCGTGATATCAATCATTGCACTTGCCATGATACCCTATGGTTACTGGGCTTTTGTAAAACTCAATGGGCTCTCGGTCGCTCTGTGGCTCGCCACATGTGTGATGATGCTGGCTGTGGTGGGATTCTGCTACTTCAACGTCCACGAGATGCGCCAGCGCGACTTCGTGAGCAACAACCTACTCGATACTAAGCGCAAGGTTGTGGCCGCCAAGAAACGTGACGCGTTGTGGCCCTGCTTCGGTATTCCCGTGGCCCTGGCATGGGCTGCTTGGGCTGGCTGGGAAATGGCGAGGAAGATGGACAGTGAAATCTTGAATCACTTTGTGCCATGGTTTATCATCTGCATGACTGTCGGTGTTCTCGTGGGACTTGCCGTGCACTTCAAGACCCAGCGGCATTACCGCGACATTGTCGAGCAGATTGAGGATCTGGAGAACGAATAGTTCTCAGAATCAGATAGCACAAGTGGGCTAAACTGCCAAAATCAACGGCGGTTTAGCCCACTTACTGTGGATGGGTGTTCTGCTTAGAGGTCGGGGAACTTGAGGGCGGCGACTTCCATCATGCGGCTGACGTCGAAGTAGAATCCCTTGGTGTTCTTGCCTGCTACGGGTTCGACGGTGATGTACTCGAGGCCGTTGCCCAACTCCTCGTGGTTGGTGGCAACATAGCCCAGGAAGTTAACGATGTTGTACTCATGCTCGGGGGCGATCACGACCCAAGGCTCTTCCTTGGTGCCCTTGCCGCTCGACATGATGGTGGCGATGAGTCGATCGAGACGGAATTGGCGCAGAGCTGCGCGGTTGTATTTCTTCTTCTCCTTGAGCGAGAAGATGAAGTACTTCATTTGGTTCATGTCGAAAATGTTGTCATCGAGCGACATGCGAGCATACTTCTCGATGGAGTCGCACTCGGCGCGCGAGTGTGGTTGCTTGTAGTAGAGTTGCTCGACGACGTTGCTGTAGACGCTCTCGCGGAAGGGGTTGTAGTCTTCCTGGAAAGTATAGCCGTAGTAGAGGTTGCGATAGGCCTCGATGGTCATCGTGGTGTCATCGCTCAGGAACGACCGCATCAGCTTGGGGTAGTAGTAGATGTTGTTGGGGTTTGAGATGACCTCCTTGACATGGTTGAAGTCTACCTTGCGCACGTTCAGTTTGCCCTGCGCCAGTGCATTGCTGGCCAGTGTGATTGCCATGATGGCGAGTATGATGAGTTTCTTTTTCATTTTTCTTTTTTTGCTAGAGTGGCTAGAATTATAGCAGGAAGCCCTCGCAGGCGATGCCGATTTGCGCCACCGCGACGATGGCGGGGAGGCACTTGGCAGCAAAGTACTGCAGGAAGGTCGTTGCGGGTTGCCGCATCCACCGTCCGGCAGGTGTGCGACTATAGGCCAGTTGCCCCACGAAGGCACCAAGCACGACGCCCAGCACCAGGATGCGCGGCCCCACAATCATGCCCAGCAGGCATCCTGCGATGGCCGATGCGCCGATGTAGAGGTTGCTGGCTCGCTGCCCGTCGGGCTCGCCTGGTGGCGACATATAGGCCAGTCCCGTCACCAGTGCCGTGCAAATGCCCCAAAAGATGAAGGTTCCGCTCTTGACGGCGATGAAATAGCTCATGTGCAGCAGCACCAGCCCCACAAACGCTGGAATCGCCGCCACCAGCCATCGCCAGGGTCGGAACAGGAGCACCAGTGCCGCCAGCAACGCGGCAATGCCTAGCACAAGCAGTATGTATTGCGTTATCATAAGGCCTGCTGTCCCCCCGAAGGGGGACAACTTTAAAACTTCATTCGGCCCTGTTTATTGCATTTACAGGGTCATTATTCAGCATTGTTAACGTCTATCGAATCCTCTTCTTTCGGCTTGGGCTTGATGTCGTCGGGGTAGCTGATGCGGGTGTAGTAGAACGCCTTGAGGCGCTCGGTGAAGATGCGCTTAATGGTCTCGACGTCTCGGAAGCTGATGGGCGCGTCGCGCAGTAGGCCTTCGGCAATGAGATTGTCAATGATGCGGTCGACCATGGCGCGTATCGACTGCTCGTCGTGTTCCTTGAGGCTCTTGACGGCCGCCTCGCAGCAGTCGGCCATCATTACGATTGCCGCTTCGCGCGTTTGTGGGTTAGGACCTGGATAGGCATAAAGCGATGCGTCGACCTCTCTGTCGGGATGCGCCTTGCAAGCCTGGGTGTAGAAGTACTTGGCCAGTCCTCGGCCATGGTGCTGCAAGATCATGTCCTTGATGACCTGTGGCAGCCGTGCCTTCTCGGCCATCTTGATGCCGTCGGTGACGTGTTGGATGACGATGCGTGCACTCTGCTCGGGTGCCAGGGCGTCATGTGGGTTCACGCCGCTCTGGTTCTCGGTGAAGAATGCAGGGTTCTCAATCTTGCCGATGTCGTGGTAGAGTGCCCCGGCACGAACCAGCTGCGGGCTCGCCTGCACCTTGACGGCCGCCTCGCCGGCGATATTGGCCACTTGCAGGGCATGCTGGAAGGTGCCTGGACAGTTCTCCGACAGCTTGCGCAGCAAGGGAGTGTTGATATCGCTCAGCTCGACCAGCGTCATCGTTGAGGTAAACCCAAAGGTCTTCTCGACCAGGAAGATGCCTACATAGGCAAACGAGAGCACCACGCAGTTGACTGCGAAGTACATGAAGTAGTGCCAGTCGACATTAACAATATCAATG
>JAEEGI010010618.1_pt1 | contig 19995 bp, 17 predicted proteins | sample 8958751 | NCBI WGS metagenome assembly JAEEGI01 (sample SAMN16246545, study PRJNA631951) | gut metagenome | biome: gut microbiome; feature: rumen; material: KS-attached | host: Bos | place: Iran: Karaj | collected 2018-10 | reverse complement strand
CTTTATGAACGGTAAGGTTGTTGTTACCACCTCCAACCGTGATGATATCCGTGATGAGGTGGAAGGCGACGATCTGGTTATTGTAGGTAATGTTATTGAGCGTCAGCGTATCGTCTTGGAACGTATTCCAAGCTGTATGATTATTACCGGAGCAACAACCGTAGATCCGGAGATCTTGAAGACGGCAGAAGCCATTGACTGCGTTGTTATTACAACAGAGTTCGATAGCTTCACCACAGCAAGACTGATTAACCAGAGTATTCCGATTCGTTACTTAATGACGAGAGAGAAGATTGTATCCTTCGATCCGGAGGATTATGTTGACGATGTGAAGGAGACGGTATCCAAGGTACGTCACCGTGACTTCCCAATCCTGGATGAGGATTATCACTACATCGGAATGTTCTCCCGTCGTAACTTATTGAATCCGGAGAAAAAGCGGGTGATTCTCGTAGACCATAACGAGAAGAGCCAGGCGGTGGATGGCATTGATGATGCAGCAATCTTAGAGATTATCGATCATCATAAGCTTGGTAGCTTAGAGACCATTCAGCCAATCTATTTCCGTAATCAGCCGGTGGGATGCTGTTCTACCATCGTAGCGATGATGTACGAAGAGAAGAAGGCGCCGATGGAACCGCACATTGCAGGTCTTTTGTTATCTGCAATTCTATCCGATACCTTGATGTTCCGTTCTCCAACCTGCACTCAGGTGGATATTAAGATTGCCAAGAAGTTGGCCAAGATTGCGGGCGTAGACTACGAAGAACTGGCCATGTCTATGTTTGAGGCGGGCAGCAACTTCAACGGACGTACCATCGAGCAGATTTTCTATCAGGATTTCAAGTCCTTCAACTTAGAGGACATTACCTTCGGTGTATCTCAGGTCAGCGCCGTATCCGAGAAGCAGTTAGCTGCTATCTCCGATGACTTGCAGACCTACCTGGAGAAGGTATTAACGGAGCGCAATCTGGATATGGTATTCGTTATGCTTACGGATATCTTGGACCAGAAGACACGACTTCTTTTTGCCGGTCATGATGCGGAGACCGTTGCAAGACGTGCCTTCCACCAGGAGAATAAGACCAACGAGAAGATTATTGTACCGGGACTGGTATCCCGTAAGAAACAGTTGATTCCTGCAGTCATTGAGACTTTGCAGGCAATGGCGGAGTAATCTATGGCAAAACAGGAATGGAAGCCGGGGAACATGGTGTATCCCCTTCCGGCAGTGCTTGTGACCTGTCGGGACGAGAAGGGCAAAGACAATATATTAACGGTGGCATGGACCGGAACGGTGAATACCAATCCGCCCATGGTCTACATCTCTGTACGTCCGGAGCGTTATTCCTATGAGATGATTCGCTCCACCAAGGAGTTCGTTATCAACCTGACCACCAAGGAACTGGCTTGGGCTACGGACTTCTGTGGCGTGAATAGCGGTAGAGATATGGACAAGTTCGAACGCTGCAAGCTCCATAAGGAAGAGGGCTCTGTTGTGAAGGCGCCCCTTCTGGCAGAGAGTCCGGTGAACATCGAATGTCGTGTGACGGAAGAGAAGAAGCTTGGCAGTCACAGCATGTTTTTGGCCAAGGTGGTTGCCGTGCATGCAGATGAGGAATACATGGATGAGAAGGGAAGATTCTCTTTTGCCAAGGCGAAGCCAATCGTGTATTCCCATGGAGAATACTACCGTTTAGGGGAGAAGTTGGGCACCTTCGGGTACTCTGTGAAGAAGAAGGGGAAAAAGAAAGGCAAGAAGCCTTCCAAGAAACACTAATTATGACAGAACCAGTACAGGAAGTTGTAATTCTATATTGTGATACCGATGCATTATCGCAGGAGCAGATTCGGCATATGGAAGAGACCATAAGCGATGGCCGCAAGGCCAGACTTCGTCCCTCCATGAGTGCCGCGAAGCGCCTGCAGCATATCGCGGCAGGATATCTGTTGGAACTCTATCTGAAGAGGAACGGATACCCTGCCGTTTTTTCTTATGAGAGGCATCCAAGCGGTAAGCCCTATCTGGTATTTGCGGACGGAAGTCGCGCTCCGCATTTTTCCTTGAGCCATAGCGGAACCAAGGTGATCTGTGCCATCAGCCCTCGGCCGGTGGGGGTGGATATTGAGGATAAGGTGTACGGGGATGCGACAAAAGAGGCCAAGGCGCGGATGGAGCGCATCGGACAGCGGTTCTTCACGGAATCGGAACAGCGCTATCTTGCAGCCCATCCGGAGGAGTTCTTCGGCATCTGGACTTATAAGGAAGCCATGGCCAAAGCCTATGACGAACCACTGACAGAAGTCTTCGCAACTTACGATTTTGAGAATGTACGCGAAAAAATCCAAGATGTGGATTTGTCACAAGGGGAAGCGGTGGAAGACCATATCTTTTTGGTAAAAACTTCTATTCAAGTTGAACGTGAATGCATTTCAACTATAAAAGGTGAAAATTCCTTCACGGATGAGGCGAAAAATGATGGCTTCTATCGGCTTGCAAACGCCCAGTTTGTGGGGTTCTTGGTTGACAAAGAATCCAAAGAAAGCTAGTATGAAATTGTTGTTGAAAGAAGAAAGAGGTTACTTAATATGAGACGTCAGGTTTTTTCTATTTTGGTTGAAAATACCTCCGGCGTGTTGAGCCATGTGTCCGGTTTATTCAGTCGCAGAGGCTACAACATTGACAGCTTTTCTGCCGGAGTAACAGCCGATCCCAGATTTACTCGAATGACAATTGTATCCAGTGGCGATGAGCTGATCTTAGAACAGATTGAGAAGCAGCTGGCCAAGCTAGAGGATGTGGTAGACATCAAGATTTTGGAGCCTACCGATTCCGTTACCAGAGAACTGATGCTGGTGAAGATTAGCGCGAAGGATACCGATCGTCAGTCTGTTCTCGCAATTTCCGAAATCTTTCATGGCAAAGTAGTAGATGTCACCCGTGATTCCATGGTAATTGAGATTACCGGACATACGGACAAGCTGGATTCTTTCCTTGATATGTTATCCGACTATCAGATCCTAGAATTGGCTCGTACCGGTATCACCGGCCTCAGTCGAGGAACCAAGGATGTTATCATAATTGAGTAAAAGGACTCAAAGGAGGAAAAGGATTATGTCAGAAGCAAGAATTTTTTATCAGGAAGATTGTGATTTGTCTTTACTGAACGGTAAGACCATCGCAATTATCGGCTATGGTAGCCAGGGTCATGCACATGCATTGAACCTGAAGGACTCCGGATGCAACGTCATCATCGGTCTCTACGAAGGTTCTAAGTCCTGGGCGAAGGCTGAGAAGCAGGGATTTAAGGTATATACCGCGGCAGAAGCTGCGAAGCAGGCAGACATCATTATGATTTTGATCAATGATGAGTTGCAGGCAGAATTATACAAGAAGGATATTGAGCCGAACTTGCAGCCGGGCAACATGTTGATGTTCGCACACGGCTTCAACATTCACTTCGGTTGCATCAAGCCACCGGCTGATGTTGATGTTACCATGATTGCTCCGAAGGCACCTGGTCACACCGTACGTAGCGAGTATCAGGCTGGTAAGGGTACTCCTTGCCTCATCGCAGTAGAGCAGGATGCTACCGGTAAGGCTTGGGATCTTGCTAAGGCTTACGGTCTTGGAATCGGTGGAGCGAGAGCAGGTCTTTTGGAGACCACTTACAGAACAGAGACCGAGACAGACCTCTTCGGTGAGCAGGCCGTTCTTTGCGGTGGTGTTTGCGCATTGATGCAGGCTGGTTTTGAGACTTTGACTGAGGCTGGATACGATCCACGTAATGCATACTTCGAGTGCATCCATGAGATGAAGCTGATCGTTGACTTGATTTATCAGTCCGGTTTCGCTGGCATGCGTTACTCCATCTCCAATACCGCTGAGTATGGTGATTATGTAACCGGTCCTAAGATCATCACTGAGGATACCAAGAAGGCTATGAAGCAGGTTCTGAAGGATATCCAGGACGGTACTTTTGCCAAGGAATTCTTATTGGATATGTCTCCTGCAGGCAAGCAGGTTCACTTCAAGGCTATGCGTAAGTTAGCAGCTGAGCATCCGGCTGAGAAGGTTGGCGAGGAAGTTCGTAAGCTCTATAGCTGGAACAACGAGGCTGACAAGTTGATCAATAACTAAGATTTTACAAAAGAGAGGTTGCTTCGTCCGTAAGGGCGGGCGGCCTCTTTTTTTGTGTCGTTTCCGGGGATGGGTGAACCACAAGTTTATTTCTTTTGGGTAGCAAAATTGATATAATCAACCTTGGAATATTAGAACATAAAGGGGAGAAAATTATGTCTGATCGTATCGAAATCTTAGAAGAACGAATCAAGGACTTAGAGGCTCGTGTTCGCGTATTAGAGGGGAAGGAAGAGGAGCCGGTAGTAACTCCGGTACAGCCTGTGACTCCGGTACAGCCGGTGGTACAGGCACCTCCAAAGCGGGTTGCTCCGGCACCGCCTCCGATGACGCCTCCTATGGTACCGACGTACGAGTATGCGAAACCAACACAACCACAAACACCGCCACCTCCGGCCGGCCCTGCTCCGCAATTCTATGCAACTCCGGAACAGGTCGCAGCTTCCAAGTCGCGGAAGGAAGGCATGGAGACCTTCGTGGGCAAGAACCTGATGGGTATCTTGGCTTCCGTGCTGGTGTTTATTGGCTTGATTCTGTTCGCCATTCTTTTAATTCCACATCTTACCGATGCCATTAAGATGGTAGCTATGTATGGATTCAGTTTTGCTTTGGCAGGGGTATCCTTGTACCTGCTTCGCAAAAAAGAGAATGCCTTGCTGTTATCCTTAAGCGGATGCGGTGTGGGAGCGATTTTTATTTCCTTGTTTGTGACCTACACCTACTTCCATGTGATTGATATGGTGCCGCTGTATGTGCTGCTTGTGGTATGGACCATCGGAACCTGCTACTTGTCCGGGAAGTTCTCCTGGCTGTTCCAGGTGATTGGTGAAGTAGGCGTGTCTATTGCCTGCGTTCTTGGTATGAGTGTGATTGACCGGAATGATACGGATGAGATGATTCCGGGATTAATGGCATTCTTCATTATCGGAAGCGGCATCTTCCTTTTTACCAAGAAGAAGGACTTGAAAGACCGGCTCATCACGGATGTATTCGAAGTGGTGAATGTGACGACCATGTCCATGTTGCTGTCCGGTTACTTCTCTGTGACCTATCGCAGCTGGTATGAGCAGATGGACGGAGATCGGATGCTGCTCTTGGCAGTCCTTGCATTCCTGGCATTCATCATTGGGCTTGTGACATACCAGATTCATCGGTTCGCTACGGAACCCAAAGAGATGGAGTTGCTGTTTGGCTTACTCTACTTCGGAAATCTGATTTTTGTATTGAAAAGCTTATATGAAGAAAGCCTGTGGATGTACGGCTTATGGCTGGCGTTGGGATTGTTCCTCTATGGGGTGCTTTCTGTCATTACCGAGGAACGTTTTATCTGTAAGGAAATCTGGCGCGGTATTTGTGTGGTCATAATGCTGTTTGTCCTCGTTCAGATTACACTATATGAAGAGATGCCTTTGATGAGCGTTCTTTTGTTTGCTGCAGCAAGCATCCTGTTCTTAGGTTATGGCTATCTTCGTAAGGATCGATTCAGCAGGGTATCCGGCTTCATTTTCTATGCCATGGGAATGGCGGGAAGCTTAAGCGAAATCAACGGTGGCAAGAACTGGGAGACCATTCTTACAAGTGCGGTATACCTGGTGTTATTGTATGCCATCGGCCTGGGGGTATATCTATGGATGAAGCGGTATCGGGAAGACTATCGTATGGCATCCAAGATTACGGTACATCTGGTGTTGATTCTTGCAATTACTGTGTGTGCAAAATACCTATTGCCGATTGATTCGGATATCAGATTATTGCTGATCTGGATTTTGGTATCCGCTATGAATATTGCCGTTGCAAAAACAACGTTTGCCAAGAACTGGAAGACGGGAGCGAAGGAGCCGGTCTTCTGGTGGGTTACCTATGTGCTGAACGCCATTTGTATCACGGTGGGATTTTCACAGATTGCGGATGGCTACATGGAGACCTGGATTCGTATGATTGCCATTGTTGGTACTGTTGGTCTGTGCTCGGTATTTACTCTGACCCAGCTTCGCAGTCATTCTGCACTGGCTAAGAACCCATTGGTACCGGAACTGTTTGTCAGCGCGAAGTATTGTTTTGTGTTGGTATTTGTTTTATCCGAGATGGGTGTGATGGATTATGTTTCGGATATTGCGGTGTTGATTTTTGCCATTGGCTGCATTGCCCTTGGCTTCTATATCCGCAAGAAGGGTATGCGCCTTTTTGGACTTGGATTATCCATCATCGCCATGGTAAAGCTGATTTTGATCGATATCTACTATGATAACTCCGCCGGACGGGCAGCAAGCTTCCTTGTCTGCGGTATGTTGTGTTTTGCTATCAGTGCCCTGTACACCTACATTGATAAGCGCATGAAAAAAGAAGAAATTGCAGAAAAGAGTAATAACCTATGATTATCGGAATTGATTTAGGAACCACCAACTCCCTGGTAAGTGTCTGGGGAGAGAAGGGGCTGACCATGGTTCCCAATGCCTTAGGCGAGTTTTTAACCCCGTCGGTGATTAGCTTCGATGAGGACGGAACTACCTATATTGGCCAGACAGCAAGAGAGCGACTGATTACCCACCCGGAGTCTACGTTCCAGGAGTTTAAGCGGGATATGGGAAGCAATCGGCGTTATGAGGCTTTCGGAAAACAGTATACGGCCACGGACTTGTCCGCCATTTTGCTTCGCCAGTTAAAAGAGGATGCGGAGGCATTCTTAGGAGAGCCGGTGGAAGATGCCATCATCAGTGTACCGGCGTATTTTACCGACAAGCAGCGTGCCCAGACCAGAAATGCAGGCTTAATTGCAGGTCTTCGGGTGAGCCGTTTGGTGAATGAGCCTTCTGCAGCGGCGTTGTATTACCACGCCAACCATCTGCAGGATGAGGAAATGTATATTGTCTTTGATTTCGGTGGCGGAACCTTGGATGTGACGTTGGTGGATGCCTTCGATAACATCATTGAGATTCAGGGAATCTCCGGTGATAACCACTTAGGTGGCGCGGATTTTAACCATGTGATTGCATTGGACATCTGCAAGGAGAACGGCGTAGAGCTTCAGAACCTGACCGATACCCAGCGTGCTCAAATCTATCGCAAGGCGGAAGAGATTAAGATGGAACTGTCTAATACGCCGGAAGTAACCAAGGAATTTGCTATTGCGGATGAGGCGAATGCTCTAGACGGGACGAAGCGGTTTACCTATCACATTACAACCCAACATCTGGTGGATATTTCTACGGATATTTTTAACCGTGTGGCCATTGTGTTAAAACGTCTGATGAACCAGTCCGGAGCATACGAGATGGAGGATATCTCCGGTGTAATCTTAGTGGGCGGTTCATCCAAGATGCCTGCGGTACGGACCTATTTGTACACCTTGTTTAAGGATAAGCTCCTCTACGATGAGAATCCGGATGAGATTGTTTGTCGTGGTGTGGGCACGGCAGCCGGAATTGAGCAGCGCAGCATTGGGGCTAAGGATTTGATTCTAACGGATATTTGTCCTTTTACTTTGGGTACAGGCATCATCGGAGATGTGATGTCTCCCGTTATTCAGCGGAACGAGGTGCTTCCTTGCAGCCGCACCAGAATCTATGGAACGGTGCGGGATGGCCAGAAGTCCATTCTGTTCGAAGTATACCAGGGAGAATTCCATCAGGCTTCCAAGAATACCAAGTTGTGTGAGATTGAGGTGAATGTGCCTCCGAAGCCGGCAGGAGAAGTATTTGTGGCTGTCACATTCTCCTACGATATCAACGGAATTTTTGTATTAGAGTTGAAGTCTCCGTACCTGAAAGAATCCGTAAGAAAAGAGATTGTAAATACCCTGGGTCTGTCCGAGGAAGAGATTGCTTCCAGACGGCAGCGCCTGGAGGAGCTGAAGACTGGGGCGCCAATGCACGGCCGTCGTATGGAATTGCTGTTAAATCGCGCAGAGCGTTTGTTTGCAGAGAGTGATTCCCAGCAGAAATATCACCTGGCCCAGCATATGGATGCGCTGCGAAATTGCCTGGCCAGAGGCGACCAGAAGCAGGCCAGACAGACGGCGAATCAGTTGCAGAAGCTGATGGCCTATATTGAATCCCATATGTTCCAATTCGACGTGCGAGATGCGAGCTTGTGGGAAGACTATGTGAATAAGGAAGATGAAGATCAGTAACCATGGAGTATTATTGGGCGTTATTAGGGATTAAGCCGACCTGCGATGTGAAGGCCATCAAAAAAGCATATGCGAAGAAGGCTAAGGAGTTCCATCCATCGGAGCATCCCGAGGAATATGAGCGAATTAAATCTGCTTACCAGATGGCCCTGGCGGATGCGAAGCGTGAATCTTTCAAACCTCCGGAAGTCGAGGAGTACCCCAAACCTCCGGAAGCCGAGGCAATCCCAAGCTTCGAGGAACCGGTACAAGAGAAACATCTACCGGAAGCGGAAACAGCGCAGCAGCTCAACTTCCACACCGGGCGATTCCAACAGGATCACTACTGGGAAGAGGAACTGAAGGACCGTAGCAACGATTTTCAGACCCTGCATTTTGATGTGAAGGCTGGGGGAAGCTTAGAGGAGAACGAGAATAGCTTCCAGAAGATTCTGGAGGACATCCGTAAGGATAAGAACCTGAATTGGTGTCAGATTCATTTTATGGAGTTGTTTTTCCAACAGGTTATCAGTTTTCATGCAGATAGAATTGCTCATTCCGTTTATTGGAAGGCGCTGTGTGAACGGGTGAAGACGGATTATCTGCAGGAGCGAAGCCAATATCCGGACTCTAAGAACAGTGTATTTTTCCCGAATCCTCATGTAACCGAGCATTTGCTTCGCGTTCTTCCGATGTTTCAGGAGTTGGATTATAGGGCATGGGATGTGTTGGAAGGTTATTTGCTGCCACGGAAAACGGAGCGCAGTAAGCCGGAATGGCAGCCGGTGGTAGATCATTTCCGCCGGGTACGGGCCTATCAGCTCCCGGGTCAGCAGTATGCCAAGGAGAAATATGTTTCTCCTGCTGAGGCGAAACGCCGGATTTTTGCATGGAGAACCCCAACCAAGAAGGATAACTCCAGAACATGGAGAATTGGGGCTTGGACAGTGGCAATTATGATTGCGCTGATGGTGTTCACCAGTTCACTACAGGATGCCCACAAGCACCGAAATGAACCCCATCCTGATTATTCGACAGGAAATCAGATTATCGAAGAGTACAATCAGCAATGGCTGGATACCCAGCAGCATGACCAGATTCCGGTCTTGAATGTGTACACCTATGATGGAAAGCCATATATCATCACGGATACGGAGGATGTGTATCTGCTTCCGGTAAATACGGATGGAGAGAACGGAAGCATCGGAGAGGGCATCAGCGAGGAAGACTTCTTAGCGGAACATCCGGATGCGGAAGAGTCGTTGCATAAGAAATTGGAGGAGCTGCGGTTGCAAAAACAACGGAGCGCCCCGTAAGGATTTTTGTTGAAAAGGGCCCGCTCGATGGGTATACTTTTACATAAAAGAAAAAGGAAAAAGAAAGAGTGGAGGTAACTCAACATGGGAATGACTATGACCCAGAAGATTCTAGCTGCGCATGCGGGCTTAGAATCTGTGACTGCCGGACAGCTGATTGAAGCGAATCTGGATTTGGTATTAGGCAATGACATCACTTCACCGGTTGCGATTCATGAGATGAGCAAGATGAAGGTGGACGGTGTCTTTGATAAGGACAAGGTTGCACTTGTCATGGACCACTTCGTACCGAACAAGGATATCAAGTCTGCAGAGCATGTAAAGGAAGTTCGCCAGTTCGCTTGCGAGCAGTGTATTTCGAATTTTTATGATGTAGGAGAGATGGGAATCGAGCATGCCCTCCTTCCGGAAAAAGGATTGACGGTGGCCGGTGACGTGATTATCGGCGCAGATTCTCACACTTGTACTTACGGTGCATTGGGTGCTTTTTCCACCGGTGTGGGAAGCACGGATATGGCAGCAGGTATGGCAACCGGCAAGGCCTGGTTCAAGGTGCCGAGCGCCATCAAGTTCAACATTGTGGGCAAACCATCCAAGTATGTCAGTGGTAAGGATGTCATCCTTCATATCATTGGTATGATTGGTGTGGACGGTGCATTGTACCAGTCCATGGAGTTTGTAGGCGAGGGCATTCAGTACTTGTCTATGGATGACCGCTTTACCATTGCCAATATGGCCATTGAGGCCGGCGGCAAGAACGGCATTTTCCCAGTAGACGATTTGGCTATTGAATATATGAAGGCGCATTCCAAGCGTGATTACAAGGTTTATGAGGCAGATGCCGATGCCGAGTACAGTGCAGAGTACACCATCGACTTATCCACCTTGCGTCCGACGGTGGCATTCCCGCATCTTCCGGAGAATACCAAGACCATCGACGATGTGGGCCAGATTAAGATTGACCAGGTAGTCATCGGTTCTTGTACCAACGGACGTTTGGAAGACTTGCGTGTAGCTGCGGAGATTTTAAAGGACAAAAAGGTTGCGAAGGGCATTCGTGTTATCGTTATCCCTGCAACCCAGCAGATTTACTTAGATGCCATGGAAGAAGGCCTGCTTCGCACTTTCGTGGAAGCCGGCGCTGTTGTTAGCACACCGACCTGTGGTCCGTGTCTTGGCGGATATATGGGTATTCTTGCAGCAGGTGAGCGCTGTATTTCTACCACCAATCGTAACTTTATCGGTCGTATGGGACATGTGGATTCCGAGATTTATCTGGCCAGCCCGGCAGTTGCCGCAGCCAGTGCATTAACCGGATACATCAGTGACCCGACCAAGTTGTAGGATAGGAGGTAGAGAAGATGAAAGCAGCATGTGGAACCGTACACAAATTCGGAGATAACATCGATACGGACGTTATCATTCCGGCAAGATATTTGAACTCCTCCGATCCGGCAGAGCTTGCCACCCATTGCATGGAGGATATTGATAAGGAATTCGTCAACAAGGTAAAAGCAGGAGATTTGATTGTAGCAACCAAGAACTTCGGTTGCGGATCTTCTAGAGAGCATGCACCCATTGCCATTAAGGCCAGCGGTGTCAGCTGTGTGATTGCAGAGACCTTTGCCCGGATTTTTTATCGCAATGCCATCAACATCGGTCTTCCGATCATTGAGTGCAAGGAAGCTTCCGTTGCAATCAAGGAAGGGGACGAAGTGGAAGTGGACTTTGATTCCGGCGTAATTACCGACAAGACCACAGGAGAGACTTTCCAGGGACAGGCCTTCCCGCCATTCATGCAGAAGATTATCGATTCCGAGGGATTGGTGAATTACATCAATAATAAGTAATGAATTTTGTGAAGTTCGTGGCATCTGAGATGGGTGCTGCGGACTTCATTTTTTGCCCGGCGACACCGATAAAAGATATAGAAAACCGTGAATATGTATATGCGAAAAGGAAATTTGCATTTTTTCTACAGGGAGGTAGTATTATGAGCGGAATCAACGGCATCAATGCCTATCAGCAGGCTGCCAATGCATGGCAGATCGAATCCAAAACATCCAAGGGTGCGGATAATTCCCGGGCATCGGAGACAAAAGCCGGTGGTAAGAATTGGGCACCTATCGAATCCGGAAGTTCTTTAATTCCCAAGAAAACCGAATATGGTATGACCGTTGGCGATGTGAAGCTGTCGGATAAGGCCAAGGACTACTATGAGAAGTTGAAGGCCAAGTATCACAACATGGAATTCATTGCGGTCAGCAAAGACATGAAGGATACCGTGGCGAAGCATGCGGCCAACTACGGAAACGCCGGTAAGGCTGTGGTTTTGATTGATGAAGAAAAGTTAGAGCGCATGGCCACAGATGAGGACTTCCGCAAGAAGTATGAAGGCATCATCTCTATGGGCCAGCAGAAGCTTGCAGAGGCCAAGAACAGTCTGGCCAGCAGTGGCGCCAAGCTTTTAAACTTCGGCATGAAGGTGGAAGATAACGGCAAGGTAAGCTTTTTTGCAACGGTAGAAAAATCCCAGGAAGCCCAGAAGGCCAGAATCGAGAAGAAGCAGGAAGCCAAGCGGGAGGCCAAAGCCAAGGAGAAGAAGAAAGCCGCCAAGGAAGAACGGGAAGAGCGCATCGAGGAAGCCCGCGAAGAGCAGAAGGAAGCAAGAGAAGGTGTAACCTTCCGTGCCGACAACGTAGAAGACTTGCTTACGAAGCTGCAGAATTATGTCTATGAGCATGGTGGTATCCGCACGGAAGAGGAGCTTCTGGTGGGTAGTGCCATTGATTTCAAGGGATAAATCCCGGGAGGGAAAGGGATGAGTCTGAATGTATTCGAAAATCAGGATAACTTAAGATTGCGCAGTGTCATCGGGCTTCGTCGGATGCAGGAGGCCAAGGCGTCTAATCAGTGGATTCATGGCGCCAATGGCGAAGAAGAGGAAGAGAAGAAGTCTGCCCGTACCCAGCAAATTCGGGAACTGTTGCGGGGCTTGGAGCGACAGGACGAGAAGAACGGCATGAATGCATTTGGAATGGCCCAGAGTACTTGGATGGAGACGACGGATTCCGATGAGGAAGAGGATTATTACAAGGTTTCGCCTAACTACAATTATAAGGAAGTGGCCAATAAGATTCGCGCTGCCAAGACCTCCCAGGGAGCTGGACAGGCGGTGCTTGCAGCCAAGCGCAAGGTCCAGGAAGTAAAGCGCAAGATTGCCTCCGGTGACGGGGACCCGGAAGAGTTACAGCTGGCATTAACCCATGCCAAGCGCATGGAGATGGCAGCTCGGAAGAAAAAACACCACTTGGAATTGGAAGAGATGGTAGCCAACACCGGCAAGCGGGATGAGCGGATGGAATCCGAAGAGAAGGCTATGGATGAATTGCGTCAATCCATGGTGGCTGCAGAGGAAGAGAAGATTACCGAGCAGGAGGATGCTATTTTTGATGAGCGGCAGAAGATGATTCACGAAGCAGTGGAAGCAGCCAAAGAGCGACAGGAAGAAGTATCGGATGAAGCGTTTGCCCAGGTGAATGAAATCATCAGCGAGTATGGCGAAGAAGAGTTGAAGCGTTTGGAAGAAGCCATGGAACTCTTCGAGGCCATGGAAGTGGTGGATCCCCATATGTCGACCGAAGAATTCGAGAAGCTTAAGCAAAAGCACCGCGCCTCGGAAGAGAAGGCTATGGTGAAGGCGGACATGGATTATCTGAAGGATATGATGGCGCTTCATACCGCCGCTCTGCCGGAATTGTCAGCAGGCGGAATTGACGTGCAGGTGTAAAGGGCTTTAAGATAGTGCTATGGAATATTTACTTACGGGAATTGTAATAACTGCAGTTGTCATATTGCTGGCATTTTTACTGGCGCTGGTTTCTAAGGGAGGCACCGATGAATCCGAGGCACGCCGGGCCGGAAGGCGGGGAGAGCATTTCGCCAGTCGGTTGATCAGTGAAGTGTTGGATGATCGGGACATCTTACTGACCAATGTGAAGCTGTCTTATGATGGAAAACGTACGGAACTGGATAATGTGATTGTGAACAACCGCGGTGTTTTTATAATTGAAGTGAAGAATTACAGCGGAATGCTCGTAGGCGAAGAAGACGACTTTGAATGGGTAAAAAATAAGGTGACAGACGCAGGTAATATTTACCAAAAGAAAGTGAAGAATCCCATCCCTCAGGTGAAGCGGCAAATTTATATCCTGTCCGGACGGCTGAAACAACGGAAACTGGACGTATGGGTGGAAGGCTATGTGTTTTTTGTAGAGCGGAATAGCCCAGTGCAGAATGATTTTATTTTGGAAACTCGGGCGGATATTCATCGTGTAATTCACCATGGGACCAACAACAATTTGAGCAATGCGGACAAAAAACGGATTGTGGATGCGTTATTATCGTAGAAAACAACTGAATAAGTAACAACTGTGGAATAACTTTTTAGGGCTTTTTTCGATTGAACGAAGTTACATATTGTGCTAAAGTGTAAAACTGTGCGCAATTTAATTTCGCAAAATGGAAAGGAGTCCAATTTTTTTATGAAAAGTTTAAGAACGAAGATATTAGCATGCTTCTTGGTTCTGGATTTTGTTGTGGTATTAGGTGTTGCCTTAATCGGAATAAATTTCCGTATTTCTGCAAATGCTGCAGAGACACTGTCCAATACCTATATGGAAATCGAGCGTGACTTCGGTGACGTTGATTCCATGATGCAGGCCTTGGTGAAGCGTGTGTTTATGATTAATACCATGGAGTCCATGGGAGCGATGGCAGACGCCCAGACGCAGGCAGCATTGATTGAACCGGGTATGACGGATTATGCCCGTTTGCAGACGGCGATGGATGACCTTCGGATTCGAATCAAGGATGTGAAAGATCCGGAGTTCCAGGAAGAGTTTGCTGCATTAGATACTGCAGTGACCGGCTTTATGGAGTTGTATACCAAGCTGGACGGTATGTATCGTAACCACAAATATGCAGATGCTATGTCTGAGTATTTCAGCTCTGCTCATGAGTTGATCCTCGGACATGAAGAGAATATTGCTTTGATGAGAGATCGTTTGGCTGTTCTGGTTAGTCAGAATCAGAACCGCTTGGTACGTGCAGAGCGCCAGGTTCAGATTTCCATTCTGATTGGAACCATTATGTTGGCTGTGGTATCTGTACTTGCAATTCTGTTTGTATCCAAAGCAATCTCTCCATTGCTGGTTGCATCCAAACAGTTGGATGAGATCCAGAAGGAAATGAATGAAGGCCGTGGTGACTTATCCAAGCGCTTGGATAACAAGACCAAGGATGAAGTCGGAGTATTGGTAGCCGGTGTCAACAGCTTCCTTGCTACCTTGGACAGCATTATTGGAAAAATTGCCAGCGAGTCCGGCAATATTTATTCTTCCGTAGAGAATACCGTTGGAATCGTAAATTCCTCCAGAGATGAAGTCAGCACGGTATCATCCGTAATGGAGGAATTAACCGCCAGCATGGAGACGGCCAACAATACCTTGTTAACCTTGAATGAAGGAGCACAGGGCGTGAACCATGCAGTAGAAGAGGTGTCTAGTCAGGTGGCATCTGGAACAGATCGTGTATCCGCCATCAAGGAGAACGCAACCGTAATTCGTGAGAATACTCTGGAGAAGAAGACTTCCACCAACGAGATGGTTTCTTCCATTCAGGATAGCTTAGAGTCCTCCATCGAGGAGAGCAAGAACGTAGAGCAGATTCAGACCCTGACAGAGGATATTCTTGCAATTGCAAGCCAGACTAATCTGTTGGCATTGAATGCTTCCATTGAGGCTGCCCGTGCAGGGGATGCAGGTAGGGGATTTGCCGTTGTTGCCGATGAGATTCGCCAGTTGGCAGAGCATAGCCGTGAGACGGCCAACTCCATCCAGGAGATTAGTAACCAGGTCATCAGCGCCGTGGAGACCTTGGCGGACAATTCCAACAACATGCTTTCTTATGTACGTGATTCTGTCTTGGCAGACTATGATGAGTTCGAGAATGTGGCCCAGCAGTACTACACCGATGCGGAAGATATCAATGCGGTACTGGATTCCGTGAACGATAACACCGTTGTTTTAAATACAACAATTACGGAGATGACGTCTGAAATCGATCATATCTCCAAAGTCATTAACGATTGTACCCAGGGTATTGCGGATGCTACGGAGAGTACCACCGGCATCTTGGAATCCATCACCACCATTCATGATGATTCCGAGTCCAATCGAGAGATTTCCTTACGTTTGCAGGAAGAAGTCAGCAGATTTAGCGCTTCCTTAGAAAACTAGTTGGGCAATAGGAGAACTTGTGATACAATGGGGTCGCATTTGAAAGTTGAGGTAAGAACATGGCAATTACAGAAGCTGATATTAAGCGAATTAACGAGTTGTATCACAAATCCCAGGCCGAAGGCTTAACCGACGAAGAGAAGCAGGAACAGCAGGACTTGCGCCGTGCTTATATCGAGGCTATGCGGGGAAATATCCGCAGCCACTTAGACAGTATCGTGGTACAGCGCCCGGACGGAACCAGAGAGAAGTTACAACGTAAGAAAAAATAAATACGGAAACTGTGAACTTGACAACGCCTATTATTCAGATATAATAGGCGTTGGATTTTTTTATTTGTCTTTGTTCGTAAGAACGTTTTTGCATCGATTCCGATGCGCAATTCCCAAGGAATTATTTTAAAAATAGCAGGATGGAGTCCGCATAATGGGACAGTGTATCTGCTAGTATAAAAAATGTAAAAAAAATGAGATTCGTTGTTGACAAACGAATGTTCGTGAATTATTATAATTTTAGAGTTCGAACAATAGTTCGAGGTAAGGAGATTAAAACATGGCTCAGGAAGATAAGTTAAAAGCATTAGACGCAGCGATTGCACAGATTGAGAAGCAGTATGGACGCGGATCCGTTATGAAGTTAGGAGACAACTCCAACAATATGAAGGTAGAGACAACCCCTACCGGATCCATCAGTTTGGACTTGGCGTTAGGTCAGGGCGGTCTTCCGAAGGGACGTATCGTCGAGATCTACGGACCGGAATCTTCCGGTAAGACCACGGTTGCATTACATGCAGTTGCAGAGGTTCAGAAGCTGGGTGGTATCGCTGGATTCATCGATGCTGAGCATGCACTTGATCCGGTATACGCGAAGAATATCGGAGTAGATATTGATAATTTATATATTTCTCAGCCGGATAACGGTGAGCAGGCATTGGAGATTACCGAGACCATGGTACGTTCCGGTGCGGTAGACATCATCATCGTTGACTCCGTTGCGGCATTAGTACCGAAGGCCGAGATCGACGGTGATATGGGTGATTCCCACGTAGGTTTGCAGGCACGTTTGATGTCTCAGGCTCTCCGTAAGTTAACCGCTGCCATCAGCAAGAGTAATTGTACCGTTATCTTCATCAACCAGTTGCGTGAGAAGGTTGGTATTATGTTCGGTAATCCGGAGACCACTACCGGTGGACGTGCGTTGAAGTTCTATTCTTCCGTACGTATGGACGTTCGTCGTATCGAGTCCATTAAGCAGCAGGGTGAGGTCATCGGTAACCGTACCCGTATCAAGGTTGTGAAGAATAAGATTGCACCGCCATTCCGTGAGGCTGAGTTTGATATCATGTTCGGTAAGGGAATTTCCAAGTCCGGAGATCTTTTGGATGTAGCTGCAGATCTTGATATCGTGAATAAGTCCGGTGCTTGGTACGCTTATAACGGCGACAAGATCGGCCAGGGACGTGAGAATGCGAAGTTATACTTAGAGCAGCATCCGGAGATGATGGAGCAGATTGAGCAGTTGGTTCGTGCACATTACGGCATGGATGGCGCTGCAGAGACTCCTGATAAGGATGACGAAGAGTAAGATAATTGGTGATTGAATGACAATACTTGATATTCAATTAGTACCCAGGAAGAAGAATAAATACAAGGTCCACCTCCAAGGAGGCATGGACCTTGTCCTGTATAAACGGGAAGTGAAGACCTATGGCTTAGAAGCCGGGGAAGAGCTGTCGGAGGAAGCATATCAGCGCATCCTAGAGGAGACCTTAATTCCCCGTGCGAAGCGTCGAGCGATGCATCTACTGGAGAAGCAGGATCGCACCCGGAAGAACTTAGAAGATAAGTTGCGGGAGAGCGATTATCCGCAAACCGCCATTGACGCGGCCATCGCCTATGTGGAGTCCTTCCATTACATTGATGATGAGCGATATGCAAGGTCCTATGTCCACTTCCACCAGGAGGGCAAGAGTAAGCGCCGTATCCAGCAAGACCTGATGCAGAAGGGTATTGACCGGGAAGTGATTGCCCTTGTTTTAGAGGAAGAGTACGAGACGTCCGAAGCGGATATGATTCGGGATTTGCTTCGGAAGAAGCATTATGATCCGGAGAGCGCAGATGCCAAGGAAAAATCCAAGATGTATCGTTTCTTGGCCGGAAGGGGATTTTCCTCCGGAGATATCAGTCGTGTACTTCGCGGATATGAGGATTTTTCGTAGGAAGTTTTCGCTTTGTTTTTCCCTTAGAATCGCCCTTGCGTCATTGACACTTGTTGCAAGAAAGGTTACAATTATTTTGTTGTTTGATGACACGATATCTTCTATATATTGTGGGTACAATGAAAATTTTATAAAGGAGGTGCTCCTGTGCTTGGAATAGTTATCGCTGTGATCGTTTCACTTGTCATTGCGATTCCTGTTACCATCGCTGCTTCCAATGCATACCACAAGAATGTGGATGCGAAGAAAATTGGCGGAGCCGAAGAACAAGCACGTGCTATCATTGACAAGGCAGTTGAAGATGCCAATGCCAAGAAGCGCGAGATTCTTGTTGAGGCGAAGGAAGAGTCCATGCGATCCAAGAATGAGATCGAGAAGGAAGTCCGCGAGCGCAGAGCTGAAGTCCAGAAGAGCGAACACCGTATTCAACAGAAAGAGGAAAACCTTGATCGTAAGTTGGAAGCGGTAGAGAAGCGTGAGAATGGATTGAATGCTCGCGAGGAACAGATGAACAAGGAAAAGGCTGAGATCGCAAAATTAAATCAGCAAAGAGTACAGGAACTCGAACGAATCTCCGGATTAACCTCCGAACAAGCAAGAGAATTTTTGTTAAAGACAGTCGAAGAAGATGTCAAGACAGACGCCGCAAAGTTAGTGAAGGAGTCTTTGGCTCAGGTCAAGGACGAAGTCAACAAGAAAGCGAAAGACATTGTGGTCAATGCCATCCAGAAGTGTGCAGCTGACCATGTTGCTGAATCTACCATCTCTGTAGTTCAGCTACCTAGTGATGAGATGAAGGGCCGTATCATTGGTCGTGAAGGACGTAACATCCGTACATTGGAGACAATGACCGGTGTTGAGTTGATTATCGATGATACTCCGGAAGCAGTTGTATTATCTGCTTTTGACCCGGTTCGTAGAGAAGTCGCTAGAATTGCTCTTGAGAAATTGATTGTGGATGGACGTATCCATCCGGCTAGAATTGAGGAAATGGTTGAGAAGGCCCAGAAGGAAGTGGACAACGCCATCCGTGAAGAGGGTGAGGCTGCTACTTTTGAGGTTGGAGTTCATGGAATTCATCCGGAACTTGTAAAGCTTCTCGGTCGTATGAAGTACCGTACCAGTTACGGTCAGAATGCATTGAAGCATTCTATCGAGGTTGCGCATTTGTGCGGACTCTTAGCTGCAGAAGTTGGCGAAGATGTACGTTTGGCAAAGCGTGCCGGCTTGTTACATGATATCGGTAAGGCCGTAGACCAGGAGATGGAAGGCTCTCACATCCAGTTGGGTGTTGATCTTTGTAAGAAGTACAAAGAGATTCCATTGATTGTCAATGCGGTAGCTGCACATCATGGTGATTGTGAGCCGGAATCCCTCATTGCAGTTTTGGTTCAGGCAGCTGATACCATCAGTGCTGCAAGACCTGGTGCACGTAGAGATACCCTTGATTCTTATACCAACAGAATACAGCAGTTAGAAGACATCACTAATGATTTCAAAGGCGTCGAGAAATCTTTTGCTATTCAGGCAGGTCGCGAGGTTCGTGTCATGGTAGTTCCTGAGAAGGTAAGTGATGCTGACATGGTACTCTTAGCTCGAGATATTTCTAAACGTATCGAAGAAGAGCTTCAGTATCCAGGACAGATCAAAGTAAATGTAATTCGTGAATCACGTGTTACAGATTACGCAAAGTAATGAATTTGAAATTGGCAGTTGGGTCTTATGACCCGGCTGCCTTTTTTGTAAGACGAGAGGTGACAGGCATGAGCAGTGAAGAACATGTAACAAGGAAGTCCCGTACCTTAATTCATGCGGGAACCATTATCGATTATTATCAGGATGAGATGCTACTTCCCAATGGCAATACCGAGATTTGGGATTTTGTGAAGCATCGGAAGGGAGCCGCTTGTATT
>JAEEGI010010606.1_pt1 | contig 20005 bp, 19 predicted proteins | sample 8958751 | NCBI WGS metagenome assembly JAEEGI01 (sample SAMN16246545, study PRJNA631951) | gut metagenome | biome: gut microbiome; feature: rumen; material: KS-attached | host: Bos | place: Iran: Karaj | collected 2018-10 | reverse complement strand
GTTACGGCCAAAGCCTCCGATAACGGCATCCTCTACCGCTGCCGGGTGAAGAACAGCTATGGCACCGTGTATTCCGAAAGCGCAAAGCTGACGGTCAGCTGAAACCGCGGATAACCGGACAAGAGCATAAAACGCCGGACTGCTGAAATCTCAGCAGTCCGGTCTTCATTTGGAGTCCAGCATCGGGCAAAAGGGCGGAAGAGGAATTTCGTCCTGCGTATATCTGCTCGCCATAACTTATTCGCCTCGCTTTTGTTGAAACATCATTTCTGGCGGATCGTTCAAATTATAATCTTTGATCTTGGCGCTCATATTTCATACACCATAATAGGCCATTTACCATCAGGCCGTGTTGGAGGGATAATCCTCCGCTGTCAGAAGGCACAGTAATTGACGAGATATCTCTTCGATCTTCAGTCTTCGGCATTCATTTCAATGATACGCGGTTTTCGCTTTCTTTCCCCTCGCCCGTTCCGCCGCTTCGAAGGGGACGGTCACCAGGAACATATAGGGCAGAAGGATCACATAGCTGGGGATCAGATACAGGAACGGGATCGGGATCAGGCGGTGGAAGATCTCCAGCAGGAAATTTCCTTCCGTTTCCACGGAATAGAAATAATTGGCCTTGGGATGAAGGCCGGTCCAGCGAAGAAGCAGATTGATGAGGAAGGCCGCAAGGGCGACCAGCAGGATCGTGAGGAGCGCGCCGGGAAAATCCCGGAACCGGGGACGGTAAAGGCCGAAGGCCGCCAGGGCCAGCCCTTCCACCAGGATCATGAAATGGGTCCCGTAATATCCCAGCATCCGGGGAAGGAGCAGAGGATATCCGTCGAAGCCGTTTGCGGGCATGATCAGGGCCATCAGCGCGCCCAGGGGAGCGACGAAGAAGGCAAAGCTCATGACCGGCCGGTTCTTTTTCAGTACCGCAAAGGGGATCAGAAGCATGTTGATATTGCAAAGCTGCAGGGGCAGCTCGCCCCACCAGTTGAAGCCGCCCATCTCCGCGGTCAGCAGGGCGTAGCTCCCGTCCCGGGACATGAATGCTTTGTATAAAACGAAGCCCACCAGGGTCAGGAAGCAGAGCCCAAGCAGCACCGCTGACTTTACCTTCTCACTCTTCCCCCGCAGGATCAGGCTGAGAAGAACGAGCAGAAGAATAAATGCGCCGAATACGGTTATATACAGCGCATTGAACGGGTGAAAGATCCAACCGTCCATCCTGACATCCCTCCCCTCTTTTATCCGACTGGATTTTACCACAGGATCCTGATTTACGGAAGAGTTTTCTTTTTCAATTGTGTATGGTATTTTCACACGGGATATGCTATAATCCATGTTGAAATCTTCCAGACTAGGAGATGCTGATATGCCGGATTATATTATTGCCACCTCTTCCACCGCCGATCTTCCCCGCACCTGGCTGGATCAGCACGGCATTCCCTTTATCCCCTACAGCTTCACCGTGAACGATGAAGTGCAGGAGGACGACTGCCGGGAGGAGAGCCGGGCGGCCATGTACGCCAAAATGCGTGACGGTGCGCTGCTGAAGACCTCCATGATCAACGAATTCACCTATTCCGAGTTCTTCCGGAAGCTGCTGGATACCGGGAAAAACGTGATCTTCCTGGATATGTCCCGGGAGATGTCTGCTTCCTATCAGAACAGCATGAGCGCCGCCGAGGCGGTCCGTCCCCTGTACCCGGACCAGGAGCTGTACATCATGGATACCCGCTGCATCTCCGGCGGTCTCGGTACCCTGGTGGTCAACATGGTCCGGCGCATGGAAGACGGGGAAAGCTACCGGGACGTCATCGCCTGGGGTGAGGAAAACAAGCTCCGGATCGCTCACCGCTTCACCGTGGACGATCTGAAATATCTGAAGATGGGCGGCCGGGTCTCCAACGCCTCCGCCCTGGTGGGCTCTCTCCTGGGCATCAAGCCCGTCCTGTATGTTCCGGACCGGGGCACCCTGGACGTGGTGAAGAAGGCGCGGGGCCGCAAGGCGGCGCTGAAATCCATCCGGGACGGGATCCTGAACGATTTCTCCAAATCGGATCCCGCGGGAACGGAGGTCCATATCCTCCACGCGGACTGCCTGGCAGACGCCGAGTACATCCGGGATGAGATCAAAAGCGCTTATCCCCAGGTGGGCGAGATCACCATCACCCAGCTCGGCGTCGTTATCGGCGCCCACTGCGGCCCGGGGCTGCTGACGGTGTTCTACCTCTGCGCCGGCCGCAATCCGGATTGAGCCATGACAGTCACGGTGCTGACGGAAAATCGGGCCTGCGGTCCGGCAGAATGCGCCCACGGGCTCAGTCTGCATGTGGAAACCGGTTCCCGGAGCATCCTCTTCGATTTTGGGCCGGAGGGGGACCTGCTGCTGCGCAACGCCCGGACCCTTGGGATCGACCTGGCCCGGGTCGACCTGGCGATCCTGTCCCATGGACACAACGACCATTCCGGCGGGCTTGAGGCTTTTCTCCGGGCAAACGGCCATGCCCCCGTGTATCTTCACAGGCTGGCCTTCGCCCCGCATTTTTCCCAGCGCCGGGAGGGTCTGAAATGCATCTCTCCCGATCCGGAGCTTTTGGAACGGTACAGGACGCGCCTGCATCTGACGGACGGGGTCTTTTCTCCCGGGGAGGGTCTGACGCTGTTTTCGGACCCGGAGGAAAGCGACCTCTCCCCCGGTTCCAACGGCACCCTGTATGAACAGGCGGGGGATTCCCTGATCCCCGACCGCTTTCTCCATGAGCAGGATCTGCTGATCCGCGAGGGAGAAAAACTCTATCTCTTCGGCGGCTGCGCCCACCGGGGCATCGTGAACATCCTGCGCCGGGGCGAAGCGCTGGCGGGAAGAGCGCCGGATGCGGTATTCTCCGGATTCCATCTGACGAATCCCGGGCTGAAGCGGGATGAACCGGAGGACCTCGTCCGCCGCGTGGGCGGGGCGCTGGAGCGATTCCCCTCCCGATATTTCACGGGCCACTGCACCGGCGAGGGCCCTTACCGGATCCTGAAGGAGATCCTGGGCGACCGGCTGGAGTATCTGGGCTGCGGCCTGCGCTTCACTCTTTGAATCCCATTCCGGGAGAATCCGGTTCCCCGGTTGATTCTCCCGGACTCTTGGTGTATACTGTACGCACTCAATATCTTTAAGGAGGTTCTGAACATGAGCAATCTGGAAAAAGTTGACGCCTTTCTGAAGGACGCCGGTACCTTCTTCTACACCACGACGGATGGAGATAAGCCCCGGGTCCGCCCCTTCGGCTTCTACATGCTGTTCAAGGACAAGCTGTACTTCGGCATGGGCAAGCAGAAGCAGTCCTTCGCTCAGACCGTGGCCAACCCCAACATCGAGGTCTGCGCCATGAACGCCAAGCGCCAGTGGATCCGCATCCGCGGCACCGCCGTGGTGGACGACAGCGCCGAGGCCCTGGAGGCCGCCTTCGCGAAGGGTCCCTTCCTGAAGACCCTGTACAACGAGCAGACCGGCAACAAGCTGGGCATCGTGGCCGTGGAGAACGGCTACGCGGAGATCGCCGACATGGGCGGCGGCTTCGAGAGCTTCAATTTCTGAGTTCTTCGCACAACGGAACAGGCGCCTGCCGATGCAGGCGCCTGTTTTTTGATCCCGTTCATCTGTGATCGTGCGGATCCGGCCCAAACCGGGTCTCCGGCCGGTAAAACTCAAAGATCACCGCGTCCCGTCCCGCTTCGTTCGCCGGATCATGGCTGGTCCAGCCCACCCGCATCGCTCCGAGCAGCTCCGCCAGTCTGACGGTGAGCGGCCTGGGGCCGATCTTGTAGGCGATGAACTGGGGACGTGAAAGGAAATTCAGCAGAGTATATCCCAGGAAATAGCGGACGATCGGAGCCTTGCTTTTGTACAGCTCCGGGGGCTGGGCGAGCTGCCCCCGGAGGAGCTCCGGGGCATGGAACCGGAACCAGGCGACGATCCGGGGATCGAAGCTCTCGATACACACGTCCCCTGGATACTCCCGGAGCAGAGCCAGGGTGTCCTGGCAGAGCTTCCTGTTCCGTTTTCCGCTCTTCAGCTCCACAATCAGGGGAGTCCGTCCGTTAACCAGTTCCAGCATCTGGGAAAACAGGGGGATCCGTTCCTCCGTTCCGCAGAGGGACAGTGCGTGGAGCTCCGGCCAGGTCAGTTCGTCCACCCGCTCTTCCCTGCCGCAGACCCGCAGCAGATCGTCGTCATGGAACACCACCACCTGCCCGTCCCGACTGAGCTGCACGTCCAGTTCCATCCCGTAACCGGCCTCCGCCGCCCGGCCGAAGGCTGCCAGGGAGTTTTCCGGGATCTGCTTATCCGGCGTATGCAGACCTCTGTGGGCGAAATTGCGTCCCTGAAAAGGGAGCTTTTTCTTTCCGCCCCGACCCGGCGCAGCGAGCAAGATCGGCAGCGCCAGGAGGCCGAGAGCGACAAAGGCGCATTTTTTCATGTTTCCGTCCTTTCTCCGTCAATCCCCGTCCAGGGCCTCCAGGCCGTGGGCGTTTTCCACCTTCCTGGCCTTGATGTTCTTCACCAGGGCGGTGAACAGTATAAGGCTCAGCACGCAGATGATCAGGGCATAGACCGGCAGCGTGCGCCAGGCCAGGGTCATGCGGAAGACCAGTCCCAGCAGGACCGGGGTGATGGTCTGGGCGGACATGCTGGCTGCGTAATAGTACCCGGTGAACCGGCCGATCTTTTTGCTGGTGCAGAGCTCCACCACCATGGGGAAGGAGCAGTTATGGACCAGCGCCATGCCGAAGCCCCGCAGGACGCCGAAGAGATACAGGATGGGCGGGAAAGCATGGAGTCCGTTTGCCAGTTCCTTTCCGCTGGGACGGACCAGGCACATGACCAGAAGCCCCAGCACGGTGACGCCCAGGCCGCAGGAAATGGTCCATTTTCTCCCGATCCGATCCGCGATGGATCCGGCGATGGCAAATCCCACCACGCTGCCCACGCCGCCGATGATGGTCAGGACCATGGTGGCGCTGGAGGCGGAGTTGAGATAATAGATGACGTAGTTGCCGATATAAGTCCCCAGGGCGTTGTCCGCCATGAACCAGAGGAACTCCGCTCCCAGGATCGCCAGAAGCATCTGCTTGTTTGCCCGGCTCATAGGCCCTTCGTCCTCCACCGGGTCGGCGGTGGCCGCGAGCCGCTCACCCAGCTCCAGTTCCTCCTTCAGTTCCTCCGCCAGCCGGTTCTCCTTGATGGTGGCAAAGAGGATCAGGGCGGAGACGACCATCAGGACGGAGGCTACGATGAAGGGGATCTCGATGATCCAGACCTTTCTGGCCGCGTCAGCGGCATTGATATAATCCGACAGCTTCAGGAAGATCCCCAGCACCGTGGCAAATGCGCCGCCCAGGTATCCCATGATGTTGATGAGGCCGTTGGCCCTGGCCCGCAGGGGCTTGGGGGTGATATCCGGCATCAGGGCGACGGCGGGATTCCGGTACATCATCATGAACAGCAGCACTATGGCCATCATGATCACCATGCCCGCCACATTGTTCCGGTGGAAGAACAGGGGGATAAAGGGAAAGGCCACGGCGGAGACCAGGGTACCCGTCAGGATAAAGGGCATCCGCTTGCCGATGGGGGTCCTGGTGCGGTCCGAAAGGCTGCCGAAGATGGGCAGAAGGATCAGGGCGGCCAGATTATCGCAGGCCATGATGATCCCCACGATCCACTGCACATCCAGGATCTTGTCCGGGTCTCCGCTCTTCAGCTCCGCGGAGGACAGGCCGTACATCCTTCGGGCAAAGATATCCGTGAGAAAGGTGGGACACCAGGAATCGTACACCTGCCACAGCAGCAGGATCCCGAAGAAGGCGAAGCCGATGAGCATGGTGCGTTTGACGTTCAGCTTCAGACCTCCGGTCTTATTCGTGGTACCGGGCATAAAGCATCCTCCCTATCCGTGCAGATCAGATACGCTGTTTCTTTGAGGGTATCACAAATTCCCGCAGGGAGCAAGTCCGGCTTCGGGGGCCGAAATTCCCTCTCTTTCGACTTTTGTTTTTTTTTCCTTCCCGGTTGACAAATTCCGCCCTCCTGTGCTAGTATACCGGCGATAGATTTAAACCGGTACTGTGATGCCGATAAGATATCGTCCTTTGGGAAAAGTGTGTGGTTCGGTACCTTGCCGGTGTCCCCGGCGAGGTGTTTTTTTGTGTCTGAACGCGGCTGGCCGCGCAAAGATAAATATTAACGCGGAGGGAAAAGCATGAATCTGATCTACAACATCAAAGACAAGCCCAAATTCAGCGAAGTCATTCTCTTTGCCCTGCAGCAGCTCCTGGCGATCATGGCCGCCACCATCGCGGTCCCCAGCGTGATCAACCAGGCCTGCGGTACAGCTCTCACCGCTTCCGCCGCTCTCTTCGGCGCGGGCTGCGGCACCTTCATCTACCTGCTGTTCACCAAGTCCTCCAGCCCCGTGTTCCTGGGCAGTTCCTTCGCGTTCATCGGCTCCATGATCTCCGCCTTCGCCGGCGCCGCCTCCATGGCCATCGGCTACTGGGGCCTGATCATCGGCGCCGCCATGGCCGGCATCGTGTACGTGATCCTGGCCATCGTCATCAAGTTCTGCGGTGTGAAGTGGATCGATAAGATCATGCCTCCCGTCATCATCGGACCCACCGTGGCCATCATCGGTCTGAGCCTCTCCGCCAACGCGGTGAGCCAGGTCCTCCCCACCGAGACCTCCTACATCTCCCTGATCTGCGGCCTCTTCACCCTGGCCGTGACCATGCTGGCCGCCACCTACGGCAAGCGCGGCCTCAAGCTCATCCCCTTCATCGTCGGCATCCTCGCCGGGTACATCCTGGCCTCCATCTTCGCCATCATCGGCAACAGCGCCGACATCCCCGAGCTGGTGGTCATCGACTACAGCGCCTTCAAGGGCTGCGGCGTCTTCGCCCTGCCGGATTTCACCTTCCTCCTGGGCGGCGACCTTTCCCAGATGAACGGCGCCTATTTCCTGACCCTCTTCAGCGCCTACGTGCCCGTGGCCTTCGTGGTCTTCGCGGAGCACCTGGCTGACCACAAGAACCTCTCCACCATCGTGGGCGTGGATCTGCTGGAGGAGCCCGGCCTCACCCGCACCCTGCTGGGCGACGGCATCGGCTCCATGGTGGGCGCCTTCTTCGGCGGCTGCGCCAACACCACCTACGGTGAGTCCATCGCCTGCGTGGCCATCACCCGGAACGCCTCCACCGTTTCCATCTGGGGCGCCGCCGTGGCCTGCATCATCTTCTCCCTGATCGCCCCCCTGGTGGCTTTCCTGGAGACCATCCCCGCCTGCGTCATGGGCGGCGTATGCATCGCCCTGTACGGCTTCATCGCCGTGTCCGGCTTCAAGATGCTGCAGAAGGTGGACCTGAACCAGAACCGGAACCTCTTCGTCGCCTCCATCATCTTCATCACCGGCGTGGGCGGCATGGTGGTCACCTTCGGCGCGGTGCAGATCCGTACCGTGGCCTGCGCGCTGATCCTGGGCATCCTCACCAACCTGATGCTCTCCAAGGAGAAGGTCGAGGAGTGAATTCCTTCCCTGCAAAAAAACAGTCCCGCCGGGAGCCAGTCGGCTCCCGGCGGTTTTTCTGTCCGCTTCATTTCATCAGCTGTTTCCCGTCGTGGTAGGCATGGCCCACCACCGGCCCCACCAGGCGGTAGGCATGGGAAGCGGGGTCGAAGATGATGAGTCCCATCTTCTCCACGTCCACCTTTCCGTCCGTGAGGATGCGGTCGTCCGCATACTGGCCCACGATCTCCCCGATCATCCGGCCGCTCTCCGGATCCCAGCTCTTCAGGGTGCATTCCAGGGTCAGGGGGTATTCCTCGATGATGGGAGCGTTCACCTTTTCGCTGGGGCGGGTGTGGCAGCCCGCCTTTTCGATCTTGTTCACCCGATGGCCGGTCTCCATGCCGAAATAGTCGGAGATCAGGGCGGTGTCCTTCGTCCCGAAGGCCACGGTGAAGGCCCCGGTCTTCAGGATGTTCTCCGTGGTCTTGTGCTCCCCCAGGATCAGGGTGATCTCCGTCCAGTCGGACTGCACGCCCCAGGCGGCGTTCATGGCGTTGGGCACGCCCTTTTCGTCATAACTGCCGATGATGAACACGCCCTCCGGCAGGATCACGGCATTCTTCGCGGATAACTCCATGGCTGTCCCTCCTTATGTCTGTTGGGAACAGCATACACGCTTTTCTCCCGCGGCGCAAGGGCTGCCGGCAGAGCGACCTCTATTCCCTCCTCTTGGGAGAGGCGCTCCAGCAATTCTTCGATCCGGTTCGCCGTCTGCGGGGTCGCGATTCGTTATTCTCCAAATGAAACGACTGCGCGGATTTCGTTCATTTCATTCTGCAGTCAATACTCCATCCTTCATACGAAGGATTAAGTCGGCTGCCTCCGCCACCTCCGGGTCGTGGGTGACCACGATGACGCAGCGGCCCTCTTCATGGGCCAGGCGGCGGAGGATCTCCATGACGATCTTCGTATTTTCCCCGTCCAGGTTCCCGGTAGGCTCGTCCGCCAGAAGGACAGGAGCCCCGCTGCACAGGCTTCGGGCGATAGCGACTCTTTGCTGTTCGCCCCCGGAGAGGGCGGAGGGGAAACGCTTATGCTTGCTCTCCTCAATGCCCACCTTCACCAGGGCTTCCGCCGCCCGCTGCCGGGCGTCGGATTCCGGGATGCCCTGCATCTCCATGGGAAGGCTGACGTTTTCCCGCACCGTGAGCAGGGGCAGGAGGCAGAAGGCCTGGAAAATGATGCTGACCCCCTCCCGGCGGTACTTATCAAGGTCCAGGTTTTTCAGGTTTTCATCCCCGAGGACCACGTCCCCTTCTCCGGGCATGTCCAGCCCCGCCAGCATGCTCAGCAGGGTGCTCTTCCCGCTTCCGCTGGGACCGACGACGGCGTAGATCTTCCCGGTCTCAAAATTGCAGGATGCGGACTTCACCACGGGGGTCGTGCCGCCGGGGTAGGTATAGGATACGTTTTGCAGGGTGAGTGCGCTCATGGATGTTGCCTCCTTTTCGTTATTCCTTACTTTGCAGTTGTGCCAATACGTGCTTCCTGGCGCAGAGCCAGGCGAAGATACCGGAGCCTGCGGCGCAGGCGGCCAGATGGGCGGCGATGTACAGGCCGAAGGGCCGGACGACAGTCTCCGGATCCGGGTGCTGGATGAGCAGCGCCGTCAGGAAGCCCAATGCCAGGCCGACGAAGGCGCATAGGATCTGAGCCATAACGTAGAGGCCTGCGCACGCCCCGATCTTCACCCCCAGAGCCCGAAGGATGCTGATCTCTCGGGAGACGTGGAGCACGGTCAGCCCCGGCAGGATGCCCCCCAGCAGCAGCGCCGCCCCGATGGTGAGGGGGTACAGGGTCTCAATGAGCCGATAGATGTTGTAGAGGCGGTCCGCATAGGAGGTGTCCAGCTCCAGCTTTACGATGTTCTGCACATGGGAGAGGACCTCCTTGGCGTATTCCCGGAATTCCTCGGCGCGGTGGTAGTCCGTGAGAGAGTACTCCGCCAGGTCCAGAGTGAGCTGATTGGATATCCAGTAAAAGTGCTTCCAGGCAGTGACGGGGATATACAGGGTATTGTCGTATTCATCAGATTGGATCAGACCGACAAGCCGCATCCTTGGTCGCCGCTGGTCTCGGACCACCAGGGTCTCATTCCAGTCTTCGTCTGTCTGCCATTTGTCCAATTCGCGCGCGAGGGCACTTGTATATCCGGCTTCCTCCACACGCACCGGATCTCCCAGTGAGAAACCCATCATCAGCGCTGACCCGGCGGACATCACACATACTTGTTCATCCGAGGAGTCAAACGCTGCTTCGTCCCAGCCTTCCAGCCATTCTACCTCTCCCTGGGCGAAGCGGAGGATGCCGCTTACGAAGTACAGCGTTCCTCCGTGATACTCTATCTCACAGTCCCTGTTGATGTATTCATAACCGGGATCCCGCACCAGACCGGACTTCTCCAGCTTCTGCGCCGCCGTGTAGGGCAGGCCGCCGTAGAACACCCCCCGCACGTCTACGTTCCGGTAGGCCTCCCCGTAGATGCCCCGGAGCACCGTCAGCACCCCGAAGGCGAAGGCCAGGAGGGCCGCCAGGACAAGGCTCAGGAGGCTCCGCACGGGCACCCGGGTCAGGAGGCGGCAGAGATAACGCCCCTTCCAGCTCATTTTCGTCCCTCCTGTACCAGAGCCCAGATGCTCCGCCTTTGGATGAGCCGGATCCCGCCCCAGGCCAGCAGGGCAAGGAGGACGAGAAACCCCAGGGCTCCCAGGCACAGCAGGAGAGCTGAGGCCGCCGCCTCCCCTGCAAAGAGGAAGGCCGCCAGGGTGCCCAGGACAGCGGACACCGTCCCCAGCATGACCAGGGGGATGAAGAGACGGCCCGTGGCCTCTCCCCTGTTCATGCCCAGGGCCCGGAGAATGCCGTACTCCCGTTTCTTCCGGGTGATGAAGAGCCAGATGGTGAGCACCAGGGCAAAGAGGGCCGCAGCCGCGAAGATGAACAGCTTCACCAGGGCCAGATCCCGGGCCTGGACGAGCTCCTTCCCCACTTGGGGCCAGCCCCCGTCGCTGAAGGTATAGGTCAGGCCAAGGTCCTCCACCCGGGGCAGGCACTGCTCCATAAAGGGAATGATATCCTCCGCGTCCCCCACCACGAAGCTGAGCTCCGCGGGCTTGGGGGTATAGGTCTCCCCGTTCACACAGTCCGGCAGGAAGGCGGCGGGAACGAAGATGGCGTTATTGCTGTAACACCAATAGAAGTCCCGGTTCACGTGCTTGCCCTCGTTCAGATCCAGATAGGCCCCGACGATGGTGAAGGTCTGTGTCTTGAACCGGGTGGAATACCTCCCCCGGGTGGAGGCCACGGCCCCCAGCGGGGCATACTGCTCGCAGAGGTAGTTTCCCAGTTCCAGGGTCAGGGTATCCCCCACGGACAGGCCATAGGTCTCCAGGAAATCCGTGCTCACCACGCAGACCGGCTGCCCTGCGTCCTCCGGGCTGAGGAAGCGTCCCTCCATGCAGAGGATGCGTCCCTCTGTCACCCGGGGGATGGCGGCCATATCGTCCCCGTATACCACGTCAAAGGTGTGGAGGTCGTCCTCCGTCACCTGGATGAGTTCCCGCAGGGGGGCGAACTCCCCGGTGCTCAGGTAGTTTTCCGGCAGGTCCGTCACGTCGGTGAAATAGGGCCACCAGCCGATGCGGGTATCGTCCCCCACGTTGAAATGGTCTTCGGTCCAGGGATTCACCCCCCGGAGGACGAATATATATCGACGCCCTGATTTCAGAGCCTCCACATCCTCCAGGAATATCCCCAGGTCCAGGGTGTTGGCGGCGGCCCGGTTCATGTAGCCCCCGCCGTCATACCGCATGGTGTAAGCGTCCCGAAAGTCCTCCGAGAGTACCGCCACGTCCACCTTGATCTCTGCTTTTCGTTCCAGTTGTTCCGGGTCCCCCGCCAAAAGCCGTACATCCGTCAGGGTCAGTGTCCTGCACGCGCCCAAATCGTACCACCGTATGCCCACCATATTTCTGGCGATGGTGTACTCTTCCGTCCGGGCCAGTGTTCCTTCCAGGATCAGGCGGGAGTTGTAGGCAAAGTAGTTCTGGTCCGTGTCCAGTCGCAGGTATTCCCCGGAGACCCCGGCGGTCATGTACCGCCGCTCCGCCCGGGAGACGAAGGGCAGGGCGGAAAGGGCTTCTACCGTCTCCGGGCTGAGGCTCCGGTGGTGGTATTCCTCATAGGAAAACCGTTCCCAGGTGCGGCCGGGATTGGTTTCATCCGTCAGGATGAAAAAGCTGTACCGGGCGTCCACCTGTTCCGCCACGCTCTCCTCTTCCACTGTCAGCACCCCCTGGTAGTGCGCCTTTGCCTCCGAATATTTCCTGGAGGTAGCGGCGTACTCCGAGAGGTTATACAGGAAGAGGAAGGCCGCAGCCGCCAGGAGCAGCAGGGTGAGGCCCGTTTTCAGGGGACTGCGGATCAGGTTTCGTACGTGGATCATCATGGGACGTCGCTCCTTTCTCAGCGCAGCTTCTTTATCCTCCGCATTGCGGCGGCAGCCAGATCTCCCGCATGGGGAGACAGGGGTTTTCCCGGGGCGTAGCGGGCCAGGTTGTACTGCTCCGCCAAGGCCAGGTACTCTGCGCCCAGAGCCGTCCCCAGCTCCTTGGGGGTCAGGGCGGGGCCTTGTTTCTTTCCCGCGGGGCTGTATTGCAGATGGAACCAGGCGTAGCGCACCCGGGCCCGGTCGTCCGGCAGGTCCTGCCACCGGCGCTTCCGTGGGGCTTTTGGCTTTGGCCTCAGTTTTTTCCGGGCAGCAAGCAGGAGGTCGTGCCAGTCCCGCAGCTTTTCCAATTCCTCCTCGTACAGTTCATCCTCAGCTGCCAGCCCGCGCCTTCGCCGCCTCTCCCGCACCCGGGAGATCATCTTCTTCATCTGCCCGGGGAGCAGCATAAGCACAGCGACAACGAAGACTATCGACAGGAGGATCACCGGAAGGAAGAACACCGCAATGATCGGGGACGGGTAATACGTCTCGTAACCTTCGTCCTCTTCCTCCGGCTCCGGCGTCTCTGGGGGCGGGGGCGTCGGGGGCGCCATGGCGCGTTTTCGGATATCGGCGGTAATGGTCTCGCAGGTCTTCTCCACCCAGGTGACGGAAACGTGCCAGAGCCGGTCAATGCCCCGCTCCGCTATGCCGATGGAGGCGAGGCCCAGGACCAGAACGAAGAAGAGGACAAGGATCACCGCATTTTTCCACCGTATGCCCCGAGGCCAGACCATGGGCCGCTCCCCGGGCATGTTGTGCAGGCCCTCCTGCAAGCCCTGCTCATGCATGAACAGGAGATAGCACAGCAGGACGAACAGAGCGCAGAGTCCGGCGAGCGTCGTATCAGCGCCCCGGCGGTCCAGGCGAATGGCGGAGACGAGGCAGAGGCCGAAGGCGGGGATACTCATGGGGACGGCCCGCTCCGGCCGCCACAACTGCCCCAGGAGGAGAGCAGCCGCGGTTATGCCCAGGCTGACATACGCATTCAGGCCCAGGCCCTCCAACAGGAAATCCAGCACCGCCAGAGCCAGGGCAATGACCAGGGCGACCCTGATGATCCGTTTCATTCCTTTGCCTGGAGCAGGGAGAGCAGATCCTTCCCGGTGCTGACCCAGGCAAAAACGATACTGCCGATAAGACAGGCGGCCAGGTGTAATCCCGGGTAGGTCAATTCCCACCCGGCTCCCAGGAAAAAGGCTGCCGCCGCGCCCAGGATCAGGCCCAGGATACACAGGAGGACCTGTTCCCCGGTCAGCATGGCGCAGACCCGTTTCCGGCTCATGCCCAGGACCCGAAGGATGGCGGTTTCCCGGCTGTTCTGCAGTACCATAAGGCCGGGGAGGACGCCTCCCAGCAAAAGGGCCACCCCAACCGCAATGGGGTACAGCGTATTCAACAGATTCGCCATGCGATGGACCCGGTCCGCCTCCGCCGTATCCAGATACAGGGAGGGATTGCCCTGTTCCCTGGCTGTCTCCGTCAGGAAATACTCCCGGAAGGCCTGGATATCCTCGTAGTCCCGAAGGGTATATAGGGCATATTCCACCTTCAAGTCCGGGAATGCTTCTGAATAGACTCCCATGCCGTGGATGGGAAGCCAGAGGCGGGAGGGAAAGTTTTCATTGGGGATCAGACCTACCACGGTGGTGGGCGACCGATGATCCTTGTAGATCTCCAGCAGTTCCTCCATGCTCGCATCGGGATGACCCTGTCTCAGGGCATTCAGATAGGTATCCGCAGAGATTCGGATCCGGTCGCCGGGATTGATCTCCAGCTCCTCCGCCAGGGCTTCCGTGATCAGGCAAACCTTTCCCGTGGCCGCCTGAAAACGCTCCCAGTTCCAGTCCTCCAGCCACTCCGCATCCGCACCGGCGTTCACGGTATAATCCGAGGAAAAACAGAGGATGCAGCTGTGCAGAGAATCATCCGAAAGCATGAACTCGGCTCCCTGCCGGAGATACTCCAGGTAGGTGTACTTGACCTCTTCAGCGCCTCCCAGTTTCTCCGCCCGGTAAACGGTCATGCCGCCGCTTACCACCCCCTTCACCTCCACGCTGTGACAGAGGGCGTCGTAGTGCCGCCGCAGGGCGTCAAGCCTTCCAACCGCCGCAGCCAGCAGAAGAGCCAGCAAGATCGCCAAGAGCGATTTGACCAGGGCTCTGCGGGCATGCCGCAGGGTATACCCAAGGGAGGCGTTCATTTCTTCACCCCCGCATGGATCAGGAGCAGCGGCGAAATTCTGCCCATGCGTCTTACCAGGATCAGGGCAGCCAGCATAGTGAGGATCGGGAGGATCAGCACGCTCAAGACCGGCGTCAGGGTGACGGTCCCGCTCCGACCGTACCAAAGGAGGGCCGCCGCCGTTCCGGGGATCACCGCCGCCAGGGTCAGGCACAGCAGCGGAACAAGCAAGCTGCGGCCGCTATGACTCCGGTCCATGCCCATGGCCCGAAGGATGGCGTAATCCCGGCTGCGGCGGGCAACGAAGAGGTACACGGTAAGGGCGATGACCAGCAGGGTCGCCGCGCCGAAGGCCAGGAGCTTATACAGGGAGGTCTGGCTCACCTGCTTCAGTTCCTCCTCCATCTGGGGCCATCCCCGGTCGTTCCAGTAGGTGATCCAGCCCTCCGCCTCCAGTTTCGGAAGCTCATTCTCCACAAAGTCGTTCATGGCGTCCGCGTCGATGAGCAAAGTCACGTCCCCGGGGGAATGCTCGCTCCGCTTCGCCCCCTCCGGCAGGAAGGTCTGGGGAACGAAGACCGTGGCATCGGAATAGGCCCAGATGTAGTCCTCCGCGAGGTAATTGCCCTGGTTCACGTCCCGCCAGGTGCCGATGATGGTAAATTCCTGTTCCGTCCAGTTCTTCGCGTAACGCCCCCGGGTGGAGGCCACGGCCCCCAGGCTCACATGCTGCTCCATGGGGTAGTCCCCCAGCTTCAGCCGCAGGGTATCACCCAAACTGAGGCCGTTTGCGTAGGCAAAGTCCGCATTCACCACGCATACGGGCTTGCCCGCGTCCTCTAGCTCCAGAAAGCGCCCCTCTGCGGGGACGAACCGCAGATCCGCCGCCCGTCGGATGACGGACATATCCCCGGCGTATACCACGTCCAGAGTGTGCCAGTCGTCCGTTGTGATCTGCATAAGCTCCCGGAGCGGGGCAAAGTCCTCCCCTTCCAGGTAGTTTTCCGGCAGATCGGTGACGTCGGTGAAGTAGGGCCACCAATTCAAAAGAGTGTCGTCCGCAAGGACGTATCTGGGGAATTCTGCATCATGGTAGCTCAGATCAACTCTGACCGCAAAAACATATCTTCTTCCGGGTTCAAGCTGGGTCATATCGTCAGGATACAATCGATTTTGGAATAGAAACACGAAGTTCCCATACCCCCAAATACCCATTTGCACTCGAGTGCTCTCCGGGAAGGCAAATGCCATCAGCTCGTCGCCGTTATTCATGTGCAGAGGAAGGACCTCCGGCTCTCCGCCGATAACTTGAATATCCTCCAGGGTCAAGATGCGGCTGGTTTCTGGATCACAGTTTTCCCCCATTACCGCAACGACCGTCCAGGATAGATCTTCACCCTGCAATTTCTTGATCTCTGATACCGTAGCTTCCAGGATCAAGCGGAATTCATAGGGATAGTCAGTTTGTACAGCCCGATAGTCGTAATCTGTAGTCCTTAGGTATTCTGAAACGCCAGCCGTCATCACCCGCACTTCAACGTCGGCTACGCCGGGAATGGTGCAGAGATCCTCTAATTCCATGTCGGTTATAGGTTGAGCATGGTAAAGGTCCGGGCTGAATCTTCCGATCCCCGTACCCGGCCCGGTAGGATCCGTCATCAAGAAGATGCCGGTTCCGGTGTTCATACCCGGCGCACTGGGATCCAGGCCCGGGGCGTGCTCAAGATTGAGAGTCCCTTTCATCCGCTCCTTGGCCTCCTCCAGCCCCTTACGGGTGGAGAGGTAGTCCGTGAGGCTCAGGGTAAACTGGAAGGCCGCCGCCAGGAGCAGCACCCAGGTCACAATGGTCCGTACCGGACTTCGAAACAGGGTCTTGATCCACAGGGAGGATTTCATGTTGCAAACGCATCCTTTCTTTATTGATATTTAACTTAGCTTCCGATAAATGGGCGCAGTTCACCGCGGATGCAGCGGGTATTCTGCTGCTGCATCCATTCTGCGATATTCAGGTGCTGTCTATCTCCAGGCTCCCTCTCCGAGGGAGCTGGATTCGGCGCGAAGCGACGGAGACTGAGGGAGTTTCCGACAAGCCGCTCTTATGGTTCAAGCTGCTTTTCGCCGAACTCCCCCACCGGCTTCGCCAGAGCCCCCTCGGAGAGGGGGCCTGAAACTATGATCTCAACCCGGCGTCCCGCACAGTACCGCGTTCACCGCGCCGGAGTAGGTCTCCCATGCCTCGGTCCGTTCCCGGAGCTTTTCTCCGCCCTTCCGGGTGAGGCGGTAATACCGACGCACCCGGCCTTCCTTCTTTTCCTCATAGGCGGAAACGGAGCCCTCCTTTTCCAGCCGATGCAGCAGGGGGTACAGGGTCCCCTCCTTCAGCTGAAAAACCTCGTTGGAGCGGCCGGCCAGCTCCGTCACCATCTCATAACCGTACATATCCCGCTCCGCCAGCAGGTGGAGGATCAGCAGATCCATTCCGCCGGGTTCCTGTTCACGCGCCATTTTCCTCGCTCCTTTCCGCGTTTTCTTCTTCGATCATGCTGAATCGCAGACAGCTCACTTCGTTTCCGTCCGCGTCATAAAACACCGCTTCCGCCTCAGCCTCCGCTCCCTGGCTGCTGCGTCCGCTGCACAGGGCGTCAAACAGCTCCTGCGTGGCGTTGTTTCCGCCGAAGCGCTCCATGCGGAAGGACAGATAATAGGGATTCGTGCGCTCGGCTTTGGCCGTCCAGTTGCGGGTATAGTCCCCCAACCGGCCCTGGATCGTCAGACTGCCCCGGGTGACCTGTGGATCCGGATTCTTTACCAGCACATAGAACCGGTGTGCGGTGACGATTTTATTCTCCCGATTCGCGTTCAGATCCACAAACATCCCGGTGCAGCAGCCCCAGTCGAAATCCGGCTGCGCCTGCCAGAGGGGAAAGCCATCCTGATAGCGATGCTTCCACTTCTTTTTGTTGTTGTCTGCCTCGGGAAGAAAATAGTATACCGCCAGCTCCCCATCCCGCCAGGTGACCACGTTGGCCGCGTTGAAGCGGGCTTCATACACCTCCACCAGCTCCCCCGGGGAAAGGAGCATCTTCCGTTCCATGCGTCGGAGCACCTCCTCCGGAGATCCGTGGGGGATCCCCCTGCCCAGACGTATGAACCAAATGAGGAGGATCAGCAGGAGAACGCAGACCAGGGAGCCAACGGGACGGGAGAAACGCCAGAAATGCCGTCTCATCCGCTTCCCTCCTTCAGCCGCACCGTAAGCCAGGCCGGGCCCTCCGGCCCCGGCAGGGTGAGCACGGCCCAGTCCGCCCCGGGCTCCATGTCCTGTACTCCCAGCAGAATGCGCGTGTTGAACACCAGTTCCTTCTGGGAAAGCGCTTTCACGGAATACACCCTTCCCCGGCTGTCCTGCAGTTCCTGATCCCACAGGGCGGAATAAAAAGGCCCTCCCAGCAGGGGATCCAGAGTGGTGGCCCGCAGCTCCAGCAGAAGCCAGGACTGCCCGCTCTCGTCCGCAGCATAAGCGGCCCTGCACAGGCGGAAGGTATAGTCTCCGCAGTGAGCCTTCCCGTTTTGAGATATCCACTGCTCCGGGGTCATCCCGGCCTGAGCCGACAGCGGAACGAGGTACTGCCCCAGCTTGAGGAAACCGCCCATGTGGAAGAGCACGCCCCAGACAGCGACGGCAAACAGCAGAAGGCGCAGGATGAGAAAGGTATAACCCCAGAAAGGCCGGTGGATGGCAGCAAGATCCCTGCGGACCTCCACCGGGTCCCCCATGACGGCGCAGGCCTTTTCGTCCGCCTCCCGCTCGGTGCAGCCCTCCTTCAGGAAGTCCCGGTTCCGCTGCATGACGTGGGCGTACAGTTCCTTCTCCACCCTTCTCCTGTCCGGCGGGTACTTGATGCCCCCCACCGCCTCCCGCAGCCAGGCCATGCTCCGGTTGGTGTTCATCCTTTCACCTCCTATGCCTTGTATTTCTAGGCTTACTATACTTTGTTATACGATGCTTGTCAAGGGGGATTTTCTGTGTTATATTCCCACGGAAGGAGGCTGAGATATGGAAGGACTGCATATCGTGCCCGTCCCGGAGGGATCCCTTCTCCGGCAGGCGGCGGAGGTCCATGCCGTCGCCTGGCAGGATTCTCACCGCTCCTTCTGCCCGCCGGATTTCGTGGCGGCCCATACGCCGGAGCGGCAGTACGGCTATCTCCGGGACAAGGCGGAGGCGGGCAGCCGGATCTTTCTGCTGCTCCGGGAGGAGACTCCCGTTGGCATGGTCACGGTGACCGGCAGCGTCATCGCGGACCTGTACGTTCTGCCGGAGGCGCAGAATCGGGGATACGGGACATATCTTCTCCGGCATGCCGTCGAACAATGCGAAGGCTCCCCCACCCTCTGGATCCTGGAGAACAACACCGGGGCGGAGCGGCTGTACCGGCGAAATGGGTTCGTGCCCACCGGGCGGGTCAAGGAGCACCCCGGCGGTTTCGCCGAAAGGGAGTTCATCCATCCATAGCAAGGATCTGCGCCCGGGAGAAAAATTCTTCCCGGGCGCTTCCCTTTTCTTTCGTTCTCTGCTACAATAAATCATTCAAATTCACAGATACCGGAGATGATCCCATGAAAACCTTTATCCCCCAAGGCTATGAGAGCCTTCTTTCCATTTACGATACCCAGAAGGCCATCTCCCTGCTGAAGCGTCTGTTCGAGGACCGGCTGGGAGCCCTGCTGAATCTCTACCGGGTCTCCGCCCCCCTGTTCGTGGCGGAGGACTCCGGCTTGAACGACAACCTCAACGGGGTGGAGCGCCCCGTCTCCTTCGATATCCTCCGGTCCGACATCCGGGCGGAGGTGGTCCAGTCCCTGGCCAAGTGGAAGCGCTATGCCCTGAAGCGGTACGATTTTCACCCCGGCAAGGGGCTGTATACGGACATGAACGCCATCCGCCGGGACGAGGACGAGCTGGATAATCTCCACTCCGTCTACGTGGACCAATGGGACTGGGAGAAGGTCATCACCCGGGAGGACCGGAACCTGAACTATCTGCAGGACACCGTCCGCCATATCATCACGGCCATCTGCGACACTCAGGATACCATGCAGGCCATATACCCGCAGCTCCAGTCCCTGGGCAAGCTCCGGCGGGAGGTGAGCTTCGTCACTGCTCTGGAGCTGGAGGAGCGCTGGCCGGACAAGACCCCCAAGGAGCGGGAGGACGCCTATCTGCGGGAGAACGGCACCGCCTTCATCCAGGGCATCGGCGGAGCCCTCCACTCCGGCAAGCCCCACGATGGACGGGCCCCGGACTACGACGATTGGGATCTGAACGGGGATATCCTGGTGTGGAACGATCTCCTGGGCCGGGCCATGGAGCTGAGCAGCATGGGGATCCGGGTGGATCCGGTCTCCCTGGATAAGCAGCTCACCCTGGCGGGCTGCGACGACCGCAGGACCCTCCCCTACCATAAGCTGCTCCTGGCGGGAGAGCTCCCCCTCACCATCGGCGGCGGCATCGGCCAGAGCCGCCTGAGCATGCTGCTTCTGGGCAAGGCGCATATCGGCGAGGTCCAGGCCTCCATCTGGGATGAGGAGACCATGCGGATCTGCAAGGACGCAGGAGTCATGCTGCTGTAAAAAACGGATAAAGAATAACCGGAAGGGGATCTCCCCTTCCGGTTTTATTTTGTTGCCGTCGCAGAAATATGCGCAAACAGCGAAGCGG
>JAEEGI010010598.1_pt1 | contig 20010 bp, 12 predicted proteins | sample 8958751 | NCBI WGS metagenome assembly JAEEGI01 (sample SAMN16246545, study PRJNA631951) | gut metagenome | biome: gut microbiome; feature: rumen; material: KS-attached | host: Bos | place: Iran: Karaj | collected 2018-10 | reverse complement strand
GACCGAGTTGACTACGCCCATCGACAATGCCTCAGAGCTGAGTGGCAAGCACGCCATCTTCTTGAAGTTCCAGGGCGTAGGAGAAAAGTCGCTCTGCACGCTCGAGAGCCTGGTGTTCAAATAATGCCTGACCACTCATTATTTTAGGCAATGATATAGCAGTTGACCCTTTGCAGAAAGGATTTATGCGCAGCCATCCCCTCTTGAACCCTGCCCCTCCCCTTGAAGGGAGGGGATGGCTGCGCATGAATAGGTCAACTGCTATATCATTGCCTTTAGAAATTGATTTGGCCTTCCTGCAAGTAGGGCGCCGATGCGCGGACGGTGACCGACTGGCCCTCTATGGGCTGGATGTAGGCAACGAGGCGGCCGCCGCTGACACGCAGCTGCTGGTTGGGCCAGTAGGCGGGCGCACGGCGCGGGGCGGCGTTGTTGCTGATGTTGCCATTCTCCATGCCCAAGAGACGGCCGCCTTGCACGAAGAGCGTCACCATGTTGTCGGCATCCTTCACGAGGTTGCCCTGCTCGTCGACTATCTCCACGAAGACGTGCATCCGTCCGTCGGTGGTCAGGCGCACGGCCGTGGGCTTGCCGCTGGTTTTTATTTCGTAGGTGGCGCCGTTGTCGGCCTCGCAGCGCAGTGTGCCGGGCTGGTAGTCGATGTCGCAATAAAGAATGTTGGTGCCCTCATCACGCTGCATGGTCGCTTCTATGGGCTGGCCGTTGAGGAAGAGGCGGGCGCTGTTGGCATTGGTGTAGCACACCACGCGGACACGGTCGCCGCTGGAGTAGTTCCATGTGTCGGTGGCGTAGGGGTGAGGGGGCTGCGCTCTCTGGTTTCTCTGGCTTCTCTGTGCTCTCTGCGACCTCTGGGATTGCGCGCGATAGGTGCCGAGATAGCATACGGGCCGTTCGCTCCACAGCGATGCACGATACCAGCCTATGGGTTTGCGCTGTCCCGCCAGGTCGAGCAGTCCGGCGCTGCTGCCGCGTGCAGGCCATGTGCCGCTCTCGCCTAAGTAGTCGATGCCTGTCCAGAGGAACTGGCCGAAGATGAAGTCGCGGTCGGTGACGGCTTTCCATGCTGCCAGGTCGTGGCGGTTCTCTGAGCCGTAGAGCACGCGCTGCGGATAGGTCTTGTGGTCGGTGTCGTAGCGGCTTTCGGTGTAGTTGTAGCCCACCACGTCTACGGCCTGCGGATAAGCCGTCTGGTTAGACATCACCACCCCGGCCAGTGCTCCCGTGGTGGGGCGCGACGGGTCGATGTCCTTCACAATCTTTGCCAGGCGCTGGGCGATGACGCCGATACGCATGGCATCGGGCTGTCCGGGCTTGTAGCCGCCGTACATAGGCTGGGTAAAGCCCTGTCCGTCGCCGTCGAGCACAGGATGGGTGTAGGGGTCGTTGGGATAGTCCACCTCGTTGCCGATGCTCCAGAGGAACACGCAGGGATGGCAGCGGTCGCGGCGCACCATGTCGGCCACGTCGCGGTCAATCCATTCCTCGAAATACGTGTAGGTGCCCTCAAATCCCGGGCGCCCCTGGTTCCAGCCTTTCATCCATTTGCGCTTGGGAAACTCCCACTCGTCCGATGCCTCGTCCATGACCAGCATCCCCTCTTCGTCACATATATTATATAACGCGGGCGCGTGAGGATTGTGGCTCATGCGCAGGGCGTTGACGCCGATGGCCTTCAGCTCGCGTACGCGGCGGCGCCACACCTCGTCGGGCACGGCCGTGCCCAGCACGCCGGCGTCGTCATGCACGCACACACCCTTCACCTTCATCCACTTGCCATTGAGGGCAAAGCCTTTGTCGGGCGAGAAGTCGAGGGTGCGCAGACCGACCTTGACAACCGACTGGTCGCCGTTGCTGAGACGTGTGGTGAGGGTGTAGAGATAGGGACTGTCGAGCGTCCAGCGTTGCGGGTTCCTGACTGTCAGCCTGACGGTCTTCTTCTCCTGCGGGCCGATGGCAGCCTGCGTTTTTGCCACCACATTCCCGTTGGCATCCGTCAGCTCCACGGTAGCCTTCAGCTGTATGCTGTTTTTCTCGGTGCGCTCATCTGTCGTCTCTATGTCGATGTCTACCACGGCTTTGCTGCTGTTGATGCTGCTGAGCCGGTAGGCCGTACCCCACTGGGCTAAGTGTACTTCCGGCGCGCTGACGAGCCATACATTGCGGTAGATGCCCGACCCTGTGTACCAGCGGCTGTCGGCCTCGGCAGAGTGATTGACTCGCACGGCCAGCACGTTCTTCCCGTCACTGCGCAGATGGGGCGTCAGGTCGTAGAGGAACGACGCGAAGCCGCTGGGCCGCTTCCCCAGCAGATGGCCGTTGAGGTAGACTTCGGAGTAGTTGTACACCCCCTCGAAGTATATGTATTTTTTGTTGAATGACTTTTCCTTGTCACTCAACCCTACACTCTCATCCCTCAACCCTAAACTCTCAACCCTCAACCCTAAGCTCTCATCACTCAACGCCTTCCTGTACCACGCCACTCCGCCGGGCAGGTAGCCTTGGCAAGAGCCTTTGTCGGGCGACATGGGCAGCTCTACGCTCCAGTCATGCGGCAAAGTGACGCGGCGCCAGCGTGAGTCGTCGAAGTCGGGGTTCTTCATCTCGGGCGATTCGGAGACGTTCCATGCACTGTCCACGAGCAAGAAATGCCAGTCGTCGTTCAGCAGTTCGGCATGGCCGAAAGACACCTGTGCCGTGGACTTCGCCATCAGGCAGGCAAACAAGGTCAGGGTTAATAGTCTTTTCATGTTGGTAAGATGATGTTTTTGTTTTTACTATGAGGCTACAAAGTTAACGCTTTTTCTGTTTGCTACCAAAGAATTGACAAAAAAAAAATACCTCTTTTATTGCCCATCATTAAAAAAAGCAGTACCTTTGCCGCTGAATCCAAAAAGCTCAATATGACTAAAGAAATAATCAAGGATCAACACTTCGAAGGTGAGCGGCCGTTGTTCGAAAGCCATCATCTGAGACTTGAACACGTGACCATCGGCGACGGCGAGAGTGCCGTGAAGGAGTGCTCAGACATTGAGGCCGAGGACTGCCGCTTCTGGGGCAAGTACCCCTTCTGGCATGTGCACGGCCTGAAAATCAACCGCTGCCAGTTTGATGCCGGGGCACGCTCGGCCCTATGGTATACCGATCATCTGGAAATGAAGGATACGCGCATCGACGCACCGAAGATGTTCCGCGAAGGTCACGACCTCTTCCTAGAGAATGTGGTCATCAACGACGCCGACGAGACATTCTGGCGCTGCAACAACATTAAAGCATGGAACCTGGAACTGCACGACGGCACCTATCCCTTCATGTTCTGCGACAATGTCAGCATCAACGGTCTGAAGAGCGACTCGAAATACGTCTTCCAGTATTGTAAGAACGTGGAGATACAGAACGCGCATATCGTGACGAAGGACTCGTTCTGGGAGTGCGAGAACGTCACCATCGTCAACAGCATCCTCGACGGCGAGTATCTAGCCTGGCACTCCAAGCACGTGCGGCTCATCAACTGCCATCTGGCTGGCGAGCAGCTGCTTTGCTATGCTCATCACCTGGAGTTAGAGAACTGCACCTTTGACAAGGCCTGCGACCGCGTGTTTGAGTACAGCGAGGTGGATGCCGACATCCGCGGACACATCGAGAACATCAAGAACCCGACGAGCGGCTACATCATTGCCGACAGCATCGGCAGCATCACCATAGACGAGAACGTGCGCCAGCCGGCCGACTGCAAGATAGAGACAAGATGAAAGACTTTGGATTTGACGAAATCATCAACCGGCGCGGCACCAACTGCGTGAAATGGGATGAGGCACCTTCGGCCGATGTCATTCCGCTGTGGGTGGCCGATATGGACTTCAAGGCTGCGCCTGCCATACAGGAGGCCGTGAGGAAACGCGCCGAGCACGGCGTGTTCGGCTACAGCATCGTGCCTGACGAATACTACGATGCCGTCATCGGCTGGTTCCAGCGTCGCCACGCATGGACCATCCACCGTGAAGAGATACTCTACACCACGGGCGTTGTCCCAGCGATGAGCGTCGCCATCAAGGCGCTGACGATGCCGGGCGAGAAAGTGCTCATCCTGTCGCCTGACTACAACTGCTTCTTCTCCTCCATCCGCAACAACGGCTGCGAGGTGCTTGAATCCCCCCTCACTTGGAGAGGAACTTGTGGCTGGGCTGTAGACTTCGCCGACTTCGAGGCCAAATGCGCCGACGAGAAGACCACCGTCTTCCTGCTCTGCAATCCTCACAACCCCACGGGCCGTGTCTGGACGAAGGACGAGCTGGAGCGCATGAACGACATCTGCATGAAGCACAACGTGAAGGTGGTCAGCGACGAGATACACTGCGAGCTGATGATGCCCGGACACACGTTCCAGCCTTTTGCCGCCGTCAGCGAGGCCTGCCGCATGAACAGCGTCGTGCTGAACTCGCCTTCGAAGTCGTTTAACATTGCCGGGCTGCAGACGGCCAACATCATCTGTGCACAGCCCGAGTGGCGCCGCCGCCTCGACCGCGCCATCAACATCAACGAGGTGTGCGACCTCAATCCCTTCGGCCCTGTCGCCCTCATCGCCGCCTACAACGAGAGCGAGGACAGGCTCGACGCCCTCAATCGCTATCTTTGGGACAACTACAAGGCGCTCTGCGATTTCTTCGCAGCGCATCTGCCGCAGTGCATCGTCACCCCGTTAGAGGGCACCTACCTCGTGTGGGTCGATGTCTCGGCTCTGACCCATTCTGTCGATGATCTCTGCGACCGCCTGCTCAACGAGGGCCATGTCTGGGTGAACCCCGGCACGATGTACGGCCCTGAGACAGGCCGTGGCTACATCCGCATCAACATCGCCTGCCCCCGCAGCCGACTCATAGAGGGCCTTTCGCGAATCCGTAAGGTGCTGGACAGTATAAAATAATACAACTCTATTTATAGCTATGAAGAAGATTCTTATGTTGGTCGCAGCCGCCATGATGGCGGCAATGAATGTGAAGGCGCAGGAGGAGGTGACTCCTTATTTCACAAATGATGAATTACCCCGCCTCATCCACTGCCTGCCCGCTCCCCCCGATACCGTGGGAGCAGAGTTCTATTACGACGTCATGCAATATATGTGGGGCAAGGAACAGCGCCTCGACCCTGAGCGTGCGGCCATTGCCCGCAGGGATGCCGTGATGACGTATGAAAACCTGTTGGCCGAGTTCAATGTGCCTTTCGGTCTCACGATCTCGAAGACCGAAACGCCCGAGATTTGGAAACTCATGGAGACCAGCCTGGAGACTGTCAACCAGATGCGTGTGGAACCTAAAAAGTTCTACGCCCGCCGCCGTCCCTTCGTGCGCTTCCACGAACACATCCTGACCTATCAGGCCGAGGAGGACGAAGAAGAAGTGGCCCGTGGAGGAAGCTATCCCTCTGGTCATACGTTCTGTGGCTGGGCCGCTGCCCTCCTGCTCTCTGAGATAGCTCCCAGTCGTGCCGACACCATCCTGGCACGCGGCTATATGTACGGCGAGAGTCGTGTCATCGTGGGAGCCCACTGGCAGAGCGACGTCGATGCCGCCCGTCTGGGCGCTTCTATCGGCTACATGCGCCTGCAGACCAGTGCCGACTTCCAGGAGCAGATGAAGAAGGCACAGGCTGAGTATGCCGAAAAGACTGGGGTGGCCATCGTGCCCAGCGCCTCCGACAAGATGGAGCGCGAGGGCTGCGACTACTACTATCTGCGCAGCGAGATGCCCGACATGCTCAAGTTCCTGCCCGCTCCTCCCGACACCGTCGGCAATAAGTTCAGCCGCGACATCATGCGTTATATGTGGGGCAAGAGCATGCGCGAGGATGAGGAGCGTGCCGACATTGCCAAGCGCGACGCCGTCTATGGCGTGGACTGCATCTGCGAGGAGTTCAGCGAGCCCTTCGGCCTGCCGCTGTCAAAGGAAGGAACGCCCGAAATCTACAAGCTGCTGCTCGATGCCACCTCAACATGCGACAGCATCTGCTACGAGCCGAAGAAATTCTACATGCGCAAGCGTCCGTTTATGCGTATGCAGGAACACTCATTAACGCCTGAATTTGAGGAAGAGCTGTCGCACAACGGTTCCTATCCCTCGGGTCACACGCTGCTGGGCTGGTCTGCTGCTTTACTGCTTTCTGAGATCAATCCTGCCAATGCCGACACGCTGATGGCTCGCGGCCACATGTACGGCGAGAGTCGCGTCATCGTGGGAGCCCATTGGCAGAGCGACGTCGATGCCGCCCGCCTGGCCGCCTGCGCTGCCTATGCCAAGATACACAACAGTGCCCGCTTCCGCGAGCAGATGAAGAAGGCGCAGGAGGAGTTTGCCCGTCTGAGTGGTCAGGCCGTCGGCATCCGTCCCGTCACGGTTACTGTCCAGACACAGCCTGCCCGCATCTACCGCCTTGACGGCACACTCGCTACGGAGGAAACACGTGGTATCGTGATTGAGGAAGGGCAGAAGAGAGTCAAATAGTTATTGAAAGAGCTATGTCATTGAAAGTGTTGTGCGACCGCATCCTTGCCGACGGCCGTAGCCTTGAGGGCGTCATTCTGAAGGTCGATAAGTTCATCAATCACCAGATGGATCCCTACCTGATGAAGCAGGTGGCAGTGGAGTTCATTCGCCGTTTCAGCGACCTGCGAGTAAACAAAATCGTTACCGTCGAGGCTTCCGGCATTGCGCCCTCCATCATGCTGGGCTATATGATGGAGCTGCCCGTGGTCTTTGCCAAGAAGAAGCTGCCGTCCACCATGCAGGAGGCTTACGTCACCACCGTCCACTCGTTTACCAAGCAGAGCGACACACAGCTCATGATCAGTCGCGAGTATCTGACGGCCGACGACCATGTGCTCTTCATCGACGACTTTCTTGCCTATGGCAATGCCGCCCTGGCCATCTGCGACCTCTGCCGTCAGGCCGGCGCTACTGTCGAGGGCATGGGCTTCATCATCGAGAAGGAAATGTTGCATGGCCGCGAGCTGCTGCAGAAAGAGGGCATCAGCCGTATAGAGTCCCTTGCCATCGTCGATTCCCTCGAAAACAATACGATTCACATCAAGGAAGACTGAACACCACGCAAATATCCGTGAAAGGCATGTGCGCTCGGCTCTGACGCTTTCACTAAGCGTAGCGACTGAAAGAACCGAAGTAACACAAGAATGATTCATAAATAATAATTCATGAAAAATTCGTGGCCATTTGTGGTCATTCGTGTTTAAAAAGAAACGATGATCCGCAACCATGTGTTTGTAAAGATTCGTGCTGTGCGGATGGAAAAGACATAGTTACGTCGCTAATTATGTGAGTTGATACCGCGAAGCGGCCTGAGAAAAAACCAATAAAAACAAATAAAAACAAGAAAAACAATTTGGGACAATAGCTTTTCTATGGATTTCAACCCATGTGAGAATCCTGCAGTTTCAAGGCAACATGGGTTTAAAAAGTTTCCTGCCGAGAAACCATCGGTTTCTCGGCAGGAAACCAAAGGTTTCTCGGCAGGAAACTTTTGCATAAAAGCCCCAGATGGCAAAAAGATACGTGCTGTACGGATGGAGTGACATAGTTATGGCGCTATCTATGTGAGTTGATACCGCTACGCGGACTTAGAAAAAACCAATAAAAACAGGAACAACCGATAATGGCCCACAAAGAAAAACAGCAGCATGCATTTCGCGCACGCTGCTGTTTTTTGTTTTGATTACAGCTGGTCCACAACCTTGCAGATGTCTTCGAAGATGCGGTCCAGTTCGCCGAGGCCGTCGATGTGGTGGTGCAGGCCTTCCTGACTGTACCACTCGATGAGGGGCTGCGTCTGTGAGTGATAGACGACGAGGCGCTTGCGGATGGTCTCCTCGTTGTCGTCGGCTCGTCCGCTCTGCTGTCCGCGAAGGATGAGACGCTTCATCAGCTCGTCCTCGGGCACATCGAGCTCTATCATGGCAGCCACCTTGTCGCCACGCTCTGCCAGCATCTGCTTCAGGGCCTCTGCCTGCGGGATGGTGCGGGGGAAGCCGTCGAAGATGACGCCCTTATGTCCGCGCCCGAAGGCATCGTAGACCGAGGCGAGGATGCTGACCATCAGCTCGTCGGGGATGAGCTGTCCCTGGTCGATGTAGCTCTTGGCCGTTTTGCCCAGCTCGGTGCCGTTCTTGATTTCACTGCGTAGCACATCGCCAGTGCTGATGTGCTGCAGACCGTACTTCTCGATGAGCTTGTCGCTCTGCGTCCCCTTGCCTGAGCCGGGAGCGCCGAATATGACGATGTTCTTCATAATGATATGTTGTTCTACTTGGTTTTGTTCTACACGGTATTCCTTCCCCTTGTACCACGCGTCGGGAAGGAGGTCGCCCGGCTGAGCCGTCGTCTGCTCACTGGGCAGGTGGGGAAGCTTGATGATGCGCATGGGTTTTTATGGGAGTTATGGGTCTTATGGGACGAGGGTGTAGATGTCGCGGAGGCCGCGGGCAGCCTGGTCGTAGTCGAGGCCGTAGCCCAGGATGAACTCGTTGGGGATGCTGAAGGCCACGTACTTCAGGTCGAGGTCCACCTGCATCTTGTCGGGCTTTACCAGGAGGGTGCAGACGCTGACGGATGCAGGGTTGCGGGTGCCTAACGACTCTATCATGCGCTTCATGGTGATGCCGGTGTCCACGATGTCCTCCACGATGATGATATCGCGGCCCGACAGGTCTTCGTTGATGCCTAGCACCTCCCTCACCTTGCCTGTCGATGTGGTGCCCTGATAGCTGGCCAGCTTCACAAAGGAGATCTCGCAGGGGATGGTGATTTCGCGCATCAGGTCGGCCGCAAAGACAAATGCTCCGTTGAGCACGCCCAGCAGCAGCGGGTTCTTGCCTTCCATGTCGCGGCTGATCTCAGCGGCCACTTCCTTCACTCTTTTCTTGATTTCAGCCTCCGGAATGGATATTCTGAATGTCTTGCCATTTACTACAACTTGTTCCATGGTTCTTGTCGTGTTTTAAGTGTGCTGCAAAAGTAACAAAAAGTTGGGAGTTAGGAGTGATGAGTGAGTAGTTTTTTCTTTTCTCCAATCTATAAAAAACGTTAATGGATGCTTCATAACTCTTCACTCCGCCCTCCTAACTCCTAACTTTTTGTTACTTTTGCACCGCTATGAAGATATTTACTGCAACTCAGATAAGAGATTTAGACAAATATACCATCGAGCACGAACCCGTGAAGTCGATTGACTTGATGGAGCGTGCCGCCCGCGCCCTCACCACATCCATTGTCAGCCGATGGGGCACCAACGTGCCTGTGGTGGTCTTTGCCGGTCCGGGCAATAATGGCGGCGATGCGCTGGCCGTGGCCCGCCTGCTGACTGAAAGAGGCTATCAGGTGCAGACCTTCCTGTTCAACATCAGCGGCAAGCTCTCAGCCGACTGTGCCGAGAACAAGCAACGCCTGTTGACGAAGAAAGGCCGTCCGCTGCTGACGGAGGTGACGCAGGAGTTCGACCCGCCACAATTGGAGAAAGGGATGCTCGTCGTTGACGGTCTCTTCGGCTCTGGCCTCAGCAAGCCGCTGGCCGGCGGCTTTGCCTCGCTGGTGAAATACATCAACGCCGCCCCGGCGCAGGTGGTGAGCATCGACGTGCCGTCGGGCCTGATGACCGAAGACAATTCTTATAATGTACGCGCGAACATCATCAAGGCCGACGTCACCCTCACGCTGCAGCACAAAAAGCTCAGTTTCTTCTTCGCCGAGCACCAGCAGTACATCGGCCAGGTGGAGGTGCTCGACATCGGGCTGAGTCAAGAAGGGATTGAGAAGATGGACGCTCAGTTCACGCTGACCGAAAAGACCGACGTGCAGTTGTTGCTGAAACCTCGCGATGCCTTTGCCCACAAGGGCACGATGGGTCACGCCCTGCTGGTAGCCGGCAGCTACGGCATGGCGGGTGCCGCCATCCTCGCCGCCCGTGCCTGTATGCGCAGCGGTGCCGGCAAGCTCACGGTGCACACGCCGCGCCGCAATGTGCCCATCCTTCAGACCGCTGTGCCCGAGGCGGTGCTGCATACCGACCGCGAGGAGACCATTTTCAGCGAGGCTGTGCCCACCGACGCCTTCCAGGCGGTGGCTGTAGGCCCGGGCATCGGCACTGTGGAGCCGACGGCCATTGCGATGATTGCGCAGCTGAGGCGTACACAGTGTCCTGTCGTGGCCGATGCCGACGCGCTGAACATCCTTGCCGCCCGTCATGCCTGGCTGCAGCAGTTGCCCAAGGGCGTCATCCTCACGCCGCATCCCAAGGAGCTGGAGCGCCTGGAGGGCCAGTGCACCGACAGCTACGAGCGTCTGACGAAAGCCCGCCAGCTGGCCGAGCGCCTGCAGGGCTACGTCATTCTGAAGGGCCACCGCTCTGCCGTCTGTATGCCTGACGGGCATGTGGCTTTCAACACCACCGGCAATGCGGGCATGGCCACTGCCGGCAGCGGCGATGTGCTGACGGGTGTTCTCCTTGGACTGCTGGCCCGTGGCTACAGCCAGCGCGAAGCCTGTCTCTTAGGTGTTTATCTGCATGGCCTGGCCGGCGACTTGGCCGCCAATGACTTAGGCGAGGAAAGCCTCATGGCCGGCGACATTGTCCAATATCTGCCCAAGGCTTTCCTTGCTCTGTAGTTTTCTTTGTTTTCGCAGCCCTGTTATCTCGTTATAACGTTATAACGAGATAACGGGGCAGACTCAAAGTTTAGTTAGCCATGATTTTTACGCTGTGCACGCGGCCCTCGCTGTCGGTCACCTTCATCAGGTAGGTCTGGTGGGGAGTGAGCGTGGCGTGCGGTGCGAGTGCCCGGCCGTCGAGGGTGAAGAACTCACGCTTCACCACGGTCATGCCGTCCTCGCTCCACACGGGCTGAATGGCCGACTGCGCCTCGCCTGTGATGACGATGCCGAAGCGCTGCGCAAAGGTCGTCTCGCCGTCGTTGACTGTCACGTTCAGCTGGTAGACGCCACTGGCATTGGGCATGATGGCCTTCACCGTCAGCGCAGCCCCTTCGATGCTGGCAGCATAGACGCCATTGACCATGTTGTTGTCGATGCTGAAGGTGGGTGTCACGCTCTTGCCGTTTTGTCCGTAGAAACCTATGAAATAGGGCTTTAAGTCTATTGTTCCGCTGCCGTTGGGCTCTATGGCCAGATAAGGATGCGCCATGAAGTCGAGATAGTCTTCCAGCAGCGTCCATCCGTCGCCGTCGGGGTCGTCGTTCTGGTTGGCCTCGGTGGCGTTGCTGCCTATGGCCTTCTCCCACCAGTCGGGCATACCGTCCTGGTCGGTGTCCCAGTTGGCAGCGCGTGTCTCCTCGGGCCATGCCTCCCATCCGCCGTTGTCCACGCCGCTGAGGTCGGCCTCGCTGTCTATCTCACCCTTGATTTTCGATTTTGAGCCCACGTAGGTGTGTGTGCCGTCGAGTGTCTCCTTGATGACGCGCACATGCTGCTTGTCGCGCATCGGCATGGTGGCGCCGGCGGTGGAGGTGACTATCTTCATGGCGTCCTTGGCCGAGTGTATCTCTGCGTAGGAGGGGAACAGCGGCTCGTTGACCAGATACTGATAGCTGGTGGGTATGTTGCCCGTGGCGTTGTAGGTGTCGCCATTCTTGTCCTGCGTCAGCGTGTGGTTTTTGTTCTCGCGGATGTTGCCTTTGACGTATGCCTGGTCCTTGCCGGCAGGATTGATGGCATCCTCGAAGTCCTGCGTGAAGAGGGTGGTGCGCCGGGTGTCGGCACCCATCTTGTAATAGTTGTTCACGAAGTTCACGGCGTGGCAGTTGCCGTCGGTGGTGCGGTTGTGCCAGTTGTAGACGACGTTGTTGAAGAGGTCGAGGCCGCCTATGGGTATGTTCTGCGCGTCCATGCCGCCGCCCATGCTCCAGTTGCGTCCCTCGCAGTTCAGCAGGAGGTTGTGGTGCCACGAGCCTATCTGTCCGTCGATGGTGGCGGCATAGCCGTGGTTGGTGCCGTCGCTGTAGTTCTTATGACCTGTGATGCCCAGCGCCTCGAAGATGCCGCTGTACTGGAAGCTGATGTTCTTCGCTCCGCGGCCTGAGACGGTCTCGTCGGTGCCCCATGCCGCCGTGCAGTGGTCGATGATGGCGTGGTCGGCGCCGGTCATGCCCAGCGCATTGCCGGTGTTCTCGCCGTAGACGCCCAGTCCGCGCTTGAAGCGCACGTGACGGCAGATGACGTCGGAGCCGATGTTGATGTTCGACGCCTTGATGCAGATGCCCTTGCCCGGTGCCGTCTGTCCGGCGATGTAGGCGTTGGGCTTGGTGAACTGCGACTCGAAGTCGAGCTCTATGATGCCTGAGACGTCGAAGACGATGTATCGCGGCTCGTTGATTTCTGTCAGTCCGTAGAGCAGCGTGCCCGGCTCTTTCGTTCCGGCGAGGCTGGTGACGTGGTAGACGATGCCGTCGCGTCCGCCCTGAGCATAGCGTCCGTAGCCCTCAGCGCCGGGGAAGGCCAGCTGGCGCGGACGGAAGCTCCACACCTGACCCTTGTACACCTTGCCTGCGGCATCCACCTCGTCCACGCGCCAGTAAACGGTCTTCTTGTTGGGGCTCACGTCCTGGATGTTGGCAATGACATATTGCGTCGCTGTGCCTTCATATATATAAGATGTAGAGGCGGCCACGTTGTTGGCGTCGGTGCCCACCACCAGCTTGTGCTTCACGGCCACTGTTGCCGGCGCCCACGCGAGGGTGACGGTGCCGTTGTCGGCATCCACGTGGAAGTCGCGGTGATTGGGCGAGGGGTCCATGGCCACCAGCGGCGATCGGTCGATGAGCAGTCCGTTCAGCATCATGTTCGTTGTCTGGTAGGTCTTGCCGCTCTCCACCTCCGTGGTGTAGGTGATGGCCACCTGCTCGCCCTCGGCCACGCTGAACTCCACGTAGGAGTAGGGCGCATCGGCCATCTTCAGGTCGGTGGCCGTCTGCTTCACGTTGGCATACTGCACGCCTGTCTGTGTCACTGTGCCGTTGATGTCGACGCTGATGGTGGGCATGTCGCCGTTTTTCGGGTCTTTCCACACATGGTAGGCGGCCACGCTGTGCGCTCCGGCCTCCAGTCCCTCGATGGTGACGGTGATGCTGGTGGGCGTGTCGGTCAGCACCGGCGTGTTGTTGTCGTCGTCGGCAATGAAGGCCACGACGCCGTCGCCCATCAGTCGCAGGCCCGTCTGTCCGTTCTTGCCTGCCGTGCATGTGTTCTTGTGCCACTGGGCGCGCAGGGTGTTGGCGTTGCCTGTGGCGGCGACGGTGACAACGAGGCCGTTGTCCAGCGTCCTCGTTTCGTTCTGTACTTGGTTGACGGCCCATCCGGTGTAGTCGGGCTCGTTCACCTCTGCCTCCTGGCGACCGGTCATGTTGAAGTCGATGTTCTGCGCCGCAGCACCTATCGTGCAGCCCAGGAGCAGTGTCACTGCAAATAGTTTTTTCATTATTTTTGTGTTTTAGTAGTTCGTTGCATGCAATCAGACTGCAAAAATAGGAAATTTTCCCGACTCCTTGAGTGATTTCGCTAAAAATCTGCGCAAAGAGCATTGATTTTCTTTCTTTTTGACTGAAATCTTGCCAAATCCTTGTAACTTTGGAAAATTTTGCCTAATTTTGCCAGCGTAAATTAAAAAGAAAAACAGATATGGCAACACCAGTAAAGATTATCCCAACATTGCACGGTGAAGCCGCAAGAGCATTCATAGAGCGTGCAGAAGAGCGTGAGCGTAACCCTCATCCCACTCCCATATATACTGAGAGTGAGAAGGAGTCTTATTACAGAATGCTGAAAGAGTCAGGAATGCCACTATGACAAACGACGAATTCCTGAGCAAATATGTATTCAAGGAACTGACAGAAGATGTGCTCGCTGAGTGCGAGCATTTTTCTTGTGGTATTAGTGACCTTGACGAATATTTCCAGAAGGATGTGCTTGCCTATTCGCGACGCATGGTAAGCCGTTCTTATGTTTTCTGTCCCAAGGAATACCCTCAGAAGATTGCTTGTGCTTTCTCTGTTTCCTACGACAGTCTGCGAATCACAGACTTGTCTAATCGGAAACAAGAAGAATTCCGTGAATTGAACGACCTCAGTGAAAAGCGATTGAAACGTTATCCTGGAATTCTAATAGGACGTTTGGCTGTTCATCAGGAAATGGCACATCAAGGCATAGGTACAGCTCTTATGAACTTTATCAAGATGTGGCTCGGGCATGGAGGCAAGGCAGGTTGTCGATTCCTTATCGTTGATGCCCGAAATGCTCCAGATGCTTTGACCTATTATGAAAAATGCGGCTTTACCTATTTGTTCCCATCTGAAGAAATGGAGTCTGTAAGTACACGAAAGGACAAAGCCATTGTTCCTCAGACTACCCGTTTGATGTATTTTGACTTAAAGGACTCCAAGGAATAGTTATCGTGGCAGCTTGCGCTCCCGCATTCTTCGTCTTCTTTTAAACGACTTACTTCGCGACGTAACTATATCTATTTCCAACCGCAGGTTGTTTTTTTCGGACAAAACGGGAGAAGCATTTCGTGTGCAGATTTTTGAAAAAACATGGCGGCTATCAGAAAAAAAGATGTAACTTTGCACCTGCTAATGCGCCGTGTGGGCGTGTGGGTGTCTCTCCATCTGAAATGACATGAACAAACTACTTACTCTGATACTGATGACTTTAGCAGCAACTGTAGCGCCGGCAGCCGACATTGTGGTGGAGCCCGGCGGCAGCCTGCATGAGGCGCTGCGGCAGGCCCGCGAATGGCGGCGCACGGGCGATGCCCGCTGTGAGGGCGGCATCACCATTCTTCTGAAAAGCGGCCGTTACTACCTGAGTGAGCCGCTCTTCTTGCGCCCTGAGGACAGCGGCACGGCCTCCTCGCCACTCGTTATCCGCGGCGAGGAAGGCACCGTCGTCTGCGGCGACCCGACGCAGCGGCACACACAGCTCTTTCCTTCCCAGGGCATGGCGCCGCTGCTGGCCTTCGACCCCGATGCCAGAACGGTCACCGTCCCGCTTCGTCACCGTGGCGAGGCAGGCCCTTTCCTTTGCACCACAGACCATGTCACCCCCTTTGAGATGGTCATTCACCAGCGGTGGGCCATCGCCATCCTGCGCGTGGAGAACTGGACGGTGCGCGGCGACTCTGTCATTGTCTCATTCCGTGAGCCTGAGAGCCGCTTGGAGTTTGAGCACCCCTGGCCACAGCCCGTCATCGGCGGTGAGAAGGGAAGCAGCTCCTTCCTGCTGCGCACCACCGAGCAGCGTGACGGCGTGGAGCAGTTGGTTGTTGTCGACGGCGCCAGTCACGTGACGTTCGAAGGCATCACCTTTGAACACACAAGCTGGAACCGTCCCTTGCACAAGGGTCACGTCACGCTGCAGGGCGGCTTTCCGCTGGTCGATGCCTACAAGCTGAAGGAGCACGAAGGCCTGCCGTGGGACAAGGGACTGGAGAACCAGGCATGGGTGGAGCGCCCCGTCAGCGCCGTCAGCGTGAGCCATGCCAGCCATGCCGGCTTCCTTCGCTGTGCTTTCCGCCAGACGGGCAGCACCGCGCTCGACTTCATCGGCGACGTCAGCGACAGCTTCGTCGAGGAGTGCACCTTCGACAGCATCGGCGGCACCGCTATCATGGCCGGCTCGTTTGCCGAGAGTCCGCGCGAGGTGCATCGTCCCTACACCGACCTGGCCGGCCGTTGCCAGCGGTTGAGCATCAAGGGCAATCGCATCAGCCATGTGGGCTGCGAGGACTGGGGTGCCGTGGCCATCGGCTGTGGCTATGTCTGCGACACCGACATCAGCGGAAACACCGTCACCGACTGTCCCTACAGCGGCATCTGCGTGGGCTGGGGATGGACGCCCCACGATACTGGCATGAGGAACAACCATATCTGTCGTAACGTGGTGTCGGGCTATGCTGCCATGCTCTACGACGCCGGCGGCATCTACACGCTGAGCAACCAGCCCGGCTCCTCCATCCGCGACAACATCATCAGCGCGCCCTCCCAGGCTCCCTATGCCACCAACGACCGTGCCTTCCGCATCTACCTCGACGCCCGCACCGACGGCTTCACCATCAGCGGCAACACCACCGACGGCCGTCCCCTCCGCCGCGACGAGATAGGCGATAATCATCCAGGGCCGCAGATAGTGTTCCGGTAGGGCTTATGGGGCTTATGGGTCCTATGGGTCTTATAAGTCCTATAAGTCCTCTTCAGTCCTCTTCAGTCCTCTAAAATCCTCTTTAGTCCTCTTAAAAACCATGAAAGAACTTGACTGGCTCATCCTCGGCGTCTATTTCGCCATCCTTATCGCTATTGGCCTGTGGGCCAGCAGCAAGCGCAAGAAGAACAGCTCGCTGTTTCTGGCCGAGCGCTCACTGCGCTGGCATCACATCGGCTTCTCCATGTGGGGCACCAATGTGGGCCCGTCGATGCTGATAGCCTCCGCCTCGGCAGGCTTCACCACCGGCGTCGTCTCGGGCAACTTCGCCTGGTATGCCTTTGTGTTCATCGCCATGCTGGCCTTCGTCTTCGCACCGCGCTATTTGGGCACCGGCGTGCAGACACTGCCCGAGTTCATGGGCCTGCGCTTCGGACAGTCCACGCGTAACATCCTGGCGTGGTACACCATCGTCACCATCGTCATCTCATGGCTGGCGCTGACGCTCTTTGCCGGCGGCATCCTCATCCGTCAGGTTTTCGACATCCCGATGTGGGCCTCGGCCGCCGTGCTGCTCGTCATCAGCGCGTTCTTCACCATGCTGGGCGGACTGAAGGCCGTGGCCTATACCAACGTCTATCAGATGGTGCTGCTCATCGTCGTCTCGGCTGTGCTCACCATTGTGGGACTCGACCGCGTGGGCGGCATCAGTGCCTTGGTCGACAAGGTGCCCGCCGACTACTGGGTGCTGTTCCGCCCGAACAGCGACGCCGACTTCCCCTGGCTGCCCATCATCCTGGGCTATCCGGTGATGGGCGTGTGGTTCTGGTGTACCGACCAGAGCATGGTGCAGCCCGTCCTCGCCGCACGCAGCCTGAAGGAGGGACAGCTGGGCACGAACTTCACGGGCTGGCTGAAGATACTCGATGTGTTCATCTATATCATGCCCGGCATCATCTGCTACGCCCTGTTCAGCGACACGCTGACCAATCCCGATGAAGCCTATCTGACGATGGTGGAGAACCTCTTCCCCATGGGCATGGTGGGACTGGTCTTCGCCGTTCTCACCGCCTGCCTGGTGTCGACCATCGGCTCGGCACTGAACGCGCTGAGCACCGTCTTCACCATAGACATCTACGTGAAGCGCTTCCGTCCCGACGCCTCGCAGCAGCGCATCAACTACGTGGGGCGCATCGTCACCGTCTGCGGGGCGCTCCTCGCCATTGTGCTCACTGTGGCCATCGACAGCATCAAGGGTCTCAACCTCTTCAACGTCTTCCAGAGCGTCCTGGGCTTCATCGCGCCGCCCATGACCGCCGTCTTCCTCTTAGGCATCTTCTGGAAACGCACCACGACGCGCGCCGCCAACCTCGCCCTCACTGCCGGCACCGCCTTCTGCCTCATCGTAGGCGTGCTCTACCTCTGGCCCCCGCAATGGCTGCACATCGCGTGGCCGCACTTCATGATGCTGTCGTTCCTGCTCTTCGTCGTCCTGGCCGCGATGATGGCCGTGGTGTCGCTGACCGACAAGACCAAGCCGGAGGCCACGCTGACCATCAGCAAGGAGCGCGCCGCCCTCTCACCGCTCGTCGTCACGCTGTGGATTGCCCTGGCCGTGGTGATGGTCGGGCTGTATGTGTTCTTCAATTAGAGGAACGGCCATTCCTTCACTGCTACTGAAAACCATAACCAAACAATACATCACAAACAAAACAAATCAATGATGAGAAAAAGCATTACTTTACTGTTGGTGTTTGCCGCCATGCTGCTGACATTCACTGTCGCTAATTATGTGAGTTGATACCGCGAAGCGGCCTGAGAAAAACCAATAAAAACAAATAAAAACAAGAAAAACAAGAAAAGCAATTTAAGACAATAGCCACTGCTTTGCCCGCCGCGTAGCTCAATGCGCAGCTCAATGCGCAGCTCAATACGCAGCTCAATACGCAGCTCAATGCGCAGCTCAATGCGCAGCCATCCCCTCCCTTCAAGGGGAGGGGTTAGGGGTGGGGTCTGTAATGTCAGTAATATTCTATCAGCGAATAAGTTTCAGCGAATATGAGGCAGCGAAAAAGTTTCAGCGAATATGAGGCAGCGAAGAAATTACAGACCCCACCCCTGCCCCTCCCCTTGAAGGGAGGGGAGTGCCTCACGGAGTCCCTGCGGCGGGCCAGGCAGTAAATAGTCCCGAAGGCACGATAGAACTCGGAACAAACTGACCGAGTTAGCGACGCAACTATGTCACTCCATCCGTACAGCACGAATTGTTTTTCTTGTTTTTATTTGTTTTTATTGGTTTTTTCTCATGCCGCTTCGCGGTATCAACTCACATAGATAGCGACGTAACTATGTCTCATTCATCCGCACAGCACGGATTATTCTGCCGCCCCTTCAGGGCTTCATTTACTTCGGGGCTTCATTTACTGGTGGTAAACTGTTTACAGGGGTTTTGCCCCTGCCTGTCATTTATCTTCCCATAGGGACTTCAGCCGACAGTCGTGCACGGTAATATCTCCCCTCTCTACAGCTACTCTTTACAAGGTAAGGGTTGGGGTTGGTGTAAACAACGCGGCGATGCGCTTCTGCGGAGGCTTTTTATTCTCAGGAGTTCAGGAGGGCTCACTGCGCCAGTCGGTGATATTTCGCTCCTTGGAGGAGAAGGCGATGCCGACCTTCGTCACGGGGCGTCCGTCGAGGGCGTACTTGTCGGCATAGCCCTTGCGGTTAATCTGTTCGAGGGCGGCCTCGGCAGTGTCGTTGTACTTCAGCTCCATGACGTAGATGCCGCGGGGCATCTTCAGCGTGATGTCGCTGCAGCCCTTGGCCGTAGGCTCCTCGGCGCGCACGTCGGCGCCGAAGGCCGTCAGCAGGGTGTAGAGCAGGGCGTGGTAGTAGTGCTCGTTCTTATTGTCCCTCTCCCACTGAAAGGGCACGCCGGCGTAGAACGTCTTAATGGCCTGGATGAAGGCGGGGAGGTCGTCGAAGTCGCGGAAGTCGTAGTAGGCGTCGAGGAAGACGTTGCGGCTGTTTTCGTCGGGCTGCGTGCCTGAGACCATCTGGTAGAGGCAGTCGGCGAAGCCTGTGCGCACCTCGTAGTTGGGGAAACCGAGGGTGTACATCTGCCTGCTGGCATGGTAATCCTTGATGGTGAGGTAGCCGCTTTGGTAGAGTGCGGGCAGCGGGGCCTGATAGCTGTCGAAAGGCATGTCGAAAGCGGTGTCGGGACAGCGTTTCCCGTCGATGTCGCCTAACTCCAGTGGCGGCATCTGGCGGAGTATCTCGATGAGGGCGCTGGGTGTGGCGCTCTCAAACCAGTACTTCTTGATCTCGCCCGAACCCAGAGCGTTCATCAGGCTGAAAGGGTTGTACATGTCGGTCATGCCATCGCTGAAATGGTAGCCGTCGTACATGCGCTTCAGCTCGGCCAGCGTCTCGTCGTAGGTCTCCTTGCGCTTCTGGGCCAGCAGCTCTATGTCCGGGCGCAGCTGCGTGGTCAGTTCCTCCTCTGTGATGCCGCAGATCGACTCGTAGGCTGTCTGCATGGAGATGTTCTTCAGCTGGTTGATGGTGCTGAAGACGCCCATCTGCGAGAACTTCGAGATGCCTGTGATGAAGACGAGCTGCAGGTGCTCGTCGAGGTCCTTCAGCGGGCTGAAGAGGTTCTTGAAGCGTGCCTTGACGGCTGCTGCCATCTCGTCGTCGACGATGCTGTGGAGCATCATCTTGTCGTACTCATAGACGAGCAGCACCACGCGCTTGCCCGTGTCCTTGTAAGCCTTGCGGA
>JAEEGI010010597.1_pt1 | contig 20012 bp, 11 predicted proteins | sample 8958751 | NCBI WGS metagenome assembly JAEEGI01 (sample SAMN16246545, study PRJNA631951) | gut metagenome | biome: gut microbiome; feature: rumen; material: KS-attached | host: Bos | place: Iran: Karaj | collected 2018-10 | reverse complement strand
AAATTTTTTTTATAGGTAAGGAAACATTAAAAGTTACAAGGATTTGTACAGTGAAATATGTCTACAAAAAAAATACGTAGACACAAAAATATTCGGGAACTAAGGATAATAATCTTTACTTTTCGGTCTTTGCTGAACCAAGTTTCTCAAGTATTTCAGCAGCAAGAGGCTGAGAATTAAAACCAACCCCTGAATTCCAGTCACCAGCACCGGCTTTTCTTGCCAGATCCGCACCGCTTTCTCCGTGACCGGAAGAATGAGATGTTGAAAAAGGTATTACGGTTTTTCCTGCGAAATCATGCTTTGAAACAAACCCGTAAACTATGTTTGGAGCAAGCCCCCACCATATCGGATATCCTATGTAAACTGTTTTATAGGATCCCCAGTCAGAAACATCCCCAACATATTCAGGAATAATTGAAGGATCCTCATGTTCCTTTGATGAACGGCTCTTCGGATTTCTGTAGTCTAGATCCTCCTGTGAATATTGAACTGCAGGTTTTAACTCAAAAATATCTGTCCTACGATCCTGTGCAATTACTTCAGCCACTTTTTGCGTATTCCCCGATGCAGAAAAATACACTACAAGGGTATCAGATGACGTGCCGGCAAAGGATGATCCTGCAGCACCGACAGCCAAAAGTGCTGGAGCTAACTTTGATATATTCATAAAACCGCCTAAATATTAACAAAAATGTGAAAAGAAACAGGTATTTTAAGCAATCATTAATGTAACATCATATCATATCGGGAATTACCGTTTGAGTAACGAGTCAAATTTTTAAATTTCTAAATCAGATTAAGAATTTTTTCGCTTGCTGCCGGTTTGTGATGATTAGAATTCAGGTTTAGCATTCACAGGCAGAAACGGAAGTGTACTCAGCATTACGACCAGATTCAGCAGACATTATCCGGCGTTCAGCCAGGGTAATTTCTGATACAGCTATTTTTTATCATATTATTTTAACTACACAGTCTGGGAGCCCGTAGTGATAAACAGAGATATAGAAAAATCAGGTGTGTTTATCTGCAGTAAATGCGGATCATCCAATATTGAAATTCTGGATTCGCCTGAAAGGGATAATTTTATACAGAATCTACTGCATTCAATATACAGACGCATTAGGCAGAACAGAGGTCATCTTCAGGGATGTATTCATATAAGATGCAGAAACTGCAGTCATGAAGCAACCATAATGATTGACTGAACTTCTAACCCATCTTGTTAAAACAACCATACGGCCGGGGGAATAAGACATGAAAAAGTCTAAGCTGTCTGCGAGTATAACAGATTTTAGGACAATGATTCTTGAAAGCTGGTACTATATTGATAAAACCGCATGGATAAAGGATATTGTCACTGAACATTCAAGAGTTCTTCAGATTACAAGACCTCACGGTTTTGGCAAATCACTCGGTCTAAGCACTCTGTATTATTTTTTAACAGGCTGCATTCAGGGAAAGGATCTTAAAGGTCAGACAGAGGAGCACTCAAGACTTTTTTCCGGACTGGCTGTATCAGAGGATGACTTTTTCTGCTCTGAGTATATGGGACAGTATCCGGTAATCCACATAAGTTTTTCCCACGCATCATTTAACAGCTTTGAACTTACCCACAGTGTACTGTGCAGCACTATAGTCAATCTTGCAAAATCATTCTCATTTCTCTCCTCCAGTACAAATCTTGATCTGGATGAGCGCGTTAAGTATGAGCATCTCACGGATTATTATCACCTTGTGAATCATTATACTGATCTCTCGCTTTCAATATACGATCTTACCAGGCTTCTGTCTGCCCACTACGAAAAACCGGTATATCTGCTGATTGATGATATAGACACTCCTCTTTCTGCTGCATCAAAATTCGGATATTACGGAGAAATGAGCGATCTGATCTCTCACATGATTATCCCTGCAGTAAACCAGAACAATTATCTGTCAAAAGCGATAATCGTCAGCTATCTTCCTCTTACAGCAAGCATGAACCTTCATGGATGCCACATATCTGAAGTAACAGATACTGCCCCCGCACTGAATAATTTTTTCGGATTTGACAAAAATGAAACTCTTAAAATAATCTCTGATTTTAAAATCGATGTGAATGACGAGCTTATCGAAAAATGGTACGGAGGCTACGGCAGCACAGACACGCAAAAATTCAACGCCTCCTCAATTGTCAGTTTCTGTGCAGACAATCTTGATTCTGGCGCACACGGTCTTATCTGCACAAATCCATACTGGATGGAACAGAACCGCAACCATAATTTTTATGAATTTCTTTCACTTATGCAGTCTGCGGATACTGCAGAACTTAAAAAGCTTTTAAAAGGAGATGAATCTCAAATTTCTGACGGAGCTTGGGTCACATACCAGGATTTGAAAACAAAGGGAGCCTGTGGTTACTGGAATTATTTGTATGCATCCGGGTATTTTACAGCGGACAGAACAGCAAACCCTATGCAGAACACCATGAAAATAAGAATTCCCAACAATGAGGTAAAGGATTATATTCTCAATCAGATAAAAATTTTTTTCAGTGCAAGAAATGAAATATTCTGCAAAAATGCACGATACCTTCTCAGCACGCTGACCGAGGGAGATTACAGCAAAGTCGAAAACTCTATGAACTGGTGCCTTAAAACGTATATCAGTACTGACGAATCATCCGCACTTGATGAATACAGCAGATTCATTAATGAACACCTTATGATCTATTATGAATCGTCCCTGTCATACCTTTCAGGCATGGATCCAAAATTTGCCTCGGAGAAGTCATGGATAGCATGCATTTATAATTCAGACCAGTACAGTTCCGATCAAATCGGAATAATGATGTATCTGGATGTGTGCGGTCCCAAAGAGGATGCGGAGGAAAAAGTGGAAAAAATACTGAAAGAAAAAGCAGATTGTTTCAGTTCTGAACCTTTCAGAAACAGAAAATTTAAAAAAAGTCTGGTTTATGCGTTAGTCTTCCACGACAGATCCTGCACATGCAGAGTTATAGAATTACAAAAAATGGAAGAAGCGGAATAGGCGGCGAACAATCTGAATTCTGACAAAGCCTTCCTCAAAACAAACAAGAATTCTGTATTGATGATTCATAATTGATTTCTCCCGGGTATTCACCGACAGATCAGCAATCCAGATACAAACAGAATAATACGGGATGCTTTTTGCTTAAACCTAAATTCCCGGGGGTAATTTGTAACTACATTAATCGCTACGCTTCATCATCTGATAAAGTCTTCGGCAATGAATTATGAGCTTGCAATTTATCCCCTTGTTTATCGAAATAATTCGGGTACTCAATTTTAAATTTGTCGTATAAAATTGTGGCTGAACTCTGAGCTTCACTGGTAATGATTCTAGTGGAATATACCGTGCATTTCTGATTTCTTAAACCAAGGTACAATTCAACAGAATTGTTGTAGGACTGTTCCAATGCTTTCTGCACGTATAAGTTAATTGTTGCAGCAATTTGACAAATCAGCAGATGTCCAAGAACTCTTTCTTCAGAATGTACTCTGAGAGGTATCAATCTGCTCATTCCCTTTCCAAGGTCAAAATACTGTTCCACAATCAATCTGTTATAGTACACATTCAGAATTTCCTTACGTTTGAACGGTAAGGAAGAAATTATTATAAATGTTCCTGAGCTTTCAAAAATCTTGTGAAATTCGGAATGTTTTTCTTTCAATTTTTTCTTGGAAAACTTTTTTGCATTGGCGATAGTTTTGTAATTTTCATCGGAAGCAGCTGCTACATCGTAGCATAAAAAGGCATAGGCAGTTTTGTTTGTTGAACCAAGCTTACACTCAACATCCTTCACGTAAACAAATCGCCCCATGAATTCAATAAGATTCTCCGAAGTTTTCAAATCGGAACTTCCTGATTCCACTATGGATGAATATAATTTTTTTAGTTTTTCTGGCAATCGTGCAACAAAATCGATATTAGCCTCATACAGATCATCGATATTTTTTTCAGAAACATAACCAGCATCCAAAAGTGTAAAATCAGTATTTACAGAGTACTCGGCAAGGGTTGTTATGGTCGTTGATAATGTAGAAATATCATTGATATTCCCAGGAATAGCCCTAAAGATCAAAGGATACCCGGAATCACGCTGTACAGCGGAAACCAATCTTACTTCGTTGCTGATTTTTCCATTATGATTGCTAACATTGGTCAGTTCAATATTTATGTCATTCGGTAATCCGGTGCTGTCAATCACAATGGCAGGATCGTTACAAATGTTTTTCTTGAGCCAGTCGATATGAGCCCTAAAAAATTTTTGTCTGACATCTTCCCTGCCTAGATATTTAAAAAATTCGCTAATCCGTTGAGAATGAAGGTCTGCATTAGGGTGCAGAATTTTGGCAAAGTTGCCTTCATACCAGGTGCTACAGTGCATGCAGGAATAATTTGTCAGGATATAAAACATGATCATGGAATAGATGGTATCTGAATTTTTATATCCTACTGCCTCGATGACTTCATTATATTTTATGCTGTGAATTAACTGAGAAAGAAAATATGAATCGCCAAAATCCAGAATGAGATTTGGCTTCTTTCTTTGATCGTTCTTCAACTTTCCTGTGTATGTCTCCGGTGCCTCAAGGAATAAATTATTGACTGGATCGTACTTAAAAACACCTCTATCCTTGTTATAAAAAATTAAATTTTTCTCATCAATAACACGACCAAGATATATGGTTCCTTTTTTCCGGATTTTTCCATTTTCCCTGTATGAGGTTCCCGGAACCTTGGCATATTTATAGTTACCTTTGGTTTGAAATGATAATTTTGTAGAAGGAGAATCAGACTGTGTCATAGTGTAGTTATCATATATATTATTATAACTACATTATAGCAAAAACAGGTTAAAATTGAAATAGATAATGTTCGAAAAAAGCAGATATAATAAGGAAAAAGGAGTAGTCTGACGCTACTCCTTTTAAACTGTAGTTACCAAAAACTACAGGGAATTTAGGTTTACTATGTACACTACATGTATTTTGGAAAAAATTTTGTCGCGACATTTTGAAATTTCGTGCTATCAAAGTTCAGCCTGTTTCCGGTTTTGATATATTCAGATGTTTTTCCTCTTTGTAAAATTATTGAAAAAATTTAGCAATGACACATTTTTATGCGTCAAAAGTTGCACTAAGTTAACGTTTAACAGTACACTTTTGCGGTATTCTTCATAAAGAGATGTTTTGATAAAAAGAGAAGAGCAGATAATCCGGAGTTAGATGCACGATATTATCTGAAAAAGTTAACAACCTTTCAGAACGCAGGGAGTTTATGTCAACTCCGGTGCAAAGGACATAGCGTCATGTAAAAGCAAATTTTCTGCATTTATGTGTTTCAAACGTCCTGTCAGGCTCGTCCGGATCTTAACTCTCTGCTTCCTCCTGTAGTGAGAACAGAAAAATTCAGGAAGAAACCTTTGTTGTCATGACGGTTTCGGAAAATTTGCTCAGACACGGTCTGTTCCGGTTCATGGAAAATGATTTCTTCATGACTGATGCGCTTCCTCTTCAGATAATAAAGTGTGATCTCGCGGTGCTATGGAGTTTCTGAATAATTCTGAAAAAAATATCATATATGAAGAATCTGATGATAGTAAGTCTGATTGCAGAGCAATATTCAGATGCTGCTGGTACCGCATATTTTCTCTCTCAGAAGAAGGATGCGTCAGGGTATGACAACGGATCTTTTTCACTGTCCAAAACCTAGTTACAGAAAGACAGTGTGATGCATTTGTCAAAGCCTGTGTTTCATAAAGTTGTCTGAACTAAAACTTTACTTTTATAGGTTCAAAAATATATTCTGTACGAAAGTATTTTGTTTATGATGTATTCAACACTTCTGTTGAACAGAACCTTTTTTAAAGATTTTAAAGAAGGTTGTTAAGCCATAACAACGCTGATTTGCTGATTTTTTTGATTCAGTGTATATGTTTCAATTTTAAGTTTTAAGCAGAGTACTGAAAAAATCTTTGTCTTCACTGAAGTAGAACTTGCAGACCTGGAAAGGGGGACCTTTATGGATTTGATAAGCGATGGAAAGAACATGCGTATTATAGAGGAGCAGGCCGCTACGCTGGGGCTTATAACTGACTTGATTAAGGCAGGAAGCTGGGTAATCAGTTTTGCTCCCGACGGATCTTTGGCATCAGTAAAGTGGGGCGACGATTTTTGCAGAATGCTGGGTTACAGCCGCCGTGATTTTCCTGATAATCTGGATTCATTTCTGTCGTCATGTATTCATCCGGATGACAGGGATGCTTTTATTGATTATATTTCGGCAGATGTTTCTGATGAAACCGTCAATGAACCTTCTAACTTTGAATTCCGCGTTTGCAGAAAAAACAGATCGATTCAATGGCTTCGCAGCAGAAAGCTGCTGTACCGCGACCAGACCGGCAGACCGCTGCAGTACAGATGTGCGGCTGTGGATATAACAAAGGAGAAGGAGCGTGATTTACTGAACATAGCACTGCATAATGAAGCGGCATCTCTTGACACCATTCATGAAATGCTTGGATCCGGCAAATGGACGATGGATTTTAATGAAGAAGGAGAGATGGTCAGCGTCAACTGGAGCAATGAATTCCGGCGAATGCTGGGCTACCATAGCAAGGAAGATTTTCCTGATGTTCTGGAATCCTGGTCCGAACTTCTTCATCCCGATGACCGGGATCGCGTTCTTTATGAGTTTAAAGAAACAATAAGCGACTATACAGGTAAGAAAACCTATGACGTGGAATATCGGTTGATGAGAAAAAGCGGAGAATACCACTGGTATCGGGCTGTAGGAAAACCTACCCGCCGCCCCGACGGTTCTCCGATAACTTATCTCGGTGTGTTTATTGACATCACTTCACAAAAGGAAATGCTGGATCAACTGGCACAGCAGCGGGAGACTTTGAATATTGCGCTGAATGAGGCCAATCAGGCCAACAAGGCAAAGACGGTTTTTTTATCCAATATGAGTCATGAAATCCGCACTCCTATGAATGCAATTATCGGACTGGACAGGATCCTTTTGAGTGAGCCGGGGATATCAGATACCACGCGGGAGTATCTAGAAAAAATCGGACTCTCAGCTCAGCATCTTCTCAGCATAATCAATGACATCCTGGATATGAGTCGCATTGAATCGGGACGCATGTCTGTAAAGAATGAAGAGTTTTCATTTGCAAAGACTCTGGCACAGGTTAACACCATAATAAGCGGTCAGTGCAGAAACAAAGGTCTTGAGTATGAATGCACAGTGAAGGGAACTGTTGACGATTATTATATTGGTGATGACATGAAACTGCGTCAGGTTATGATCAATATTCTTGGCAACGCCGTCAAATTTACGCAGCAGGGCGGAAGTGTCAAGTTTACTGTAGAGAATATTGCCCAGTTTAATGGTAGAACAACACTGCGCTTTATTATGAGCGATACCGGTATAGGTATGAGCAGGGATTTTCTGCCAAGGTTATTTGATGCATTCAGCCAGGAGGATTCATCCAGCACAAACCGCTATGGAAGCACAGGTCTTGGCATGGCCATAACCAAGAGTTTTGTTGATCTGATGCACGGAACGATTTCAGTAGAGAGTGAACAGCACAAGGGAACGTCTTTTACCGTTACAATCACTTTGATTGACTGTCCTCAAAAAAATATCGGGAAAGTGGAGAGTGTTTTGCAGCCGCATGAACTTTGCGTATTGGTGGTTGATGATGATCAGATCGCATGTGACCATGCCCAGCTTATACTCGGACAGGTAGGAGTGAACTGTGAAAAGGCATCATCCGGAGCAGAATGCCTGCAGATGGTGAAAGTCCGTCATGCAAGACGTGAGCCGTATAACTTGATTTTGCTTGACTGGCGAATGCCGGAAATGGATGGAATCGAAACAACAAGGCAGATTCGGGCTGCAGTGGGCAACGAAACACCGGTAATTATACTGACTTCGTATAATTGGGATGAAATTGAAGATGAAGCGAAAAGGGCAGGTGTAGATGCGTTTGTCGCAAAGCCTCTCTTTGCAGGGTCGGTGCTGGATGAATTCAGTTCAGCCTTCAAAAAGAAGGATGCGAAACGTATTCGTGGGAGTGTGGAACTTAAGAACCGCAGAATATTGCTTGCTGAAGATGTTGAAGTAAATGCTGAAATCATAGTTTTGATGCTTTCCCTGCGAGGTATGCAGGCGGAAATTGCTGCGAACGGCCGTATCGCAGTGGAAAAATTTGAAGCTCATGAAGAAGGTTATTATGACGCTATTCTGATGGATATGAGAATGCCTGAAATGGACGGTTTGGAGGCAACCGGAAGAATCAGAAACATGAGCAGAGCTGACGCAGGGAGTGTTCCTATCATTGCGTTAACGGCAAATGCTTTTGACGAAGATGTTCAGCACAGTATGCAGGCCGGTCTGAATGCACATCTGAGCAAACCTGTTGATCCTGATGTACTGTATGAAACACTGGAATATCTTTTAGCGAATGTTCCTGCAAGCTCCAGTCACTGAATATGAAGCCGCCTTTATTTTGACAGGCTCTGTCTAAAGAATGTGTTGATCCTGAGTCGTGTTAAATACAATATAATTCAATATTGTATTTAAAATGATTGGTATATACATTCATGTCTTAAAATTCCTTATAAATCTTTTAAAATGATATAAAAGACACTAATTGTCGGTGATTCAGACCATAATTTTTCAATCAAATCATGTCTATCCTGTGCTATTTATATTGTCTGCGTGTAATATAAGCAGCATAAGCTACTTGAGAAGAAAGGAAGAAAAATATACCGTTTGAAAAAATAACCGGATTACTAATACTGTGAAATGACTTTTTTAACCGCAGATTCTCGGCTGTCTGACAAGTTTGCAATGGAAGGAATATTTACATGACTACGATTATTTTAAATTCACCTGATGACGTAACACCGGAAGTTAAGAAGGATTTGCTTCATAACAATTTAGATAAGCTGATAATTAATTTCAATGTGGTGTGCCATGCTTTGAAGTCACAAATCTTCGATTCTGATCAGGAGATAATTAATTTTGACATTGAAATTAATTCCGAATCAGCGGAAGGTTTGTTTTATAAATTAAAGGAACTCGTTTCCGTAAAGAGTATAATAGCAGAAAAATTACAAGCGCTGCAGAAATGTTCTTCGAATGCGAGAAATTAGAAAAAATTTCTGGTCTGAATTTTCCAAAACTGGAAGATGGAAGATGTATGTTTAAATGCTGCAAGAGTTTAACCTCAGTATCCGACTTGAATTTTCCTAAGCTGGTATGCGGTGACGAAATGTTTAAGAACTGCGGAAATTTATCATCTCTTGTCAATTTAAATTTTCCTGAACTTCATGATGCTCATGATTTTTTTGAAGGATGCCGCAATTTAAAAAATATTTCACATCTGAATTTTCAGAGTCTGCCTGATGTTCACGGGATTTTTAACTGCAGCAAGAATGTCTGCTCCGTTGAAGATTTGAACTTCGGCAAAGCTGAAGGCCGGTACCATGTTTTCTGTAATCATGATTGCATGAATGAATCCGGGATACCTCAATTTAGAAACAGCTATCTGAATCTTGAAAAAAATTCTTATCCGGCATGGTATTTCCGTTCTGCCTCATGCGGAAGCAAATTTAATTTAACTGTTTTCCTCGATTACAAAGACAACCTGATTCTCGTCGGGATCAGTTATGACAGAACTGTGTCCGGCAACAGTCAGTCGTTTAAGCACCACAGCTGCGTTATTGAGAAAGTCTGAAGATATTTCTGAGTGATTCTCAGAACCAAAAGAGGGTAAACCTTTATCCGCGTTTGAAGTCCTTGTTTACCGTCCGATCTGCCTGGAGCACACAAAAAGTTCTGAAGCAGTCTGCCTCAGAACTTTTGATATATTCCGGTCAGATTCCGGAACTCTGATTGCTATATATCCGGTCAGTTAGACTTCAAGCACATTTGCCTGATTCTGATTTTCTTCAAGATCATTTTTTATTTTATCGTAACACTGTTTTGCTTTCGCAACACCGCCAATAGACTTCATTGCCGAGAACAAATTCTGTCTTACTACATCCGTAATGCTCTTAATCATTGATGAAGGCTTGTACTTCTTCGCGGATTTTATGCTTTCCTTCATTTCTGTCTTATCTTCCTCGGAAAGATTATCAAGATGCGGACTGATAATCTTTTCGCGCTCTGCAGCAATTGCGTTCATTACAGAGAGTGTACTGTCCATGGCCACCTGAAGTCTCTTCTGACTTTCAAGAAAGTTGTGAACAGGACCTGGAACCTCGATATTGTATTCTCTCTGCATCAGCTTCAGTGCGGCACTGAGGCGGGTGGCGGTATCATTTAAGCCGCCTTTAGAGAAGACTGCCTGAAGCTTGTTGACAAGTTCCGCACCCGCATTGTCAAATTTTGTTCTGCTGTCAGGAGATAAAAGTTCCCTGAAGCCTTCAGCAAACAGTTTGGAATCTCCTGTTGCAGTGCCGGCTACAACCTTAACGACATTTGCTCTTTCACCCTGGGTAAGTTTTGAAGCATTGCCGAAATCAATCAGAGTAACTCCTTTATTTGGATCATTTGCAGCTTCATCCGGTGACATCTTAAAGCTTGGAGAAGTCATGATATTTCCCATATGTATGTCACCGTGATAAAATCCCTCGGCAAAAAGTCCCTCGTTGGTCCACATATATGACAAATTCACAAGAGCCTCATATTTGCCCTTTACATCCTCATATAAATTTGTAAGTTTTCTGGCGGCCTGAAGCGAAAGATCTGCAGCATTGTCTTCACCCCGATTCTGAATTTCTGTTTTGGTTTCAGAGGCTATTTTTATGCTTTCGTCACTGGCATCCCGGACATAATCTTCGAGGGTTTCACCCGGGACCAGCTCAAGAACCATGGTATTGATGTCTGGTTCAATACCGTCAACAAGCTTCATGCTGTGAACGTTTGCAAAAGAACCGTATGTTTGCCGGACTTCATTTTTATTATATCCGCTCTTGCTGTAGTCATAAACCTGATTGCCGCGACGAACATTTTCAGCCTCGGTACGGAGATCCATTTCGTCCATAATACGCGCAAACTGTCCTTTGAAAGTGACATCCATACCGTTGCCAACCATCTTTGCAGCCTTGTTGAAGACTTTCTCCTCGCGCTGGGCCTTCATGGCGGCATCCGGACGAAGAATTTTAACAACGCAGTTCTTGCTTGTTCCGTCACTGTAGTTAATGGTGCATTTCAGAGCCTGGGCTACCGAAGCGGCACCGAGAGCCTTGTCAACAGTTATGCCCTTAATGCTTCCTTTTGAATTCTTTACAATGTTATACAGCTGTGCATGTATTACCTTCTGATCAATTGGAGCAAGTTTGTCTTTCATGTCTTCGAGAGCAATCATAAAATCTGGATGGTTGGCAAACATGGACGGATCCAGACTCTGGAGCATTTTCTGCATGACCGGTCCAGCACCTTTTAAAATAGCCCCGAGTCTTGCTCCCGGAGAAGCATTTTCGCTGTTTGCGCAGAATCTGGTGCCTGCAGCCATCATGGCCCGCTGATCCATTTCCGGCATCTCCTTGAAATAAATTTCAAGAGCCTTTTTTATAAGCTGAAGCTGATTGTCCTGGGCAGGTGTTCCTATAATATCCGTCAGTGAAGAATTATTAATCTGTTCAAGCGAGGTTTTATCTGTTTTCGGTGCATTAGGAAAAACATCATTGATAAGTTTTGTCACTTCATTCTGAAGTTCAGCACATCCGTCTGTTATCGCCTTGTTTATCTTTTTCTCAGCATCTCCAAAGAAATTAAGACCCAGTCCAATCTCGTCTTTTCTGTTCTCAAGATAGAATATATCACCTTTGGCCTCTTCGACATTTTCCTTAAAATGCTCATCGTCGTTGATGATGACCAGTTCGTCATCATGGACGTCATTAATGTCGTTGGTGCCAAACTGGCCGCGCAGCTTTTTTTCTTCTTTCTCCTGGTCTCGGATAACTTCTCTGAGGTAGTCGGCTCTGCCGGTCTTGGATGTCAGAAAGTTCAGCTCACTTTCAGCATCCTGCTTTCTCTTTTTCAAATCGTTGATGTAGCCGTCAGATTCGCGATGTGACTTATTCAACTCTTTATTCAATGATTCAGAAAGATCATCATACTTCTTCTGCTTGACTGAAACTTTCCTGTCATAATCTTCATTAAGCTTGTCAAGCTGTTCCTCAAGAGCGGCACGGATTTTTGGATCTATAGTTGCGAGCAGGGAGAGTTTTGATGGATCAGCCTTGACCTGTGCTCGGTTTTCCATCAGTTTGCCGACAAGTTTTCTGTTCTCGTATATGAGATTGCGGAGACGTTTGCCTTCAAAATTTGCATCTGTGTCACGATCCTTATCCAGCAGGTTTACGTTGCTGTCTGATATCAGATTGGATACAAAATCGTGAACTTCCTTGATGTCACCTGAAGGAAGAACCGGATTAGGCTTCGGCTGATAATAGCCGTCCTTGAACTGGATCGATTTGGTTGAAACAGCCTCTTCATTTGCATGGATGGAGTGATCATAACCGGATTCTTTGGACAGAGCCTTCTCAAACTGGTCATAGATTCTGGCTCCTTCAACAGTCGTAAAATGACAGGCGGAAGCATTTCGGTTGATAAAGCTTCTTGCATCGGCAGCTGTAGTTATGGTGCCATCCATGACGTTCTTTGCAAGCTTCTTGCCCAGCTTTCGGTCAATGTATGAAGTTTCAGCCGGATCAAGTCCCAGACGGGATGTAAAAAGAACAGAGAGAAGTTCATCATAGCGATCCTTTGCTCGTACCAGCATAGGTTTGAGATTATTTCTCTGGGAATAAAGCGAAGCCACATCGTTCATTCTTAAATTGTCATAAGCAAAATTATTATGAACTGCATCCGCATTTTTTGATAATTTACGCACGTCATGAAAGAACTGGGCGGTATCGTCATTCACCGTGCCGGCATCAATTCTCTTTTCATATTTGTTAAGAATATTATCAACTACAAGAGATTTGTTAAAAAGTTCGGAGTGCTCCATTACATCCCTTTCGATCTTATGAAGTACTTCTGAAGGATTCTTGATTTCTTCTTTGGATTTGTCTGCAAACGTGGCCCAGTATCTTTCACTTTCGTCTTTGCTGAGAGTTACTGTCTCACCAAACATATTGATTTTCATAGACCTGGTCTCTGAATCAGATTTGGTGAGAGTACTGAGACCTTTATAAAGATTTTCAGTTCCCGCGGATAAATTCTTAAGCTGTTTTGAGTGTGTACTGTCCTTGACAGCATGATATATTGAGTAGACACCAAGCGTGATGATGCCGACAAATATTCTTTTGCACAGTGAAGCCGTTGTTTTCTTATATGCCTTGTCAACATTTTCAGCAGTGGCACCAACTTTCATTTCTCCATTGAGCATATCTACATTAAGATCATGATATGTTGTATTTCCAACAGTTCCGCTCATTTAAAAACTCCCTATTTTATGAATAATCACATAATCGATTACAACGTTGTCAATAAAACGATTCACTGAAATGAAGGTTACAGTCATTGAGAGACCGTGTCCAGGGAAGGTGTAACTCTTAACTTAAACCGACCTGGACAGTACAATTCTTAATTATTTCTTTCTGGTAAATCTCAGCGTCTGTTCGTTTTTAACCTGCTTCTCTGTTCAAACAGATCCCTTTTTCAAGAACTTTTTGGATCTGGAGCTAAAGAGTTAAGTTATGAAGCATTTCAGCATCTGGACGAAGGTACTTTTACCGAAACGTCTCGGGCGCATCAGTACAGGATACGGAGTCATATTTTCACTTTCAAGAGATTCTGTGAGGCCGCTTTTATCTGCAAAAGTATGTTTTCCAGCAGCGAATGTTTCGTAGCTGACTTGCCCGTATGGGATTGTTTAACAGCTTAACCTTATTTTTCTCATGATGAATCCTTAATCCCTTCTTCCCTGAAATTTCTTCTAACGAACAAAATCTAGGCATGGCTAATTTATTGACGGTTTGTACCGGGAATCAGAAAAATGCTTAACATCTTACTGTCAAATATTAAAGGCATTTGCCCTCAATATCAACATTGAAGACATTTTTGTGGAATGTAATCCACAGTTGCAGAGAGGTGTTTGTATAAGACTTGGATGAAGATGATCCCGGAAGAGAAAAACGTCCATGCCGTAATGGTCATTTGGACAGCATATCATGCTAGCATATCATAAATATGCCTGCTGAAGGCAGGACCTCAGCAAACCCGGCAGATTGAAGGTGATTTGATGGCAGGTTATGCTGAAGACATGAAAAAAAATGTGGATTGCAGGTCTCTTCATTTCTTATGAACAGGCTTCAAAAACAGTTCCGCAGGGTAGGTTTCATCGTAATAAAGCGTAAGGTCTGTCGATAGGTAAATTGTCCGGCAGAAAAGAAATTACTGCAGCAGAGGATCAGGGAACCTGAGATGAATCCAGGTTTTAACCAGAAACTGAACATGAGCTTGAATAATTGTACAAATCTGAATCATGACTTCATGCATGCTTCGGTTAACTTCACATCACCGGTACCTCTTAAGAATCTCTGACTCGTGCGGACTGCTTACTTCATACAGCTGACTTCGCTGAAGCGAGTGCCGGAGATTACTGAGCATGTAGCATCCATAATCGACAGAGGAGTTTCCACCAGACCAGCATACCAGATAACAGCTTATCGCGACATAAGACAAAGCAGAGAGGTTCATCTGCACCCGGAATAACAGCCGTGACAGCACACAGCTTTTCAGAGAACCAGCAAAAAACATCCACAAAAGAGACTGCCGGTCTGAACGGGAAACACCCACACAGTTCAGGCTCTAAATCTCACACTTATCTGACTCCGGACTGTACCAGTTTCAGGCTCTGCCAGCACAGAACACAATACAGAACATCGGGGATTCTGGGCAAACAACTCTCAGCTTTAGAGAAAGCTGCAAGCATATTCAGTCAGATACTCTTCCCAGTCTGTCAGAGAGCTCTTCCTGACTGTAGCTCTCAACCTCCCAACTGTCAAACTGAAATTCCAATCTGTCAGAACCATCTCTAAATCTGCAAGAAAAATTACCTGAAAAAGGAATTTGTTTTATAACCCAGGCTGTTGAGAAAACCCACTATTTCGCCGGGCATAATGGTGGACGGTGTTGTCTTTCTTTAAGGATGTGTTAAAGCGGTTGACCGCATCTACAAATATGTAGGATCCACCATTGATAAAGTTTGTCAGTTGCAAAAACTGACGAATACCGTAGGGCATACGGAAATGCAAGCCTGCGCAGAAAAGTTGGAACAAACAATTTTCAAAATGATCGTGTAAGACATGGTCAGTCATGCGGGAACTCCGCAACTTTAGTCGTGTGGAGTGTCAGGATTCGTTATTTGATGTGGTACGTAGTATCATAACTGTACCTTTTATTGTTTAGGAGTTTATATGAAATTAGCGCAAATTATTGTTGCATCTTCTATGATGTTGGCATTTTCTTTTGCAAGCGCAGCAGGTTTTGAGGGATTCTTTGGTAATGGTTATCATTATTCAGTAAAAATAACAAAAAATGCCGATGGAACGTACAAGATGGAGTACGCAGATTCAAATGGTGCCGATGATACTATTGAGTGTACTGCCACCGCAAAACTGAATGGTGAAAAGCTGGTACTTGTAACTGACAGAGATTGCACAGAAACTCTGATTGACGATGATGAAAAAGAGGTAACAAAGAAATTCACCAAGTCAGAAAAATATGAATATGTTATAACTGAAGCTGGTATCGATGAGTATTCTGTTGGCAATGCTGAACCAGTTGAAAATCTCGAAAGAATGGTTGAATAAATCTAATCCGTGCTAAATGATGATGCCGATCCCTTGCGGACGGATATCTATACGATTGGAACTGAGGTTTACGTTTGAATCTCAGTTTCTTACGAACAGTCTGATGACTTCTTTTTCATTGTGACTGGTTTCTTCTTTATCATCCTGTTCGCCAGCAGTTTAATTCCTTTCCGGCAGTGCGGGATGAAATCCTCTCTTCCTTGCTGTCTGAAAGTTTTTTGCGCGTTGACTTATATATAATTTTTAAATTTTCGTTCACACTACTTAAGGAATTGCGCAAGTACGTCATCATTGCAATTATCCCCGCTTAATGGACAATTCTGACGGCAATTCGGATTGTTTTCGACCCCTTAACCATCGGCCGCAAAGATCCCTGTTATCAAATCGTCTGTTTTTTGCTGTCCCTTTGTCGTCTTCAGAAGTATGCGAAGCAGGGCAGTGCTTTGTTATCTCGATGTACACCTGGATCTGTTAACTCTAGACTTCCGATCCGATGCTCGCGTTCTGATCCCGAAAAAAATATGATTCAGTTACATGGCAATGAAGTCTATATGGGTAGATGGGGAACGAATATAGATACTAATGTCTTATGCGTGCAGCTTACACAAGCTTGACAAAAAACGATCCGGTTCAAAATCGAAGATAAATTCAAGCTAACGCCTCAGCATTCATCGACTCAGATTCTTTGCTACTATATCAAGTATTTGGCAGAACATTGATTGGAATGTTTTCAAAGAATTCAAATACTTCAGGCACATAAGTTTCAGCTGGACCGACAGAAAGACCAAACGTTCACCTCATTCACGAGACCTCCTAGGGAGACACTAATCTCTCTGATCTAACTGCGACTTAATCTTCATTTGTGCAATCAGATATCCAGCCTAATCTCAGTTCTGAACATAAGAAGCGCTAAGTAAAATCAGGAACTAAAAGCGGCGACTTCAATAAAGACGGAACCTCAGAAAATAAGCCGGTAATGCATGTTGGCACTAAGCAACCAATACAAAAATGATGGCAAGTTCAGACAGAAACATGGTCCAAAGCCAGGAAATGAGATAGTGGCCAATAGTATGTGAGTCGGTTCTCAGCAGTTTAAACCGTTCAGTAGTATCCTGCGAATCAGTGGAGTAAATTTGGAATTTGTGTTTAAAAATGCAACTTGATTCATAATATTGGTTCTTTACTGAATCCTGTTGAAATAGTTCATGTTAGTGGCTGATCTGTTCGCTTTACATCTTGTTGGGTAAATAATTTAAAAATATTAAACAATATCTGACAGGTTTTAAAACAACAGGAATTGTTACAGTGACACAGATTAAGGTCATTAGAAAAAGGATTTTTTTATGAAGACACTCATTTCCTTTATCGGCAAAGGACGTCAGGATAAAGGCGGCTACATGCGGACCCGCTATTGCTTAGGTGAAAAAAAATCTGAAGCGGTAACATTTATCTGCAAAGCTCTATATGACTTTTTAGAGCCTGAGAAAATTCTGATTATTGGAACATCCGGCAGTTCTTGGATTGAGATTTTTACAAATTTTTTATCTGAACAGCAACAGAGCAAATATTCTGATCTGAAGATGAAACTTGATAACAGACAGATCGGCGATGGGAACTTTGATGAGGTCACCAGAAATGCAGAAGAATTATCTGATGTTGTCAGCAACGAACTTAATGTAGAATTTGCCTGCAGGGTCTATGACGAAAATTCTGAAAACGAGTTATTCACTACAATAATCAATAATATAGACTCTGATGAAGAAATAACCCTTGATGTTACTCATGGATTCAGGTTTACCCCCATGTGTGCACTCATGGCGGTTCAGTATCTATCTTATATCAAAAAATCAAAAATAACACATATCTATTATGGATGGCTGGAAAACAACCTTGAAGTAAAGCCGGTCAAGGATTTAAGCTGGATTATCAGGCTTAATCAGTGGACAACTGCATTTGCTGAATATAATAAAACCAATGACATATCAAGTTTTTCGTCTCTGTTCAGCGATAGCGATCAGCAACTGAAGGAAAAGCTCAACGAAGCGTCATTCAAGGAAAAAATCACATACGCCGGTGAATCTATTGAAATTCTAAAAAATCTTGATTTAAGTTCAATCTGTGAATCCGAAGACCCGGTTCTCAGATCTTTTGCTGAACCGCTGATGGAGAAATTATCATATGTTCACTGTAACCTTCCATCCAGATCAATATTTTTATTGTCCCGGCAATATTTAGAATCAGATGACTTCATGAGAGCAGTAATCTATCTCCATGAAACATTCATGGTAAGATACTGCGAAACAGGAATTCTTAAATTTGATTTGCGAAAAAATAAAAAATGGAATGAAGAGGAGAAAAAGCTGATACTGTCTCAACTGGCTGAGGTGAGCAAGGATTTAAACGCCATAAAGCAGAAAAATCAGAAAAAAAAGAAATTTTCATGGCGGATAGATAAAGTTCAGGAAAAAATTAACTCTTTTTTAAATATTGCAAACAATCAAAAAAGTTCTGCTGAAGATCCCTGGAAGTCCTGTTTTAATGTATATGACGAGATTGCAAAATTCTATGTGAGAAAAGATTATTCTATTTTCTATACCATTAATGAGCTTCGTAATGCTATTGCGCACGGAACTCCTAACGACGACATAAAAAGAAACTTTTATAAAAATAAAGAATCAATGCGGCTGGAAATTCAAAAACTGTTAAATCAGACTGAAAAAGAACTCTGGAATACCTGTGAATGAATAAACTTAAATATGAATGATCACAGGCGTATGTTTTTTTAGACATGCAGTGAGTATTTGTCATGAAGTCTGATGAAGAAATAATGCTGTCAGTAAAGATTTTGTCAAAGACCGTATATGCTGGAATAGTTTGCTCACAAGGTTAAAGTCTTCAGTTGTAAGAAATCAAAGAGAGTAATCAGAGTTGAGCCACACCTACATTACTACATTACTACATTACTATGTTACAAATCCATAGGAAATTCTGATAACTTTGATTCTGCCAGCATCTACGACAGGATTCAAAACAAAGGATGACATTAACCGTTTCCGGTCATTTAACAGGAGACTACGTAAACAACAGTGGAAACACAATGAGGAACAAGCCATTCTGGAACAAACTCAGTGAGCCGGAATGTTTTGAATTTATGCTTGAGGTTTGCAAAATTTGCCTAGTCAATTATCCGGGGGCAATTCAAGATCATGCGGCAAACTCTCCGAGTGCTGCTGAATAATCAGGAGATTGTTACGAAGTCCCGACAATCGAAGAAAAAGGAAGAGGAACACAGGACACTTGAATCGATATTAAATAGTCTTAAAGAAAGCCAGACTACAACTTGGTTTATGGAGTTTGAAAAGCTGGCTTAAGGACATGTATATGGACTTTATAAGAAAATTTTGACAGATCGTTCATGATGCTTGTATTCTGATGTATGTCCCGTCTTTTGCTATGCAGTGGATGTTTTCATCTGATATTAAAAGAAAAAAAGCACAAATAAATCTGCCTTTGCTTCCTCTGAAAAGGACAGTCCAAGAGTCTAACATTTCAGATAAAATAGAACTGATCAGTTTAGTTTTAAATCATTAAAATATCTATAATGCTGTTAGCCAAATTAATGACAGGGTTTATTTTGAATCTTTAGAATAGTGATAAAAAATTAGACAGTATAAGAGAACTACGAAAATGCTGAATAAAAAAATTGATTTAACTCCCTTTTTCTTTTTTATTGCTGCAGGATCTTACTGCTGCGTAGCAGAATGCACTGAAAATGATAAGGATACTGCTGCAGTAAAGGAAATGAACATAAGGTTTAATGATTTTTTCTGTAATGACATGTCAGCTGATTTCAAAGAAGTTTGCAGTAGCAGTAATAATAAAAATAAAGTGGCATGTAATTTTTTTGCTAACAGTGACTATGCGTCCATTGAGGAAGAAAACGAACTGTGCTCAGAAAATATAAGTACAGCATGTAACATGCTAGGAGAGTTATATCTCGGTCATTCTGGAGAAGAGGAAATTAAAATTGATACTCAGGCTGCCAGAGAAAGTTTTGAGAAAGCCTGCAATCTTGGCGATGGTGCCGGATGCTACTGGGTAGGGAGACTCTTTATGGACGGCACTCTGGGTAAAACAGAT
>JAEEGI010010593.1_pt1 | contig 20013 bp, 12 predicted proteins | sample 8958751 | NCBI WGS metagenome assembly JAEEGI01 (sample SAMN16246545, study PRJNA631951) | gut metagenome | biome: gut microbiome; feature: rumen; material: KS-attached | host: Bos | place: Iran: Karaj | collected 2018-10 | reverse complement strand
CGGTATTACAACGAATGTAATGGAAATGGCGGGGAGAGCCGCCATTTCCAGCTGGCACGGGTTGCGCTATTGGTTTGCAAGATGAAAAAGCAAGTCAAATACGTCTTCATAACCGGAGGCGTGGTCTCAAGCCTTGGGAAAGGCGTTACCTCGGCGAGTCTCGCGCTTCTGCTGAAGAGCCGGGGCTACTCGGTCTTCATGCAGAAGCTCGATCCGTACCTCAACGTCGACCCCGGGACGATGAGCCCCTACCAGCACGGCGAGGTCTTCGTCACGGACGACGGCGCGGAAACCGACCTCGACCTCGGCCACTACGAGCGCTTCGCGGGCGTCACCTGCACGAAGGCCTCGAACTACACCTCCGGCCGCATCTACTCCGCCGTTCTCGCCCGTGAACGTGCCGGCGGCTATCTAGGCGGCACGGTCCAGGTGGTGCCGCACATCACCGACGAAATCAAGGCGGCGGTCAGAAGCGCCGGCGAACACGGCGCCGACATCGTTCTCTGTGAAATCGGCGGCGTCTCAGGAGACATCGAGAGCCTTCCGTTCCTGGAGGCGGCGCGGCAGTTCCGCTTCGAGGCGGGCGAGGGGAATGTCTGCTTCGTGCACCTGACGCTCGTGCCATACCTCAAGGCGGCAGGCGAACTCAAGACGAAGCCATCGCAGCAGTCCGTGGGGCAGCTCCGGGCAATCGGCATCATCCCCGACATCCTCGTGTGCCGCACCGAGCGGCCCATCCCGTCGGAGCACCTCGACAAGCTCTCCCTTTTCTGCAACGTGCGCCGCAACTGCGTCATCGAGGAGAAAGATGTCACGGACAGCGTCTACGCCGTTCCGCGCGAACTGCGCAACCAGGGACTCGACGAACGCGTGCTCGAACTCCTCCACCTTCCCGTCACGCCAATCCGCCACACTGTCTGGGACACCCTCGTCCGCAAGGCGACAAAGCCGCGTCGCTCCTGCCGCATCGCCCTCGTCGGCAAATACGTCGCCGTCCGCGATGCCTACAAGTCAATCCACGAGGCGCTCCAGCACGCCGGCATGGCAAAGTACGCCCATGTCGAAGTCGTGCCGATCGAAGCGGAGGAACTTATTGCCGGGAAAGGAGCAAAAAAGTCTTTGCGGCTTTCACGGCTGAAGGAATTCGATGGCATACTCGTCCCTGGCGGGTTCGGGTCGCGCGGCGTGGAGGGGAAGATAGCGGCGATCAAGTTTGCGCGTGAAAACAAAATCCCATTCCTCGGCATCTGCCTGGGGATGCAGTGTTCAGTCATTGAATACGCGCGCGACGTGGTGGGGTGGGGGGATGCCAACTCGACCGAGTTCGACGAAAAGACGGCCCACCCCGTCATCGATCTCATGGAGGAGCAGCGCGGCATAACGCAGAAGGGCGGCACCATGCGACTTGGCGCCTACCCCTGCGTCCTCCGCAAGGGTTCGCTTGCCGCGAGCCTCTACAGGAAATGCAGAATGCAGAATGCAGAATGCAGAATTAGCGAGCGGCATAGGCATCGCTATGAGCTCGCATACGACGGCGAGGCGCGAAAGGCGATTGAGGATGCCGGACTCAAGGTGAGCGGCCTATCTCCCGACGGCAAGCTCGTTGAGGTCGTCGAGCTCCCGGGCCATCCCTATTTCATCGCCTGCCAGTTCCACCCGGAGTTCAAGTCCCGTCCCGCCGAGCCGCATCCGCTCTTCCTCGGTCTCGTCGCAGCTGCGCTGCGACGAGACCGAGGAATCGTTTAACCGTTTAACCGTTTAACCGTTTGACCGTTTGACCGTTTAACCGTTTGCTCGTTCAACTTTTCAACCTTTCAACTTTTCAACTTTTCATGTCCGACGATTTGAAGCATGAATGCGCCGTGGCGATGGTCGTGCTGCGGAAGCCTGTTCCGGCGGAGGCTGGTGACTTCGGAGGCGCGAAACTCTCGCTCCTTCTCGAAAAGCAGCACAACCGCGGGCAGGACGGCGCGGGCGCGGCTATCCTCGCCGCCAAACCCGAGCCCGGAGAGCCGCCCTACTGGCTCTACAAGTCTGCCTCTGCGACACCCCTTGTCGACCTCCTCGCCGCAATAGGGAAGCGGGACGCATGCGGTGGGCGCGTCTTCCTTGGCCATCTCCGCTACGCGACGTTCGGGAAGAACGATGTCGCCTTCTGCCATCCCTTCGTCCACCAGGCGAGCGAACTGGAGCATACGCTTCTCCTCGCGGGCAACTTCAACTTGACAAACACGGCGGAACTCTTCGAGACATACAGTCGGCAAGGCGAGTTCCCCACAAGCAAGGCCGACGGCTACCTTCTCTGCGAGATGGTCGCGCATGAACTTGCCAACGGCAAGGACCTTGCTGCGTCCCTTTCATCCGCCCTCGCGGACGCCGATGGCGCGTGGACCCTTTGCGGCATGACCGGCGACGGTTGGGCCTTCGCCACACGCGATCCGTTCGGCATCCGCCCCGGCTATTGCCTCATCGACGACGACGTGGTCGTCGTCGCGAGCGAGCGCCCAGCCATTCAGGCGGCCTTCAACGTCCCCCCCGAAGCCGTTACGGAGCTCCCACCCGGCTCCGCCCTCCTCGTTTCGCCTTGCGGTGAGGTCGTATTCAGTACTTTGGACAACCGTCAAACCGCCCAACCGTCAAATCGTCCAACTGTCCAACCGGCACAGCGCAGCTGCGCTTTCGAGCGCATCTACTTCTCCCGCGCCAATGACGCCGACATCCACCGCGAACGCAAGGCGCTTGGCGCCGCGCTTCTACCGCAAATCCTCAAGGCAGCAGACACGCCGCTCGAGGACATCTTCTTCTCCTACATTCCCAATTCCGCCCAAGTCGCCTTCCACGGGCTGCTGGAGGAGTTGTACGGGGAAATTTTAACGCAGAGACGCAGAGAGGCAGAGGGGGAAAACTCTGCTTCTCTGCGCCCCTGCGGTGAAAACCTCCCACGTTTTGGCCAGATCGCCGTCAAGGACGCCAAATTCCGCACCTTCATCGCCGACGCCGCCGCCCGCAGCGAATTCTACAAGCACGTCTACGACGTCACCTACGGCCTCGTGCGGCCGGGCAGGGACACCCTCGTCGTGTTGGACGACTCGATCGTGCGCGGCAACACGATGCGGAACGCGATTCTCCCGATGCTCGACCGGCTCGGGCCTAAACGCATCGTCATCGCCTCCTCCGCCCCGCCCATCCGTTACCCGGACTGCTACGGCATCGACATGTCCACCCTTGGCGAACTCGTCGCCTTCCGCGCCCTTGTGAATCTTCTGGGCGGCAGGGATGCGCTTTCGCGCGCCGTGGCGTGTGAAAGCGCATCCCTGCCTGAGCTTTATGCTCGCTTCACCGACGAAGAACACTGCGCCGAAATCGCGCGCCTCCTCACGCCTCCCAGCATGAAGGCCGAAGTCAAGGTCGTGTTCCAAACGGTTGAGAATCTGCATCGCTGCCTGAGCACCCAACTCGTCACTCGTCACTCGTCACTCGTCACTGGCGAAGCCGCCGCCATCGGCGACTGGTACTTCACGGGCGACTATCCGACACCCGGGGGCTACAAGGTGTTGCGCACAGCGCTTGAAAACTACTTGGAATGCAAAACCGAACGCTCGTATTGACCAATCCGGTAAATGTGCTACTATGGGTAGCATGAAAAAGACTCTCCCATTCTGCATTCTGCATTTTGCATTCTGCATTATTCCTACTGCATTATGTCTCACTGCCTTCGGCGGCGACAAGGTCATCAAGGACGGCGACACGCTCGTCTTCATGGGCGACTCGATTACCCAGTTCGGCAAGGACACCGACGCCGGCTATCTGCGCTTGGTCGTCAGGGGGCTCGAGGCGAACGGCGTCAGTGTGACATGGCACGGGGCCGGCGTTTCCGGCAACACCTCCGCCCAGATGCGGGCCCGCTTTCAGAAGGACGTCATCGACAGGAAGCCGCAGGTCGTCACAATCCTCGCCGGCGTGAACGACTGCTTCGGCGGATGGCCCAAGAACACGGCCAGCACGCCGGATGACGTGGCCGCCATGGTGGACATGGCGATTGCGGCGGGGATCACGCCGGTGCTGCTTTCCCCGACCGGCGGCGCCGTCGAAACCTTCCCCCAGCCCCTTCTCGACTACGTGGCGGCGGTAAGGGACATGGCGAAGGCGAAAGGCGTTCCCTACGGCGCGACCCACGAGGCCTTACGCGCATACGTGGAGAATCCGGTCAATCCGGCGATCAGCCTCATCGGGTACCCCTGGAAGGCCTGCAGTGACGGGCTTCACATGGACATCGTCGGCAACCGCATCATCGCCCGCGAAATCATGAAGGCGCTCGGTTTCGGCTCGCCGGAGGAAGTCGCCAAAACCGAGGCGGCCTGGAACGCCATACCCGACATTGTCCAGTTCCACCCGTGCGTCAAGGTCACAAAGGCCGAATACGAGGCGGTCAAGGCGGCCGCGCGGCGGGAGGGTAAATCCCTCGCCGCCTATCACGTCGACCTCTTCGCCAGAGGCGTGGAGATCATGAAAGGCAATCCGACCCAAGTCACACCGACGGAGGGTGCCGACATCACGTTCTCCGTCTCCCCCTACGCCAGCCTGCCCACGTATGACACGCTACTCGACTGCGGCCGGGCGATGGCCGGCCACGACAGTCTGCCAAAGATGCTGAACTACGCGATGCTCGCCGCCATCCACGAACTGCCACCCGCGACGGAAGCCGACATCCCGAAGGAGCCCGCCCGCGCCGTGGATGCGTCAGTCTTCGCCAAGTCGGTGTCCTTCACGGTCTCGGGCTACACCGGAGCCTCGACGCTCAAGGACTTTCCCGTGGCGGTCCGCCTCGCCGAAGGCTCGCCCGCGGGATTCCGCTATGCGGACATGGCCGACGCGTCGGTCGGCGCGGAACTTCGCTTCGCCGACGGCGCCGGGCGGTCCCTGCCTTACGAAGTCGAACGCTGGAATCAGGGCGGCGAGTCGCTCGTCTGGGTCAGAATCCCGTCCCTCGACAAGGGGACGAAGTTCACGATGCATTACGGCGGCAAGCCCGGGGGCGTCGTCGAACCGCGCGCGACCTGGTCCGCCGGCTATGTGGGCGTCTGGCACATGGCGGAGGAGGGCGGCGTTGTCGCCGATTCGACGCCGAACGGCCTCGACGCCGTCCCGAAGGGCAACGCCGCGTCCAAGCAGGTCGCGGCGGACGGCGTCCTCGGAAAGGCGCGGGTCAATTCGACAAGCAGCCACACTTATTCCGGGCAGGCGGTGCTACAGGTCGACGATTCGACGCCACTTGACGTCGGGGGCGACTTCACCGTCTCCGGCTGGGTCAGGATGACGGCCGCAGCGTCCGGAAAGGGTCTGGCGCGCATCTTCTGCCGGAACCGCGACTTCATGTCCGCGCCCGACTGGCAGCTGTACATAACCGGCTACGACGTCCTGAACGTCCAGGTCGGCAAGGACGCGGCCGCGTCCGGCGCGATTCCGTCGGCGGAAAACGCCTGGGTGCACATCGCCGGCGTCTTCGACGGCACGAACTTCACGGCCTACGCCAACGGCGAAAAGGTCTTCTGCGCGGCAGTCCCGCCCGTAAAGGACAGCGACAACCCGCTCGTCTTCGGCTCGAACGACAGGCGCAGCTGGCAAGGCCACTTCACCGGGCTCTTCGACGAGTTCCGCCTGCGCGACGCCGCCAGCTCCGCCGACTGGATCAAGGCCGAGTACGACCAGGCCCAGCCCGGATTTCTCACCGTTGAAGTTGGAAAATGAAAGACTACATTTTCCCACAAAATTAGCATTGGATTTTCCGATTGCATTCCGGAACGCATTGACATTCGGGCCGCACTCGGATAAAATATTGGCCCAAATACAGGAGATCACAAAATGGACAACGCATTTTCCCTTCCCCCCGCCATTCCGGCGAACATCCCGCCGCGCCCTTCCTTCGGCGCGCGTCTCTCCGCGTCCCTGACGTTTAAGTTCGCCCTCGTCGCCGCGTTGCTGGTGGCGCTCCAGATACCCCTGCTCCTCTTCCATCTGCTCCAGTCCGACCGCACCAGCCACCAGGCCCAGGCGGAGGCGGAGGTCTCGAAGCTGTGGGGCGGCCACCAGACGCTCTGCGCCCCCGTGCTCAAGTTCGGGGCGGTCGTCAAGCAGACCCGGGAGTTCGTCGACAAGGGCAAGCGGACGCAGGAGGTCGTTGACGCCCCCTACCTGCTGACAGTCCTCCCCGACGAACTCGACATGACGGGCGAGGTCGCGCCCGAAGTCCGCACCCGCGGCATCTACCAGATACCCCTCCACTCCACCGCCGTGGAGATGAAGGGGACCTTTGCGCTTCCCGCCAATGTCTGGCCCGCCACCGCCACCAACCGCACCCTCCTCGCCCTGATCTCCATCTCGGACACGAAAGGCGTCAAGAGCGCCCGCCTCCTGATCGACGGCAAGGAGCATCCCCTCCGCCCCGGCTCCGCGGACTCCGTCTACGAACGCCTGCCCGACTCCGCAAGCCTGCTTGCGTCCACCCGAAAATCCGGAAACTACGAGACCTCCTACCGCGGGAACAGCCTTGTCGCCGAACTCGACCTCGCGGAGTGGGCACCCGGGGAGAAGAAGAGCTTCGAACTCCAGCTGCGCGTCAACGGCAGCGGCCCCCTCCTCTTCTCGCCAATGGGCCGCAACTGCTCGCTCGCGCTCAAGAGCCCCTGGCCCTCGCCGAGCTTCACGGGCGACATCCTCCCCGACGAAAGGTCGGTCACGGACGACGGCTTCACGGCCAGCTGGCACGTCATGGAGCTGAACCGCCCCTACCCCCAGATCTGGCAGGGCGACGCCTTCAGCGTCCGCGGCGCCGACATCGGCGTCTCCCTCGTCCTTCCCGCCAACTTCTACCAGCAGGTCAGCCGCTGCGCGAAGTACGCGACCCTCTTCATCATCATCGTCCTCGTCTCCCTGCTCATCGCCGAGCGCCTCTCCCGGTCCGCGGTCCATCCGCTGCAGTACGTCGTCGCCTCGCTCGCGCTCGTCATGTTCTACATGCTCCTCCTCTCGCTCGCGGAGCACATGCCGTTTTCGCTCGCCTACCTCGTCTCCATGCTCGTCATCACCGCGATGACCTCCGTCTACTGCGGGGCCGTCTTCCACCGCCGTTCCGCCGCGCTCGGCATCGGGGGGCTGATGCTCCTCGCCTACGCCGCGATCTACGGCATCCTCCAACTGGAGAGCATGGCCCTTCTCATCGGCACCGCGATTCTGCTCCTCCTCCTCGGCGCGCTGATGTCCGTGACGGCGAAGATCAACCGCGACCCCGCCAACAGCTAGGAACGGCTTTAGGGCGGTCAGTACAGAAACCCGAACAACCAGAGTGGAACCTTGTTGCCGCGTCCAACCGCCACTCCGTCATTGACCACATAGCTGTCCGGAATGTCGGCTATCTGGGAAAGCTCTTCAAAAGTGAGACCAAGACTATGCGTGGAAAATGCACGGACCACTGTCTGTCGGTTGTTTTTGAAGTTGCTTTGATTTTGTCAATTCAAAGCGCAATCGCCGCGCCGGTGTTGCCTGGCTACGTCACGGATCCGACGGCGTTGCGTGACGCGCTCGAAAAGGACGAAAGCTACCAGCCGCCGGAACGGCTGAAGTACCCGTACATCTCGACCTACTATGTGAAGCCCACGGTCAAGGCGGGCGACGCCGTGAAGGTCGGCTTCTTCGTGACGGACTTCGAGTCGTCGAAAATTCGTTTCCTCGATGACTCGCATCGTTTCACCGCGCACCTCGAGTACCGGCCCAGGGGCGGCGTGTCCAAACTCCTGACGCTTACGAACCTCAAGAGCGGCGACGCCGAATTCAACCTCGGCCGACTCCCCGCCGACGAGTACGAGATGCGTATCTGGGCGGTCGACGCGAAGGGGCGCGAGTCGCACCGCGTGATCCACGATTTCCGGGTTGTCGAACCTGCCTCCCTGGAGATTCCCGCCGACAAGGTCTACGCAATGACCGTGGCGGACCTCGCGACGTATGGTATCCGCAACGACGGCGACTTCGAGAGGATTGTCATCGCCGGTTCAAACACTACCGAGGTCGTGAAGGAGAAGCGCGCGGACGTCCCCGGCTACACGGTCACGGTGCCTCTCGACCCGAAGACGGGGAAGGTGCCGGCCACTGCGTTTAAGAAGGCGAAGGTCGCGTATGACGAAGGATACGACAAGGCGGCTGTCGAGCGGATGTCCGTCACAAATGTCGTTGGGCTCCAGAAGTTGCTCGACGACAAGGCCGCCGCCGGCTTCCGCAAGGTCGTGCTGCTGCCGGGCACCTACCGTCTCTCGCACACGAAGTCGCTCTTCATCCCCGGCGGCATGACGCTCGACCTAGGGACGGCGACCCTCAAGCAAAACGCCTTCACGGGCGCGAGCTCGGTGATGGTCCGCATGGCTGGCGTCGCGGACGCGCATCTCGTCGGCGGCACGCTCGAAGGCGACTACTGGACGCATGACTACGCGCGCTCGCCGAACAACTCCGAGTGGCCGGCGGGTTTTGAAATCGGCGGGGCCTCCTGGTATTGCTCGGTGGAGGGCGTGAAGGTCGCCGACATCACCGGCTATGGCGGGCAGAACGGCATCAGCAAGGATGCTCCCGGAGGTCTCTTCTACTTCGTGGAGGGCCTTCCCCACTTCGCACCGGGCGGCCTCGACCCGAAGACGGGCGACGTCGACGCGACGGACGGGTATCGGTTCACGACCGACTTCAAGGACCTCCAGAAGGTCAGGGCCGCCGGTCGCGGCCGCCTCCAGATCTCGAAGCTCCTCGGCTACCAGGGCGTGAGAACGCGCTCCTGGCAGATGACCGTGGCGTGGTACGACGCGGAAAAGCGCTTCATATCGGCGGAGACCGCCTGGCAGTACCGCGAGATGTGGATTCCGGCGGACGCCGCGTACCTGCGCGTCTCGGTCGAGGAGGAAAGCGCCAAGGCCGCGGACGAGGCGGGCCTGACGGTGACCGCCATGCGCCACCCGGTGAACTGCGCGGTGAAGAACTGCCGTTTCGAGCGCTGCCGCTGCGTCGGCTACGCCGCCTCGGCCATGAAGAACATGCTCTTCGCGGGGAACTTCTTCACGCAATCGGGCGAGAGCGCGGCATGCTGCGCCTTCGACGCCGAGGACGGCTGGGATCAGATGCAGGACGTCTATTTCCTCAAAAACGTCTTCTGCGACAATCCGCGCAACAACTCGATTCTCACCTGCGCGGGCCACAATTTCATCTTCGAGGAGAACGACGGCGACATCTACCTCTGGGGGCGCACCCACTCGCCCTGCGCGAGGGACAACGCCATCGGCGACGCGACGTACCGCTGCGACTCGCGCCTCCGCTCGGGCTACGGGCGCTTCGAGGGAAACACCTACAAAAAGGGCGTCCATCTCGGCCTCAACGATGCTAAGGCAAGGCCCGACAACTGGGACTACGTCCTCTCGGGCCTCGTGTTCGACGGTGGCGACGAGTCCTACGTCATCGAGGTCGGCCCGGCCGGGCGCGTCGTGAACTGCACCTTCCGGAACATGCCCGTCCGCATCGCCAACGCCTACGCCTGCACCTTCGAAAACTGCACGGACGGGAGCACCTACCTGCCGTTTCCCGGCGGACGCTGGATCGATGTCACGGTGAAAGGATCGAAGTTGACGCGCTTCTACCAGTCGAACAGCTGGGAGCGCTGCCACTTCACGGACACAAAGCTCGAGCGTTTCTTCGGCGGTTCCCAGACGGCGAAGAACTGCGACTTCGCGGGTTGCTCGCTCTTCGGACTCGACACGGCGAAAATCACGATGTCCGACTGCACGTTCGACGGCACGACCGTGCAAGGAAACTACTGGGAGAAGCCATCGGACTTGCTGTTCCTAAACTGCGCCATCCAGACTCGCGACGACGCGCCGTTCCTGAAGCTCGGCATCTATACCATCGGCAAAATCGGGTTCGACGGCTGCACTGTCACAGGCGGGCAGAGTCTTGTCAACGTAAGCGATCTACGGTCGATTTCGCGTCCGGCGAATGCCGATCCGGCGACGAACCCCGACAACCTCCCAGGCACAATCGAGCTACGGAACATAAAGTGGCGGAGCAAGGCGAAGACGGTCATTGCCATTGCCCCGGGCGAAAAGCGTTCACCAAAGAAGATATCCGTCCTCGACAAGGAGAATATCTGGCCGGATGGGCTTGCCGTGTCGGCGGGCGGAAAACTTCATTAGGCAATTCTGTAATGCCCCCAGTGGCGGTTTTACGCCAGATGTAAAAAGGCCATTCTGCTTTAGGCAGAAAGAGTTGGTGGCATGGGTTGTGCTGCTTTTCCTCTAAAGGGATTAAGCATGCACTACGAGGAAAAATGGGAAGCCGAACGGAAACGGTCGGCCTTTCTCGCGCTGGATGACGGGGCGGTGTTCCATGGCGTCGCATTCGGCGCAAGGAAGGACACGCTGGGCGAAGTCGTCTTCAACACCGGCATGAGCGGCTACCAGGAGATTCTGACGGACCCGTCTTACGCGGGGCAGTTCGTCGTTCTCACAACCGCCGAGGTCGGCAATTACGGCGTGAACGCCGAGGATGTCGAAAGCCGCGGCCTCTTCCTCTCCGGCCTTGTCATAGGCGACCTGACGGAACCTAGCAACTGGCGGAGCGAAAAGAGCCTGGATCAATACCTGTCCGAGAATGGCATCCCCGGCATCTACGGTGTCGACACACGCGCGCTGACGCTGCACATTCGGGAGCATGGGAATCGCAAGGCCTATCTTTGCGTGGTGGAACCACGCAAAGATAGCCTTGCTGGTCTTGAAAGTCTTGAAAGTCTTGAAGTTCTTGAAGGTCTTGAAGGTCGGGAGATAGAGGCAGTGGCCAAGGCCAGGGAATGGGAAGGGCTTGACGGGCAGGACTACGCGGCGAAGGTGACATGCGAGAGGCCGTATGAGTTTTCCGTAACCGACAGTCGACAGTCGACGACCGACACCCCGGCAGTCGATTGTCGGATGTCGAATGTCAGACCCTTGCCCCATGTTGTGGCCTACGACTTCGGCGTGAAGACGAACATACTGCGGTCGCTGGCTTCGTGGGCGGACGTGACCGTTGTGCCTGCGAAGACTCCCGCCGAAGAGGTCTTGGCATTGAAGCCGGATGGCGTCTTCCTCTCCAACGGCCCCGCCGACCCCGCCGCCGTCACCTACGCCATCGAGAACATCCGCAAGCTCCTCGGCATAGTTCCGTCGTCCCACTCGTCACTCGTCACTCGTCACTCGTCACTCCCAGTCATGGGCATTTGCCTCGGTCATCAGTTGCTTGCTTTGGCCTGCGGGGCGAAGACGGGGCGGCTGAAGTTCGGGCACCACGGCTGCAACCATCCGGTCAAGAACCTCGCGACCGGCAAGGTGGAAATCACGAGCCAGAACCACAACTTCGCGGTTTTGCCGGAGTCGGTTCCGGACTGCCTTGAAGTGACGCATGTAAACCTCAATGACGGTTCAATCGAGGGGCTTCGCCACAAGACGCTTCCCGCCTTTTCCGTCCAATATCATCCCGAGGCCTGTCCCGGGCCGCATGACAGCCAGTATCTTTTTGGCGAATTCCGCAACCTATGCCGTAGTTCCAAAATCCAATAAGCATGGCGTTGGTGTGGCGCCACATGGTAGGAAGCACTTTTGTGGCAATGCGACGTCGATGCAGCCAATCGGTTGCATCGACTTCGCATTGCCACCATATTTCAACTTCGTGATATACTAAAGACATGGACAACTTCAGGATTTCAAAGACATTCCGGGGCATGCGCCCCGTCGACAAGGACGGCCGCGACGGCCTCTCCAACCCAGAGCGTGGATTCCGCTTCGAAATAGGGGTGGGGCGCATTTCTTCGGACATCGTCAAGGTCAATCATGTCCGCGATCAGTGGCCCTTCCCGAGATACAAGCGCGACGGGGTCGTCATCTCCCAGGCCTACTGCTACCTCACGCAGTTCCATTCGTCCGACATCTCGGACGAGAAACTCGCCGCGCTCCAGGCCGACTTCGCCCGGGCGCGGCGCGAAGGCGTGAAGTTCCTTTTCCGCTTCGCCTACGAGTACGATGGCGTGAAGGAGGGGCCAACGGCGGAGCGCATTCTTTCGCACATACGCCAGCTTACACCCATTGTCCGTGACAACGCCGACGTCATCTACGTCCTGCAGATCGGGTGGGTAGGGTTGTGGGGGGAATTCCACACGTCAGTCCATGGCATTTCCAAGGACCCGAAAGCCGTCGCGGACATCGTGGCGGCGACGCTTGAAATGCTTCCCCCGGGACACCCGACGATGATGCGTCGCATGGCCTACCGCCGCGCCGCGCTCAAGACGCTCGGCGTCGGCACGGAGGTCACCTCCGCCAACGCATGGACCTCAGATCCCGCCGCGCGTATCGGCTTCTTCAACGACGGCACGCTCGCCAACTGGTGGGACGGCGGCACCTTCACCACCGAGCCCTACGCTGAGAGCGGCGACGAGGACTTCGATGACGTGGCGCGCAACGGCCGGTATCTGCCAGTCGACGGAGAGCTTTTCTGGACAGGACAGTACTCGCACCCCGCTTTCGCCTGCGGTCTTCGCGCCATCGACAGGTTGAACCGCCACCACTACACGACACTCTCGCTCGTGCACGGATTCTCCGAGCTCGACCAGCGGCAGGACCCCTGGACGATCGACGGCTGGAAGGTGACGCCAGTTACACCCGACGAACTGTCCTTCTTCGGCATCCGCTTCGATCCGGCCTACTTCGAGGGTGTGCCGTACCGCACGGCCTTCGAGTTCATACGTGACCACCTCGGCTACCGACTGTCCGCGACGAAGGCCGACTTCGTTGGCGACATCGTCCCCGGCGGCGCCTTCGAGGCGTCCGTCACGTTGCGCAACTACGGGTTCTCGACGCCGGTCAAGCCGCGCCAACCGGAATTCGTCCTTGCAACCCCGTCGGGAGAGGCGGTGGAGCTAAAGACCGGCTTCGACTGCCGCGCGCTGCAGCCCACGGCCGAGGACGGGGTGGCGGCCGAGCATGAAATCTCCGTCAAGACAACGCTCCCTGCGGAGATGCCGAAGGGTCCGTACTGCCTTGGGATTTGGTTCCCGGATTCAGACCCGCGCCTCCGCTACCGCCCCGAATACGCAATACGACTTGCGACGGCCATGCCATGCACCACCGTCGGCGGTCGGCTGCTTAACGTGCTAAATTAGCCCCAGCAGCTCCTTGGTGTCGTGGAGGATGGCGCGGACGGCGTCGGCATCTGCGGGTTCGGCGAGATTGAAGCCGAATTGTCCTTTGGTGAGGTCCTTGCAGACTTCCATGTTGACAGGTCCGTCGAAGTTGCGGCGGCGGAGCGCGTCGCCCAGCGCCGCGAAGTCTAGCGTGCCGCTGCCAGGGCGCAGATGTTCATCGGACTTGCCATGGTTGTCCGTGATGTGCGCCTCGCATATTTCAAAGGGTATGGAGTCGAGATAGAAGCCGAAGTCGATTCCATTACGCATGGCGGCGACGTACGCATGGCCGACATCGAGGAGGAATCCTGCCCCTGGTTGGCCGCCGAAGGCGTCGAACGCCTCCTGAAAGCGTCTGTCGCAGTTGTAGTAGTCGAGGTTGTGCGGTTCGGTCGAGCCGCACGTGTTTTCAATCCCGTAGCGTACTGGCGTCCCTGCGAAGTGGGCTGCATGGCGGCGGAATAGCTCGAAGGTTAGCGCGATGCGCTCCTGGTCCGTGCCGCCGAGGGCAGGACTCGACAAGGAGTCGGAGAAGCAGTCGTAGAGAAGTCCGTCCGTTTCCTCGCGCCACCAGTCGATTTCATCGTACAGGGAGGATAGGAACGGTTCGTCGAATGTGCCGGCTGCCGGGTTGACATGTCCCTGGACATTGGCGTGGAAGCACAGCGTCATCTGGTGCTCGCAGATGACTGCTGCGGCCTCTTTCTTTTCCGCGCGGTCGATACCCAGGACACCTTGGATAAGGGACGTGCAGCCGCATCCCTCGGCATGGAGGAATTCGAAAATGTCGGGGAGCGGTTTTCCGAAGAGAATCCAGCTGCAATAGCCGAGTTTCATTGCTGCGCTCCCCCGGCATTGGTGTCAGACACCTTTTCCTTGGTGTCAGGCACCTTTTCGGCATCGGCGTTGGTGTCAGGTACCTTCCCACCGGTGTTAGGCACCATTTCGGCCTTGGTGTCAGACACCTCCGGAGGACTGTTGAATTGGCGGGAGCCGAAAATCCACAGGAAGCGGAAGAAGCGTTTCGACTCGGCGTTGCGTCCCCATGAGAAGAGACCCCAAAGGAGGTCGGTGCAGTATGCGCCGTCAGGGCGGGTGCGGTGGGAGAAGAGTGTCCAGAGGGGTGCCCAGTTACGTTCGATTGGCTGGCTCTGGCTCCAGAGCGAAAGTTCGGGGAAGCGCGTGCAGGTGCCGTTTTCGTTTTCACGGTGCGAGAAGAGCGGCCAGAGACGCGAGTATGAACGGGCGGCTGCGTTTGTGACGATGGGATCGATGTCGTAGTGGAAGTAGAAGGGGAGCGGGGCGTGGAGGAAGTTGCGGCGGGCGTAGCCGTCGTCTATCGTGGTTCGCTGGAAGAATGGCCAGAGGGCGTATCCCCGCTTCATGTGGTTGTTGGTTTCGCAGCCGTAGACGGGCCAGTAATGGCGCTCGCGGACATCGTCGGTGTCCAGTTGGCGTATGAACGGCCAAGGGGCGTAGAGTTTGCGGGAACCGTCGTCGCCGTGTCCGTAGGTGAAGAGCGGCGGGATGACCATCCAGGTTTCTTCTGTTCCGCGTTTTTTGCGCTCATACTTCGTGTGGCCGTAGATTGGGAAGAGCACGAAGCCGCCGCCGTTCACGAGGTCGCCCTCCGTGTGCGTCTCGGTCCAGAACGGCCAGAGGACGAAGCGGGTGAAGTCGGTTTGCCGGCGTCCGCGACGCTCGCGCTCGCCGTAGAAGGGCCAGACGCGGAGCTGGTCGAGGTGTTCGCCGTGGCGTGTCAGGTAGAATGGCCAGAGGATGGTCTGCATTTCGACGCCGGCCGTCTCCCCCTCCGCGTAGAGCGGGAAGAGGAAGAAGCTGACCCGGTCGAAGACCAGGAAGTTGCGTATGGTGCCGGCGATGGGGAAGACGGCGGTGTAGGGTTCGTTGTCGATGGAGCGGCCTGAGAAGAAGATTGGGAAGAGGCGGAAGCGGTAGGGGTCCTCGCCTTCCTCAAGTCGCGACTCGGCCCCGCCGGTGCCGTAAAAGAGGAGGAACCGCCAGTAGTGGCGTTCATCGCGATGTGAGATGGTGCCGAGCGGCCAGAGGATGTCCGTGACGCTTCGGAAATCTGCGGCGTCAGGTTCGGACTCCTCATGGCTGTAGAAGGGGCGGAGGGCGAAAAGCGAGGCGCCTGAGGAGGTCTCCTGCCATTCGACGACGGGGCCGATCCGCCGCGCGTTCGTGGCGTCCGCCCGCGGCATCGGCGTCGCGCAGCCGGCGAAGAGGAGGGCAACGGCGGAGAGCGAGATGAGCGGCGCGAGTTTGGAATGCGGGTTATCCATTTTGCGGCTCACGAAAATAGGCGTTGACTTTGTCGTCATAGGAAATGATCGGGATTTTCTCCACCAAAGACTGGCAGACCATGATACGGTCAAATGGATCATTATGAATTGGCGGAATGGTGCGCAAAGGGACCAGATGTTCCGCCATGATTGGCAACAACTTGAACCCATCAGCCTTTATCCGTTCCATCATGTCGGGAGGACAGTCAAGTTTCCCATTGCGGCGCTTGACTTCAATCTCCCAGATGGCAGCGGCGCTAACATAAAGTTCATTGGCGCTGTCCGCGATTATCCTGCGATGTCTCTTTTCAAGTTGCGGCAGATCCAGATACCACCACAGAATCACATGCGTGTCGAGAAGGTATCTCATCCAAACGCCTCCGCAAAGCCTTCAGGCAGGGCGTCAAAGTCATCCGCGATGCGGATTTTCCCCTTTAATGTCCCCGGACGCCGGACCGGGGATGGGCGCACATAAGGCGAAACAGTCACCAGCGGACGTCCTGCGCGGCAAATGACGAAAACTTTGCCACCGCTTGCCTCATCGACAATGGCGGAGAAATGTGCCTTAGCCTCCGAGATGGATTGAATCATTTTAGGTATTGGCGTGTCAACAGTCGTGTTCATGAAAACTCCATTTCTGACCTGATCGAGTCAAGTCATATTATACCACGCTTTTCATTCCAAAGACAAGAAAGCATCGTGAAATGCTAAAACCGGTAGATTCGAGTGCCGTTTGGCATCACGGCGGCTTCATCGCGCGTGAGGCGGCGGCCGCGGGGGTCGGTGTAATGGCCGTCGGTGATGTTGTCCGTCACGGTAAACAACTGAGGATATCCGACCTGAGCGGGGGCTGTCTCCGGGTGGAGACGGTAGCGCCGTTCGCGGAGCGGGTGGCGGATGCCGCGCGTCGCGCCGTGGAGCTTGAAGAAGAAGCGGCGCAGACGGTATGCGCGCAAGAATGCTGCCGGTACCTCCCCCCGCCAGTAGAGGCGGAAGAAATCGTCGTAAAGCCCGTAGGGGAGGTGTATGCGGGCAAGGTCGTCGGCGCGTTCGCCGATGGAGAGCCGGCGGCCGAAGCGCGCGCGGTTGAGGTCGAGGAAGGCGACGCCGGAGAAGCCTCCCTCGGACTTGACCAACTCGATGTTCTGGTTGCCAAGGTCGCCGTGTGTGCAGCCGGAGTCGTGCAGGCGGCGGACACCGTCCGCGACGAGGGCGAGAAGCGGGGCGAATTCGGAGCCGTCCGTACTTTGCCGCCAGACTTCTGCGAGCCGGTCCTTGAAGCAGACGGTGTCCGCGAGGTAGAGCGAGACAAAGCAGCTGTCTCTAAGCCGCGCGCCATCCCACCGTTCAAGGCAGGAGACCGGCTCCACGGCGCCTATGTCGTGTCGCCGCATGTAGTCGGCCGCGAGAAAAGTGCGGAGGGCTTTGGAGCCGTGCAGGCGGTCCCAGAAGTCTTTGAAGGCGGACTGCCGGCCGAAACGTTTAATGACCAAGTCGAGCGTACGTCCGCCGGCCGTGACGGACAGTCGAGAGGTGACATGGCGCCCCGCCTGAAGGACATGGGCATCGGGTCCCGCGAGAAGAGTCGGCAAATTGGCGAGCGCCTCCCGTAGGCCGGGGGCGTCGAAAGCCGGGGAGACCAGCGCCCGGAAGTCACCGAGTTGTGTCCAGTTGGGCGGGGCCATTTGCCAATGCCGCCGCGAGTTGGCGCGGCGGCGGGGTGGGGGATGCTACTTGGTGCCGAAGATGCGGTCGCCCGCGTCACCAAGACCTGGGACGATGTAGTTGTGCTCGTTGAGGTGGTCGTCCACCGCGGCCGTGTAGATGGGCACGAAGGGATGGGCGGCCTCAAAGCGGTGGATGCCTTCGGGGCAGGAGACCATGCAGATCATCACGACCTTGCGGAAGCCCTTCTCGTGGAGCAGGTTCACGGCGGCGATTGCCGAACCGGCTGTGGCGAACATCGGGTCGATGACGAATGCCGTGGTGTTCGCAGTCGCTTCGGGGAGCTTGGCGTAGTATTCGATCGGCTTCGAGGTTTCGGGGTCGCGGTACATGCCGAGGAATCCGACGCGGGCCGTGGGGACGAGGTCGAGCATGGCGTCGAGCATGCCGACGCCCGCGCGCAGAATCGGGACGATCACGATTTCGTCCTTGAGCTGCTCGCACTTGGCGACGGCAAGCGGCGTCTCGACATCCACCGGGACGGTTGGGACGTTGCGGAGCGCCTCGTAGGCGAGGAACTGGGTGATTTCCCCCACGAGTTCGCGGAAGAGTTTCGTGCCTGTCTCCTTGTTGCGGAGAATGGAGAGTTTATGCTGGATTAGCGGGTGCTTGACTTCGGTGTACATGGATGATCCTCGGATGTGTGAAATGATACAAATATTATAGCCAATATCGGCCCTTCGTGCATGAATCAAGGGAGGATGGGAGCGCTATGACATTTCTGAACACGCATAAAAGGAGATGTCGAGATTTGCACCCAAGTTAGAAAAGGCCAACATGGAGGAATTGTCAATGCCGAGAGACAAATTCCCAGCATCGGTATAGCAAGCCGCGTCAATGTTGATTCTCAATCCATGGGTCTTTGCAAGACCGCAGATGTTCCGGAAGGATACTCCGGCGGCCAAGAACCCTTGCATGACAACCTCAAATGACAAGTTTGGGACTTTAATCTCCTCCGTTTTCCAAACCGTTGCATCCCATATTCCCTTTCCGGGCCGTTGATCCCCTATCGAGTGCGACCATGACGATGGCTGTACTCCCAATATGCGTGTGATCTCGTCTAACGAGAGGGATTCTGAAACAACATGGATGGAAACTTCGATTGATCGCATGGCGGTACTGGGATTGCCTTCTCTCTGCGCCTTTGCTTTCTCTGCGCCTTTGCGTGAGACCTGTCCTATCTAAGAAAAGTCCGAATTTTAGCCTTTCCGAGGGCAGCAAGGATAAGCGGAACGTCCGCAACCTTGAGGATTCCGGGCGGGATGCAGGAGAGGGGAAGGAGCGAGGCGGGGTTGTTCGCCTCGGCCTCGAATGATTCGATGGCGTTGGTGAGTTCGAGTTCGTTTACCTTGTCCGAGAGCAGTGCCGCGAAAAGCGCCGGAACCGCGCCGAGGCCGTGCCCCTCCAGCCGCACCTTCTTCGCGCCGCTCGCGACAAGAAGTTCGATTGCCGCGAGGACGTCGCGGACTTTCCCGCCTATGATTGGCTCGCCGAACATCGTGCCGAGTGCGGCGTAGTGGTAGTCCGACTGGTAGGGCGTGAAGAAGTCGCGGACGGCGGGCTGGTCGGTTCCCGTCGGCATCGTCTCGCCTATGGAGCGTACGTCGAGGCCGAAGACGGTTTCACCCGGCCGCTCTTTGCGGGCGAGAAGCTCGATTCGGCTGTCCTGGTCCGCGACAGAAAGCGTGACGCCTTTCGCGGGTGCCTCAAGGTGGAAGAGATAGGTGTCGGCGAACTGGATGAGGATAGCCATCGGGCGTCCGGGTTCCGTCTCAAGGGCGAAGCGCGCCTCGTGCGTTCCCTCGCGGTCGATTGTGCGCAGTACGCGGTAGTGGGGGACGGCGGGGAGGGCATCAATGCCGAGGACGTGCGCGACGGCCTCGCGCAGTTCAGGCAAGGGTAGCGGCTTGCGCGCCTTGGCGAGCGCCGCCGCCTTTTCCGAGATTATCGCTCGGATGTTGATGGTGCCGGGAATCGTGAAGACGTCGCCCTTCGCGGCGTAGGTCTCCTCTTCGGGTGGAAGCTTGATTGGCGGTTCCTTGGCGTTGCCGCGAAGGCCCGCGGCCTTGAGGAAGAAGGCGTACATGGCCTGGCGGTTGTGGACGCTGAATCCGTGCGAGGTCGGCCCGACGAAGACCTCCGTGCGGCCACCGAGAAGGGCGTTGATGCGTTTGACCTCCTCGGCCGTCTCGGTGACGCCGCGGGCGTCGAAGAAGTCGTTCTTCTGCCCGAGGACGAGGATGTCGCGAGGGGCCTGGGCGAGAAGCAGGTCGCCCATCTCCATGCCAAACTCGAGGATGCGCGGCGGCATCTGCTCAATGTCTGCGGGGAGTTCGTTCTCGATGTTGTGAAGCCACGAGGTGACATAGCAGCTCGGCGCGACGGCAATCGGTCGCGGATCGGCCGCGGCCACCCAAGTCGTGAGTGTGCCGCCGCCGGAATTGCCCGTGACCATGAGGCGCGAGGCGTCGACTTCGGGACGCGTCTCGAGGTAGTCGAGGCCGCGGACGGCGTCCCAGGTGCGCCATGCGCCAAGCCATTCGCCGGCCATCGCGAGCTGCTTGCCCATCATGTTGTGGTTGGCGCAGAGGCCTCCGCGCGGATTTTTGACATCGCGGTACTGTTTGCGCTCGCCCTGCTCGACGGGGTCTATCACGAGGACGGCGAATCCCTTGACGACGAGCCCGATCGCGGCGGAGCTGTAGGTGTCGCAGGCCTTGCCCTCGTTGGCGTGGCCGCAAACGATGAGAA
>JAEEGI010010591.1_pt1 | contig 20014 bp, 14 predicted proteins | sample 8958751 | NCBI WGS metagenome assembly JAEEGI01 (sample SAMN16246545, study PRJNA631951) | gut metagenome | biome: gut microbiome; feature: rumen; material: KS-attached | host: Bos | place: Iran: Karaj | collected 2018-10 | reverse complement strand
AGATGGAATCAGTTCATGAAGATCTCAAACAGCTGTTTCTATAACTACCGCAAATCCCGTAAGGGTTCTGATCCGGCTGTCATGTTGTATTCCGGTGGAACGACAGGAACCACCAAAGGCATCGTCCTCTCCAATTCCAACTTCAACAATCTGGGTGACCAGGTCGTAGCGACCAACCCGATGTACAGGCCGGGCGACAAGATGCTGGCAGCCATGCCGCTTTTCCACGGTTTCGGACTGGGTGTATGCATCCACTCCATGTTCTCACAGGCCGGTCGCGTCATATTGCTTCCGAGGTTCACTCCGAAGTCCTATGCCAAGGCCATCCTCAAGAATAAGTGCAACTTCATCGCCGGTGTTCCGACGCTGTTTGAAGCCCTGCTGAGGATCCCGCAGATGGAAGGCAAAGACCTCTCCTATCTGAAGGGCTGCTTCTCTGGCGGCGATTCCCTTTCGATCGAGCTGAAGAAGAAACTGGACAAGTTCCTCTATGACCATCATGCAACGATACAGGTCAGAGAAGGATACGGCACGACAGAGACCGTTACAGCCTGCTGCCTGACTCCGCCTACGATGTACAAGGAAGGATCCATCGGCATCCCGTTCCCTGATACGTTCATGAAGATCGTCAAGCCGGATACGGATGAAGAAGTTCCTTACGGTGAAGAGGGAGAGATCCTGATCTCCGGTCCGACCAACATGCAGTACTACTGGAACAACCCGGAAGAGACTGCCATGACTCTGAGGAAGTCCGATTTCGACGGCCGCACCTGGGTCCACACGGGAGACCTCGGCTACATGGATGATGAAGGCTTCATCTACTTCAAAGGCCGTTCCAAGAGGATGATCATCTCATCAGGCTACAACATCTATCCGGCACAGCTGGAAAACATCATCGACGCTCATGAGGACGTCCTGATGTCCTGCTGCATCGGCGTACCTGATCCATACAAGATGCACAAGGTCAAGGCTTTCGTTGCATTGAAACCGGGCATTGAGCCGAATGATGAAGAAAAAGAAAAGCTTCTCGCACACTGCCGTCTGCATCTGGCCAAGTACGAGATGCCATATGATATCGAATTCAGAGAGTCCATGCCAAAGACACTGGTCGGCAAAGTCGCCTACAGAGTCCTTGAAGAAGAGGAACTCAAGAAGATCGAAGAACAAAAGAAATCCGCAGAGTGATCTGCGGATTTTTACTTGCAGTTTTCCAGATAATACCTTAGCACAGCCGCATCACGTCGCTGAACGATCAGATCGACCTTGCTGGTGAACTGATGCTCCAGCCGGTATAAAGCCTCTTCTGGATCAAGCCAGAGGATCTCCTTGATCAGGATCTTCTCCTCTTCTGTCCTTTCCGGTAAAAAGCTTTGAGATGTATCGAGCAGGACATGTGCGAAGCTGGAATACGTGATCCTGCCGATGAGATTGTAGGCATCCAGAACGTGGCCGATCATCGTCATCTTTTTTGGCTTGTATCCCATCTCCTCAAGGATCTCTCTTTCCAGAGCATCAAAGATCCCCTCATTCTCTTCCATGCCACCGCCGCAGGTCTCCAGATGGTCGCGTACTCCGAAATAGTCTTCACCAACGATATGCAGGAAGCCGAACTTGCCTTCTTCGTTCTCGGCAAGTGCCCTGGCCGTGTAACGGATGTGATCATAGCCTTCGAACGGGTACAGATCGTCATCGATCCGTGCGATCACCGGCCAGTCGCTTTCCACTTTGATGCGATTGAGATCGTAAGTCATTTTCCCTCCTAAAGAAAAACAGGCAATGCCTGTTTATTCCAGACCGATCAGGTATGAGTATACCGGCTGACCTCCGTCTATGACCTCACACTCGAGTTGCGAATTCTCGGCAATATAGTCTTCGACCGCCTTGACTTCCTCTTGATCTGAGCCTTCGCCATAGATGACTGTGATCAGTTCCTTCTCATCGTTTTCAAAGAGATGATCCAGCAGTTCAAAGAGCACTTTCCTGCGGTCCGGTCCGGATGCGACGATGCCGTGGTTGGCAATGGCGATATAGTCGCCTTCCTTGACCTCGACGCCCTCGTAGCTGGTATCCTTGATCGCATATGTGACACTGGATGCATCGACATTGGCAATGACATCCTCAAGATCGGCGATGATCTCATCGACTTCGCCTTCCTTGTTGAACATGCCGACTGCGGAAAGACCCGCCTGTACAGACTTGGTTTCCATGACATAGATATTGCGCTCGCTCATGACAGACTGTGTCTGTTTGGCAGCGAGGATGATGTTGGAGTTGTTCGGGAAGATGAAGATGTTCTCACAGTTGTCAAGCTCATTGATGACCTTGACAAAGTCTTCCGTCGATGGATTCATCGTCTGACCGCCCGAAACGACGACGTCAGCACCCAGATCGTAGAAGAGCTGCGTCACGCCTTCTCCGGCCGCGACCGCAACGATTCCGTATTTCTGAGGCTCTTTCGCCTTCTTTTCTTCCTTCTTTTCCGCCTTTGGTTCAGTTCCGGCGTTGGCGATGATCGTGGAATGCTGTTCCTGCATGTTTTCGATCTTCAGTTTGACGAATTCGCCGTATCTTTGACCGATGTTGAGCGCATCGCCTGGTTTCAGCGTGTGGACGTGGACCTTTACCAGATCCTCATCCTTGACGACGACCAGGGACTCACCGCCCATATCCGTCAGTTTCTTCTTCAGTTTATTCTCATCGAATGTATCGACGATGTTCTCGTCCAGTCTGACGATGAATTCCGTGCAGTAACCGAATTCTTCATTCTCCAGCATGAGAGCCGGATTCATCTCGACTTCTTCCTTCTTGGCTTCGAAATCGAACGGATGGCCTTCGATGTAGGCCTTGAAACCTTCCAGGATCTTCAGCAGGCCTGCACCGCCTGAGTCCACGACACCGACTTCTTTCAGCACCGGCAGGTAGTCAGGCGTGTGTTCCAGTGACTCTGCCGAATAATCGACCAGTTTCGTGAAATAGGTATCCAGATCGAACGGTGCTTCTTCATAGTCGTGGTTGGCATACCAGGCAGCCTCACGGATGACGGTGAGGATCGTGCCTTCGACCGGCTTCATGATGGCCTTATAGGCGACACGGGCACCGTTTTCAAAAGCCTTTGCCACATCGGCCGTCTCGATCTCCGATTTTCCATCGATGTGCTGATAGAAACCTCTGAAGATCTGTGAGGTGATGACGCCCGAGTTTCCTCTGGCACCCATCAGAAGACCGCGTGAAAATGCTTTTGCCACATCAGAAATGGAATCGGATGAACATTTGACAGCTTCCTCGTAACCATTGGTAAAAGTCATCGACATATTCGTGCCTGTATCACCATCCGGGACCGGGAAGACATTGAGTGTATTTATTTCAGCGGCATGATTCTCCAGGTTGGCGCAACCCGACCTGATCATCCCCTTGAAATCTTCAACATTGATCTTATTCATTGACAAGTATCCCTTCCACATGGACATTCACGGAATCGACATCCATGTTTAGTGTCTTTTCAAGAGCGTATTTCACTCTCTCCTGCAACTGGGTCACGACTTCAGAGATCTTGACGCCATATGAGATAACGACATAAACATCGATCTTGATGCCCTGCTTGTCATTCTTGACGACGATGCCCTTGGCATAATTCTCTTTCTTCAGCAGTGCGGAATAGCCGTCTACCAGATAATTCTTTGAGACCATGCCGACGACACCATAGCATTCGTTGACTGTCGTACCGGCCAAAGATGCGATCGCGCCGTCTGAGATCTTGATCTGTCCTAAACTCGTCTTCTTATTAATAGGCATTTTCACTCCTCCGATTAACTATTACATTATAGCAAATACTGCTTTTGAATTAAAAGTGTATGATCATCAGTACTTGATAATAAAACGGTGCTTTTTTATGGTAAAATATATAGCGTCATTAAGACTGAAAAGGAGAAAAAATGAGCAAAAAATACGTTTATATGTTTGCAGAAGGTAATGCGAACATGCGTGAACTCCTTGGCGGTAAAGGTGCTAACCTGGCTGAAATGGCCAGCCTTGGCTTACCGGTACCTTATGGCTTCACCATCACGACGGAAGCGTGCAACGCATACTACGATGACGGCAAGAAGATCAACAAGGATATCATGTCACAAGTTAAGACTGCTTTGACGAAACTCGAGAAACAGGCAGGCAAGAAACTTGGTGACTCAAAGAACCCGCTGCTGGTTTCTGTCAGATCCGGTGCCAGAGCAAGTATGCCTGGTATGATGGATACCATCCTCAACCTGGGTATCAACGACGAAGTCGCAGAAACCATCGCCAACAAGACGAATAACGAAAGATTTGCATATGACTCATATCGTCGTTTCATTCAGATGTTCTCGGATGTCGTCATGGAGCTTTCCAAGAAGAGATTCGAAGAGATCATCGATGAAGTGAAAGAAAAGAAAGGCGTCAAACTCGATACTGAGCTTGATGCTGAAGATATGAAGGAACTGGTCAAGAGATTCAAGGCTTTCTACAAGAAAGAACTGAAGGAAGACTTCCCTCAGGATACCAGTATCCAGCTGGAAAGAGCGATCGAGGCTGTCTTCAGATCATGGAACAATCCGAGAGCCATCTTCTACCGTAAAGAGAATGACATCCCTTCTTCATGGGGCACAGCTGTCAACGTACAGATGATGGTCTTCGGTAACATGGGTAACGACTGCGGTACCGGTGTTGCCTTCACCAGAAACCCTGCAACAGGTGAGAACAAACTGTTCGGTGAGTTCCTGATGAACGCTCAGGGTGAAGACGTCGTCGCAGGTGTCAGAACACCTCAGACGATCGACCAGTTAAAGAAGGTCATGCCTGGCGCTTACAAGGATTTCAAGAACATCTGCAACATCCTGGAGAACCACTACCATGATATGCAGGATATGGAATTCACGATCCAGGAAAAACAGCTCTTCATGTTACAGACTCGTAACGGCAAGAGAACTGCGACTGCCGCTTTGAAGATCGCTTGCGATATGGTCAAAGAAGGCAAAGTCAGCATCGAACAGGCTCTGATGATGGTCGAGCCGAAGCAGCTGGATGCATTGCTGCACCCGCAGTTCGACGCTGAAGCATTGAAGAAGGCAAAACCGATCGCTTCCGCATTACCTGCTTCTCCGGGTGCTGCCTGCGGTCAGATCGTCTTCTCCGCTGAAGATGCAGTCAGAGAGCACAAGAACGGCAAGAAAGTCGTATTAGTCAGACTCGAGACTTCTCCGGAAGATATCGAAGGTATGGCTGCTGCTGAAGGTGTCCTGACCGTCCGTGGCGGTATGACTTCTCACGCTGCCGTCGTTGCCAGAGGTATGGGCGAATGCTGTGTCTCAGGCTGCGGTGACATCAAGATCGACTACGCTAAGAAACAGTTCACTCTGAACGACAAAGTATACAAGGAATTCGATTGGATCTCCTTGGATGGTTCTACAGGAAACATCTACGGTGAAGCCATCAAGACTGTTCCGGCTTCTATCTCCGGCGACTTCAAGAAATTCATGAAGTGGGCTGATGAAAGAAGAAGACTGAAGATCAGAACGAATGCTGATACACCTAGAGATGCTGCTCAGGCAGTTGAATTCGGTGCTGAGGGTATCGGTCTGGTCAGAACAGAGCACATGTTCTTCCAGGAAGACAAGATCAAGGCCATCAGAGAGATGATCGTATCTACGACTCCTGAACAGAGAAAGACAGCTCTGGAAAAAGTCCTTCCGTTACAGCAGAAAGACTTCGAAGGTATCTACGAAGCGATGCAGGGCTTCCCTGTAACCATCCGTTACCTGGATCCGCCTCTACATGAATTCGTTCCTACCGGCGAAAAAGAGCAGAAAGAACTCGCTAAAGAGATGGGCATGAGCCTCAAGGCTCTCAAGGCCGTCTGCGATTCCCTGCATGAAGCAAACCCGATGATGGGTCACAGAGGCTGCCGTCTGGCTGTCACTTACCCTGAGATCGCTGAGATGCAGACCAAGGCAGTCATCAGAGCTGCGATCAAGACCAACAAGAAACATCCGAAGTGGAATGTCGTTCCTGAGATCATGATCCCGCTCGTAGGTGATGTTGCTGAGCTGAAGTATGTCAAGGATATCGTCGTCGCTACAGCTGACGAAGAGATCAAGAAGGCAAAATCAAACATGCAGTACCATGTCGGTACGATGATCGAGATCCCACGTGCTGCTCTGCTGGCTGATGAGATCGCCAAGGAAGCTGAGTTCTTCTCATTCGGTACGAACGACCTGACTCAGATGACATTCGGTTTCTCAAGAGATGATGCTGGTAAGTTCCTGGGTTCTTACTACGATGCCAAAATCTACGAACAGGATCCGTTCGCAAGATTAGACCAGCACGGTGTCGGCAAACTCGTCGAAATGGCTGCTAAACTGGGCAGATCTGTCAGACCTGACATCAAGCTCGGTATCTGCGGCGAGCACGGCGGTGACCCGGCATCCATCGAATTCTGTGACAAAGTAGGTCTGACTTATGTCTCCTGCTCACCTTACAGAGTTCCGATCGCCAGATTAGCTGCTGCACAGGCTGCGATCAAGAACGGTTACAAACCGGAAGTCAAGAAGGCTGCCAAGAAAGCAACTAAGAAAGCTCCGGCTAAAAAGAAATAGTCGCAAGGCATAATAAAGCTCTCCGGCAAGGAGAGCTTTTCTTATACCCTATCGTATATCTGATCCAGCTTTTCTTTCAGATACTTCTTCGTATCCTCATCGCAGAACGCACCATCCAAAGCGTTATAGGTGCATCTGATCAGTTCTTTTTCCGATACCCCGATCATCTTCAGCTGCATGTGTTCATTGACCGTGTTGGATTTGGCGAAGATCATGTTGTCGGTATTGACCGTCACCTTCAGACCCTTTTCGATCATCGTCCTGATCGGATGGATCGAATAATTGCCATGCCGCTTGATGTTGGAAGATACACAGACTTCGATCGGGATCTGTGACTGCCTTAAAGCTTCGATATATCTTTCATCCTGTATGCAGTTGATGCCGTGTCCGATCCTGTTTGGCTTCATCGCCAGTGCGTCAAGGATGTGTTCACCCATCCCCATCTCACCGCAGTGGATCGTGTACGGGATCCCTTCTTCCCTGGCGATCTCAAAGAGATAGGCGTAATCGTTAAACTCGCAGTTGTTTTCAAAACCGGCCAGATCCAGACCGACAAGGTCCTTCCCCAACATCTGTTTGGAAACGCGGATCGTTTCCCGGTTTTCTGCATCATTGAAAGCAGCGGAATCTCCCTTGTGCATCAGACAGTTGATGATGCCGATCCTGATCGGGAATTCCTTCATTGCCCGATCCGCACCGTCGATGACTGCCTTCAGCGCATCCAGCTGGCTCAGTCCTTTCTTGCAATGCTGTTGCGAAGCAAAGCGTATCTCAGCATAGATCAGACCCAGATCATCCAATCTCTTGCAGAGATCATATGTTGCATAGGAAAGTTCCTCATATTCCTGCAGGACGTCGCAGACCAGTTCGAATTTCTTGATCGATTCTGCGGAATGGACGATATTGTTCCTGCCATATAAGATCTCATAGAACTCTTCAAAAGTCGTTCCTTCAGCAATGATCCCTTTGTTCAGTGCCTCTTCATATGCCCATCTGATATTCAGTGATCCATCCAGATGGAGATGGAGTTCGATCTTTGCGCTCTTCATATCATTTGATCCTGTAGAGTCTGGAGTATTTTTCCTTCAGATAGTCGATGTAGTAATGAGGGTCGAATCCTTCACCGGTTGCCTTCTTCAGGATCTCTTCCATCGTATAGAGATTTCCATAACGCTGAACGTTCTTCTTCAGATAATCCGTGATCTTTCTGAACTGGCCTTTCTCCAATATAGCATCGATATCAAGATCCTTTTCCATCCTGTAAAGCAGCTGTGCACCGATCGCTGAACCCAGGGCGTATGTCGGGAAGTAACCGAACATCGCACTGCCCCAGTGCATATCCTGCAGGATGCCATCAGAGACCTTTTCAGCTTTGATGCCTAAATATTTCTGGTATTTTTCATCCCACACTTTATCCAGATCTTCCAGAGGCTGCTTTCCAGAGAAGATATCCTTTTCAAGCTCATAACGGATGAGGATGTGTATCGGATAAGTCAGTTCATCCGATTCCGTTCTGACCAGGGTGCACTGTGATTTATTGACCGCCATAACAAACTGATCCAGGCTTACATCCTTTAGGTTTTCAGGGAAGTACTTCTGAAGTTTAGGATAAAGCATCTTGAAGAAGGACTTCCTTCTGCCCAGATAGTTTTCAAAGAAACGGCTCTGTGATTCGTGCATGCCGGAAGACATGTCTCTTAAGAAGAGGAGATCATCGAATTTCGGATCGGTCTGGTGTTCATAGAAAGCGTGACCGCACTCGTGAATGATCGAGTAGATCGCAGCGGAGATATTGTGTTCTTCGTAGGAAGTGGTGACACGGACATCGTTGCGTGAGAAGCCGCTGGTGAACGGGTGTTCAGTAATGCCCATATAGCCCCAGGAAGGAGAATACCCCAGGTAATCCATGACATCCTTCATGAATTTCGCCTGGATCTCAGCAGGATAGTACTTGTAAAGGAAGGAATCATCGATCATATCCTTTTTCTTATCGACTTTTCTGATCAGAGGAAGGAGTTCCTTCCTGATCAGAGCAAAGAACTGATCGTATTTCTTGCGATCCATGCCCTCTTCATAATCATCCAGAAGCAGATCATAGGCATTCTTCTTCGGATCGCGTTTCTTCTGACGGATCTTTGTCAGTTCGATCAGATTCCTCAGTTCACCTTCAAAGAGCGAATAGTCATTCTTCATCTTGGCTTCAAGCCAGGCATCTGAACTCTTCATGCGGGCAAGAGAATACTCCATCATCTCTTCTTTCGTGAACTTGACGATCTCCTCGACCGACTTCTTTGCCAGAGCGATCTCCCTGTTCATGACTTCCCCAAGATCCTGTTTTGAAAGATAGAGGATCGTTTCGATGAATTTCGGATCATTCTGAAGCGTAAAAGCCTCACCGCCGATGATCGACAACATCCGGTTGCGATATTCATTACCGTCTTTCGGCGCGATCGTCATCCGGTCGTAAGATGCGGTCGACAGGACCAGCTGATAAGCTTTGATCTTCATGATATGCTGCTTGTAGAACTGCAATGCTTCTTTCTTATTCATTTATTCATCCTTTCCCTAAAAAATATGGTGCTGAAAAGCACCATATCCTATTCATCTTTTTTGAGTATCTCTTCGATGCGGTCCGCTTTATCCAGCGTATCATCCACGATAAACGTCAGATCAGGGATCTTGCGTATCTTGATGCGCTTGGACAGTTCGTGTTTGATCAGACCCTTCGATCTTCTCAAGACTGCCAGTCCGTCACGTTTCATATAGTTCTTGCCTAAAAAGGAAACGTAGACCTTGGCCGTATTGAGATCCGGTGCTACATCCACTTCCGTGACTGTCGGAAAACCGAGTTTAGGATCATTGATCTCTCTGGAGATGATCATCGAGATCTCTCTGAGCAGGATCGAATCGATCTTATCCGTTCTGGCCATCAGCCCTGTTTGACCTCCTGGTCGACATAACCTTCGATGATATCCAGTTCCTTGATATCGTTGAAGTTCTCGATCGTCATACCGCACTCATAGCCTTCGGCGACTTCCTTGACGTCGTTCTCGAACCTTCTCAGTGAACCGAGCTTTCCTGTATAGATGACGATACCATCACGGATCAGTCGGATCTTGCAGTCTCTGACGATCTTTCCTTCCGTGATCATGCAGCCGGCGATCGTGCCGATCTTGGAGACCTTGTAGGTCTTTCTGACTTCAGCCTGACCGATGACGACTTCCTCGTATACCGGTGCCAGCATGCCCTTCATGGCGGCTTCCATCTCTTCGACGGCCTTGTAGATGATGTTGTGCAGTCTGATCTCGACGCCCTCATCCTGAGCCTTCTTTCTGACGTTGGCATCCGGACGCACGTTGAAACCGTAGATCACGGCATGTGAAACGGAAGCCAGGATGACATCCGACTCGTTGATCGTACCGGCAGCCCTTCTGATGACGTTGACCTTGACACCATCGACATCGATCTTGGACAGGGAGGAAGCGACAGCTTCCGCCGTGCCTGTGACATCCGATTTGACGATGACCGGGATCTCCTGGATATCACCGGCGTCGATCTGGGATTTCAGATCATCCAGTGTCATCGCAACGGAAGCGTTACGATCCTTTTCCAGTTTCGCTCTCGCGCGCGCCTGAGCGACCGCTCTGGCATCCTTGTCATCTTCAAATACTTTGAAGTTATCTCCGGCGATCGGGACATCGTTGAGGCCGATGATCTCGACCGGTGTTCCCGGCAGAGCTTCGGTGATCTCTTTGCCCATATCGTTGGTCATCTTACGGATCTTGCCATATGCTGTACCGACAACGACGGAATCAGACTGTCTGAGGGTACCATTCTGCACCAGCAACGTGGAAACAGGGCCCCTGCCCTTATCCAGTTTGGCTTCGATGACCGTACCGGTCGCAAGCTTCTTCGGATTGGCCTTGAGGTCTCTGACTTCTGCGACGACCAGGATCGTCTCGAGGATATCCTGAACGCCCATGCCGGTCTTGGCGGAACATTCGACATAGATCGTGTCGCCGCCCCATTCTTCCGGCATCAGGTCCATCTCGGACAGCGCATTCTTGACCTTGTCCGGATTGGCACCCGGCTTATCCATCTTGTTGACAGCGACGATGATCGGAACACCAGCCGCTTTGGCATGGTCGACCGCTTCGATCGTCTGAGGCATGACGCCATCATCCGCCGCAACGACGATGATCGCGATATCCGTGACGCTGGCACCTCTGGCTCTCATCGCTGTAAAAGCCTCGTGACCAGGCGTATCCAGGAAAGTGACCATCTTGTCATTGACCTTGACCTGATAGGCACCGATGTGCTGCGTGATGCCGCCGAACTCGCCCTCGACGACTCTGGAATTGCGGATATAGTCCAGCAGCGTCGTCTTACCGTGGTCGACATGGCCCATGATCGTGACGATAGGCGCTCTTTCCACCAGATCTGCAGGATCATCCTCTTCCGTATCCAGAAGCGTCTCATCTTCCTGCGGTTCTTCTTTCGTAACATCGACACCGAATTCCATACAGACCAGTTCAACGTTCTCATCATCGAGTGCCGAGTTGATCGTTACCATCTTACCCAGCATAAAGAGGATCTTGATGATCTCACCTGAATTCTTTTTCAGCTTATTGGCCAGATCACCGACAGTGATCCCTTCCTGATAAGTGATCATTTTCACCTTTTCATCATTCTTTCTTTCGAATGTCTGATTACCTCTAGGTTTCTTATTCAGATGTTTTTTATATGTCTGTTTCGCCATGGCAACCTCCTTCTTCTTACTTCTTATCTTTTAACAATGCTTTCGCAAAGCCATCATCGATGATCCCGATCACCTTGACGTTGTTCCGGCCCAGGGCAGCGGAGAGCTGCTGGCCGTCATAATCATCGATGTGTTCGATCTCATAGTAATGGCATTTCTTTTCATAGCGTTCCCGGCTCTTGACCGAGATATCGGAAGCGAGAAAGATCAGTTTCACCCTTCCGATCCTGTTCAATACTTCTTCACCAAGTACGGCCTTTTTGGCTCTGTAAGCCAGACCGAGCGTACTCAATGTCTTATCCATTGATCACCCTGGAGATCTCTTCGTAGACCTCCTCCGGGATCTCTGTTTCCAGAGCTCTGGCAAGGACTTTCTTCTTTCTGGCGATCTCAAGGGCCTCATTGCTGCGGGAGAGATAGGCTCCCTTGCCGTTGAGTTTTCCCGTCAGATCGACCTTGACTTCTCCTTCAGGAGTCCGCACAATACGCAAAAGCTCCTTTTTCGGAAAAGACTCGTTGGTAGCCAGGCATCTGCGCATTGGGATCTTCTTCATTTAGTCCTCCTCGTAGTAGTCCTCGTATTCATCGAAGTCGATGTCATCATCGTTGATCCATGAATTCTCTTCTTCCATGGCCTCGTAAGCTTCGATCTCCTCGAGTTCTTCTTCGGTATAGACCGGCTTGAACTTCTCGTCGTATTCCTTCTTTTCCAGATCTTCAGCTCTTACACGGCGATCCTCATCGTCCTTCTTCTTACGTCTCCTGGTCTCAGGCTTGCTTTCTTCCTTGCGGGATGCATCGGCAAACTCTTCGAACTTGGACTTGTATTCCGTCTTCGGCGTGAGAGGCTTCCTCGGTTCCTTCTTGGCTTTCTTGACCGGAGCAGTTTCTTCCTTGACTTCCTCTTTGACTTCTTCCTTAGCCTCTTCTTTGACTTCTTCAGCAGTCTCAGGAACTGTTTCTTCTTCCTTGACTTCTTCGACAGCCTCTTTCTTCGGCTCTTCGACTACGTTAGAGAGATTCTCGCTAGGAATGTTGACGATCTCTTCGACCTTGCCCTCATCCATTTCCTCAATGGTCGTCTCATCGAATCCGGTATCCTGAGCAGCCAGTTCTTCTTCGAACTCAGCCTTGCGTCTTGCAGCTTCTTCCTGGAGTTCGAGGAACTTCTTCTGTTCTCTTTCCTTGATGATCCTGATCTGATCAGCCTTGAAGGAAACGACTTCTGACGGAACATCGATACCGAGCTCTTCGATCTCGCTCTCCGTCTTGATGTCGATCTTGCGGTTGGTCAGCTTGACAGCCAGTTTGGCATTCTTGCCGCGCTTGCCGATGGCGACAGAGAGCTTGTCATCATCGACGACGACGACCAGCGGCCTCTTGTTGTACTTCTCAGCTTCTTCGATCGCTTCCGGAGTCAGGTTCGGATCGGTCAGTTCGTTGGCATAGAAACATGCCTTGACTTCAGCCGGAGCCAGCGCGTTCTTGACCAGTTCGCCGATATCATCGTTCCATTCAAAGACATCGACTTTCTCGCCTTTGATCTCGCCGATGACAGCCTGTACACGGGTGCCTCTCGGTCCGATGCAGGCGCCGATCGCATCGACATCATCATTCTTAGAATAAACGGCCATCTTGGTCCTCTCGCCGGCGTCTCTGGCGATCGCCTTGATCTCGACAAGACCCTGCGCGATCTCAGGTACTTCCTTTTCGAAGAGGCGCTTGACGAACATCGCATCCGCTCTGCTCAGCACGACCTGTGAGCCTTTGGAGTTCTTGGAAACTTCCTTGATGATGCATCTGATAGACTGCCCCTCGCGATAGGTCTCACCCGGGATCTGTTCGGATTTCAGCAGGATACCGATGGTATTCTTGATATCGACAAGGATGAATTTCTCTTCGATCGTCTTGATTATGCCGGAAATAAGGTCGAATTCTTTATCTTTGTACTCATCATAGACACGCTGCTTCTCGTATTCCTTGATACGCTGCTTCAGCATCTGCTTGGCGACGTTGATGGAAGTACGTCCGATCTCGTTGAAATCGACTTCCTCTTCGATGATGTCTCCCACCTTGGCATCCGGATTGATCTTGATCGCTTCCGAATAAAGGATATCCAGGGTCTCATCAAAAGTCTCAGTCTCATCGTCAACGACGATCAGCTGATGATATACATGCATCTCATTCTTTTCGATGACGACTCTCACCATGGCCTCCGGCGCATCGATGTGCTTCTGGTAGGTCTTGGCGATGGCTTCCTTCAGCGTCTCGAGGATGAATTCAGGATCGACTTTCCTGTCTTCCTCGAAGAGTCTCATTCCATCGATGAAGTTCTTGTTTTTAAGACTAATGCCACTCATAAATCATTCTCCTTATCAAAATTTAACGGCATAACGCGCTTTTTTCGTTTTGGCATATTCGACGCTGACATCCTTCTCTCTGGTCTTATCTTTGACCTTGAGATCCATGACACCGTCCTTATAAGAACTCAAAGTTCCGTAATATTCATTTTCTTTGGTCTTGACATAGATATATTCCCCTATGGCAGCCTTCAGTTCATCTTCGTTGCGGATCGGCCTTTCGGCGCCGACGTTTGAAACATCCAGAAAATAGCTGTCAGGCAGTTCATCTTCATATCTGTCAAGCAGTTCAGAGATCTCGCCGGATACCGTTTCCAGTTCATCCAGACCGAGTTCCTCATCCAGCAGGACTTCCAGTGTCTGATCTTTCTTGTGATAGTTCACTTCAAAGAGCCTCAGGCCCTTCTTTTCCAGGAGTTCAGATATGATCCCTGCGATTTTTTCCTTATCCATAATCCTCCAAAACAATAATTAAGGAGCGATCACTCGCTCCTAATACATGCATATGATACTCTATTTTTCCTTTATTTTCAAGGAAAATCGGTTTTTACACCTGATATTCGCCTTTCCTGGCCTTACCCAGTATCGCCAGCACCAGTTCCACGACTTTCTCGCCCTCTTCCTTGCACCAGAACTCGTGGACGCCATGGAAATTCTGTCCGCCGGTCCCCAGATTCGGACATAAAACGCCGTTCCAGGTCAAAGCTGCCCCATCGGTACCGCCTCTGATGGCGACCTCATGATAATCCAGACCGACTTCTTTCATAGCATCCTTGACCAGCTCAAGGACACCTTCGTGGCCAAGGAACTTCTCTTTCATATTGCGGTAGGAATCTCTCAGATTCAAAGTGACCACATCGTAGCCGTACTTCTCGTTCAGGGTGTTCCTGGCGATCTCGAAGTCATGTTTCTGCTTCTGCAGAAGATCGATATCGTGATTCCTCAGGATGTATTGCATATGGGCTTCCCCGACTTCTCCCTTCAGACCGAGAAGCAGATTGAATCCCTCATAGCCTTCCGTCTTCCAGGGCACGGCATCCGGATCCAACAGGCTCTGGAACTCGTGTGCCACCTGCAAGGCGTTGACCATCTTGTCCTTGGCCGTTCCCGGATGGACCGAGATGCCTTTGATGTCGACCGTTGCACTGGCGGCATTGAAGTTCTCGTATTCGATGTTCTCCGGCTTGTCGCCATCCAGCGTATAGGCGAAATCGACCTTGAAATAGTCGTAGTTGAAATGGGATGTCCCTCCGCCGATCTCTTCATCCGGAGAGAAGCAGACATAGACAGGTCCATGTTTGATCTCAGGGTCTTTGATCAGCGTCTCCAGCACTTCCATGATGGCGGCGATACCCGCCTTGTCATCAGCGCCAAGCAGCGTCCTTCCATCCGTGACGACCAATGTCTTGCCGACATAATCCTTCAGGTTCGGGAAACGTTCAACGGTCGTGACCAGCTCATCATTGAGCCTGATGTCCTCTCCGTCATAGTTTTCGATGATCCTGGGTCTGACGTGCTTTCCGGAAGCCTGTTCAGATGTATCCATGTGCGCATTGAGTCCGATGCTGTAGTAGTCCGGATCTCCCGGCAGTATGCCATAGACATAGCAGTACTCATCCAGGCGCACATTTTCCAGTCCCAGTTCTTCCAGCTGCGACTTCAGATGCATGGCCAGGGTCCACTGACCCTCGCTGCTGGGTGAAGTCTTTGAATCTTCATGGGAAGTCGTATCGAATCTGACATAATCCAATAATCTTTCCATCAACATAAAAACCGTTCTCCTTTTAGAATAATGACATCTGATTGGAATCATCCAGGCCCTTCAAAACGCCCAGATCATCCAGTTTCTTCAGTAAAGTCGTAGAAAGCTGCGTCCTTTCCGTGATATCTTCCTTCGATAAGAACTCTCTTTCTTCCCTTGCGGCCACGATCGACTCGGCAACGTTGTCTCCCAGACCGTCCAGGATCTTGAACGGTGGGATGATCTGATGGTCATTGTCCGGATCGACCCTGAACTCCGTCGCCAAAGAGCGATAGAGATCGATGTTGGTCATCCTGTAGCCTCTGGAAACCATCTCATAACAGACTTCCAGCGTATCGAAGATATCCTTTTCCTTCTTGTTGGCCTCCCTGGAATTGATCTTCGCCATCAGTTCCTGCATGCGGGCATAGATGGCATCCGCATCCTTGACCATGGTCGTGATCTCATAGGCGTCACAACGCAATGAGAAGTAAGAGACATAATAGTATTCCGGATGATAGACCTTGAACCAGGCGACGCGGACCGCCATGATGCAGTATGCGACCGCGTGAGCCTTCGGGAACATGTACTTGATCTTTTTGCAGGAATCGATATACCACTTCGGCACGTCGTGCGCCAGCATGGTGCTCTCCTCATCCTCTGTCAGACCCTTGCCCTTACGGACATGTTCCATGATGTTGAAAGAATCCAGCGGTTCCAGTTTGTAGCCAAGCAAGGTCGACATGATATCGTCACGACATCCGATGACATCGGCCAGCCTGATGCCGGAACGGATCAGTTCCTGGGCGTTGCCTCGCCAGACATCGGTGCCATGGGACAGACCGGAGATCTGCACCAGTTCCGAGAAGACGTGAGGTCTGGTCTCTTCGATGGTGTTGCGTGTATTCAATGTGCCGAATTCCGGCAGACCAGCAGCACCGGTCTCCTCATGATAGTTCGGATTGATGATGTTCAAAGCTTTTGTCGAATAGAAAAGCGAAAGGACTTTCGGATCGTTCATCGGGATCGTCTTGACATCGATGCCCGAGATGTTCTCAAACAGGCGCATTGCCGTCGGGTCAACATGACCCAGGATATCGAACTTCAGCAGATTGTCCGAGAAGTCGTGATATTCGAAATGGGTGGAACGCCAGGCGGCATCCTTATCGTTGGCCGGATACTGGATCGGTGTGACGTCTTCGATCTCCATGTCGTCAGGCAGAACGACGATACCTCCGGCATGCTGGCCGGTGGTACGCTTGACGCCTTCGCAGCCCGATGCCAGTCTCTGCCTCTGGGCGCGTGACATGTTGGTGATGTTCTTCTCCTCACAATAACCGGAGACATAACCGAAAGCGGTCTTCTCGGCAACGGTGGATATCGTTCCGGCTCTGAATACGTTCTCGTCGCCAAAGATCTCACGCGTGAACAGGTGTGCTTTCGGCTGATAGTCGCCTGAGAAGTTCAGGTCGATATCAGGGATCTTATCGCCATTGAAACCAAGGAAGGTCTCAAACGGGATGTTCTGTCCATCCCCTCTCATCCTGCTGCCGCAGTCCGGACAGTCTTTGTCAGGAAGGTCGTAGCCGGAAGCGACATCGTTCATCCAGATGAGCTTGTGGCACTTCGGGCAGATGTAGTGCGGCGGAAGCGGATTGACTTCCGTGATATCCGACAGGGTCGCGACCAGAGAAGAACCAACAGATCCTCTCGATCCGACGATATATCCGTCATCATTGGAACGCTTGACCATCAGGTGGCAGACGAAATAGATGACACCATAACCGTTGCCGATGATGGAATTGAGCTCAACTTCGATACGCTTCTCGATGAATTCCGGAAGTTCCTCGCCATAGAGCCTGTGGGCGTTGTAGTAGACGAATTCTCTCAGATACTGATCGGCAGAGATGACATCATGTCTTTCCGTGAATGGTTCCTCGATGATGCGGCACTTTCTGGCGACCGCGATCGCATCCGTGATCTTCGGCGGACGCAGTTCATCGGAGAAAGGTTTGATGTTCTCACACAGATCGGCGATCTTGTTCGTGTTCGTGATGACCATCTCTTTGATCAGCTGTTCATCATTCAGCCAGGCAAACGCATCCAGCATCTCTCTGGTATTGAGGAAACGCTGATCCGGTGTGACCTGCTTCGCCCTCTTCTCCTTATCGAAGATGTAGAGCGGATGATGGGCACCGCCGATGGCCTGGGCGGAGATATAGACGTCTCTGAGGATCTTCTCATCTTTTCTTACGAAATGGACATCGCCGGTCGCCACGATGATCTTGTTCTGACGTCTGGCTTCATCGATGATATCTTTCAGATAGTGCTTCAGTCTCTCCTGATCGAAGAGCTGTCTGTCCTCGTAAAGAAAACGATAATTTTCTAAAGGCTGGATCTCGATATAGTCATAGAAAGAGATGACCCTGGCCAGTTCTTCCTTCGACCTGGTCGAGGCGATCTCAAAGACTTCGCCGTTGAGGCAGGCCGAACCGATCAAAAGGTTCTCTCTGTGCTTATTGATCTCTTCCTTGAAGATGCGCGGTTCCGCGATGAACTCCGAGTTGGCATCTTTCGTATTCGCCTTGCCAAAGACCGCCAGGGTCTTGGTGTTGGAAACGGAAACCAGTTTGAAGAGGTCCTTCAATCCGGCCTTGTTTTTGCACAATACGGTCGTGTGGAAGGCTCTGTTCTTGATGAAAGCCTCGTCATCCTGGAAATCCTTCAGATCATTCAGCGTCACGACACCCTGTTTCGCCAGATCCTTCAACATGAAATTGAAGACCTGGGACAGGACATCGGCATCGTAGTTGGCCCTGTGGGCGACATCCTCGTCGTACGGGATGTTGTAGGCACGGCACATGTTGCCCAGACGGTAGGCCCTTCTGTTCTTCAAAAGAGAACGGGAAAGATCCAGGGTATCGATGACCGGATTGGTGAGCTTAGGCTCGCCTATCCTCTCCAGTTCCGAATTCAGGAAACCGAAGTCGAATGCCGCGTTGTGGGCGACCAGGACCCTGCCCTTGATGAAATCCAGGATCTCATCCTTTGCTTGCGCAAAAGTCCTGGCATTGCGCAGGTTCTCTTCAGAGATGTGTGTGAGATTCTTGATGTTGCTGGAAACATCGATCAGCGGTTTGATGAAGAAGTCTTTTTCTTCAACGACCGTGCCTCTTCGCATCAGCACGGCACCGAATTCGATGATGTAGTCATATCTGGTCGAAAGACCGGTCGTCTCCAGGTCGAAGACGACGTATTCAGCATCATTGAGGGATTCATCCGTGGCGTTATAGACGATGTTCAAAGTCGGATAGACCATGTTCATCTCACAGCCATACAGGATCTTGAAATCAGGTTTCGGATCACCTGCCGACTTCATGATGCCCTTGTAAGTCATCTGTGCCTCATGGAAACCCTGCAGGCAGAGATGGTCCGTGATCGCCACGGCTCTGTGTCCCATCTGATAGGCAGCCTTGACGACCTCAGTCGGTGAGGAGACGCCATCCATTTCCGAGAGTTTGGTGTGCATGTGCAGTTCCACCCTCTTTTCCGGTTCCTCATCCTTCAGCTTGTCGTCCCTTTCGATGAACTCGACCTGATCCGGCTCGAAGATGTAGTCGTTGGCGAAGTTATCAAAACGGTAGTTGCCATAGAAGTTGGCATACTTGCCCTCTTTGTTCTCTTTTAATACCGCCTTGGTGAAACGCTTGCCCTCGACGAACTTGACGACGACGGCGTTGGATTCATCCTTGACATAGACCGTCTGGATGATCATGCCTGTCTTGGTCGAACGCTCATCGATCTTGAACATCTCGCCGCTGAATTTGACATTGTACATCGTGTCGGCAAGATCATCGATCTTCAGTTCGGTGTAAGTCCTCGCTTTGCGGACATAAGGTTTGTTGTTTTCCTGCGGCTTATATTCTTCTTTCTGCGGTTGCGGCCTGAAGGCAGGCATCGCATCCCTTTCCTCAATGACGATCTCTTCCGGATCGGCTTCCTTGAGTTTCATGGAGATCTGTTTCCTGTAACCCAGATCATAGAAGTACAGCTTCAGTTCATCCAGCTCATCGGCATCCCTTTCATATTCGGCATCATCATCATAAGACAGGATAAAACCATCATCCCCGATGACAGGCACGCAATTGACGAAACCCCTGTTCCCGTTCCTGAAGTCAGCCAGATAGAGATTGATATCCCGGATCGGCAGTTCCTGATCTTTCGCTTTGATATACAGTTTCGTATTCTCGAAGCCCAGATCTCTGAAGTAGTTCAGGCAGTCCGTATAGATCCCGAAAGGCAGGACCTTTGCGCTCTCCGCTTTGATGATCAGCAGACCGCTCTGCTTACGGAAAAGGACATCGGCCACCTTAAAATCATGCAGATAGCCTGCCTTTTCTTCGTTGTATCCGTATTTATCGATGATGTCTTTTATATTGAAACTCATAACTGTGCCAGTTTTTCAAGGGCGTCTTTGGCGGCATTCTTCTGTGCCTGCTTCTTGGTCGTACCCTTGCCATACCCATAGATC
>JAEEGI010010590.1_pt1 | contig 20015 bp, 15 predicted proteins | sample 8958751 | NCBI WGS metagenome assembly JAEEGI01 (sample SAMN16246545, study PRJNA631951) | gut metagenome | biome: gut microbiome; feature: rumen; material: KS-attached | host: Bos | place: Iran: Karaj | collected 2018-10 | reverse complement strand
GATTCGACGCTGCAAAGATAAGGAAAAAAGCGATAAGTTGGTTGGAAAAACCATGTGAAATCTGTTCACGATCTGAATATGCCAATATGTAGTGAATAAAAACCGCTGTCCATAGATGATTGGACAGCGGCAACGTTTAGTATGTCGAAGAGAGAAAATATAGGAATCGTTGTTTTATTTCACGATGACCTTCTCCGTCAGTTCCTCATCACCGATGGTAGCCTTGACGACATAGATGCCTTTTGGCCATCCTACAGTGGAGATGATCTCAGAACGGCTCGTTGAGGACAGGGTAGCCATCAATGCGCCAGTCGTGACATTACGCACCTCTACCGTCCAAGGCTGGTCAATGCTTATGCCTCTTTCAGAGTCGTCACCCTCTTCCACAGAAACAGTGATACCACTATCACCGTTAGAGACGTTTAATTTGTATTGACTTATTCCGTATGCATAAAGCGTATAACTATTTCCGCCAACATCAGTCACATTAATAACTACTGCAGCATTGGAGACAGATGTTTTAAAATTCAGAAGACCTGCATCAGGATTAGGCCCCCAAGCTGTGGGTGTCACACCGCTGCTACTATACGTCACCGTCGCTCCGTAGAAATTCGGAGAAAAGACTGTGGTAGCAGTATTTGTTCTTACATTAAAGAAATATGTATAGTCAATATTACCTGACAGATCTCCCGAGGTGTAATTACCCTTAAAGCCACTATAAGCATACATATTATGCTTTGTCAGTGTTCTTATTACAGTATTATTCTTTTTTATCTGGGCGGTAAGAGTGGCATCTGTCATGTCATGATTTGGATTACGGGCAATGATACAATACCCCTTATAAGGACAATTGGAAACCAAATAATTAGGAGCATAGTAATTACTATCATCTAAACTCCACGAAACGGTAAAGTCAGAAGGCAGTTAGTCAAGATTGTTTATATTGCAAGTATCATGACTGCATATATAATTAGGCCCTTCAATGGTAGTTGGGAATCCATATATATCATACAAGGCATTATAATCATAACTTGTTATATCTATATTATAATGATAATAGCCATCATAATACATTACAGCAGTCGGGTGACTCGTATCATGTTCCAGTCCAAGAACATGACCGATCTGATTCAATGCGACAACCTCCAAATTAATACCTGACGTAGTCATTGTGAAGGGTATTATGTCATTAAAATGAATATAACTTGGAGGCGTTTGGCTGGTCTTTCCTTCAGAGGAGTGTGCTGCTTCACCCAAAGTAAAATTGCCATAATCACAATTACTATGAGGACCAGATACCCACTTCAATTCAATATCAGCTTGGGATAAATCGTACGTTCTTGTAAATGTAAATTTTGAATAGTACGACCACTTATTAAACGCGTTTTGAATCGCTGTCTCACATTGAGTAGATGTAAGATTATAACTCGCATAGTTGTGGATATAATAATAAAGGTTATATTTATTCCAATATCCAAATGACCTGTTTCCTTTCGTTTCTCCTACTGGACATCTGAATTCGTAATATCGTTGTTCTTGGGAATACAAATAGCTTACGAATAGCACCGATAGCAATAAAATACAAAACTTTTTCATAACTACTCTACTTTTTCGATTTTGGTCAGTTCTATTTTATATTTCATTATAAAAGACGTACCAGGTTCATGAGGGCCTGTTATGTCTTCATAGACATTACCCGAGATGATGACTTCTGGCCCTGTTTCAACGTGGGGATCGTATTTGAATTCTTCACTCAGTTCTGTGGGATAATAGCGGGCGCCTATCATGTTGCCACTAACATAATAAATAAACCATCTCTGCTCGTCCCATTCATATCCTATCCGACCAGGCATGTCTGTAATAGTAAAAGGCGGAGTCCCGCGATATGGAATCTCCTCTTCTTCTATTCTCTCAATTTTAGTCAGATAAACAAAGTAAAATGATGCCTCAACATTATTCTTAATATCTAGAGACTCCACTTCCTCATCAGTCATTCTGATATATTGTCCAGAGAACGATACCTTTACACCCTCTTCTTTAAGATCTTCAGGGATATCCAATAATGGGTAATAGTAGTTAGGTTGATTACCACAAATAGAGGATAGTCGAATATACCATCCTTGACGACGATCGTAATGCATATAGCCAACGTATTCATCAGCAGAGACAGAAGAGACGGACTGTAAACTATCTTCAAACAGCAAAAGCTTACCATCTTTTAAAGCAATCATCTCATCATCGCTACTGCATGCATTGAACATTCCGAGTGTCAGCAGCAAACTCATCATAAATACTACTTTTTTCATAATTTCTACTTTTTATTATTTCATTATTCTACCTTTCACAGATAAATATATCCGTAAAAATATATATTACCTTGCACAATCTGGATTTCATAACTGCCAGAGAGATACGAGGGAAGAACGAGACTTGTGGTACCAGTCGGGATTACTGTAGAGTAAACCACGTTATCATTCTCATCCAGCAGACGAAGCACACTACCATCACAGGGGGTGTAGAAAGTCAGGGTATAATCTTCAATGCCTATCTCTGGAACAGCAGGGGGAGATTTGTGTTGTCCGAGATTGCCATATTCAGGATCAACGTATTGCAAATCCACTCTATCAGGGGTTGCAAAAACACTAACACAGGGGAGTAACAGCATTGCCGTTAACAACGAAACACTAAAGAACCTTTTCTTTGCCATAATCTTGCTTTTTAAAGTTTAATACCGCAAACCTACGACAAATAATGATTACTTCCAAACAAACAGGAAGCAAATAGTTCATCAGAGTACACCTCCGATTGTTAGGAGATGTTAACGAACAATGTGAAACGTCGATGCTATCGGTGTTTCAGGGACTTAACAATATTGTACACCAAAGTTCATTTTTCAGGAAGATGGCTCTCCTTAATACCATACACATTGTATCTTACGACTAAATTTCGACGCAATGTGCGGGAGGAAGTCTCGTTGAAAAGGCCTTTGTTAAGGGCTGACTTTATGTTGGAGATTCTCTGCTTAGTGGTTTTAAGCATATTTGCCTGTTCATCACTACCAAAGCCTAAAACTGTCAAGATGCACACCCGCATGTTCTGAGGTGTGTTGCAATGCATAGAAAGATCATGATACAATGATGGGTAACTGTTACCAAAGGCTTTTGTCAACTCGTTCCATTCCTCTTCAGTAACTGAGGTTATTCGCTTCGAAGCAATCTCATGGATTCGCTTAACGATAGGTTCTTCGGCAAAAGACGCCGAAACGGAAAGGTGTTTAGAAATAACGTCCTCTTTCTGGATTTCGCTTATTCGTTTCTGTAGTACCTCGTTTTCCGCTAAGAGCCTTGTTCTTTCACTTTCATAATCCTGGTTGATTTGAAATATAGTCAGTTGCGCCTTGGCGTACTTCTCTCTATAGCTACTGTTCTCGCCTTGAGCTTCTGTTAATTCCTGTTGTATATTAGCAATAACTTCCTGATGAGTGGAATCCAGCAAGCGCAACGCACGCAAGTTATCTTCGTATTCATCGGTGATGTCGGCAAACTCTGCCTTTAAGCGTTCAATCTTTCTCTGAGAAGATTTCCATGTCAAGAATGCAATGATAAAGAGTACGCCTAAAAGCAATGCTGCGATAATCAGTCCTATTAGATTCCTATATGCCTTGACTTCGTTTTCGTGAACTTCCTTTTGCAGACGGTTATAGTTGTAGCTTGCTGTCATCTGAGCCACAAGGTCTTGATCTTTGAGAGCAATGGAAGAATCGTTGACCTCTCAATAGAGTCGGGCGTATTTGGCAATGGAATCACCCTGATGACGCTTGCTGAATATACTCAAGAGTCCCCTATACATTGGATCTTGAGAAACAGAAGGCATTCCTGAATGATAAACTTTACGGTAATAGAATTCTGCGGAGTCAAGTTTATTGATACCTTCGTAATACCTGCCTTTATAATAATAGTATTGACGCTGTGAAGGTGGAAGCTCATGATGTTCGTCGAACAATTCAGACTCAGCTTCAAACTGATCCATCAAAGCCTTGGCCTCTGCCAGACGCTGGGGACTTTCCGTATATATATGCATCAGAACTCTGGAAGAGCGTAAAGCCTGTTGAGCGTATCCGTATTTCCGATATTGATCAAGTGCAGACTTTAAGATTATCTCTGCACTGTCTTTCTTGTTCATCAATATATAGGCTCCTGCAGATACATCCTGATCGTATATGCCCCACAATGGTTGATTGGCTCGGAAAGCATAATGGCTGGCTTTCCTCCGTGTTTCAATCTCATTGGTCGGTAGTAATAATTGATGATATAAGTCTGCCATCTGTGAATAGACACAACTCAACGTGTAGAAGTCGAAATCTATAGCTGTTGTGTCGGCAGTCTCAATGGCATCCAGAAAGCTGTTGATCGCTTGAGGCGCCTCACCCATATCGCTATAGGCACGACCCAAAAGGTAATGGGCTTGCATCTGCTCGTTAGTAGAGCCGTGACCATCGAAATAGTTCACTAACTCCTTAGCCAATGAGTCGGAAGAAAATATCACGCCGGCCTTGTTCTGGGCTTTCATCGTGAGCAGACTGTGTCGCATGCGTTGGCTTTTCGACCAACTCGCAGTCTCGCTACCGAGGCTATCGAGCAGACGGAGAGCGGAGTCTGGCTTCTCATTCATAAGAGAATCAAGGGCACGTAACTCAGGGGTGTAGCCGTCTTCGCTACAGCCTGTCAGGATGAGCAACAACGCTCCCAGAATTGTGAATTCTATCAACTTTTTAGCTTTCATCGGCGCAAAGTTACATAATTCTCACGACACTACCAAATAAATGTCTGCAGTTTCGTAACAGTCACCTTTGGATTTGCCTCTCAAGTACATGCCCTCCATCATTATTATTATTCCTTTTATGAGTTTTAGCACGAAAAATGCGCTTTTCATCGTGAAATATTTATCCATGAATACTATACGATGCTCAATGGAAACAAAAGCGTTTCAATTTAAAGCCCGTCAATTTGTTCATAAACTATTAATAATCAACTCTGTAGACCTTGTCTGTTCTCAATAATCATGCCTTTTCCTTAAAATTTGAAACGCCCCATATTATTTATTCATTAATATTTTGCATTATCTTTGCTTTTGAAAATAGTAATATATAGTTTCTATGCAGGTTCGAACTTAGAACCCTGGTCATGAAGGAGCCAGAGAACCTGCTTTATTGTACATATGTATAGGATATTTATTTCTCATTCATGGAACTACGCTAATCAGTACAACAAGATTTTGGACTTTCTCGATAATGGAGGTGTGAAGTATTACAATCACTCTGTACCTAAAGATGATCCTGTTCACACGAATGGTTCTGATAAAGAGTTGGAAGATGCAATCGAAGCCAAAGTCAAAGGCTGTAGCTGTGTCATCATCCTTGCAGGCGTATATGCCTCATATAGTAAATGGATTCAGAAAGAGATTGCAATGGCACAAAAGCACAACAAACCAATTATTGGCGTGAAGTATTGGGGTGCAATCAGAATCTCAAGTGTTGTTAATGATGCGGCTTCGGTAATTACAAACTGGAATAGCGATAGTGTATGTAATGCCGTGCGTATGTATGCACTCTAATCTGATGGCGTTATGAGAAGAGCACTACTTATTGGTATTAACAATTACCCAGGAAGATTGCGTTTGGGTGGTTGTATTGAAGATATCCATTGCCTAGAAAAGGCTATAGCCCGGCATGGTGACGAATCCAAAAACTTTGACGTGAGAATGATGCCGGATGTGCAGACCTCCAGAGAGATAATAGAGGCTGTGAAGGAATTGTTTCATGATGACGCTGAAGTGGCTTTGTTTTACTTCTCTGGCCATGGCTACATTAACACCACTGGCGCTGAAATTGTAACACCTGAAGCTGTAGCAAATGATGACAGTTACTATAAGGGGATCCAGATGAATGATCTTATGAAGATTGTCAACGCATCGAAGGTGAAGAACAAGATTATTATCCTTGATTGTTGTCACTCTGGAGAAATAGGCAAATTTGAAATCTCTGACTCAGCCAGCATGCTTGATAATGGCGTCTCCATTCTCACAGCTTGCAGGGAAAGCGAGACAGCCTGTGAGGCAGGAGGGCATGGACTATTCACAGAACTACTATGTAATGCACTGGAGGGTGGCGCAGCAGACTTCAATGGAAATATTACGATGGGAAGCATCTATGCTTATATTGACCGTTCCTTTGGTGCTTGGGGGGGCCAGAGGCCCGTTTTTAAGACCAATGTCTCAGAGTTTGTACCATTGAAGAAAGTAGAGCCAAAGGTTCCACTAAGGGTATTTCATGAATTGACTTCTTTGTTCCCCAATTTGGATGAAGAGCATAAACTTGATCCTTCGTACGAATGTACAAACTGTCCAGAAAAACTACCAAAATTAGTGGAACCTCAGACAAATCCTGAGAATGTGGAGAAACTTAAAACGTTACAGAAACTAGAGAGCATCGGGCTGGTAGAACCAGTAGGTACTCCTCACATGTATTGGGCGGCTATGGAATCGAAATCGTGCAGACTAACAGCACTTGGCAAACATTACTGGAGATTAGTCAAAAACAATAATATTTAGAATTGATGAATTATTACAGTGAAGATTTTTTTAGGAAAATAGTGGGGGCTTTGCCCATAAATGAACAGCGACGGACCTTCTCTTCAAGAATGGAAGAGACATTTGACATCTTCATCTCATATAATATCAATGACCAAAAGGTGGTTAGAGGAATCTACATGTTCTTGAAAGGGCTTGGCTACAAGGTTTATGTGGACTTTATCGTTGACCCGCATCTGAATCGGGGAAATGTGAATAAGATCACTACGTCTACAATCCAGAAAAGGTTAAAGAACAGTAAATCGCTGATTTATGCTCAATCGGAGAATGCAGCCATGAGCAAATGGATGCCATGGGAATTGGGCGTTGTTGACGGTAATACAGGCAAGTGTATGATTATGCCTGTGCAAAAGGGGACGGAAACAATCAAGTCTCGACAGGAATACCTGATGCTATATCCAGTGATTGGCTTGGATGCTCTGGGTGGTCTTATAATTCGTGAAAGTGAAACTGCTGTTTATGGAAAGACGTTAAAAACTTATCTAGGGCTCTGAGTCCATCTTATTATTTCTATTTTATATACAATATTTGTTTCAAAAATAAGTAAATGGAATTACAGCAAATCGAATAAATTCCAGTCTATTGTTTTGTCACATCGTAATATATTTGTATTTTTGCAGCATAAATGTGATAGACGGGGATTATTGGGAGAACCTACTGAGTCCTTTGTGTATTTAAATAATATGTTGATATTAATTGACACATAATATATGGCAGATTTCGGAAATGTTCATAATGTTGAGAAATTTAAGCGAGACGGTAAACAATAATACGCAGAGATAGTGAATTTGAAATAAAAGCAATTGTTAGTATGGAAAAAGATACGATGTATTGGCTGTTTACAACAGCGCCTCAGGCGATAGCTGCCTTAGTGGGAATCATTTTTACTGGCATGTTTTTCATGGCAGAAAGTATTGATAATCGGGTAAGAGCAGATCAGAGCCTGACGGAAATTGCAGAGGCAGCAAAAACAGCACTTTATAAGAATATGAAGGCTGTAGCTGTTTTAGCTGCTTTTACTATTTTATACGATCTGTTTTTAGTGGCTTTCGTATCAGAACTGGCAGATAAGGATTGTTGTTGGACAGAATGGCTGATTATCATCTTTGCTGCACTTAACTTTTCCACAATTTATCGTGCGCTTCTTTATGTGTTTCAGGCAGTAAGTCCCAACTATTTCGATAAGATCGCCGCTAATTTAAGCCGTAAGTACAAAACCGGTGAAGTGGATAGTCAAGAATTCATAAATCATTTTATTGCTTTTGAAAGGGCTGTGAGAAATATTCCTTTTATCCAGCAGATGAATGACCAATACGCGCCTATCCCTGTGATCATTCGCATGCTTGTCTCTCATGAAATCATTAATCGGGATGAGGCTGGCCAGATGTTTGAGATCAACAAGATCAGGAATCTCATCGTTCATGGCGAACCAATAGAAAAGGTCGACAGGAAAATAGACGATACGCTGCAGGAGATAACAAATAAAGTCATAGAGGCTACACAAAGGAGACAATAAAGAAACATCAGATACCGGGATTAGTAGTATCCTCCCACTTGCTTACTCAAAAAAATCGGCAAAACTGTGGCGGAATTGAAATAAAATTTGTATATTTGCAACAGGAAGTTGGGCTCCATTAATTTTCGGGGCCTAAGTTGGAATCATAAAACGACTGAAAATCAGAGTGATATGATGACAGCGAATGAAGAAGGAAGATGTCTGAAGCACGACACAACGATGTGTGGTGACCCCAAGGTTTGGTTCCCGATGAATACGGATAATCCCCATCGTGAGTTGGTGCCTGCAGGGTGGCTGAAGGAGATAGAGTGAAGGGAGGACGGATATTAAACGAAGCTTATGGGTAATGATTATTATAAAGGAGTGTTCGCTGCTTACCTGGGAACGGGGTTTACCACTCGCCACTCTCTTATCATGAGAAGGAGGAGCAGAAACGGCAAATGAAGCTTAGTATGGAAGTGTATATATAAGGAGTGAAGGATGCGAATAAGCTTGCGAAGTAGTGAGTAAGAGTAGAGGAGGTATTAATGAAAAAGAATTGTTAGGATTGAGTGATTAGTTCTGGCGATGCGTTTTTGTGTTTTAAAAAGGGTGGAAAGGAATCTTAGATGATGATGAGAAAATATCCTGACTGGTATGAATTTAAGGCAAAGGCCAAAGGCGTTTGCCGTGATCGTTTTGAAGATCTTTGCAGGATGTTGTTTTGTAATGAACTTGGAATCAATCAAGGATCTCTTGTCACTATTAAGAACCAAGCAGGCAATGAAACGGAATTGGTCTATTGTAATAACAAAAAGATAGGTTTCCAATGTAAGTTCTTTGACCATCAACTAAATTTGCAGGAATTCAAAGATTCCATATCAAAGGCAAAAAAATACAATCCTGATCAAGAAGTTATTTATCTGTATTCTAACGAAGATATAACCTTAATACAAAAGAAGAACTTGAATACCTATGTGGTAAAATTTGGAATGAAATGCGTCATTCGTTTTAACAAACAAATATTAGACAAGGTAGCTGATAGTGAGGATATACGCATTTATGAGAATTTCTTCCATATTGATTCGCCAACAGAGAAGGTTATTGAAACCGGTAAAGATAGAACATTAAGTTATCTGAAAGACATTCAGACTGAGATATCTTTCAGTAATGGTATAGTTATTGAACGGAAAAAGGAACTTAGTGCTCTTGATGAGATCCTTTCAAAGAATAATGTCGCTTTTGTTTTAGGACATGGTGGTTGTGGAAAGTCTTCGTTGGTGAAGATGTATTTTGAGCAGTTTGAAGAAGATGACATCCCTGTAAGAATATATAGAGGAGAAAGATTCAATAAGGATAGTATCAACGAGATGCTGGTAGAGGATCATAAGCATTTCTTTGAGGCTTATGATAGTTTTGAAAAGAAATATTTTGTAATAGACTCTGCAGAGCAAATAGTGTTGAGGAAGAAGAACGCGGATGAGTTGTCGTTGCTATTCAGAATGTTGAAAGAGCATCATTGGCGAATCATCTTCACATGCAGGGAAGAGGCATCGGGGCAGTTGCTTAGTTTTGTACAAGACAAAACAGAGCAAATGGTTTGTAGTGTTGAAGTTAATCGCCTCACAGAGAAATACCTACAGGAATTATCAAATCTGTACAGATTTAACTTGCCAACAGACAGACTTCTCAGAGATTATATCCAAATCCCAATGGAGTTGAAAGAATATCTCAGCCAAAAAGAAGATGGTAGCCAAATGACTTACACGGATTTTAAGCAGAGAGAATGGAGTGAAAAAATCTGTGGTACAGGGACTATGGCAACCAAAAAAGCCAGAGAGAAACTCATTTTGGATTTGGCTAAAGCCTTGTATGTTGACAAGGTTAAACCGTCTTCGGTTTTGTCAATGACTCAAGAAGATATTATTGATAGCCTAATAGAAAATCACATATTAACAAGGGATGAGGATCAAGAAATCAGATTTAGTCATGATTTGTATGCAGAATGGGCCGTTACAGAATTGTTAGATACGTCATATAAAGAAACAGCATCTTTGATAAAACTCTATTCTGAATATGGAGACACGGTAACAGGATGCCGTTGCTTTAGGCAATGGGTCAGTGACAAGATTGGAAAAAATCCAGAAATAGACCTAGCGGTTTGTGAGACATTAGAATCCACGATAAGTGAGAATTTGCAGAATGAACTCATTACTGCCGTACTACAGTCGGATGAGGTGGAAGTATTTATGAAAGATAATAGTCAGCTGCTGCTACGTGACAATTCGAAGATTCTAAACGAAATGCTCTTTTGGCTGCCGATATCATGTGTTTACATCAGCAAAGATGAACTTTTAGGGAAAACATCACCGAGTATCGAACCGAATGGGAAAGGATGGGAGGCCGTTATTTGCTTCGTGTTTAACCTCGGTGTAGACTATTGGCTGAGTAATTTTAATGACATACAACCAGTTATTTTGCATTGGAGTAAAGCCCATGGCGAAGGAGAAACGGCAAAAAAGTGTGGCGATATAGCCCTTGAGTTGCTAAATCAAACAATTCGTGGCGAATTCCAACTGCTATTTTATAAATTAATTCCAGTCATCTATCGCACTGCTATAGTAATAAAAGAACAACTGGATGGTTTTATAAGAGCGATATTAGCTAAAGACCATATTAAAGGCGACTCATTATATAGACACATATTGGAGTATGCCGTTAAAGAATCAGATATAGGAAACTACCGTCTGGCTCGTAGTAACCCTCAACTAATGATGGATATATGGGATTACTGTTGGCATGGCGGACATATTGATGTGGAGCGGTATTCCTTCGGTGATTATTATTCATACGGACTAGATAGGAGTTTTAGTATTTCTACAACTGATGACAGATTTCAAACATCCATCGTCTATCTATTGATGGCAGGGAACCAATTCGTTTTATATTATCTGCCAAAGTTTCTAGATCAGGCAGTATCTTGTTATATGGAAAAGATACCAGAAACACATCAACTGGAAGAAATAGAGATAGAACTCAAAGGCGAAAGAATTATACAAAGGGGCAATGAGGAACTCTGGTGTGCTTATCGGAATGGGATTATGACGAATGTTCCAGACTTAATAGTTAGTCTGTTAATTGACCTACATTGGTATCTTGACTTTGTTATCAGTAACGGTACTGACGATTGTAATTTCATGCGTAAACTCATCCTAAGTTCTAAGAATGTTATGATAACGGCTGTTGTGACGGCTGTCGCGCTTAAACATTTGGACGTATGTCGTGAGCTGGTGGATGAATTATCAAAGACGGCAAGACTAAAAGAACTTGATAAACATAGATGGGAAACAGAGTTTGACAGTCGTGATGTTGGCTTCTCTGCAGATTTGAGTGTTAGGATGAGTTTTTATGATCGAAACATTCAGTTGAAAAAGAATGCCTATAAAATACAAGAGATATCTTTGGCTAATTATGACTCTGAGGATATCAGGCCTCCAGTGTCGGCCTATGATGCAATCATGAATGGCGAAACAATGTCTACGACAAGATGGATTTGTCGGTTTTTTGAAGGTAAAGGTGGCAGTTATGAAGAAGTGGCCGAGATGATAAAAGAGGCCAGGTCAAAGTTGAAGAAATACCCAATTGAAAGTTTGTTAGCACAGATTAGTATTTCATATGTCGATGGTATAGGACCAGCCTATATTCTGCTGTGTAATGAGGTGGATGACGATGCACGATGGTGCAAGGAGTTCATATTGCACATGTTGAGAGAAAGCGATAGTCTTTATAATCCAGCGGCGATGTATGACGGGTTAGGTTATTGTATAAGGGCTGTACCTAAGTTGTTGGAACTTTTTGGAGATAATCGTCAGGAGATATTCGATTCTGTTCTAATGGCAAGCGTGAACATCAGAGACAGAATCAACGCCCGGCCTCTTGATGAGATGATTGTGGAGATGATTCGTGAAGGGAAACTGTGGGAAAAATACAGGAAGGAGATGGAAAATTTAGTGGAAAAGTTTAGGCTGCTCTGCGAAGAAAGGAATGGAAGGTTGCGCCCGATAGATGTCTCACTGGCATTAAGGATGTTGCCCATGAAATATATGGGATACAGGCTGATGAGACTCAAGATGAAGCTTATGAAAGAAATTTTCAGATACGGAGAGGATGAGGTTCGAGGAAACTATCTGACCGCCAGACAATTGTCTGAGCCTGTTGCTGAGACGCTGTTGTGTGAGCAATCTTTTTGGACTCACTATTATACAGAGAGGCTTCTGAAGAAATCAGTTCGACGAAACCGTGCATCGGAAGCACATCTGACAGGGCTTATTCATGAGGCAGAGATAACAGGTGAGACAGATAGGTTCTTTTCGCTATGGATTAAACTCGCGAGAAATGTATATGGTCTTAAAAAAGGCGATTATCATATTACTCGTTTGAAGGAGATAATGGCTTTTCAAGATCATGGAGATGTAGTTGAACGGATGAAGAGGAATCCGAAGTTTTGTGAAAATAGTCTACAATATATGAAATTATTAGTATCTCACTATGACAACGATGTAAATATCTTGAAGGGACTTATGCTGTTCGCTGAATACTCTGAGGAGAAAGAACTCGAAAACTGGGTAGGCTTGATACATCAAACAATACATAAGATGAAGCCGAGGATGATATCGTATGCAGGAATATCGTGGTTGGAGGACATCATGCGAAAATGTCAGAATGTATTTGGATATGGAGTTTCCACTTCTTACCCGCCTGCACTTAGGATGCAGATTATAGAGATCTTAGATAAAATGATATGTTGTCGATCGTCGAAGGCATATTTGATGAGAGAGTTTTTGGGTTGATGGAAAATGGTTGGATGAAGATGTGAGAAGTTTTTCTCAGCAGGGAAACAGGTGAGCTTAGTAACTGCAGGGATGGTCGCGATGGTATCACAACATATAAGGGCAATAAGATAAAGGTATGGTTTTTAAGAGAGTATTACATCCTGTAGGACAAGGGGCGTTCTTTACGGAACAGTTCGTTGATGCGAGTGGTAAGGTGGTACACAATGTAGTATATGACTGCGGGAGCTTTACCAGTCTGCCAAACCTAGTGGAATATGAGATAAGGAATACCTTTGAGAAGAATGCTCATATAGACTTGATATTTATCTCCCACTTTGACGAGGATCATATGAACGGACTGATGGCGTTACAGAACCAAACAAAGATAGATAAGGATACAAAAGTGATAATACCTTTTAGGTATCCTTATCTGCTGATGGTGATGGATGAGGATTATCCTATGTTGGCGAGGTTCGTGATGCGAATGTTTAATATTGGGACTCAGGTAGTAGGTATTGATGAAGATGTCGATGATATCAGGTCTGGGGAACCGATAGATATAGATAGGCTTGACGGAAACATAACCCTTGGTGGAAAAAATGTGATAAGGCTGGATAAGGTGCTATGGTACTACTATCCATTTATGTTGTCTGACCAGAACTCGCTACAAAAGGTGTTCGAGGGGAAGTTGAAAGGTTTAGTAAATCTGGACGACCCAAATGAGATACTGACGAAGCGGAAAGAACTCAGGGATATATACAAGACCATCGGCAAGACGAAAGGTGGCGTGACAAGGATTAACGTGAATGCGCTGTTTATGCTGTCGTTTCCTGCTGTAGATGTTGCTTATAATACTAACATCTGGTATCAGATAAACTTGAAGGGGAACGTTGCACCTACCTGTTTCTATACTGGGGATTCGAACCTGAAGGGAAACGGGTATGATGAGGTGAAGAAAATGGTGACGGAGATACTTGAAATATACTCGAAGGGAACCAAGGTTAGCATGATGCAGGTGCCTCACCATGGTAGTGACAAGTGCTTTCCAGAAAAGATGGCAGCCAGGGCGGATGTTTTTTTTGAGTGTGCGTTTGTGAATTGCAATCCGTGGCATAGGCAGCAGGTGTTTGATAGCAGTATCATCGGGGAGTTTACCCGCAACAACAAGACTCTTTTACTGGTGACAGAATGTTACCATTCGAGGGTTGAGGTGATTGCAGAACTTTTCAACATAAAGAGAGTTAATGATGTCACAGGATGATTTTTTTAGCGATCCTACTGTAGTGGAACTACCGATAGAGGATGCAGGGTACAAGCATGATGCGAACTATCATGTGAGGGTGATAGTGGATTCGGAGGATGCCAGACAGATTTTTAGGTTCAATAGAAGGCTAAGCAGGCTGATGGAATTGGAATTGTTGATGGACTTTGACGACAGAAATGAGTTAGGCAAATGGTTTTCTATAAAGGATACTAAGAAGCAGAGTACAATACGAACTATGAAAAAGGTTGTAGCTAGCGTATTGAGCCTGATAGATTTTGCGGTGAATTATGGCGCGACCTTGTTCATCAGGATAGATAAGGGCAAAACTTTGGATGAATCTGAGAATGAGGAACGTAAGCCGTTGTTCACCAATGTTGCTAGCAAGGATGTGAGAATAAATACCAAGCTGTTGATGGGCGTCCTGAAAGAAATGGGCGCGCATCGAGAGTTGAGCGTTTGTATAAAGGTGGAAGAATGAAAGAAGCATTGCAATTGATTGCTATTAGAATTGGAGAGGGAAGTACCGGTGGAAGAAAACTTTCATCGGAGAAACCATATTACTTTATGGAAGGCTATGATATTGTAGATGATAAACGTGTCAATGTTAGTAGAGAGAGGGCAAAGGCCGTAAACATCTATGATGATTACTTTCATAATGAGCAGCAATACCCTTCAGTACACATATCCGCCATTGTTGGTGAAAACGGCGCTGGTAAAAGTACCGTGATAGAGTTTTTGATGCGTATCATCAATAACTTTGGTGCTGCTACATTAGGTGAGTACTCGCCTAACCAAAGAACCAATGAGCATCTACATTATATTGAAGGTGTAAATGGAAGCCTCTATTATAGAAAGGACGAAAAGATATGGGAAATCAGAGTGAAGAACAGAAATGTTCAACTGATAGACTATGTCTATAATAATAAGGAGAGCGATGGATGGTATGAATTCATATATAATGGAACAACCGCCTATTGGGATAACGAAATAGGTGATGAACTGATAGATAATAAAGAGCAAGTTCCTTTTGAAAAATGGAGTAATAAGGAATTTACACTGGAAGACATTTACAAGGGGCTGTTCTATACCTATATATCTAACTACTCTATCTATGCATATAATACATCAGACTATTGGAAAGAGAGCAACAGTGTTACTTATGAGCGTAAGTGTCGTCGTTTTGGTAGCTCAAATAAGCGACTGGAGAACGATGACTGTAATTGGTTGCATGGCCTTTTTCATAAGAACGACGGGTATCAGTGTCCAATTGTACTAAGTCCATATCGCTTTAATGGAAACATTGACATAAATAGCGAGAATCATCTTTCGAAAGAACGTCTGCTTGCTTTGCTGGTGTCTTCGCCCAATGGCTTTTCCGTTTTAAATGGCCATCTGCGTGCTGTTAGATTCTCCATGATTAAGCGGAAAGACGTGTTTGATGCAGTATATCTTAAAAGAGGCAGGGGTGAAGATAGACTATATACAAAGATTGATGTAAAGGGTTGGAATAAACTCAGAAATAGAATACCAGAGATGTGGTCGGACGTGTATGCCTTGAATCTGGAACAATATAAGGAACAGAGAAAGCATTACGAATATGCTTTAGATTATCTGACATACAAGACGTTAAAAATATCGGCCCAGTATCCTCAGTATCATCAGTTCCACAACAAACATAAAGATGTCCGCAACAAGATAGACGAGACGCTACTCCAGAAACTGGTTATAAGACTATCGGTGGATCACTCACACATTACGAAGAAGATACGCCAGATATTGGCTTATTTGGTGTATGGAATATATGAACAGCAAGGGGATGGCGGGTTCGAAGTGAACATACAGGAAGTGGCATTAGGCCAAACCGCAGATGTCATTAAAGCTGAGTTCGAAAAGTCGGGATCTGTTGGACCAAAGCGATTTGTGTACTCAATTGATGATTTGGTTCCACCGCCTATATATGAAGCGGACATCAATCTGGAGGAAATCAATTCCAACAAGAAAAAGGATGTTGCGTTTGAAACATTGAGCTCAGGAGAGAAACAGCAGGTTTTCACCATCAGTTCGATTTTATACCATCTGTCAAATATAGAATCGATATTTAATGATGGGAACAAAGAACGTATTATATATTCTCACTGCAATGTCATCTTGGAGGAACTAGAATTGTATTTCCATCCAGAATTACAGAAGAACTTGGTGAAGTATCTTTTGGACGGGATTCGCCAAATGCACTTTGGTAAAATCAAAGCTATCAATATCTGCTTGGTAACCCATTCGCCATTTATACTGAGTGACATTCAAAGTAAGAACATTCTTGCTCTGGTAAAAACAGGTAATACCAAGGGTGGACTTTGCACATTCGGAGCCAATATTCATGATTTATTGAAAACGAGCTTCTTGCATGACAGTGTGATCGGGGACTATGCTCAGTGGGGTATCAACAGAATCATTATCTTGTTGCAGGTATACAAATATCTAGAAGATGGTGAATGGAGGCATCGGCTATCTTCTGACTATTGGTTCCTTAAACCATATCTTCAGCTTGAACATAAGAAGGGAAGAGGGAAAGGATTATCAATTATAGAAGAACTCATAGAGAAAGACTTTCCGAAGGAAAAGCTATTTGCTAGGATAATGACAATTGATGAGCCTATTATTAGAACGGCTCTGCTTGATGAATATAAGAAGGTGTTTGGCAGTATTAGTGCTGCTGAGGAAATTGCGGCTCTTAATAAGCGACTTGAAGAGTTGAAAAAGCAAACAGCAGAAGCATAAGATTATGTGGCATTTGGAGAAACCATCAAAACAAGTGTTGGATGAATATGAGGCCAGACTATTGCCTGCACTGAAATCCAGAATCAGCGGTAGTACTGATTTGACACTGCAACAGAAGAATGTGCTCCTGCCTCCTTTGGCAGACGGAAGTTCGGATGAGACAGAACTGAAAGGGCTGCTCACGGATGAACCCGATGATTTGTTTGCACGTTCTGAACGACTTACAAAACAGTTGATAGTAGGTTATACAATATCAGAACTGCCAGATTATAGTAAAGTTAAGAAGGCAAAGAATCTGACTGGTGCGCAATCTACGTTGAAGGCTAAGTATTCTTTGCTTGCTACATTAGAGACCGTATTCGGCTATACTGCAGCCTTGGGTGGTAATAAATATCGGTCGTATATGTTAACTGCTGCTGCTAAGCATAATACATGTGTTTATTGCAACAGGCAATATACATTCAATATTGAGCGTGATGGTGGAAAGAATGATGATAATAGAATTGCACGACCAGCTTTGGATCATTGGTTCCCAAAGAGCCTTTTTCCGCTGATGTCTCTTAGTTATTATAACTTGATACCAAGTTGTACTGTTTGTAACAGTTCTGCGAAATTAGATAGCATTTGGCTACTGACCACGCATATACATCCCTATAAAACCACGCCTGATGTTCCGAAGTTTAAGTTTCGCTATAAGACTGGTTTGAATTCTACTTGGGTTATTGACTTTGAAAATCTGGTTGGCAAGGAAAAGAATACAGTTAAAGATTTGTGCTTGCAGGAAGCTTATCAAGCTCATAGCGGATTGGAAGTTGCCGACTTGATTGAAATGGCAACGAAGAACAATGGCACCTACATGAAGCAGCTGTATGGAACTATACTAAGATTGTATACGGCAGGTGGTGATAAAGCCAAAGCTTATCGTCTGTTGTTGGGAACAGAAATGTTGAAGGATGAATATAAAAATAGACCACTGAGCAAACTTAAGCGAGATATTATTGAGCAGATTGAAAAAGCACAGGGGATAAAATTCTTTGAATAGATAATATGGCAGGAGCAAACCATTTTATACTGAAACCAACTATAAATGCTATTAGCGATATTCTCAATATGGAGAATTGTAAGGTTAGTGGCATTGACGGGATTCCTGTTCCAAATAAACTGATTGTTAATCCAGGTCACATGGACTTGGAGTTTGATACTATAAATCGTGATGTGCCCGCTTGCGTAAAAATGGATGGCTTGCCTGAGCTGATATTAGAGATGGATATTGCTAGATACAAGGTGCCGCAGTATGGATCTAGCTTCGAGGGACGTATTACAGTAGGGACAAATGAGGTTCAGCATTTTGATATAAGATTTAATAAACTTACTCAAACGACTATCGCATCAGGTCAAGGTTATTTTTGGCGTTTCATATATCCGATGGGGAATCATGATTGGTTCCTGAAGATTCAAGGATTGAATTATGCTGATGATTATGGGTTGAATCATTACAGTAAGATGCTTTTCGCTGAACTCGAAGACCATAAAATGACAGTTTTGTCAAGTAGAATCCATGATAAATATTGGCTTATAATAGACACGACAGAACCTGTTGTTTATGAAGAAATGGATCATCGTGTAATGTCAATTACAACGGCTCTTGGTTTTGTACTTGGTATAAGATATGGGGATTTCTGCTTTCATGTTGCATGTGATGAATCATCATTCTCACAGATTGTAGGCGTTGAAGCATTATCGTTGAAAAAGACAAAATGCTGTCCATACAGAATCCTTAATCCAAACAGTAATATTGTTGAGTTGTGGTTGCATCAATATGAATATCAGAAATATGCTATAGAAGAGGTGAATAGGACATCGGCTGATGGGGCTAGATGGTTTTACGAGGATGATGCTATGTTATCTATCGATGCTTTTAGTAAACTGGCTCAATTGTGCTACAAATCTAATGATATGTTATTAGCAACCAGTATGTTGATAGACGGTAGCTTGATGAACATAGAGTACATGAAACCGTTCTTTCATGTTACGTTGGAAACGATAACGTCTTCGTTAACGAGGGGTAATACCGCTAGCCCCCCAATGCCTCATGAAATCTTTAAGAATGAAGTGTTGCCAATATTATTACAAGCTTTGGATGGAATTTCTAATATTTCTGAAGATGCTCGTCGGATTTTCAAAAGTCGAATAGAGCATCAATTAAATAAGGAAACTAATGAGGATAAGATGACCGTATGCTTTGATAAATGCGGTTATCCATTGACACCTGCAGACAAAGAGGCTATTAAGCACCGTAATATTACATTGCATGGTCATTTGGCTAGTGGAAAGAAACTATTACGGTCGCAGCAGAACGAGATGCTTGCAATGGGGTTGAGACTCCATAAGCTTTGCTCGATACTCCTATTGAAAGAAGCTGGCTTCACAGGAAAAGTGCTGAATAATGAAGTGCTATTTGGTATAGAGGATGCATGTAGACGCCAGGAGCCTGTCTATATCGTAATATAATGATAAACATAAATCACCGTTATGGATCAAGACACTCGTTGGATGACAAGATACAATGAAGTGATGTCTTTCATAGAAAGCAATCATCGTAATCCGTCGAAATATGCAGACGAGGAGAGACGTATGCTGCATTTCATGAAAAGAGGGAGAAAATTGATAAACGCAGGGGAGTTGAAGGAGCCGAGGTTGAGTTTGTTAAAGGAGTTGTTGGTGTTGAGTGATCATTATAAGAGAAAGAATCAGTGGAAGTAAACTAGGTATATGAGAATAGAGATGTTTCCAGCGCTTAACGGTGATTGCATTCTTGTGGAGTATTCGTCTGCTCATTATATTCTGATAGATGGGGGGTATGTCGAGACCTACGAGAACTATTTGCTTCCGAGACTCAGAGAAATAGCTGCACAAGGAGGAAAGTTGGATTTGTTGGTTGTAACCCATATTGACAGTGACCATATATCGGGTATAGTGAAGTTGCTAGAAGAAGAAAAAC
>JAEEGI010010589.1_pt1 | contig 20018 bp, 6 predicted proteins | sample 8958751 | NCBI WGS metagenome assembly JAEEGI01 (sample SAMN16246545, study PRJNA631951) | gut metagenome | biome: gut microbiome; feature: rumen; material: KS-attached | host: Bos | place: Iran: Karaj | collected 2018-10 | reverse complement strand
CAAACAACGACCCGGTGGAAATCGGCGTATACAATGTGTCAAATGCCACTTGGGATGGCGTCCTCTCGAATTATTCCTACGACAATTCCATCATCACATCCAACACCAAGGCTGTAGCCATCAAGGATCCGTTGCAGTATGGTGTAGCACGGCTCAGCGCCAAGGTCTATGCTACAGCAGCAACCTTGAAGGATGCTAATAATCAGGATGTTACAATCGGCACCGAATCATTCCCCATTACCGGCATCATCGTTGACAAGCAACGTCCCGTAGGTTTCGATTTCAAGCCTCTGTCGAATGGAGAGAGTGACGAGAAGTTCATTTACGACCGCCACCAGAACACAAACGAGGGCAATACGAGCTACTGCCTGACGACTATGACGACAGAGGCTGCAGCGGCTCAAGCACCGTTCCTCCACACACTGGTGCTGCAGAATCGGGAAAATGAAGACGTGACGGTCATCCTGGAACTTCAGAACAACAGCGGAAAGGACTTCAAGGGCGAGAACGGCCTAGTCTACAATGGCACGAAGTTCTACCTGATAGGTAAGATAGAACTGTCAAAAGCCAACAGCACCGGGAGTGAAGACTACAACAGCCGTGTGTTCACCCAGGACCGCACGACAACTGTCGGCATGAAGGTGGAGTCGCTGGCTCATGCCTATAATGTGCTACCCGACCTTTTAGGCGGACGTTTGGAAATTGGTGTTCAGATAAGGACAGACTGGGAGGCGGCTACGCCAACCACGGTAATACTTAAATAGCTTTGAGTGAAAAATGAATAAATGGAGCAGACATATAGGATGGTTGTTGGGCAGCATGATGATGTTGCTCATCCTGGCCTGTCACAACTATGACCAAGAGTTGCCAAAGGATGCTCCCACGCTCCAGATTCACGTATCCACGCCAGAGCACCCCGTGGTGACTCGAACTGACAACGGCCCCGTGGCAGCAGACAACCAGGAAAAGAAAGTGACCGACCTGCATATCTGGGTATTCGAGCATGATAACGGTGCCCCGGTAGGTTATCTGCATCCAGACTTCACCATAAACGGAGGCACCTTCCTGATGGCAGTGAGCGATGACTTCGCCGACCGAAAGCCCAACGTAGATGTCTATGTGATGACCAACGTCATGGTCGACAACAGCAATATCACTTCTGTTCCCGATGGCAGTACTACCCGTGAGCAACTTGACGCTATCATGATAGAACATGCCGCAGACAAAGACCCCTTTGGCCTGACCACGCCAAAGACAAGCTTGGGAGATGGAGACTATCTGCCTATGTCAGGCGTATTGAAGAACCAGCCGGTCACATATAATGCTCCTGTGCTGTCGATAGACAATGTGCAGGTGGTTCGTGCCGTATCAAAGGTACGGTTCATCTTCAGCCGTTCTGCCTCAGTCAATCAAGAGGTGAAAATCAAGAAGATCACCTTTAATGGAGCCGTTATTCCAAAGGCAGAATACCTGTTCCTCAACGAGGCCTACACCTCCTCTAGGAGTTTCCATATTGACTCTAATAATGGCTATGAAGGAACGCCGGACGTTGAAAACGTCCTGTTGGACAAGACAGGCAGCACTGATATACCCATCACTGCCCCCTCCAGCCTCGATCCAGCGAAGTTCGCTTGGAACGGTGCCAGTTCCGGACAGGAATACGAGAACTTGATTAATGAGGAACTGGAAAAGACAGAGACAGAAGACGTAAAGCGGGAAATCGTGGAAGGCTGCCGAGTCTATCTCCGTGAATCCGACAAGGTGATAACAGGAAAAATCTATTATACTGTGGGCGATAGTGACGAACTGAGGAACGAGGCGTTCTCCCTATCGGAAGCTGGTGATTTCTCCCGCAACCATACGTGGATTGTCTACGGCTACTTCGCAGGAGGTAACAACCTGAGAATATTTACGGTGTCGTTCACCGAATGGGATACCTTGCCCACAAGCAACCACAATGTGTATAACTGGTAAAGGAAAAAAAAGATGAAGAAGAGATATATACAGAGTGCATGGCTGACGGTGCTGCTCATCATTTGGGGCAGTCTGCTCACAGGCTGTTCCGAGCAGTCTGAGCCCGACGTGCAGCAGGGCGAACAGCTTCAGGTGCGCTCTCTGACCCGTAACTCTTCCGAAGATCAGACAGAGCTAGCAAAAGGCACATCCATCCTGATGTATCTGGCCTATTGGGATTCTGCAGAAAACACCACGAAAAGCTCCAGCGGATACGTGACCTATTCAGGAAAGAACAATGAGAATAAAGACATATGGAACTCAGGCGTGTATGTAGATGTAGGTAATACCTACTATATCTATGGCTTTATGCCCTCTGATGTGGTAAAAGAGAGCGTGATAACGCCTACCTGGAGCGGAAATACCGTAACGGGTGCCACTATGGAACTAAAGGGTGTCAATGCCCTCTCTGTAAAGGATTTGTGCGTCATCATCGGCATCGGCGATGGAGACAACCCGGCTAACGTGGTAAGGGGTAAGTTCTCCTATTTGGCAGAGACTGAAGAGGATCCTGTGGAAGGCACCCGGATAAAGGGCATCTCTCTGTTGATGGACCACTTATATGCGGCAGCCAACTTCAAGATCATGATTGACCCGAACTACAACAAACTGCGTACCATCAAGTTGAAGTCAATGAAGTTTGTCTGTAACAGCCTAACAATGTATAACAAGGCAAATGTCAGTATAAAGCTGAACAACGGACAGACCAACCCTATCAGCACCATCACCACAATACAGAACACAGGTCAGAATGCGGATACCAGTCCTGCGGAACAGACGTTCTTTGAAGATGCTGATGGTATGGAATTGAAAGAAAATGAGAGTATCATAGACGTGACAGGGTATTTCCTTCCGGCATACGCTTCTTCGCCCTCCACGCTCTCAGTTGTCAGCACCTATGACGTGTATGACAAACAAGGAAACAAGATACGTGAAAACTGTGAGGCAACAAACAGTCTGGCTTCTATGCTGAATGGCATCCAGAGAGGACAGAAGCGTCCCATAGAACTCACGGTGAACCCCACATACTTGTATGTGCTGTCGGAACCAGACTTGGACAACCCGACGATAACGATAGAATAATGATGACTGAATAGAGGACGATGAAATATCCAATAGGCATACAGAGCTTTGAGACGTTGCGGCAAGACGGTTACGTATACGTGGACAAGACCGACTTGATATACAAGTTGGCCCAGGGACACATATACTTCCTGGCCCACCCGCGACGCTTTGGCAAGAGCCTGCTGATAAGCACCCTGAAGGCGTACTTCGAGGGTCGCCGCGACCTCTTCGAGGGGCTGAAGATCATGGACCTGGAGCAGGAGTGGACGAAGTATCCTGTCATCACCTTCGATTTCAACGGACTGTTCAAAAACGAAGGTGACTCACTACGCAACTATCTGTTCAGTCAGGTGAAGGAAGCCGAGCGGAAATACGACATCACTCCAGAGGATACAAGTGACCTCGGTTTGCGCTTCCGCCGTCTGATTCCCGCCATCCATGGGAAGACCGGTCGTCGCGTGGTGGTGCTCTTCGACGAGTACGACAAGCCACTGCTCGACCTGCTGGATACGGATAATCCTGCTGACGATCAGCAGCTCATAGCAAACCGTGAGTTGCTGAAAGCCCTGCAGCAGATAGAAGACCGAGGCTATGCCAAGGCTTACGTGACAGATGACCGTACTATATATAAGATAGGTGTCAGTTTCTCCAGTAAAACGGGCACCACAGAAGAATGGAGTTCGGTGGAAAGTAAGACTGAAAAGTGAATAAAGCAGTGAAGACGAGATATATCATAATAAGTTTGATGATGCTTCTGGCGGCGACGGCGGTCAGGGCGCAGATTACTATTGGTGGTAACGTTTATGGCGGCGGTAACGCCGGTGACACTGATGGCAATACCAAGGTCACGGTGCATGCCGGCGACCTACAAAACGTCTATGGCGGCGCCCGTCAGGCCAATGTCGGTGGTCATGCGTTCGTCAATATCGATGGTAAGCACATGAGCGACAATATCGTCATCAACTATGTCTATGGCGGTAATGATATCGCAGGAAAGGTAGGAGAATCTATTGAGGAAACAAATCCCATTCCAACGGAGCTGACAGATGCCGCGGCAAACGGCATCACCCCTGCTGAAGGAGAGACTAATGCAGGCAAAAATACAAAAAAATACAGTGCCTTTGTCCTAACGACCAAGGAGAGAACCGTTACGACAGGAACGGGTGAATCTGCTTCTACCACTCAGCCTTATCATATCTTCATCGGCCAGCTCTTTGGCGGTGGTAATGGCGACTATGATTATAGATCGCCGGGCAGCCCATACCTGGGAATGATCAAGCCCGAACTTAGTAAGGCCTATTTGGAGCTGCGTGGTGGTACCATTGCTTACGTCTATGGTGGTGGAAACAACGCCACGGTGACATCTGCCACGGATATCTGTGTCAACAACAGCAGTTCTGTGACTACGGATGACCATCTGAAGACGATACTGAATATTGACGATGATGGACTCAAATTCCGCATGAAGGAAATGGGGCTCAACACTGTTTCCACACAAGTGAGTAGCGAAGACTTCCAGTTTGCACGAGTATTTGGCGGTAACAACAAGGCAGAGATGGCCATTCAACCTACATGGCACCTGCAGTCTGGCAAGATTCGCAATCTTTATAGTGGTGGTAACCAAGGAGCGATGACGCATAAGGAAGGCTTGTTGCTGGAGATATTTGCCAATTCTTCCATCGTGGTCGACAACGTCTTTGGCGGCTGCCGCATGGCCGCGGTGCGTCCCTTGGTTTCTGGTACGCTTGAAAGCGGCACCTTTGTTGAATCTTCATCGTCTGATATCCAATTGCACGATGCTGATGGCAATCAACAATACAAATTCCCCGCAGGTCTTTCTGCCCGTGTGCTGGTCCGAGGTGGCGACATTAACAATGTCTATGGCGGTAACGACATCTCTGGCGACGTGACAGGAGGCAACGCCGTTGGTATCTATGCAAGTATCAAAGGTGATGTCTATGGCGGCGGTAACGGCTCGTATGCCTATACTGACAATCCAGATTTGAAGGATAACGATGAGTTCAGGGACTTCTACTATGACCCATCCACAGCTTCGAGTTCTGTGGACGCTCTGAACGCTTTCCGGCCCAATGCGGAGGCTGTGTCTATCCATGTGATGGGTACGGAAGCTAAACCTACCATCATTGGCGGCGCTATTTATTGTGGTGGAAACAGCGCGACGCTGCGCAACGCTGACTCCAATAAGCGTGCAACAGCTCAGTTGAAAATTGGTTCGTATGTCATTGCCGACAAGGTGTTCCTCGGCAATAATGGTGAGAATCTGGTCACCGATGAAATCCTGAAACGATATGCAGGAACTGTGTCTTTAGAAGGCCAGGACTATGACTTCAGCACGATGAATTTGACTAACTCCGTACAGTTCGATAAATACATGGACGGTGTGGCCATGATGATTGAGCCGGAAGTCGTTTTCGATAGTGATGATACTGAAAATGCGAAACCGGAGGACCAGAGGGATTATACGAAGACCTATAAAGCATACTCCACACAGTTTGGTTCCTTCTATTGTGGAGGTAACGTCGGTAGCATGAAGATTAACGGTACTTTCAACGTTAGTTTCAACGACAAGGTGGTTATCTATGATAAAGTCGTAGGTGGCAGTAACATGGCCAATGTCTATGAGAAATACGATGGAGTAACGAAGCTCAATGCCCAGTACTTGGGCGGTCTGTTGGGCGATCCTGGTGCCAATGGCAATAAGTTGATACTGAATTTCGGCGGTCTGAAGATTCAGCCGAAACGATGGAAGATTCAAAGAGATGCCAATTATCAGGCCATTCTGGATGACAAAGGCAATGAGCAATTTGTGTTGGATACCAACGGCAACCGCATCTTGGAGTGGAATACTGTTGACAGCAGGACATTCAATCCGGAAACAAAGACTTATACAGCAATGTCTTCCGTTGATAAGGGTGGAGACATTACCTACGACCCCGAGAAAGATCTATACCGTCGTTTCCACGGTGGTAACATCTATGGCGGCTGCTACAGCAATGGCCACGTCAACGGTAATGTGGTCATCAACCTGAATGCTTCTCTGGTGGACCGTACGGGAGATAATGCCATCTTCGACGTGGTGGAGGAGAATGAGGGTGAAGCTAAGTTGTATGATGGAAACTATAACATCAAATATCGCAATACAGGAGTCCTTATTGGCGAACAGGGTATGGACCCGCTGGGCCGTGCGTTGAATGTGTTCGGTGGCGGTTATGGTGCCGATTCTGAGATTTGGGGTAGTGCCACGATCAACCTGAATGCCGGCTACACCTTCCAGATCTTCGGTGGTGGTGAGCAGGGTGCCATAGGCCAAGCTCTTAGCTACGAGCCTGATCCTAATGACCCGTCTAAGCACAATCTGACATACGAATACAACAAGGATTACAGTACCTATATCAACCTAAGTGATATTCACAAATATCCAGGTACTTACCGTGGTGATAAGGACAACTCCGACGAAGTCATCGACCATGAGGAGATGGCAGAGGCCGAGTTTATCTATGGTGGCAGCTTTGAAGGACTGATTGCTGGCAACACCCACATCAACCTGGGCAATGGCCGCATCTTCAACTCTTTCGCCGGTTCTTGTAATGCTGACATTCTGGGGCATACCGAGACTTATGTGGGCCGTAATTCCCAAAATGAAAACGATCTGGGCTTCCCATGGATTCGTGACCACATCTATGGCGGAAATGATCTTGGCGGACGCATTCTTGGCGGTGCAGACTTTAAAGATCGTCTTAGTACAGATATCGATGTCTTGGGTATGGTGTATAACCCCAAGAACAAGAAGGATGACGATAACAATCCTGCCCCGGATGTGCTGAAAGCATCGGCTTACACCGAATATGTTCAGGGTCGCGTTGAATACATCTTCGGTGGCTGTTACGGTGACTACGACTATACGGATTCCCACTATAAGAGCTATACCTATACGAATGGTGATACGGATACAACTGACGACAATAAGGGAACACCACGTTCAGGGTTCAATAAACCCTGGATGGACAATGCTTTCGTGAATTTCAAGCCCAATAGCGATACTCGTAATGCAGTAAAGAAAATATACGGTGCAGGACAGGGGCATGCCTACAATCATGCCAGCGATGGCGACCGTGATAAGATGCAGGATCGCAGTTACGTGCTGATAGATAATAGGCAGGACGACGATATTCGTTTCATTAATACGGAGGTGTTTGGTGCCGGCGACTATAGTGGCGTTGGTATGCGCTATGCTGAATCTGCCACCACGATAGGAAAAACAACCATACCTGCTTTGACTCCCACGGTGGCCAAAGACAATGATGACGGTGTCACTGCATCTACGGTGATCGACCTGATACGTGGCCATCTGAAGGATGTCTATGGTGCCAGCTACAAGGAAGGTATTACGCGGCGTACCATCGTCAATGTGCCTAAAGGTTCTACCATCTACCTGAACCGTATCTTCGGCGGCGCTTACGGCTTGGACATCGCAAAGCCCTGCGATGTGTTCGAGTCCAACGTCAACTATCATAGCCGTGATGCCGTGATGCTGGGGCATTGGATAGATGAAGATCTGGATAAAGACGGCAACCTGATGTCGGGAGGTATCTATGGTGGTAACAACAGTGCCCGCCGAACCCTTTACTGCAGGATCAACATTGACGTTCCGGTGGTGCAAAACAAAGCGAAAGGTTATACCACGAAGGTCTTTGGTGCCGGTTACGGTAAGGACACCTGGGCACAGTACACCGAGGTGAACTTGAATAAAGATGCCAGTGTGTATGAGGTCTATGGCGGCGGCTATGGCGGTATGGTGCTTAATAAACAGTCTGTCGAAAAATCTGGCCTTGTTCAAGATCTGCCTACAGGCTATACCGATGAAGGATTGAATAGCTATCTGGTGAAGACGAATCCCTTGGGTGAGAAGACCAACACCAATGTCTATATCAACAAGGGTGCATACGTGGCTGGTTATGCCTATGGTGCTGGCATGGGTGCCGATGCTTCTGTCAGCGGAACCACCTATATCGGTCTGCATGGCGGTACGGTTAACAAAGATGTTTACGCAGCCGGGTGGGGTGGTGCCGTATATGATAAGTATAAAGTGGCTAAGGATGACGATTCCGGCAACGACTTTGTCGCCACCACCAATGCCTATATAGAAGGAGGTACGTTGCGTAATGTCTATGGCGGTGGTTATGAAGGCCCCGTGGGTTATCACGATACAAGCACGACAGAAACGACTGATGATATCCTTGGTGTCTCCAATGTCACGATTGGTATCCGTGAAGATCAGGATCAGGCAACGCTGCCTGAAGGTTATGGCTTCTACAAAGGCGTGCCTGCCGTTCAGCGTAATGCCTATGGTGCTGGTGAGGGTGGCCCTGTCTATGGAACAGCCAACCTGACCATCAACAACGGATATATTGGCTATGTTCACCTTCTGGCTGGTCAGGCTCTTGATGAAGAGGGCAATATCGTCAGTGACTCAGAGGAGACCACAGCGCGCTATGAGGAGCTGGTCAGCGATGCTACTTGGGCAGTCCCCTCCGAGCGAAAAGGCCGACTGAAGGACTGCGGCAATGCCTTCGGTGGTGGTTACGACGATAAGAGCCTTGTGGACTTTACCAACGTCACAATGTGGGGCGGCATTGTCCGTAGCAGTCTCTACGGTGGCGGTGAGATTGCCACCGTGGGTCGTGGAAAGACCAAAAACCTGACGGGCTTGGATCGTGAGTTGGAGGCTATTTATAAGTATGGCAAGACACGTATCGAGTTGTTCAACGGCCATGTGAAGCGCAACGTGTTTGGCGGCGGCAAGGGCTATAACATCTTGGGATATGGTGGTACTCATGAGCTCTATACTGACGGTTATGTGTTCGGACAGACAGAGGTGCATATCCACGGAGGTGAGATCGGTACGGTGGAAGGTATGGCACTCCAGTCTGACGGTACCGGCGGCTACGGCAACGTGTTTGGCGGCGGCGACGTGGGCTACGTATTCGGAAATGGCTACTTCAATGCCAAAACCATCGCCGACAAAGCAGCCAACCCCAAAGGAACAACCGGCTCACCTAACCATTGGTACTATTATGAAGGCGCTTCAGGCAGTGAGACCCTCACCGAGGACTGCTCGGTGATTATCTCGCCTTATCTGCAGGTGAGACCTGGCAATAGCATAACCTATGATGGCAAGACCTACAATGCATATGACTATGTGCCGACAGACTATCTGAACACACTGCAGGCAACGAAGACCAATGGTGCATGGGCAGGCAAATGGGCTGAGCTATACACTGGCGATGCGGATGGCGAAAAGGAACGAGGCATCACCATCCACAATGCCGTGTTTGCGGGTGGCAATGTGTCGACGAACAGCGATAATACCTATGCCAACGCCCCCACGGTGTTCGGCAATTCTACGGCGACCGTCTACGATGTCTACCATCGTGACTTCATCTCTATCGGTACGGAGCATACCGGTGGTATCTACGGCGGCGGCAACCTCTCTGTGGTCGACGGCTACCGCGAACTGAACATCACCAACTACGGCACCGACTACTACGGACTGGGTACGCAAATCTCGCTGGCAGAGTATCAGAAGCTGACCAACCGCGAGCGTGCCTACTTCCAGTTGGAATACCAGTGCCAACAAGAGGTTACAATCAATGGGCACGAGTATCATGTGAATGACAGAATCAGCGAAGAGGAGTATGAACATCTGGATGAAAGTTTCAAAAACGAAACCTATTGGAAGCAGTTCGGTTTCTGCTCCATCTATGCCGGCCGCCTGCTGAATACCATCCAGCGCGCCGACTTCTGTGGTGTCTATGGCTCGCGCATGGTGCTCCAGGGTGCCAAGGACCGTGTGGTTGATTCGGACGACAAGACAGAGTACACCATCAACCGCGTGGGCGAGGTGTCGCTGAACAAGCAGCTGTCTGTGGCTGGTGATACGGACGACAAGTCGAAAGTACATGGCAACTATTTCGGTATCTACAGCGTGGTGAACTACTTGGGTAACCTGACCAGCGACGTGAAGTTCGATGATGTCTACCTCAAATATGATTCACAGAGCAAAACTGGAGTACCGGTTGCAAAAGATGGTGGTGGGAATTATACTTACTACAACTGGAAGACAGAGCGCCTGACCAAGCGTGACCGTAACAACGGTACTTGTCATAATCAGGTGGCACTGGCATCAGGTGTGTTCCTGGAACTGACCACAGAGAACAGCACGCCTGCCAAGAAAGACTATGGCTATATCACCGGTATCGTGGAACTCGACCTCATCAACGTGAAGAAGGATATCGAGGGCGGTGGCTATGTCTATGCCAAGAACGAGCATGGCGTACGCACTGAGCACCAAGAGTACGAAAACGTCCTTCTCTCTGACTATAACAAAGGGGCAAGTAATGGAAGCAACGTTGAAGCACGTACCCATAAGCGTTACACTTATCACCAAGGTAGTGGTGATGACCCACAAATTCTCGACCTCGAGACCTCCGGCAACTTCATCCACAAGACGAAGCGTATTGTCGACGACTGCTATCCCAACAATGGTGTCTATAGAGACGGCTATGTACAGTCGCCCGCCCACTACTGGTTTATCAAGGGTGAGGTGTACATCTACGACCAGGTGGTGTCGGCATACGCCGGCTCAGCCTCTGCCTACTCTAAGGAGGTGAGAATACCGTTGACCATCACGGCTGGCTCGAACGGTAAGCTGCAGCTGCTCAACGTCCAGGAGAACCGCTATGCATATTATGGCGACTATACTCAGACCACAAAGATGACTGCAGACGGTGTGAAGGTGAACAACGAGAGCGAGACCTACCATCTGAACGATGTCATCACCTGGTGGGACTGGAATCAGTTGCCGGCAAACGAACAGAAGTACTTCGTCAAAGATACGTATGTCAACATCGACACTTGCTCTGTCAATGGCGTTACATATCCTACGGGTACTTACGCCATGCTGCCAGATGATGTTGCATCATTCAACATGAACTCTGTTCTCGACAAGAAGGGCAAGCCCGTGGAGCATTTCGAAGACATGTTCCGTACGTCGAATAACATCAGCCACAATACAGGTTATGTCCTCACCCTCGACATGAACAGCCCGAAAGACTGGGATGACTGGTATAGTCCTATTTCTGGTAGCAGCACCTACACCGTTAACGGCACTACTGTAACTACCAATAGGAAGAGGAAAGAGGATTATAATTCATCAACAGATGCGAGCACCTACCGTGAAGGCCCGACATTCAGACTGAAGGAGGGACAGCAGGCAGGTCTGTATGGCCAGCGTGATTATGAAGAAGGAGAAATCATCGCTAAGGAAGTCTATGATGACTACACCACGACCGTTTCAACAATGACTCCTCAGCCAACAGGACAGGCTTCAGTGGATGAGGCTTACGTGGCAAAGGTGGCTACAGGAAACGTTCAGGCCGGTAACGCCAAGCCAAAGTCGGAAGTGGGAAGCGATACTAATTACGAGGAGGCCTTCGTCTGCGTCAACACCATACAGTTGGGTGAGGAAGACTTTATCCTGCGAGGCGAACTGGTAGGACTGAGTCAGCTGAGCACTCTTGCAAGCAAATACATGACTTATAACAATAACAAGTCCAATACGGACGATGTCACAGATGCTGAAGCATTAGAATATGTCGAGTCGTGTCTGACCAAGGCCTATATCTGTAAGACAGGAGGAAAGTATGGCGGCCAGTACTTCAAGTCAGGTGAGAACTACAGTGCCCTGAAGTCATGGTGCTCGCTGACCGATGACCGCGATAAGTTCGAGTTCAACTACGATGCCCTCGACGTGCTGTCTGATCCTACGTATTCGGGTAATACTTCTCTTTATCGCAGTCCTTATAGCGACATCAAACCCGTGGAGTACACGGCGGTCTATACGGGAACGGGAAGTATTACATATAAAGACGGAAATAATGTTGAGCATACTTTGACCAGCAGTTCTGCTCCTATCTCCCGTGAGGACTTTGAGAATTACATTCCGAACGAGCAGCTCCATTATACCCGACTTAAGATTGATGCCGGTTCCGACCTGCAGGACGTCTATATCGCAAAAGAGAACTTTATCTACGGCGGTGTGCCTTTCGCCAAGGGACAGGATCTCACACAGAAGGAATATGAGGCATTGGACCCCGACAGTAAGAACAAAGTCCAGACTGTTCAATTCACCAAAGAATCCGCAGAGCGGACTGTGTACTATTGTTATGAAGGCTATACGCCATCAAGCACCTCAACCACGATCACTCCAATGAGCGGCACATTTGGTTCTGCCGGTTCTGTCATCTCCGAGAGTGACTATAGGAACAACGTTCCCAACCTCCAGAAGGACTTTGTCGTTCAGGGTATGGAGCCGACGGAAACCACCACGCTCTACGTCAGTCGCGAGTCGAATGCCAAGGATGTGACATCAGAGAAGGTCATCACCGTGGTCTACCAGTACAACTACTATGAGGCCGACGACGAGGGTGAGGGCGTGAGCTACGTGAACGAGCTGCATGTGGTGAACATTCACCTGCAGCTGGAGAGCGGTGTACCTGAGATAGGACCGCTGAACCCGCCGCCCACCGTACTGCCAGGTACCCCTGTGGGCATGAAGGCGCCGTCGGTGAATCCCGGACTCTATGAAATCATCTCCAACGGATGGGAGATGTACACTGATGAGACTGATGCCGAGCACAACCGCAACGGACAGCCGTTCACCAACAACAGTACCAAGCTCTATTGGTATCAGAACGAGAAAGTGTGGGTGGCCTTCTACTCCAGGACTTATCTGGGCAAGACTTATTCGAATCCTGTACCCATCAGCGTGGCTAACTACCACGACCTGGATGCTGTGATGCTGGATAAGGAGCATCACATGTACGTGGATCATCCTGATGTGATGCGCAACTCGAAGATCTATCTCGACAACCGCGACTGCGAGAGCAATGCCACAAAGAGCGAGCTCGACCTGCTGAAGGACTTCTTCGACCTGAGCCTGCAGACCTCCGTAGCAACAGAGGGTGCCACGAAGGATCATGCCCTGCTCAACAGCCGTGTCAAGGGCGGAAACCGTTTGGAGTTCATTCTCAACAGTAATATCAGCCCGAAGGCTTACACCGACTGGACGTCTATCGGCGATGATACCCAGTGCTTCGAGGGCAACCTGCACGGCGACGGTTATACCATCAGCGGCCTGAATAAATCGCTGTTCGGCAAACTATGCGGCAGCGTCTATAACCTTGGTGTCACCGGCTCGTTCACTACGGCTGGTGTGGCAGATACAGGTGATGGCTTCGTGGAGAACTGCTGGATCAGTACGACGGGCTCCACACCGCAGGAAAGTAAGCCAAAGGCTGTCTTTGGTAATCCAACGGTAGAGGGCTACACTCCATTGGTCAATTGCTACTATCCGGAGAGTAATGCCGCCCTTTACGCTGACGGCCTTGCCACTAAGATGCCAGACCGTTCGTTCTACAATGGTGAGGTGGCATACGACCTGAATGGCTTCTACCTGGCTAAGCGCTATTACGACAACAACACGTCGTGGACAGGCGAGAAGGAGCCGTACCTGTATCTCACCGTCGATGATGAAGGCAAATTGCCAGACCTGCCTGCTACCAGTAATTATCCTAAAGCGTTTGCCTACTATCAGCCCGACATGAAGGTGCCGGAAGGTGTGACCCTGCCATATCTGGGCTATGTGGAGAACCGCTTCTACGATGGCGATTTCCGCTATGCGGGAGGAACCGTCCCGGAAGGCAATGACGATCGTATGAGGGTGATCGGAGAGGGCACGGATGCCACTGCCTATTTCGCTACGATCTGGCCCGACGACTATCTCTTCTTCGGACAGATGCTGACCTATGGTTACGATGAGTCTAACCAGCACCAGGAGATACCGTCGCGAATCTTCAAGCAGGATAATCGGATTCCGTACTCCAAGCAGAGCAATCGCGTCTACCGTGCACCGGCTTACTTCCGCAGCAAGGAGAAGTCCGTGGTTCACTACAATCCACAGGCCTACCTGACGGCTTACTCTGCACCAAAGACCGTCACCGACACCGACTTGAAACCGGCTTATCCCAATATGACGGCAGTAGACTTCTCCGGACATAACGACATAGGCGGCTCTGAGAAGTACAAGCAGGGCTGGAACAACAGTCTATTCTATGAGCCGCTGCTCGATGATGATGGTCTGATAGGTGTGTCCAACAATGGTGAGACACCCAACCTGTTGGTCTATGCTCCGGCAGAAACAGCGACAAATGGCGGCTATGCCAACAAGAATAGTTACGACGTGCTGAACAGCTACTTCATCGGCTCAGCAGCCAACCGCTCTGAGCCAGTGTATGAACAGTACACGGAATCCGGTGGCAAATACAATGACGGTAAGACCTATGGACGTATTTACAATGCATCCACTTCGTCTATCCGTGGCCATCTGGTGCAGAGCGACCTGACAACCACGACCGACCATCTGCTGGTGGACAAGCGCGATTTCAACTGCCCGATACCTTATAGAATGGGCAGCGACTACCGAATGTGGTATCAGCGTCAACCCGACAACTTCGTGACGGCCTCCTGGAGCAATGATGCTACCCCGAAGCGCACCACCAAGGGCTGGGAGGGCGTCAGCCTGCCATTCGAGGCCGAGATTGTCGCCACGCAGGACAAGGGTGAGATTACACACTTCTATCAGGGCAGCACAGCTGGCCACGAATACTGGCTGCGCGAACTCGATGGCAGTAAGACATTCAAGTCGACAGATGTGGATGGCGTAAAGGAGGCCACCTTCAATCCGCTGGCTGTCGGTACGAACAGGAAAGACTATTCGAACACATTCCTGTGGGACTACTATTATAGTAAAGAAAGCTATTGGGATCAGAATACGGATGAATACCAAAAGCGGTATTACAGTGAGGACTACCTGGAAGAATTGTATCCTGTGACGAACTATCCGTACTCACAGGGAGGTACGCCTTACCTTATCGGCTTCCCGGGAAGCACCTACTATGAGTTTGACCTGAGCGGCACTTGGACACCTGCCCATCGCTACCGTGAAGGTGTTATCGCAAGTCCTGGCAAGCAGATTGTCACATTTGCTTCGCCTACAGGATCCTCTATTGGGAGAAGCGATGATAAGACGGGTGTGACAGTAAGCGGCTACACGTTCAAACCAAACTATCTGAACAATCCTAGACTGGAGAACAGTAAGCATGCATTCCTACTCAATGCTGACGGCAATAGCTATGTGGAGGATAACACCAACACGACGGAAGCAAAGGTAACGGCCTTCCGGCCATACTTCACCGCAGCATCTAATGGTGGTGCCCGTGCGACGACCCGCAGCATCGTCTTCAGCAGCGACCAGTCGGAGCTGAAGGGTGTGGAAGAGCATGGCGATCCTTCGAAGGAAGAGATTGGCGGTGGCCTGGAGATCTACGCCAAGAAGCATCTGGTGGTGGTGACCTCCAATCTGCATCTGCCTACCGACGTACGCATCGTCAACACAGCAGGTATCGCCCTGAGCACGTTCACCATCGAGCCAGGCGAGACCATCGAGACACGTGTCAACATCTCTGGCATCTATATCGTACAGACGGCTGACGGAGTGTATACGAAGAAACTGTCGGTAAAATAGTAATACAACCTATAAATGATAAATGACGAATAGCAATAAATTATAAAAACAAAAAAGAACAAGTATGAAAAAGACAATGAAAAAGCTGCTATGCATTGCCCTGCTGGCCATGGTCAGCATCGGAGCCAATGCTCAGGAAAGCCAGGAAAACCTGGTGAATGTTGGTTTCAACGAGTTCACAGGCGGAACTGTGTCGGTAAAGTCGCAGACCGCTTCTGCAACAGAAACCGACTATGTCGATGTCGTCATCACCGTAACACCTGCGGACGGCTATTACATAGCCAAGGGTGACATCATCGTTGTACCTACAAGGGCCACAGTCCGAAGGACAAGCGAAAACGAGGAAGGTCCGAAGATTGCCGATCCCCTGGAACTCAAGGGCGAGGACCCTACCGACCTCACCGCAGAGCGTGACTACACCTTTACCGTTTACAAGGAACTGGGTGCATTGGTCTATGAGGCTGGCTTCCATCAGATTGCCACATCCGGCGCCATCGGCGAGAAGGATGCCGTGAAATGGGACGTGAAAACAGAGACGGTAACCGTTGGCGAAGGTGAAGAGGCCCGGCAGGTAGAGGTCAAGACGCTGACTTTCACTGGCGACACAGGTATTCCCGCCATGGAAGAAGGGGCATCGGCCCCTTGGGAGATGCTGAAGGGAAAGATCACGAATGTGGTTATCGGCGAGGGCATCACCGCCATCAGTGAGAACCTGTTCGAGGGCTTCACCAGCCTGTCAAGCATTCAGATCCTGAACGACAAGGCCGTCATCAGTCTTGGTAAGGACGCTGTTCCTGCCAACACTGGCCTGACCATCGATGTACCAGGTAATCTGTATAACGAGTACACGATTGCCGATGGGTGGAAGGACCTGAGCATCGACAGTAAGAACGCAGTCAAGATGGAGGGCGTAGAGTTTGGTGCCTCCAACAGCTACGACACCTTCTGCTTCAGCAAGGCGGTGAAGGTGCCCTCCGTGCTGAGAGCTATCATCATTACCGGCATCAAGGACAACATCCTCTTGACACAGGAGGTTGAGAACAGCATCATCCCTGCCAACATGCCCGTTTTGTTACTGAGCAAGGAGCTGAAAGGCGATGATTTCCGTACATCGGGAGCACCCGAGCAGGGTAGTGACACCAAGGGCGCTACCACCCCGACGAACCTGCTGAAGGTGGCTCCGGAAGGTGGCAAGACAGTGACACTGGGCGAGGTATATCTCATCTATAATGATGTGTTCTACCTCTCACAGGCAGGCACCATCGCCGCAGGCGGCGTCTATCTTGACACATCCGTAGAGCAGAATGGCGAACCGGCCAAGGCCCGTAGCTTTGCACTCGCCATTGGCAACGCCGCTTCTGGCACCACAGGCATCTCCACCGTCAGCAACGCCGACCCCACCCCCGTCTGGCATACCCTCGACGGTCGGATCCTCAACGGCAAGCCCACGAAGAAGGGACTGTACATCAAAGACGGCGAAAAGATTTTGGTAAAGTAAGACCACAATTACTCTATAACCCGAATCGGTCATTAGCGTTATGATGAAAACAGCCTTCATTTTGGAACAGATGTGCTGCTGGTTTGAGTGCGCAATGGGGTTCCATTGTAATCGAAAAGCGGCGGGACAGATGACAAAAAGAAAGCTTGTTAGCGCATAACAGCCTAACGACCGATTTGGGTTAAATCAGATTGGACTCGGCGCCGGCGCCGGGTCCTTTTTTGGTTCTTCGAGTCCGTAGGCAACCTCATTCTTAGAGAGGGTAAGTGCGTCGCTGATAAGACACTTTCCCCGAGAGAAAGTTGAAAGAAGTGCACTACCATCACTTTCTTTGCAAGCAACTGGCTACAAATGATTTACAGAGGTGATGGTAATCCTTTCAACATCACTTTTACCCCCATTTATCTTCGCCGAAACAGCAAAACCCTGCGTAGACGAGTCAGCTCTTACAGTAAAACAAGTTGTTTTACTTTGGTAACCATCGCGTTAACGATGCAAAAGTATAGGGTTTACAGAAGTAAAACAACTTGTTTTACTTTTAGAGTAATATTTTGTAAACTTTCTTTCAAACGTATTCTAACAATAAAAGCACCCTCAGCAACACCATAATTGACAATACTTTTGCAGGGAAACCACTAAAAACATCACGTATAGTGAGTATAAGGGTTTTATATACACCATATATAACAACTTATATAATAAGTGGTTATATAGTAAGTGATGTTAATGCGTAAAAGTCAAACAAAAAGTATGAGTAACTATTTTTCATTCTCATATCATTTACTATCACAAGTAAAGTTTCTTCTTTTGCCTTCGCTTTGGGTAAATCTGCGACACAAAAGGCGTCCTGCGCCGATACTCCCTGACTCCTTGACCACCAGACTTCTTAGACCATCATCTCCACGGAAACACTTTCTTTTCTACGGACTTCCTGGACTCTTGGGACTGCCGTAAAACTGCGAAACCGCATGATTCATGCCATATGTAGTCATAAATTGTAAATATTCTATAGAATATTTGGTGGTTTCACAAAAAAGTCATACCTTTGCATTTGAATTCTACAATAATATGGTCATGAAGGTACCAAACCCAATTTACGACTGACAGAAACACAAGATTAAAAACAGAATGGGCACATACATCAACATAGGCAATGCAGGATTCCAGTCTGCCCGTAATGGGGAGTACGTGGATAAGTCAGGGCTGATAGCGGTGGTGAACGAAACGTTATACAGTAAACGGCGTTTTGGTTGCGTGACCCGCTGTCGTCGTTTCGGAAAATTGATGGCAGCAGAGATGCTTTGTGCCTATTATGACCAGTCTTGCGATTCACGCGGACTATTCACAGATCTTGAGATTGCTGATGCCCCATCGTTTGAGAAGCATCTGAACAAGTATCCAGTCATTTATTTAGACATGTCTGATTTTGTAACTCGCTTCAAGGATGATATTATCGTGAAGCAGATAGACAACAGGCTCAAAGCAGACATTCAGAAAGTTTATCCAGATGTACCTTTAATGGACGATGATGACTTAATGGATCTACTCGTCCGTATCGTAGAAGCCAAAGGTCAGCAGTTCTTTTTCATCATTGATGAGTGGGATGCCATCTGTCGCGAGTTCAAGGCTGGAACCAAGGCTATGGATGAATATGTCGATTGGCTTCGTCGGCTTTTCAAGGGCGGCAGGTCATCGGACGTCTTTGCCGGTGCCTATATGACTGGCATACTCCCCATAAAAAAATATAAAACAGAGTCGGCATTGAACAATTTCTTGGAATACTCCATGGTAGAGCCGCGTAAGATGGCACAATTCTTCGGCTTTACGAAAGAGGAGGTCAAGTCTTTGGCTCAGAAGTATGACATGGACTATTCAGAACTGGAAAAGTGGTACGATGGCTATCAGATAGGTGACGAGTTGTCGATGTTCAATCCTAACTCGGTAATGCAGGCTGTTGATGTTGGGCGTTGTAGCAGCTTCTGGGCTGCCACGGGAGCCTTTGATGCTGTGGCTCACTATATCCAGATGAATTATGAAGGTCTGAAGGATGACATTATCCAGATGCTGGCGGGTGGTCGCTGCAAGGTGAACCCCACCAAATTCCAGAATGACATGTCGATCATTCGCAGCAAGGACGATGCGCTGACGGTGCTCATCCACCTGGGCTATTTGAGCTATAGCTGGCAGAAGAGCGAGTGCTATATCCCGAACAAGGAAGTGGCCGGCGAGATGATCAATGCTATTGAGGAAAACAAATGGATGGAGGTGGTGAAGTCCCTCGAAGCCTCGGAACAACTGCTCCAGGCCACGCTTGACGGCGATGAGGAGGCTGTGGCCCGTGGTGTTGAGGCAGCTCACGACGAGCATACAAGCATCCTCAGCTATAACAATGAGAATTCACTGGCCTGCGTGCTGAGCCTGGCCTACTATTACGCCCGTAACGATTATGTCATCCATCGTGAACTGGCTACAGGCAAAGGCTTTGCCGACATTGTGCTGATTCCGCGAAAGAATGTTGACTCGCCTGCCATCGTCCTGGAATTAAAGGTCAACAAGGATGCCGATACGGCCATCGATCAGATTCTCAGGAAGCAGTATCCAGCAAAGGTGGCTCAATATACAGGTAACCTGCTCCTTGTAGGAATCAATTACGACCGCGACACCAAGCAGCACACCTGTCGGATTATGACACACGGTGCCTGTCCCCGTGATATGAACAAGACACTGACAAGGTTATTGAAGGTATGACAGATCTGGCAACACAGCAACAGACAATAC
>JAEEGI010010588.1_pt1 | contig 20019 bp, 9 predicted proteins | sample 8958751 | NCBI WGS metagenome assembly JAEEGI01 (sample SAMN16246545, study PRJNA631951) | gut metagenome | biome: gut microbiome; feature: rumen; material: KS-attached | host: Bos | place: Iran: Karaj | collected 2018-10 | reverse complement strand
TATATAATTTTAAATATAATTAATTAAAACTAAAAAAAAATTATCTTTTATATTTTTAAAAATATTATTATTTATATCTCTTTTAAATATTAAAGTTAAAAAAAATAAATAAACAAAACATATAATTATATATTTGATTCTATTTTAGTATTATATTATGAAATAACATTTTTTAATAAATTTTATTTTTATTTTTCTTTTTAAATCAAAAACAAAATAAGTATTTCTCATTATTTCATTTATCACTATAACAATTTTCAAAAAAACAAAAAAATCAATAATCAAAATTCATAAATATAAAAACCATTAAAAAAATATTGAAAAACATTTATAACTTGAAAGAAGATAATATAAAAGGTTTATTAAAGATTAAAATATTTAAATATATACTATATATTAAATATAAAAAATACCAATCAGTTATGTTAATCAAGAAAAATTATAATACACTGAAAATTTTTTTTATTCATTTTCTGTTTCAAAATTTTTATAAAAAGGATTTTGAGGTCTAATAATTTTTTGATGATTTTGAGGTGAACTTTCATTACTTTCAGTTTTAGTTGAATTTAAAGTAATCTCATTTTTAATTTTTTGTTTTAATTCTAAAGTTTTAAAATCATTTTCAATTTCTTCATAAGAACAACAATCTAAAAATGTTTTTTTTTCTTTTTTTTGATTCAATGTAGTATGATTTTTAAAACTTTTTCTTTTTGAAATTTTTGGCTTAAAATTAAAAAACACTTTCTCTGAATTATTGTTATTTAATTTTATCGGTTTTGGAGAAAATATTTTTTCCACTTGACAACAAACTGAAATTGGTTTTGAATCATTTGAAATCATTCAATATTATTTTATAAAATTTAATAATTTTAGATATTTTTTTTTATTAAAATTTAATATTAAGCATATTATAGGCTAAATTTAAAATTATATATAATTGGTGAATTATATCGTAAATATTTTATTATTTCTTTATTTATATTATAATCAACTTCAAAATAATTTTTATGTTAAAATATCAATAATAGATTTTTTTATTATAAATGATTAAAAAGAAGAATTTATTTTTTGTAAAAAATAATTTTTTATTTGGGTTTTCAATAAAAAACTAAAATAAATATTTTCATTAAGGAAGAATAAAGTTTTCAACTGAAAATTAAAATAAATTTTTACTTTTTTTAAAAATAATTTTTTAAAAAAATTTATAAAATATATTTTAATATAAAATCATGAAAAAAAAACTAAATATTTATTCAAATTTTAGTTCTGGTAATTTACTAAATGAAAAAAATAAGTTTCCATTTGATTTATCTTCTACAAAAAGAATAATATCAAATTCAAATTTATTTAATAGGTACATTAAAGATTATGTTGATTTAACTCAAAAATTATCATTTAAAAAGCCAAATATAGCATTATATCCAGTTTTAAAAAACAATTCAAATTCTTTAATTCCATTAAATAAAACACAATATAACTCTTCTATTGAAAAAACAACTTTAAATTCTTCAATTAATCAAAATTCAACTTATTCTAATCATAATATTTTTATTTATGGTGATAATAAAATAAAAAATAATTTGAAATTAAAATTGAATAATTTTTTTCCTACAAATAATAATATCATATTAAGGCCTACTAAGATAGATAATTTAAAAAAGAAAAAAATTTTAAGATGTGTAAGTGGAATAAAAACTAATAAAGAAAAAAGAAATAATGTTTTATTTGAAGATTTTTTATTTAAATGGAAAAATAGTGATTTAAAATATGAAGAAAGAAATATTTTTAATCATGATGAAGAATATAAGAAATTCATTCAAGATAAAATTAATTATATTCATCAAAATAAAATTGAAAATGTTACTACTTATTTAAATAGTTTTTTTGAAGATTTAAATAATCAAACTATTCATTTAAAATTTCATCCTTTAAAAATTATCTTTACTCCAATCAATAATAAAGATAATAAAATTAAAGAAAAAATAATTGAACTTCCTTTATCTTATCAATTTTTATTTTATTATAAAGGAATTGAATTTTTTAAAAAAATACTTTTAGCAACAATTAAATTTAAAATTGATTATTCAGAAATTTATTTAAATGAAAATGAAATATATGAATTTATAAGAGAAAATAATCAAGAAAATTTGGAAAATGATATTTTTTTAAATGAAAATGAAAAAACATTATTTAAAAAAAAATCAAATAAAAATTTACATTTTGTTAAAAAAACATTAACTAAAAAATATATTAAAAAGAATATAAAAACAATTGATTCTCTCTTAAACTCTGAAAGAAAAATAAGTAAATTAACTATAAATAACAGTGAAAAAAATATTCATTTAAATATAAATAATTATAATGAATATAATTACATTTGGATAACAAATTCAATAAATTTTAATGTTAAAATTACTACTCCTTATGTTACTTTTGATTATAGTTTATTAAACAAATCTATAATGAAATATATTGAAAAAGATTTATTTATTTTTTTATTAAAAAATAATTTTCTCAATTGGGAATTTTATATTATGAATTATTTACTTTCAATAAAAATTTTTAGGAAATATATAGAATATAATTTATCAAAAAGTAATTTTAAAGAAATTATGTGTTCAAGTATTGATTCAATCGATAAAGAAAATAATAACGATAATACTTTTTTAATAACTCAAAAAAAAAGTTTTAAATATGATAAAAGTGATTTATTTTTTTCTTTTTTTTATACAAATGAAACAAATATAAACTCCTTATATAAAGTATATTCATATTTAATAAAAATAGATGATGATGAATTAAATAAGAAAAAAAATTGGGTTTTTAAATTAAATTTTTCTCATATGAAATATTTTAATAATATAAGTAAATATGAATCTCTTGATAAATTTATTCCTAAATTATTGATGTATAATTATGAAAATGGAAATGTAAAAATGGATTTTTCTGTTTTTAAAGATTTTTCACCGAGTATATTAAATTATAAAAAATTAGAAGTTGATATTAATTTACATAAAAATTATCAAACCGAACGTTTTTCTGCTTCAACTTCAAAAGAAAGAGAAAAACAATTTAATGTTAAAATAGAAATGCCTTATATTGAAAAAATTGAATATAGAAATACAGTTAAATTATTAAAAAAAGAAATTAAAATTTTTAATATTGAATTTTTAAGAAAGTTAAATAATCATGATTTTAATGATTGGCCTTTATTTATTATTAATAATAAAAATGAATGGAATAGTAAAGATAAAGATTATTTATTTAGATTGATAAATAATGAAAATAATGTAAGAAAAAAATCTGCAATGAATAGTGAAATAAGTTTCAATAAATTTAGAAAAAAATTTAGAAAATTAAATTCTTTTATTGAATTTAAAAAATAAACCTTTTTTTATTAAATATAAATTTTATATTTATATATAATATTCAAATAATTAGTTTTTTTTAAATTTAAAAATAATAAAATAAATTATTTTTCCCTTTTCATAAAAAATATTTAAATAATGAATAAATGAATAACTATTAAATTTAATTAAAAAACAATAAAAAAATATAAATTTTCAAAACCCAAAAAAAAAAATAAAAAAAAAACATACAAAAAAAAAATGTCAAAAAAAGTATCTCGAAAAATATCATTTCGAACTCAGAAAAATCCAGAACAATTAGCATTAATACCTGAATTAAAATTAGAAGAAGAAATGAAAGTAATAGAAGAAGCATTAACAACTACATTTGATAAAGTAATTTCAATATTAAATGAAGTTTATTCTTTTTTATTAAATAACAATAAAAAATTAGCAGATGATATAAATTTCGTGATTTCAATAATTAAAAGCAAAAAATTATATAAGTATCAAGGTTTAGATGAATCATTTTCATATAATAAAAAAAATAATTCAATAGAAATGGAAAATATAATAGGTTATTTACATAAATTTTCAAAAAAAAAAGAATTTACAAATTCAAGAAAAAATTTCCAAACTTCAAAAATAGAAATTAATACTGAAATTCATGATAAATTTCATTTAAACAATATTTATGATACTAATATTATTAATAGAGTTAACACTCCTAAAATTGGAAATATTTTTGATTTTTATCATGTTCCAAGTACAGAAGAAATAAATGATGAATTAATCTTTGATAATTCAAGTGATGATGATGATAATAATATAAGTTTGGAATTAAACATTAATAAACCAAATACGAAAAAATCTTCTTTTTCAAAAATGTCTTCAAAAAAAAATTCATCAACAAATTCTTTGAATTTAAATTTTAATATAATAAAAGAATCTGATTTATTAGATAAGACATTTAATATATTTCAATATTATCCAGAGACAAAGAATAAAATAAATTTTATGACATTATCATATTTATTACTGAATCAATTTTATATATCTGAAATTACATTGGAAAAAACATTAGAAGATTTCTTATTAGAAATATATGATAAATATTCATCATCAACAGCAATATATCACACAGAAAGACATGCTTTAGATGTTTTACAAACAATATACATTTATACTTTTAAAACAGATGTAATTAAAATATTAAAATTAGGTAAAATTGATATTTTATCATTAGGAATTTCTGCTTTAGTTCATGATCTTTCTCATCCTGGTTATTCAAATGATTATTTAATTAAATCTAATAATACTTTAGCTTTGTTATATAATGATTCTCATATTTTAGAAAATTTTCATTTATCTGAAACTTTCAATCTTTTATTTGATAGTAATAAACATTGTAATATATTCAAAAATTTATCTAAAGATGATTATAAATTAATTAGAAGAAGAATGATTGAATTAATTTTATCCACTGATATGAGTAATCATAGTAAAATTTGTTCTATTGTTAAAAATTCTTTTTTTGAAGGAAATAATTTACAAAAAAATTTTAATATGGAAGAACAACAAAATATTATGAATTTCTTATTACATACTGCTGATATTAGTCATTGTTCTAAATACTTTAATATTAGTTTTAAATGGATTAATTTATTAAATGAAGAATTTTGGAGAGAAGGTGATGAAGAAAAAGAAAAAAAATTACCAATTGGATTTTTATGTGATAGAAATAAAGCTGATACTCCCAGAAGTCAAGTAGGATTTATTAAAGGTATTGTTCTTCCTACTTTTGAAATTTTATATAAGGCTTTTCCAGGAGAAGATATTAAATTCTATGTTGATAATGTTAAATTTAATTTAAATGAGTGGATTAAATTGTGTAATGATGAAAATAAAAATTTGGAAAAAATTAATGATGATAACAATGATAATAATAATATTAATAATAATAATGAAGATAACAATGATAATGATAATAACAATGATAATGATAATAATAATGATAATGATAATGATAATAATAATGATGATGATAATAATAATAATAGTAATAATAATGTTAGTAATAATAATAATAATAATGGTAAAAAATTGTAAAATATTTGACTTATTATAATTATTATTTAGCTTATTTAGTTTAAGAATTTTTTATTTTTTTGAAATATAATATATAGTTATCAAAATTTACTTTTTTAATCGTTTTTTTTAAACAAATAATTATTTTTTGATGTTATACTTATATTAATTACTTTTTATTAAATTGTAAATTATATTAAAAAAAAGAATAAATTTAATGTTTTTTTTTTTATTTTAAATCATAAAAAATATTAAAAATGTAATTGCTCCTAATATTAAAATAAAAAAAAAAAATCAAATAATCAAAATGCAATAACTTTAACTTTAAAATCAAAAGAAAAAAAGCAATTTCAATATTAAATGTTATTAAAATTTATATTACTATTACAATAATAGAAAATGAGTCTTTTTTTAATAATGAAGATTATTCTAAAGAAAACAATATTTTTTACTTTGCTAATTTATTTCATTTTAATGAAAATAATTTTAATATGAAGATAATTCTACTATGAGAGTTATTGGTAAAAAAGATAATGTAATTTTTTTTTAGAGAAACTTTAAATAATATTGTTCTAGTTTAGAAAAGAAAAATAAAAAAATAAAAGATTTAAAAGAAATTAAAAATAAACTTCAAATAATAAATTAAAAATAAATAAATTTCAAATATAAAATATTGGTTTTAAATTCTTTTTTTTATTTTATTTTAAAAAAATGTGAAACATTTAAAAAACTAATTTTTTTTTAATATATTGCAAATATATAATAAGAAAAATAATATATTCAACAATTTAAAAATCATATAAAGTTTTTTTAGAAGAATTAATGATTGAGATACATTCTTCACAAATAGGTTCTTTATTTTTTAAAGATATTTCAGGAATAATACCTTCAGTTTTGCAATTAGAACATAATTTTTTTCCACAAATTGTACAAACAATTTTTGAAGAAGAAATCGATTTATTACATAAATTACATTTTTTTTCTTTTTTCTTTTTTTCTTTATCTTTCTTTTCTTTATTTTTATCATTTTTATTTTTATTATCATATTTTAATGTAATAAAATAATCTCCAGCAATACAAATAATTTTCATCATATCTTCAGACAATCTAATCAATTTAATAGGATAATTAATTGTATCTATTCTAATTACTTCATCAAAATAAAGAGATAGTTGAAAAGTATTAAATTGATGTTCTTTATTATAACATAAATTATAAGGATAAATTACTTTTTCTTTGTTTTCATAATGTAAATTTATTAATTTCCATATTATTATATTTCCATTTTGATGTCCTGTAAATAAGTTAATATCACTTTTTGTATTTTCTATATTTTTAATAAAACAAGAATTTATTTTTGATTTTGAATTATCTAATTTTAATTTAGATAATATGACTCCATTAATATTAAATAAAGTTACTTCTCTTGAAGAAGATACTATAAAATCTCCTGTATTATGACATATACTTGTAAATTTAATTTTTTTTGTAAAATTTGTTAATTCCAAATAATTGATTTTTCTAAGTAATCTAAATGATAATAAATCAAATAAATATATTATATTAATTGAATCTATAATTATTAACATTGAATAACTTTCACATATATCTATTATATTTATACTATTTGATATTATATTTGATGAATTAATTAATAATATATATATATTTGATATATTTTTATCATTATCACCAAATTTACTATAAGTTTTTTGTTCATTTTCACAATGATAAGAAAAACCATTAATTTCATTAATATTTTTAAAAGGATTTATTTTAATAATTGGTTTGTAAGTAATAAATAATTTATTATTATTATTTAAAAGAATACAATCATTATTTAATATATTTGAATTACTCATTACGATATCAGAATTAAATTCAATTCCATTAATAGGATAATAATTATTACTGTCATTTGTTTTTAAAGTTATTGAACTTGAAGAAGTTACATTTGATATTATTGATCCTGGAATTATTCTATTTGGTATTATTGGACTATTATTATCATTATTAGGTATATATGAATCATATTTGTTTTTTTTCTTTTTTGGTATTAATTTAACAAAAATTGAAGATTTTTTCTTCTCTTTAGGCTTTTCTTGTTTTTTATTTATTATATCATTTTTAATTTTCTTTATTTTATATTTTTCTATTACTCCATTTAAAAATCCTATTATTAAATATTTTCCATCATTTGTTGCTTTAATACAATTAATAACTGAATTATTATGTTCTAAAATATAAGTAAATTTAATTGAATGATAAGGTTTAATTATACTAAAAGAATTACTTGGATTATAAATTCCATTATCAGAAGAAAATTCAATATAATTTTTATATGTAGGGGGAAGTAAAATCTTATTATCAGAACAAAAGAAATAAATAATATTTTCTTTTTCTTTTTCCTTTTCTTTTCCTTTAGTATGTTCATTATCATTATAAACAATTTTAAAAGAAGAAATTCCTCCTTCACTTTGAGAATAATTTTCATTAACATATTCATAATATTTAAACATTTCTTTAACATTTTTTCCATTAAAATTATCAATTTTATATTCTTTTCCTTTAATAATATTATATAAAAAATCAGCTTTTCCGAAAATAGCATTAATTTTTTTATATTTTTCTCTTTTTGGATGAGATTTATTAAATAATTGAATAGGATTAATTCCCATATTTAAAATTTCATTTATTTTATCTTCAATTGATTCATCATTATTGTCTTTAATTTCTAATTCAGAACATACTTTTCTTAAAACATTAAAAGATTTAATAGCTTCATCTCCTTTTTGTTTATAACCAAAAATTAAGTCAATCCATTCATTAATATGATTAGAAACAAAAACACTTTCTAAACTTTTTTCTAACATTTTAGAAAATAATCTAGGAGAATTTTTTGACCATTTAGGTAATATTACATTAAAGACTTTAATATTATTAATAGAAGAATTTCCAAAAATATAGTTATTAAAATTAACATATAATTCAGGTAAATTAAATATATCTGGAATTAATTCTTGATATTTTTCATCGATAGAATAAAAGCTTTTAATATCAAAAAATAATCTATCAGGAACATCAAAATTTCCTCCTTGAATTTCAGCAGAAATTAAACTAAAAGGTTTAATTCTTATTAAATAATAACAAACAAAACCAGGATTTGAATAATGAGATCCACAATGATATTTATCATCTTCTGTTTCAAATTCTTCAAATTTCATTTTTAATTTTTCTTGAATTTCTTTTTTTTGAGCATAAATTGGATATTGGAAATTTCTATATATTTCATCGGAATTTAAATTTATTTCTTCTGAAGAATATTCCCTTATTACCCAAGGATAAATTGGATATTGATTTAAATCATTATATGTTCTTCCACTTAATGTATTTAAAATCATTATATAATCATATGTGTTTATTATTCCATTCTGCCATTTTTCAAGAACATTTTCTAAAATTTTATTTTTCTCTTTTATTATAAATTTCTTCTTTTTAAATTTTACGTTTTTCTCTTTTTTATTTTCTACATTATTATGGAAATGCAAATCAAATTTACTTTTCTCAATTATTATATTTGAATTACGCATAAATATTAAATTTGAGTTTTTTAAAGAAAAATTTGAAAATGATAAATTTTGGAATAATTCTGATATATTTACTTCCTTATTTAATTGCTTTTTTCTTTCTATATATGATTGTTTTAAATATTCTATTATATTTTTTAATATCGAATTTCCTTCTTCTGGATTATATGCTATATAGAAATTTAAACCATTTTTTAAAAAAATTTCTATTGAATTATCTTGATGTAGAAATTTATTTGTGTGAATTTCATTGATTTCATTATATGAAAATGATATTATGTCTAAATCTTTTTTTAATCTACTAAATTTATCAATTTCATTTATTTCTTTATCACTATTTTTTACATAATTTAAAAGTTGACATTGTTCTTCTAAATATTTTGTATCTGTTTTAACCCAAAAAACTCTATTAATAGGTTTATTAACAAAATATAATTTATCTTGATATAAATTAACATTTGAAAGAAGATATACTTTTTTTTTTCCTAATATTATTACACTATTTAAATATGTCATTCCTTTTGATAATAAACAATTATATGCTCTTTGATATTTATCTTTTTTATCTATTGTATTTTCTATAAAATTTATTTGAAATATATGTTCCAAAGAAAAAAATTCATATAAATGATTATTAACATTGTAAAAATTAAATTTTGTATTAAATTCATTTTCTACTTTTTTTTCTTTTTCTTCATTATTAGTATTATCATTCACTGAATTTTTTCTATTATTAATTTCACTTCTATCAATTTCATTATTCAATATTTTATCAGGTTTTAAAATAAATTTTTTTCTTTTTCTACTTGGTCCTTCTCTTTTCATTAAGTAAAAAGAAAAAGAAAAATTAAAATTTAAATTAGAATTCAACAAATAAAAATCAGAATAAATTTTCATTAAATTCCTTTTATAATCATTAAATCCAATATGATGAAAAAATAGATTTTTCATATATTCTCTTATAAATTCACATAAACCACAATTTCCAGTACAAATTTTATTTTTAGTAATTAAAACAGGAATTTTATGATTTTCCATTGCAATTACATCATCTTTGTAGTTACTTCCTAAAATTTCTCCTTCAACATAAAAATCATTTGTGTGAATTGTACTAAAATTATTATCTAAAGTTTTTCTTCTTTTTTTTGGTCTGTTAAATAAAGATTGATTAGAAGTTTTTTCTTTTGGAAAATAATCCTCATTTTTATTACGTATTTTTCCTCCTGTATAACTTAATCTTCTTTCTGAAAATGAATTATCATTTTCATTTTCCATTTCTATATCATTTAATATTGAATTATTTTTCAAAGATAATACTAAACTTTTTTTTAAAGGATTATTTAATTTTGGAAGGTCTCTTTTATGTTTTTCTTCTATATTTTTATGGCCGTTTATATATTTTATTATTTCTTCTAGGTTTATTTCTTGTTTTAAAAATATTTTTTTAAATATGTTTTTTAATATTTTTTTTAAATTTTCTGAATTTTTGTGTAAATTTATTAAATGTTTATCTATGTATGAATTGAAATTATATATTATTTCTATGAATCGTTTTATTTTTTCTAATATTTCCTTTGATTTTTCCATTATTTTTTCAGAAAATGATGTATCTATTTTATTATCATTTTTAGGAAAATATTTTTTTATTATTTCTAATATTATACTTATTATTTTTTCATCTATTTCTTCTTCGTTATTTGATACTAATACAAGAAATATTAATTTATCTAATATTACTTCTAACTTTAAATTAGAGTAATATTTTAAATCTGTATTTATTAAATTTAGTATTTCTTTTTTAATTTCAAATGATAATGATTCAAATAAATTGTTATTTAAAAATATATTACTTATTATTCTATCTTTCACTTCAGTTAATCTTATAATTGCATATAATCGGTCTATTATATTTCTATCAATAAATTGTTTGTTTTTCTCAAGAGAAAAATAGAATAAATTAAAATATTCTTTTTTTTCAAAAAATTGAATTGAAATTTCTGAATTATATAAAATATCAAAGTAATTAATAAATAATTGAATGACAATATCAAAAAATTCTTTAGTTATATTATCTTCATTTAATAAAATAAAAATAAATTTTTCTAAATTAATAAATTCTAATTCTTTACTTATATAAGTATCAGGATAAATAGCATAATTATATAATTGAGACGTTAAATTATTTTTTCTTAAAATTCCAGAATTTTTTGCCCATTCAACGAAACTATATTTATAAAATAATTTAGTATTTTTATCTAAGAAAATATTTATTTTATCTTTTGATTTTAAATCAAAGAAAATATTTTTTGAATTGAAATTATATATTAGTGAATGCTCAGTAAAAATTTGCATTTTATATAATTTAATATGAGGAAAAGAAAAACATTTATCAAAAATTATATCTTTAACATAATTACATTTATATCCAATGAAGAAATTATTTGGTTTTAAATCATTTAAATTAAATTTTATTTGATCATAAAATACTTCTTTATTATTTATTGAAATTGACAAATAATTTTTTTCTCTTGAATAAAAATGAAAAGAAAAAGAATTATTCTCATTTGGACGTAGAATATCATATATATTTTTTTCATTTTTTTCTTCTTTTAAACCTTCATCAACAATTAAATTTAAATTTTTTAAATATATTTTAATAAAAGTTTTATTTTTTTTAATTTCAAGTAAATAGAAATAGTCTATTGGTTCATTTGAAGGAAAATAATAAAAATTTTGTTGAATTCTTACTGTATCTTCTTTATTTGGAATAATAATATCATTGATTTCTATATTATTAAAAATATTTGATTGTTTAATATTTATATTTGTTAAAATTATTCCAGTATTAAAGTCAGAAGTTATTTTAATATTTGTTGATAAAATTGATAAAATTTCTGTTGAAATTTTTAAATAATCTGGATTTGATTTATTATTTATAAACAGTAAAATTTCTAAAATTAAATCTTGAAAAAGAAACTTATTTAAAAACTTTGTTAATAAAGAGAAACCTCTATAAATTAATTCATATAATTTTGTATTTGAGATTTTTTCATTATTCATTAATTTAAATAATATTTTAATAATATTATTTCTTAAACATAATTTAATATTTCCATCATTGACTTCAAATAAAAAAATAATAAAATCAAGCATTTCAAAAACATATTTATTTAATTTTATTAAAATTTGAAAAGTAAATAAAATAGGTAAAGGATTCATTAGAATAAAATTAGTATAATTACTTATTGAGTTATAAGAATTTTTTAATAATTCAGAACTAATTATAAATTTATTACAATATATTACTTTAAAATCACTATTCATTAATTTTCCTGTTACATTATTATTTTTATTTTTAATATTATTATTTTGATTAATTGAATAATCAATTATATATTTTATCATATCTAATAAAAAATCTTTTTTATTTAATTCTGATTCTAAAATTATTATTTCATAAATTATTTTTTTTATTTCCTGATTTGAAATTTCAGGATAATCAATTTTATTTTTTTGAAAAATTAATTCATTTTGATTTATAACAAGAGACATTGTATATTCAAAATAATTTTTTAAACAATTATGAATTTCTTCATTAAAACATTCTTTACATTTTGATAAATAATCACATAAATTAAAAACACATTTTTTCATATTTTCATTTAAAGGTTCTTTTAATTTTTTTCTTGAAAATAATATTTTTAAAGTTAAATAAATATTTTCTATTTCTTTTAAAGTTTCTGATAAATTATTTAATTCATTTTGACTTGATATTGTTAAATATCTTTCAAGAATGGATTCAACTAAAGATTGAATTGAAGTTTTATTTATCATTTCTTCTTCTTTTAAATGTTCAATATATATTTTAATTAATTTATAAATTATTGTACAATCTTCTTTTAATTCATTCCAATTTTTTATAAAAGATATAAAATTATATTCTTTAAATTTTTCAAAAAGTTCTGGTCTTTTCCTTAAACTTTTTTCACAAAAATCAAGTAAATTTTCTACTATTTCTTTCTTTAATTTATTATCTTCATTATTATTATTTTTGAAATTATTTATGATTTCATATAAATTTTTAATAAAAGATTCCATAAATTTTGAAAAGGAATTATTATTATTATCATAATATTGTGTAATATATTTTAAAATATTATTCAATGTTTCTGTATCATCACAGTTACTTAAAGAACAACTTATTTGTTTTAATTCATCATCTGCATTTCCAATTGACATTAAAAAAGCAAAAAATATTGAAATAGTGTCTTTTTCACTATTACATATTTCAGGAATAAATAAATCTAAAAAATTTGTCTTTTTCTTAATTTCTTGATAATTAGAAATATTATTATTTATGATATCAACTATTATTTTTGATGTGTTCTTCTTATATATTCGTTCTTTTAAATTTAAAAGTAATTCAATTAAAAAATTAATAAAAATAAATTGAATTTCTTGATTTTTTGAAGTAATTTTTATGATTTCTTTAATAAATTGGTTTTCAAATTCATCATAAAAGTTATTATTATTATTTTCTTTATTATCTTCATCAATTAAATAAGTAATATATTGTATCATATAACTCATATCAGAAATGTCATAATAAGATTTATTTCTTTCATTTTTTGTTTTTTTATCATCACTTTCAATCATAAAATCAGCTTGAATTAAAAAGAAAGATTTAACTTCAGAAAAAAAATGATTTCTTTCATTTACATCATTTTGAAAATTTTTTTTTAAATTACTAAATAAAGTTTCTAAACTTTTATTTTCTTGAATAAATTGTTTAATTTTTTTATATTCATCATCTTTATAATAATTTCTTTTAAACATTGTTAAGATTTTTTTTCTTAATTCAGGTTCATTTGAAAGATCTTCAAATAAAATTTCATAGTTATCTGAATTAACAATAGATAAAGTAGTATATTTAGCATTGTATTCTAAATCAATATTAATTAAATAATCAAGAATAAAAGGATATGAATAATTAATTGCATTATTTACAAATTTTTTATCATTATTTGAATAAGTATTATTTTGTTCAAAAACAAATTTTTTTATTTCATAAAGTGAATGAAGGATTTTTATTATAATAAATCCTATATCTGATTTTTCTTTTGAGAAATATTGATTGAAAAAGTCATTAAAACCATTTTTATTTAAATATAATAATATTTTAAATAATGACATGATTAAAGAATCATTTATATTACTATCTGAAGAAATATTTTTTATAAAATCTTCATTTGATAAATTAATATCTTCATGTAAATCATCAAAAAAAAAATATTTTAAAAAATTTATTACTTTTGTTTTAACTGTAACATCAAAAAAGGCTTTATTTTTATTTTGAATATGACTTATTATATAATGTAATTCATATAATAAAATATTGATAAAAATTTTTATTTCAAATTTTCCTTTTGAATTTTGAAAAACTTCTTTTTTATCTTTTAAATTATTTATTATTACATTTGTTAAGTTAATATCTTTTACAATTGAATTATGTAAAACCATAGATAAATTTTGAATTGAATTTCTTAAATCATTATTTTTAAATAAGTCTTTTATTTCTTTTTGTTCTTTCGAGTCTCTACTTATTGTTTTTTTTGAAGAAATATTCATTTTAATTTTTTTTAAATAATTTATTTTTGAATTTTTTTTTACTTTTTCTTCTTTTTTTAAATAAGAAAATATAAATAATCTTTTTAATTGAAAATATTTATGCATATTTGTTCATTAATTTTAATTTAATATATTGATATATTAAATATATTATTAAAAGAAAATATGTAATAAATCTTTTTTGTAAATGTTAAAAAATATAATTATAAAATTAACTTTTAAATACAATAAAACAAATAAAAAATGAATTCACATGATTATGAAATTTTAGATATAAAATCTCCAATTGAATCTGAAAGTTATATTTCAATTCTTCAAAGGGAAAATAATTCTTTAATTCAAAATTTAAAAGCTCAAAATGAAATTACAAATAATTTAAAATTACAAGTTAATGATAAAGAAAAAGAAAAATCAGTTTTAATTAAAACAATTGAATCACAAGATATTAAAATAAATGAAAATAATAAACTTTTAAATGAGTTAAAAAATAAAATTTATGAATTGAAAGAAAAAAAGAACAATAATAATGAAAATAAAAATAATAATAATATTATTCAATTAAAAAAAGAAAAAGAAGAATTGAAAAAAGATAATGAAATCAAAGAAAAAAAAATCAATGAATTAAAAGAGAAAATTTTAAATGTAGAAAATGAGATTAAAAAACAAAGAGAAAGTAAAATTACAATTGAAATAAATCAAGAAAATATATTTAATAAAGAAAAAGACGAAATTAAAGAAATAAGAAATAACAATATTTTATTACAAAATCAATTAGATAATATTTTATTAGAACATAAAAAAATTTTAAATGAAAAGAATTATTTATCAATTAAAATAGAACAATATAAAAAACAAAAAGAAAAAATAAATATTGAAATTAAACAAAAAGAAGAAAATATTTTAAACAAAAAAAATGAATCAAAAACTTTATTTCAAGAAATAAACATTCAAAAAAAAAATAATATTCAATTAAATTCCCAAATAAAATCAATGTCAAAGAAATATAAAAATATGGAAGAAAATAATAAAGATTTAGAAAATTTAATAATAAAACAAGAAGAAAAAATAAATGAATTATCATTAAAATTAAATAATATAGTAAAAGATATTCAAAAAAAAAATTCAGAGATAAATAAAAATAAAATATATATAATTAAATTAGAAAATACAGTAAAAGATTTAAACAAACAATATAGATTATTAAAAATTCAAAAACCAAAAGAATCACAAAATGAAGTGAAATATTTAAAAAGTCAAATTGCAGAATTAAAAAGAGAATTAGAAAAAGATAAAAGTATGATTAGAAATAAAAGCTTAGTTAGTTATAATAGTTATGATAGAAGTTTAATTAATAATAATAAAAAATATAACAACAGAAATAATTCTTCAAGATATAATTTATATTATATTAAAAGAAATTATAAAGGAAAATTAAAAAATCAATCAGTTAGTTCACGTAAAATATATAATTCATATAATAAAAAAAATAAGTTAATTAATAAAGAGTCAAAATTTAAACATAAGATAAATAATACTTCTATAAATAATATTTTAAATGTAAGTGAAGATATTAATAATTTGAAATTATATCATAAACCTCAAAATATTATTAATGAAAATAATTTTAGACTACTTTATGAAAGAAGTGAATTTAGTGAAAAAAAAGAAAAAGAGAAAATTCAAGAAATTAAAATTTTAATGCAACAATTGGTTAATGATGTTAATACACTTTAATTATAAATAAAATATATAAAATAATAGTTTAATCAAGTAAAATAGGAGTTCATTTGTTTTTTTAAAAAAAAATATTTAAATAATAAAGTTTATTGAAATATTAGGAATTGAAATTTTTTTGAATGTTCATATTTTGAGAAAGATAATTTCTATTAGCATTCAGCATTGGATTATTATTAAAATTATTATTACTCATTTCATTCATATTACTCATATTATTATTTATATTATTTAAATTAATCATATTATTATTTGTCATCCTATTTTGATTTCCAAAAGTTTCATTTCTAAATAAATTTTCATTTACATTTGAATTTAAATTACTTAAATTATTATTATTAATTATATTATTATTATTCATCATATTATTTTGATTAAATATATTATTATTAAACATATTATTATTATTCATAATATTATTATTATTATTTTGTCCATATTCAATAGTTCTCATTTGATTAATATTATTACTTAATTTCAAATCATCTTCATTCCAATTATTTCTCATTGTATTATAAATAATATTATTTGTTCTATTATTCCATTCCATATCTTTTTGTCTATTTAAATTATTTGATATTGAATTATATTCATCAGGATAATAATATTTACTATTTGCATGAACATCAGAAATTATTTTATGATTACTTTTTGGTTGAAAAGGCTTCATATTTAAAAATTCTCCTTCTGGAAGAGTTGAAATATAATTTGAATTAATAGTATTTTTATTATTATTATCAATCATAAAATTTGAATTTTGATTTTGAGAATATAAATTATTATTATTTCTATAAATAAAATCTGAATTGGAATTATTTAAATTTGAATTCATTTGATAATTTTGAGAATAATTTTGTGGAATTTGATTTGAATAATTTTTCTTTTGAAAATATTCACTTGACGATAATATTTTCGTAGAAGGAATATTATCAGAATAATTATAATCTCCTACAATTTCATTTTTTAAATTATTCATTATTCTATCAAATTTATTTCTATCATTTGGTAAACAAGAATATATTTCTTCAACAATTAAATCAACATTTTTAGTTTTCATTGTTTATATTTTATTTAAATACATAAAATAAAAATAATATTTTGAAATATATTATAAAAAAAATATTATTTTAACTTTTTTAACATTTTATTTTTCCATATTTATATAATAATATAATTTTAAATAAATTCTTCAAATTTATTTTCAATTTTATTATAACTACGAGTCTCGTTTTGTTCAATTAAGTAATTAATTAAACTAATCCATTTTTCAATTAAATCTTGTTGTAAACTACTAAAAATTTGAAAAGTTTCATTATTAAAATAAATAAGAAAATGAGAATAATTTTTTTTATTATGATATTCAAAAGTACTAAAAATTTTTTTTTCATTTTCAAATTCAACAAAATATGATTTTTTAATTTGATTATAAAAAAAAGTTTGAATTGGATTTTGTAAAGTAATAAATTTTTCTTTAGAAGCAAATATTTTAATTTCTCTTTTTGTACTTATTAAAAATCTATTAAAATATTTTTTATGAATTATTCTTTGACCTGAAAATTGAAGAACATTTAAATCACTTTTAAACAAAATAATTTCTTGATCATTATTGTGTAATAAATTAATATTATTTATTATTGTTTTAATTGGTATTTTTTTCATTAATTGAATACAATTTAAATGATATTTTTCAAAGATATTTTTAATATTATTATTCTGAAATTTAGAAATTTGAGTTAAAAAAGAATTTTCTCTTTCTGTGTTTGAATTATTTGTTTTTGTTAATTCAGTTTTATAATTTAATTTATTTGTTCCAATGAAAGTTTTTGTTCTGTTATAAAAAAAATTATTTTTTTTTGGATTTTTATTTATATTTTTTTTATTACTTCTATCACTTTTTGAAATTGAATTTAAGTCTAAATTTATTTTTTCATTTAATTCTAATTTTCTTTTTTTAAATGAATTTTCTTGTGTTCCTATTCTTGTTCTTTTTTCATTTTCTGTTTTTATTTTAAAATTATAATAATTATTATCTTCTTCATTTATTTTTATTTCTGATAATTCTTCTTCTTCTAAATTCTTTTCTATTTTTGGATTTTTTTTAAATAATAAATTTAAATTTTTAATCTGTTTAAATTCTGGACTTTTTATTTCATTTATGTTTGCTTTTGTATTAGGTAAATCTAATTCTCCTTCTTTTTTGTTTTCTTTACATTTACATTTACATTCACTTATATTTCCCATTTTTTTTGTTAATGAAATTTAATCATTTTTAATTTATTTAAATTCTATTATTAAAAATATTTTTTATATTATTTTCAAGTAATAATTTGGAAAATATAAAAATATTATTTTTTTCTAGAAATTTAATTTTATTTTCTAATATTATCATCTCAATTTTTTTATATGAAATAAATAAAAAAAGTAATAATATTATTTTATTTATATTTAATATTTCAAATATAAAATATTAATTAATCACTGCAAACTTCTTTCCAATTTTCACAAAATCCATTATTTACACTTTTAACATAAACAGAATCTTTAATATCTTCTCTTGTAGTCATATTAATAGAAATTAAATATAAATGAAAACAACTAAAAGGAAAAAGAGTAAGGAAAATATATGCACAATAAAGTCCTAAAAGTACTAAAAATATAGTTCTGATGATACCAATATTTTTATATTCTTTAAGAGGAATAAGAATACAATTTAAAACACAAAAAATAGCATATAGAGAAACACACAATAAAAAAGAAATAAATTTTAAATGATTATTTTTTCCAACACAATTATTAATAAATTCACAATGATGATCATGTTTTAAAATACATTTTCCACATTGACTACAATGAGAAGTTCTTAATTGTCTTATTATTTTACAAGTAGAACAATATTTTAAATTATATTTATTTCCTTTTATAGTAATAATAGGCTTTAATTCATTAAATTCATTTTCACTTATTTGATTGATTGTTTCTTCATAACCAGGACTTGAAGTTACTATATTTAAATATGATAACACAGTTATTATAAATATTATATTTCCTAAGATATAATTTATTGTTTTGTATTTTTTTGATTTCATTTTTGGAAATATAATTATATTTAATAACAAAATTGGTAATATTATTAAAAATATCATACCAATTACCACTGCTATTGAATTGTTTTTTAAATACATTCTTTTTTTTGAATTACAACAATATCTTACTGGATTATATATATTTCTTTGAGATTCTATATTATTGTGTGATATTGTGTTTATTACATTATTATTATTATTGTTGTTATTATTACTATTTAATTGTTCATTATTATTATTTGGACTTAATACATTTAAATTTTGATTTTCATTATTATTATTTTCCATTTTTTTGATTATATAATAATGTTTTTTTTAATTTAAATGGTGGTTACTTTAACTCCTGAAGAAAAAAAAGCTATGGATGAATTAAAAGGAAAATATTATGGAAGAAATGTTTTTGATAAAGATTTTGAAAAAGCTCTTAATGGAAAACCTTTTGTTTTTAGATATCCTCAAAAAGGAGAACCTTTAAAACAATATTTTGATCAACATGGTGTAATTATTGTAACTAATTGGAATAATAAAGTTATTGATTAATGGGTTACTGGA